>Ga0315295_10000083_pt1 | contig 77986 bp, 67 predicted proteins | sample YL17G14_0_MG_FD_204453 | JGI IMG/M metagenome (GOLD analysis project Ga0315295, IMG submission 204453) | Sediment microbial communities from Yellowstone Lake, YNP, Wyoming, USA - YL17G14_0 | ecosystem: Environmental > Aquatic > Freshwater > Lake > Sediment | place: USA: Wyoming | collected... | reverse complement strand
GCCTTCCGGCCGACTCTAACGTGGTCTGTTTCATAGTGCCAGCAGCAGGCAAACAGTTTGTCTTATTGAATTTGACTTTCCGTTATGATGATAGCGCGTCTCGAAGAAAAGCGTATCTAACTGTAAACGGTAATTTTCTCACAGGCTATCCTTATTTGAGGTCTTATACGGATCCTACGAGTACGATACAGAGTTATGCAGATTTCCCAGATAGGTGTGTTGTGGTCAACGCGGGTGAGACGTTGAAAGTTGTAAATGACGAATCTTCCGCCCTGAAGGTTATGATTGTCGGTTATTTTCATGATGTTCCGTAAACAATGTGCTTGGTGTGAAAACCGATACGTCTCGTACAGCCGCGAAAGATGTTCAGCCATTGGGGATAACCCCGACTATGGCCGCAAGTTATAAGGAGGTTTACAATGAACTGTAAGAATCCAGCAGGCTTGGTATCGGCGGCAATTTTGGTATTGAGTTTCACCTCCGCCTATGCCGAAAACATCGATCCTGATGAAGACGATTCGCAATATGCATACGGTGAGAACGTCGGCTGGATAAATTTTGGGCCAAATGTAGCAGGGCCGAATGGGGGTGCAACAGTGAGCAGTGACAAATTGACCGGTTTTATCTGGGCCGAGAACATCGGCTGGATAAATCTGTCGCCCAGCACATACGGTGGTGTCATTAACGATGGAACCGGCTGGCTATCCGGTTATGCCTGGGGTGAGAATGTCGGCTGGATAAATTTCAGCCCTTCCTATGGCGGTGTAACCATTGATCCTGATGGCAACTTCAACGGATGGGCCTGGAGTGAGAATACTGGCTGGATAAACTTTAACTCCGCCGACCTCTACGGCTACAATGTAAAGGTGTGCAAGATAAACTTTGAAGATCTGGCAAGTTTCGTCGACGACTGGCTTGTAAGCGATACTGGCCTGCCTGGTGATTTCAGTGGCAACGATGAGGTAGATTTCGTTGATTACAGCATCTTCGCTTCTTATTGGCTTGACTATTGCCCCGACGATTGGCACTTAAAGACAATTGTCCCTTAACTTGCCTGAACAGGCCCCATTGAAAGTTGTGTGAAATCGCCTGGGTTGAATTGTTTTATTAGTGATTGAACATCATCAGCGGTAACAGCTTTTATAGCGTTAATGTCGTCTTCGATGGTGCGATACTGCTGTAAATATATCCAGTTAAAGCCCAGGTCAATCAGCCGACCCATCGGCAGCTCATTCTTTATTACCAACGCACTCAATATCTTATTTTTTGCTGTTTTCATTTCATTTTTGGTTATGCCGCTTTTGGATAGACTCTCAAAAATACTCTTAATGGTATCGAGCACTTTACTGACGTTTTCACTGCTGCAGCTGATATAACTGCAAAATATCCCTGTGCCATCCATAGCCCCAAATTGCATCGTTGCCTCTTCCGCCAGTGCCTTGTCAACCAGCTCCCAGAAAAATCTTGACCCGACATCGTCGCCGATGATAGTTGCCAGCAGCGATGCGGCAAATCTCCTCTGGTCCTGAGCCGGCACCGCTGGGGACATCAGGCATATATGCTCGCGAGCCAGATTTGATTTTTCGATTCGTTCCTTTTTTTTGCTGCCGGCCGAGTCTTCCAACTTTCTGGGAGCAGCCCGCTTTTGCCACTTCTCGCAGGAGCTTTCCACAACACCGCAAATCTGCTCCCAATCGAAGTTGCCTGCAAAAGCCACAGCTATATTATTTGGGGGGTAGCGCCTGGTAAAATAGTCCCGCATTTGTTCAGCCGTTAAATTGCTGATACTTTCCTCGCTGCCCAGAACGCAGTTGCCGCAGGGATGATTGTCGAAGTGCAGACCTCTGCATCTTTCCATAACGTCGTAGTTCGGCAAGTCCTCATACATTGCAATTTCTTCTTTAATTACGTTTTTCTCGATATTGAATTCTTCATTCCTCAATGCAGGCTTCATCAGCTCTATCCATAATTTTGTTACCTCGACTAAATACTCCGGCAAAACGGCTGCATAAAAAACAGTACTTTCCTCACCGGTAAAGGCATTGAACAGTGCCCCAGTCCTGTCGAACGCCTCGTTAACTTCGAACGTACTTAGCTTTTCAGTGCCTTTGAATAACATATGTTCCAGGAAATGTGACACGCCGTTTATCTGTTTTGTCTCGTCTCTTGAACCGGTTCTAACGAAAAAACCAACCGCCGCCGATTTAGCGGATTTGTTGACCTCGCCGATAACAGCCAGTCCATTCACCAGTTTCTTCTTCTTAAATTCCATATTTTGTTTTACTTAACTTTTATTTCCTTCGGCCCGATTGTTACCACGGTAAAGTCTTTGAACTGATTACGCCGCAAAAATTCCAAAACAGAATCAACTGTTGTTTGTTCTATTTTACTTTTAATCTCATCTAAGCTCCGAACTCTGCCGAGCATATAGTAATCGCCTCCAGTACCGGCGGCTCTGTTGCTCGACGATTCGCTTTGCAGGACCAGCGAGCTTTTAAGCCCGACTTTGGCTCGTTTGATTTCCTCTTCGCTGATTCCGTCGCCGAGTCGACTGAACTCAGCCATTATCACATCAAGCGTTTCCTGAGCCTTATCTGGTGTTGTGCCAGCATAACAGGCTATACCGGCCGCGTCTTTCAGACCATGATACGAAGCTCCGACTGCATAGCACAGACCCCGCTTCTCTCTTACCTCGGTAAATAATCTGGCGCTCATCCCGCCCGAAAGAACTGCGACTGCGACTCTGGCGTTGTAGTAATCTTCATCGGTCGGCTTAACTGTTTCGGTCATCAGCCCGATATGCACTTGCGCACCGTCATTATGTAGATGCGTGTATTTACTCGATGCTGGATGCTCGATGCTGGATGCTCGATGCTCGATGTTGGTATCGAGAATCGAGTATCGAGTATCGAGAATCGAGACAATTGCATCGAAGTCGTATTTGCCTGCAACTGCAAGAATTGTCTGCGACAGATTGAAATTGTTATTTATGATTTGTTTTGTTTTCTCAGCCGTAAGGGTTTTTAATTCTGTGATTTCGCCTAAAGGGCTGCGCCCCAAAGGACTCGGATAGAATTGCTCCCGCAACTTTAACATAACTTTATGCCGAGGGTCATCATCCAAAGCACACACCCCATCAATTGCCAGTTGCCTCGCTAATTCAAATTGGTCTTCTTTCAGGCTGGCTCGCAGTATTATATCGGCATACAATTCTATTGCCTCAGCCAGGTTCCCCGCTTCCAGAACAGCCCCGATGGTTATATGAGAGCTGCCGACCGAACTGACGCGATGCAGACCAAGACCGTCAAGTGCATCACCGAGGCCTCTGCTGTCTTTATCGCCCGCACCTTTGAAAATCCAGTCGGCAATAACACTTCCAGCCCCGCAGCAGCCGTCCGGAAGCTGCGATGCTCCTGCCGGCAGCATAAAGTCGAACGCCACCGACCCGACCGCCTCCATCGGATCCCCCAGGACGACCATCCCATTCTCTAAAATGTGTTTATCAAGGTTTTCCATAATTTATTTCACAGGAACAGCCGAATTTTATAGCCAAAAGTATATATCTTCAATAACGAAGTGTTTTGTTGTAGGAATTCTTGGTATGTGCGGTTGTAATTATTTGAATTGGCCAAGCGCTTTTTTTTCCATCCACGAATATGCGAACATCTCAAAATATACTGATGCAATAATCAGAAAGGTTGTTACGATAATGACTATCGTTGAAATTATAACCTTTGTGCTTTTTTTATAGTTAGGATTATACCATACCATCGGCAGGGCAAAGGGACCCAGAACAATCAGTGCAATTACAACAGCAGATGTGGAAAAATACCATTTCGCTTTAAACTTGCCGGTTTTATCAAGAAACTCGCCGCAGAAGCGGCACTTCACCGCCTCATCCTGAATTTCTTCCGCACAAAATGGACACTTCTTCATAATCTGCCATCCTGCAAAACTCAATACGAGTCACGAGCGACGAACTATGCCACCGCAGCGGTTTCTTCGTCAACATGGTCGAACCTGACGCTTATCTTCTTGCTCACCCCTCGTGTCTGCATCGTTATCCCGAACAGTACCTCTGCAATACTCATCGTGCGCTTCGAGTGGGTGATTACTACAAACTGTGAGTCCTTTTGAAATTCCCGCAGCAGCATATTGAAACGCTCATTGTTTGCCTCATCCAGTGTAGCATCAACTTCGTCCAAAAAGCAGAATGGTGATGGCTTTATCTTGAAAACTGCAAATAGCAGCGCAATCGCTGTCAGCGCCTTTTCGCCGCCGCTGAGCAATGATATACTCATTGCCTCCTTGCCGGGCATCCGGGCTATTATCTCTATCCCTGCTTCGAGAATATCTTCAGCGTCTTCAAGCACTATATCGGCTTTGCCTCCACCGAACAGCTTGCGGAAAATCTGCTGGAAGTGGACCCTGATTTCCTCGAAAGTTTCTCTGAATTTCTCTCTGCTTTTTTTGTTAAGACGGTTTATCAATTGCTGCAGTTGAGCTTTGCTCTTGTTCAAATCTTCGACCTGACTGCTTAAAAAATCATTTCGTTTTTCGAGGTCGTCCTGCTCGGCTATTGCGTCCACATTTACGTTGCCGAGCCGTTCAATCTTGCCCCGAAGTTCAGCTATTTCTTCTCTTACCCTGTCCCAATCTACCTGGCTTTCTTCGTAATTTTTGTAGGCCTCAACCAAATCAATCTGCAGTTCATCTTGCACTCTTTCAACAAGGTCCTGCCCCTTTACCTCTAATTGGCTCAATTCTATTTTAAGCTCGCCGATAGCGGACTCAATTTCGCTTTGCTCAGCCCTTTTCTGGCGAATTAGTTGTTCTGTTTGTTTTTGCTCTTCGAGCAGCTTTTCGTTTTTCTCCTGAAGTCTGCCGGAGGCGGATTGGTTCTTTTCTTTTTCAACAAACAGCTCCGACACCGCCGCTTCGCAGTTGAGAATATCCCTCTGGGCTTCCTGGGATTGTTCGCTGCAGCTTTGTATTTCTGCTTGCGCCGTCTCCGTAGCTGTTTGGTTTTCTTGCATCTGGCTTTGCAGACCTGCAATCGTTTGCTTCAATGCTTTGGTTTGTTCGGTAATCTGTCCCAGAGCAACCCTCAAATCCGCGAATTCGCTTGTTTGTCTCTGTTGTTCAGCTTTTCGTTCGGCATATTTTGCATCGAGTTCTTCTATGCGTCTCGTCCGCTGGCTGTTTACCGTCTCCAATTCCTGCAATTTTTGTTTCGAGTCATATTCTTTCTGTACCGATTGAGCAATTTGTGCCTCCAGCAGTTCGATTTCGCTGGCTATCAACGGCTGCTCTTCGCTTAATCGCTTTATATTTTGCTCGTAAACCGTCAGCTTCGAGCTTACCTGCATCTTTTCTATATTCGCTTCATAGATAGCTGTCCGCAGTTCCTTACACAATTTAGTTAAATGTTCGTTTGTGTGGTTGTTTTTCTCGATTTGCCCTTCAATCTCCGCAATCTCCACTGTAATTTTGGCAATTGTCTCTTGCAGTTGGCGAAGTCGGCTCTTTCGCGATATCAAGCCTGTTGTTTTCCCCAAAGGCCCGAGTTTTATCGCTCCATCGGCGCTTAAAAATTCGCCCTTTAGAGTAACGAACTTATAACCCTCTCCAATTCTTTCAGCCAGTTCAATTGCTGCATCAATCGAGTCAACAACTACCGTTTTACCTAATAGTTTCCAGACCAATGGTGCGTATTTGCTCTCGCTTTTTACGAATTCAACAAGCCTGCCCTTTGCGTGCTGGAATTTCGACAAATCCTTTTTATCCACAAACGGCTCTATTTTATCTATGGATATGAAATTCACTCTGCCTTCGAGTTTTTCGATTGTTTCTTTATCTGCTATCAGTCTGCTTGTGCTGTTGATTACGAGAGCGTCGGTTCTGCCCTCAAGTGCTGCCTCAACAGCATTTGCATATTCGATGTCTGCTGCTATGGCCTCTGCCAGTATTCCTTCCACGTAATCGAATTTAGGCCGGCTTTGCAGAATGCTTTTAACCGCATTATTGAGGCCCTCACGTCTTGTCTCCATATCCGCTAATACCGACAATTCGCTGTTCAGTGCGCTTCGCACCTCTTTACTCTGTGCTAATCGTTTGTTATCAGCCGCAATCAGTTTGCTGATTTCTTCTGTTTCTTTGTGTTTGGAGTCCAGACTTTGCTGCAATTCGCCCAGCACTTTTTCGATATCGCCCAGCCGGGCGCCGTGTTGTGCCTTTTCGATTAAGAGTTTTTCAAGTTCTGCCTGGCTGGTCTCTGCCCGACCGAACAAACGGTCTTTCTGGCTGGATAAATTGTTGCGATAAACACAGATGCTCTGCACTTCGTTATGAAGTTGTGCTGTTCTTCTGACTATGTCGATAATACCCGATTTTTCATCTTCCAAATCCGCATTGAGAGAGGCGCATTCGGCGTCTATTTCCTGGATGGCTTTTTGAAGCTGCTCGGCATCTTGTTTTTTCTCCTCGAGCATTTTCTCACCGTTTGCCAGCTCGACTTTGTATTGTCTCAAATCACCCTCGAAAAGATTTTTCTGCTTTTGCAGTTTTTCGATTCTTTTCTCTGCGTTTTCTTTCCTTTGCCGCAGTTCTGCGATTCGAGCTCGCAGAAATTCAATTCGTTGCAAATTCTGCTCGATTTTGCTTTGGACGGCGACGAGGCAGTTTCCCGTGCGGTTTAACTCATTCTCTGTTTCTGTTATTTTCTGGCCTAATTCGCTCATTAGAGCGTCATTTTTGGCTACTTCGGCAACAACACCGGCAAGCTGGTCTTCAAGCCGTTCGAGACCGGATTTTTTCTCTGCGCTTTGGGTACGGTTCTTTGCGTATTCAGCCAGCGAGTAATTAACCTGTAGCTCTTTGAGTCTCCCACAGTATTGCAGGTAATTTCTCGCCTTGCCCGCCTGGAATTTTATGCTTCGAAGTTGTTTTTGCACTTCGCTTAAAATATCCGCAAGTCGCAGCATATTTTGCTCTGTATATTCCAGTTTGCGAAGGGCCTCTTTTTTATGAGCTCTGTATTTGCTTATACCAGCTGCTTCTTCAAATATAGCTCTCCTGTCTGTTCTCGAAGCACTTAATAGTTGCCCGACCTGTCCCTGCTCAATAATCGAGTAGGCCTTGACGCCTACGCCCGTGTCCATAAGTAATTCGCGAATGTCTTTTAACCGGCAGATTTTGTTGTTTATACGGTATTCGCTTTCGCCGCTTTTATATATCCGCCGTGTAATCTGCACCTCATCGGCTTCGATTGGTAATTGTCTCCTCCCTGTTCCGTCGGGATTTGAGAAAGACAGACTCACTTCAGCCGTTCCGACAGCCTTTCTGCTGCTGCTGCCGCTGAATATCACATCTGCCATTTGCTCGCTTCGAAGGCTCTTGACGCTTTGTTCACCGAGTACCCACTTTACCGCATCGACGATATTGCTCTTACCACAGCCATTGGGGCCGACAATGGCGGTTATTGGCGAATCGAAGGCCAATTCTACTTTGTCGGCGAAGCTTTTAAATCCATTGAGAACGATTTTTTCAAGTCTCATTTGTTATCCTGCTCTTAGTTTTGGTAACTGATATTGCGCAGCAAGCCCACTCCATTTGGGCCAATACGCACTATTACTATCGGCCGATGGCCTATTTTCTCTTGATAATTAGGTCGATTTTTGGGAGGGACCCAGCCCAAAACTCTGCTTCCACTGCTCCTTTGTCGCTCATCTGCTTCAAAAGGGTGATTGCTTCGGCGTACGAAACGTTTAATCCTCGATGCTCTTGCTTGGTTTTTTTAAGCGGTTCTTCGCACAGTGTTTGGATAATGTCGCTAAGTTCAAATGAGCTTTTCAATTGAACCATTACATTGGGCCGTTTGGGGTGTTTGCGGATTATTGAAACATATTTCTGACCTGCTGGAGCATTTATTGTTATATTGCCGTCTGCCGACTGGATAAAGATATTGTCGTGGCAGTATATCGGGGCACCGAACAGCACAATTCGGGGCTGACCGCTCCGGGAAACAAAAATCCCCTTGTGTTCGGTTTGTGCGATTTGCTCAAGATAAAAATCACGCGCAATCAGCTTTTGTGTTACTGCAATATCGTCTAATTTTCTTAAGTTTTCGTATGCCGCCAATCTGATATTGAAATCGCTGTCTCGCAGTAATTTTCGCGATATCGCAATCGCGTCGTTCCGGCTCGCCGATGTAGTAATTGCCTCCAAAGCCTCGACTCGATAAGCTGAATCTTTATTCGATGCTATTTCTCGAAGGGTATTCAGACCCCCGTCACTGCCCAGATTGAGCATGCATCTGGCTGCTCCCAGACGCACCTGCTCCTGGGATGAATTCAGAAGGGCTGCCAGCTTGCTGAGACTTTCATTTCCTATGGCCTCAAGAGCTGTCTCAGATGCGTACTTGTCTTCGGAAACAGCAAGCTTTTTGACGAACGTGTTTATTCTTTCTCTGGTGGCTTCCGGCGTCTCAGTAAGGTATATCGCCTTGACTATCGATACGAATCTTTGTTTTTGTTTTTTGTATGCAGCTGGTACTTTCAATTCAATCTGGCTGGGTGAGACTGCTCTGGCTGTGCCGGTACCAAAACGCCCGTTTAGTTTGCTGCAAATAAGGCTTGCGGTTTTATAATCCGGCCGACGAAGCCCCATGTTTATCTCGTACTCGTCGAGGACCCTGCCGCCAGCCAGGATATAGCCGATTTTTTTATTTGTTTCGTCGGGACTTAGGGTATCTATAAAGACTGGCCCTTTCGCCGTAGCCAAAGCTTTCATAGCTATACCAAACCCTCCTATTGCCTTAAGCTCAGCACCATACAGCCACCCGCCTTCCAGAGAGGTTGTTTGTGTGCCGGGCAGGGCAACTACTCTTACATCGAAGTATTGGTTTTTCGGAACTGCCGTCGGCATAGTCCCTTGAACCACTACCACAGCCGTATCGTGACTGCTGATAAGCTCATCAACGTTTACCTTATCCTCAGCCAATTGCTGCAGGATATATTGTTTAAGATATTCTCTAATCGGGGCCGGACATTCACCCGAACCCGTTCCACTTAATCCGCCCACCAGGCCGTATCCTTCGACGGGGATTGATTCGAAGGAGAACACCTCCGCCAGCGACCCTATTGTAGCGCCCAAATCTATTTCTGGTGTGAGTTTATTTGGTTTCTTACCGGTCCCGGCCGGCTTACCACAGCCGCCTATAAAAAAAACAACAAACAGTATGCTTACTGCACAAACTGTTTTTATATGCCGGATATCCATCGTAATAAATACCCAAAAAACTATCACTGTTTATTATTTACTATCGTTGCTAAATACCGGTTCCCTTCAATAATAAATCGTAAATGGTAAATAGTCAATTATTTACTCTCCGACTATCTGACAGACGACCGTTCTTGTTCTTGGCCTTGTATCAAAATCTATCAGGACAATTTGCTGCCATCTGCCTAAGGAAAGTCGTCCATCTACAACAGGCACGCTCAGCGATGGCCCCAATAGTGCGGCCCTTACATGAGAATGCCCGTTATCGTCGTGCCAGGTCTCTTCGTGCTCATATCGGCCGGCTCGTGGCGCAATTTTCTCAAATGCCGCCGCTATATCGTAATTTACCAACCCTGGCTCATATTCGGTCGTCGTAATCCCCGCCGTCGAGCCTACGTTGAAAACGGTAACGGTGCCGTTGCTGACGCCCGAGTCTGCGATAGTATTGCTGACCTGTTCGGTAATGTCGACAATGTCGCAATTGCCTCCCGTTTTTACTTTGATTTTTTCTGTTTTGACCATTATTGGGTGAACCCTGTTTAAAAAGCTGCATTTTTACCAACGTTGGCTAAGGTACCGGATATAAACGCTTTTTGCAAGTATGGCCTTTTTATACCAACGGGCGGGGTGGCCTTGTGCCACTTCTTTATGCCCATACGGTCCTCGGGACAAAAAAACAAAAAATTTTTATTTTTTTCACCTTATTCTATTGACGATATTATTATTTAGGTTAGAATAAATATTAGTGGTGGTCAGGCGGAGGATTTACATCGATGCGTGGCCGCTGATTTGCTCTAAAAATGCAGAAAGTTCTTTGACAAGTTAACAGTTAAGCCAAATAAGCCCTGTTGGAAATGAAATTTCTAAACGGGGTAAGCAGCGAAAGTGCTACTCTTGCAGTAAATACGTATTACTGTGGAGAGTTTTTAGTTTTTTAATTCAGCACTTTCGGTGCGTATGCCAAAGTGTTGAGCCTTTCTCGACGAAATCCCTCTCTTCTTGCCCCTTAGGGGCAGGGGGGCGGGTTCGACGAATAAATTCGAAGGGTTTGATCCTGGCTCAGAACGAACGCTGGCGGCGTGGCTAAGACATGCAAGTCGAACGGTCCGGAGCTTGTTTGTTTACAAATAAGTTCTGGATAGTGGCGTAAGGGTTAGTAATGGATAGGTGAACGTACCCTTTGCTTCGGAATAGCGTCGTTAGCAGCAATGCTAACTACCGAAAGGGGCGGTAATACCGAATAATATCACTTGTCGATGGACATTTGATCAAAGATTTATCGGCGAAGGAGCGGCCTATCTCCTATCAGCTTGTTGGTGAGGTAAAGGCCCACCAAGGCTAAGACGGGTAACGGGACTGAGAGGTTGTTCCGTAACATCGGGACTGAGACACTGCCCGGACCTCCACGGAGGGCTGCAGTAACGAATCTTGCGCAATGGGCGAAAGCCTGACGCAGCGACGCCGCGTGCGGGAGGAAGTCCCTCGGGATGTAAACCGCTGTCAGGGGTAAGAAAGTCCGCTTCGGCGGATTGATCTAACCCAAAGGAAGTCACGGCTAACTTCGTGCCAGCAGCCGCGGTAAGACGAAGGTGGCAAGCGTTGTTCGGTATCACTGGGCTTAAAGAGTGTGTAGGCGGAAAGGTAAGCGTCCTGTGAAAGCCCCCGGCTCAACCGGGGAATTGCGAGACGAACTGCCTTTCTTGAGGCAAGTAGGGGTGCACGGAACTCTTGGTGGAGCGGTGGAATGCGTAGATATCAAGAGGAACGCCGGTGGAGAAATCGGTGCACTGGGCTTGTTCTGACGCTGAGACACGAAAGCGTGGGGAGCAAACGGGATTAGATACCCCGGTAGTCCACGCCGTAAACGATGTCTACTAGGTTGTGGCGGTTCTGACGCCGGCACGGCCGAAGCAAAAGTGTTTAGTAGACCGCCTGGGGAGTACGGCCGCAAGGCTAAAACTCAAAGGAATTGACGGGGGCTCACACAAGCGGTGGAGCATGTGGATTAATTCGAAGCAACGCGCAGAACCTTACCTGGGTTTGACATGCTTGGATACCTGCCTGGAAACAGGTTAGGTTACCCTTCGGGGTGAAACTTGCACAGGTGCTGCATGGCTGTCGTCAGCTCGTGTCGTGAGATGTCGGGTTAAGTCCTTTAACGAGCGAAACCCTTGCCATTAGTTACCAGCGGGTAATGCCGGGGACTCTAATGGGACTGCCGGTGTTAAACCGGAGGAAGGTGGGGATGACGTCAAGTCATCATGGCCTTTATGCCCAGGGCCTCACACGTGCTACAATGGCGGCTACAAAGCGACGCAAGACCGCAAGGTGGAGCAAATCGCAGAAAAGCCGCCCCAGTTCGGATTGTAGGCTGGCAACTCGCCTGCATGAAGTTGGAATCGCTAGTAATCGCGTATCAGCTACGACGCGGTGAATGTGTTCCTGAGCCTTGTACACACCGCCCGTCAAGTGATGGGAGTTGGGAGTACCCGAAGTCGGTTTGCTAACCCGCAAGGGAAGCGGCCGCCGACGGTAAGTCCAATGACTGGCACTAAGTCGTAACAAGGTAGCCGTAGGGGAACCTGCGGCTGGATCACCTCCTTTCTAGGGATTACTAGAACTCGGCTGTCATCCTCGCGAAAGCGGGGATCCAAACAGCCGGTGTACGTCAGGCCTTTCGCTGCTATGACTTAACTGTTCTTGATATGAAGCCCCGTGGGAAACCGCGGGGCTTTTTTATTTGTCATCTCTTGTCCTGATCCGGGCGGCGTTTTTTGTTGACTTTGCCGCCCATGGGGTCTAACCTGATTATTCTCATGATTGACATAGCAAAAGTCAAACCGGATATTGAACGGATATGCCGGCGTTTGCCGGTTAAACGATTAGGTCTCTTCGGTTCAGCGGTGGGCCCAGATTTCTCTCAAGCCAGCGACATCGATGTTCTGGTAATCTTCGAGGCAGGCGAAAACGTGGACCTTTTCGATACGTATTTTGTGTTAAAGGAGCAACTCGAAAAAATATTCCAACGAGACGTTGACCTGCTTGTTGACAAAAAGTTCAAAAATCCCGTTCTAAGGGAATCGATCGACAAGACAAGGGTCGTTATTTATGAACGATGAAACAAGAAAGAACCTTATTGATATCCTTCAGGCGGCCGAAGAGATACAAGATTTTGTCCGCGGAATGGACTTCAGGGCCTATGAAAACAATGCCGTTGTCAGAAGAGCGGTCGAAAGGGACTTTGAAATTATTGGAGAAGCTCTTAATAGAATTAAATACACAGATAACGAATTGCTGGAACGGATTTCCGAGTATCACCGCATCATAGGATTCAGAAATATCCTGATTCACGGCTATGATCTCGTCGATGAGGCCGTTGTATGGCAGGCCGTAACAAAACACCTCCCAATTTTAGTCAGAGAAGTAAAAGAGATGCTGAACTCTTGGGAGCACGGGAAAATAGCCAATAATCAATAACCACGGACGCCGTCATTGTCGAAGGATTGGCTTAACTGTTTCTTGATACCAAGCCCCGTGGGAAACCGCGGGGCTTTTTTTATTGTCGAAATTTGCCACAGAGAACACAGAGGGCACAGAGTTGAATTAGTGATTTAGGTGATTGATGAATTGGAGATTGGTGATTGACTATCCCGTAATCTTGTCGAAAAACTCAACCGCAGACACCGTCCTGAGCGTAGCCGAAGGATGAACGCAGACGCCGTCCTGATCTCGCCGAAGGATAGACGCAGATTTCTGGCTTTCGTTATTCGACATTCAGTGTTCGATATTCGATATTCGCCGAGCACGCGGTCCGTGTCGTTCGGGCCTGCGCGCGCAGGCGTCCCGAGCGCCAGCGAAGGACCTGCCCTCGTTCCCTGATACCCTGATAGCCTAATCCCCACTACCTGATAACCTGATGCCCTGATCCCCTTATCCGCCAATTCACTAATTCTCTAAAATTCCCTTGCCTTTCGGCCCGCCTTATGCTATTGTTCATGTTCCGAAGGACGAGCGGGGACACCTGAAAGCGAAGTAAAAATGCGCAAAAGGACTCTTGATTCTCGATACGGCATGGAACCACGAATCAACACAGCTTGCCCTGAGCGTAGTCGAATGGGAATGAACACAATATTTTATCCTTCGACATTGGACATTGGATGTTCGATATTCGATATTCAAGGACGCTGTCTTCTGTATTCTGTGTCCTGTGTCCTTTTTTTGAGATTTCTTTCTTCCCGTCCGGAACAGCGGTATAATATGAACCAGCAACATTGAGGAAGCAGCAAAAGGCAGAAATAATGACGCGAGTTTTTCGTGAGACGTGCGGGCTTGGGATTTCTAACAGGCGGCTCTTTCGAGTGCGACGCAGCCGCCATTTGAAATGAAAAGGGGATAGGTTATGAAAGAATTTCTCGACAAGCTTTCGTCATATAATCTATTCAATTACTTACTACCGGGCATTATTTTTGTGGTCATAGCGAGCAAAGTCTCTCACTACAATTTCATGCAAGAGGATACTATCATTGGATTGTTCCTGTACTATTTCGTTGGGCTTGTCATAAGCAGGTTCGGCTCACTTGTCATTGAACCTCTTCTTAAGCGATGTTCTTTCGTTAAGTTCGCGGATTACAAAGACTTTGTCATTGCATCGAAGAAAGACGAGAAAATAGACCTGCTTTCGGAAGCCAATAATACGTATCGGACACTAAGTGCTTTGTTCGTTCTACTACTTTTATTAAAGGTGTATGAGAAAATTGAATGCAAATTCCCCGTCCTCAAAGAGGGCGGCATGATCGCACTTATAGTGCTGTTGCTGGTGACATTTCTGGTCGCATACAGAAAACAGACCAGTTACATAACGAAAAGAATCGAGGCAAATCGGTGATGGCATGAGTATAGTAAAATCATTTTCCGTTGGCGATGGCGACATGTTTTATATCAAGCATGGCAATGATAACTTCACAATAATTGATTGCTGTATGTCCGAGCAAAACAAAGGCGCTATCATCAAGGAACTTAAGTCAGCATCCAAAGGCAAGAGCATAGTCCGGTTTATTTCAACCCATCCGGACGACGATCACATCCGAGGATTGTCCGATCTTAATGCTGAAATGAATCTTCTAAATTTCTATTGTGTTAAGAATGAAGCGACAAAGCCAGATGAGACGGATGATTTTGACGAATACTGTGCACTAAAAGATAATCCAGAAAAGTCCTTCCATCTTTTTAGGGGCTGCATGAGAAGATGGTTGAATCAGGACGACGGGGAACGAGGCGGTTCAGGAATCCATATTCTCTGGCCCATCACAAGCAACGAAACTTACAAGGAAGCGCTTAAAAAAGCCAAAGAGGGAAAAAGTTACAATAATATCTCTGCCATTGTAAAGTACGGTTTGAATGAAGGCGCTACGGTACTATGGATGGGAGATATTGAGGCCAATTTCATGGAGAATATAAAAAGCGAAATTACAATGGATGCTGCTGATGTACTCTTTGCGCCTCATCATGGAAGACGGACCGGAAAGGTTCCTAAAGACTGGCTTGATATGATGAATCCGAAGATTGTAATAATTGGCGAAGCGCCATCCAAAGATCTGGATTATTATCAGGACTACAATACAATTACTCAGAATTCTGCTGGTGCCATTATTCTGGAATGCGTTGCGGTGAAAACGCACATATATGTGTCTAACTATGATTACTCTGTTGATTTCCTATATGACGAGAACATGCCCGATACTTATGGCAACTACATCGGCACCTTGAAAGTATGAAGGTAAGGAGGAGAAAATGGGGACTGCCTTCCAGACGTGGGCGAAAAGGCTACTGGACCCTTTACTCTGTCCGTCAGAATTGTCTTGAAACGACCGTAGGGAAGCGGTATACTACGTTGCCAAAGGCGTGAAGCCTAAAGGTAAAGTGGTTCACGAAGTGATAAGTGCCAGCTATCATAGGCGTTGAGCATGAGTTCGAGAGAAAAGGATTTCAACCAAATCAGAGCAGCCATCAAGCCAGAGCTTCTTTTCTCTGCTTCCGGTGCGATTGTTGCCCAGGGCGACTCCCTTGGTCTTCAACGTAGACTTCCGAGTCATTGCATATCGCTCATTCTCACCGACCCGCCATATCACGTTACGAAGAAACGGAACATCTACGGTGATACGGCGTTCGCCGAAGATCAGCATTATCTGGAATGGATAAGACAGCATGCAACTGAATGGCGCAGACTGCTGCGCTCTAATGGTTCTCTCTTTTGCTTTTGTGATTCTTCGATGGCAAGTCGCCTCGATGTCCTCCTGTCCGAGAACTTCAACGTCCTTTCGCACATAGTGTGGACAAAGCCGAACGATCCTGGATTCGATGGCTGGAAAGGCAAAATGAAGAAGGAGGCTTTGCGACAGTGGTACCCGCAGTCGGAACGCATACTATTCGCTGAGCCAGCCGTGGAGAGCAACCTTCACCGTTCTCCGTTCGGAGAATTCCTCCGTAATGTAAGAAAACAAGCAGGCCTCACCATGCATGAGCTCACTGCAAGAATTGGTGCGCACGGGAAAGTCAATCACGGCGGTGCCGTCTCCAATTGGGAAGCTGGGCGCAACACTCCGAGTCGCGACCAGTATGATAAGACGTGCGCTGCCCTGATTGGAACCGGTAAGGTGGATTCGATGCCCCCATACGAGGATGCGATCCGCCCGTTTGTCATTGACGCCTCCAAGGAGTTTACAGATGTCTGGACTTTCCCATCTGTACGCCCTTACAAAGAGAAACACCCCGCAGAAAAGCCGGCAGCATTACTTGAGCACGCTATCGAGGCAACGACGTTTGCCGGTGATATTGTACTTGACTGTTTTGCCGGAAGTGGCAGTACTGCATTAGCAGCGATTAAGCTTCAACGGCGCGCGGTGGCACTCGAAATTGAGCCCACATGGGCTGAACGAATTGCCTCTCGCGTTGAAAAGGCTTGGGAAGAAAGAATATCTTTAACGACAGAGACGCGTGGTTACCGTCCACCATGGAAGCTCACGGAGAAGAGGTCCCGTCAACTATCCCTGTTTTCCGCTGGCATACGACCCTCTACAACATTGCGGTGAAGAATATCACGCATCCACTCGATGGTCTCACGGATACCAGCATCTCTTACAACAACATTGCAGTGATGATGTCCCCAACCCACATTATATGGACGATGGTTCAGGGCACCGATGCGCAATTCGACAATGTGGAAAAGATTCAGTTCTGTAACGGTCAAGTCAGGGACTGCACGCCCTTCCGCTTGCTCCATGCGATTGAAGAACCCTTGGCCGGACAACTCTTCAAGGCAGAGAGGGCAAATCGTCGTCCCATGAGCATTCAGGACGCGTGCGTACACTAGCTCTGATGTATTGAGCAGTCTCTGTCGCTCGCACGTCTCCAAAATAGCTTTCTTGCGAGTCGCCGCATCTCCAGCCGTCATTCCGTTGGAGATGGCGACTTCCTGAGAATCGGAGCACAACCAGAACAATGTCTCCAACTGCAAGCGGCACCTTTCCGTCGTCGTGGTGTTGGCATATTCATAAACGCGGATACCTGCGCCCTTCGCTGAAGTCTCGTTAAATCCTCGAATTATTCTCTCGCCACTCTGCGCCGCCGTAGTCGCAGGTATGCGTGCTACATATTGACCGCCGAGCGGCTTCGTTCGTCGCCTCGCAGGACGCCATTTCAACTTATCGGGATTATTCGCATTCCATTGCTCTCGAGTTTCGAAAAACACAAGCGCGTTCGAACCGATTCCCAAGCCGTTTTTTGCCAAATCAACGCTGATGTTTGCACTGTCGAAATACTCCTCTGGCGACAGCAAGACAATGAAACCATTCTCATACCTCGATTCCGGGATTCTCGCTGGGGCACACGAGTCCCAATACGCATAGGGAATGAGCACGGTACTTGAGCGGGACACTCTGTTTTGATAGATGACATCATCATCAGCTCCGCGTGTTTGCCCCGTCTTATAGATCTTGCGCTGCAATAGGCTCGGAAGATTGGGGACCCGTTGTTTACCCATTCGATTTCCTCCGAGCGATCTCGATCACGCGTTCAGGAAGCGTATGCAGTGCCCAGCAAATCCTCTCAAACGTTTCAAGCGTCGGGCTCTTAAGTCCCCGCTCAAGAATGCTGACATATGTTCGGTCAACGGCGGCACGGTCAGCAACCTCTTCTTGCGATAGGCCGAGGCTCTCCCTCTTAGCCCGTAGAACGCCACCAATCGCTTTCCTCAGATCTTTGATCATACATTCTATGATAACAGCTCGCCAGCCGCACGTCTTCGGACTATAGTCCGAAATCGCAAGCCGTATGATTACCCCATCGGATACATAGGGCCTTATTGGGGCCGTTCGATTATTTCAGCCGCGGGGGAATTAAAGGTGTCCGGTATGCTCTGTAGAAAAGCTCTCTTAAATTACCCATTTTAAACTTGGGGGAATTGAAGGTGTCCGGTACAATTTCGATGCAAAGATACGTTTTGAAGAGGACAGACCTTCCGATTGACCATTTTCTATTGACTATTTACTATTGTGCCTGCTTGCGCAGGATGGCCGGGGAGAATTAAAGGAGCTGGGGAGTTTTGGGACGCAGACATCGGGTGGAATTGAGTATGCTGTCCTCGAATTAAACGCGCGACCGTGAAGCGGCTGGCCGCGCGGAAGTCAAAGCCATCGCAACAGGGAAGGCGCAGGCCGTGACCTGCAAGAAGTGCCGAGCCGCTATGCGAAAAGAGCAGCTATGAGTATTAAGACTATCCTTAAGGCCCTGGCGTTAATAGTTGTCCTATTATTCGTCTTGGCGGTTATACGCATTGGCGCTCTATTCGAATCGCATACTTTTCGAGCTTCTGTCGGCGGGAGGATAACGGATATGCAGGGCAATCCGATAGCCGGTGCAAAAGTTGAGTATTGTTTGCCAAATGCAGATGGAGACAGCATCGAGTATGACATGAGTTCACAGACTAATTCAGAGGGAAGATATTCGATGAGTCTTCCTCACTTTACAGTCGCCCTGGATACGTCGCCTTGTTATGGAAGATGGGTTCGTGTTTCAGCGGATGGCTACATCCAGTCCAGTACTTACCGGAGTCTGAAAAAAGGACACAATCCAAACTGCGACTACACACTAAAACCGGCGTCTGGGAATTAACGGTGTCCGGCGTAATTTCCGGGTGTTATTGGGTAGGGCGTTTACACATTTCGGCCGGAGCGGCCCAAGCCATTTACAATTTGCGACTTGTCCGGCACTCCGTTTGTTGGAAAATCCGGCTTTAGACGGAACGGATTGACTATTACTTCGTGGTCTCCGTGTCCATTCCTGTCCCCTACCCGTCGGGATGGCAAGGCCACGTGGCTAATTCCCAAATCGCAACTACGCCCGGGCAGATTCGGACTGCCGACCTTCGGTTTAGGAAACCGACGCTCTATCCTACTGAGCTACGGGCGCTCTGCTGGCAAACTGTCCGTACTATAACAACCTGCTCCGCGCCCGGCAAGATTCCATTCACAAATTCAGAGGGCGTGTGCCGGACTTGGGGTCAGTCGCCGGCTTTCGGCCTTCCGGTATCCGGTGATGGTGGTATTGCCGTAGGAATCCACTTCGGCGATTGCGTAGGAGTTGTTTTCAGGCCCTGCGCCCTCGATGAGCCCCTTCAATGTATAGTAGTGAATCCCTGCGATATGGCTGTATCCGCCCGGATGGTGATGGCCCTGGAAGACGGCGAGCACTTTACCCGAGGCTTCCAGAACGCGGCGGATCTCGTCGGCATTCTTGACATACACGGAGCCGACTCCATCCAGCCGTTGATGAACAAAGACGATCACGGAGCCGGGGGCCTCGGCCAGCTCCTGCCGGAGCCACGTCAGCTCCGCCGATGGAATGTTCGCATCGGTCCAGTCAAAGTTGCCGTGGTCGTAGTCGGCGCCGTCGGCGCGATAATTGGCATCCAGCGTAATAAATCGCATGCCGTTCACATCGAATGAGTAGTAACTCCGGCCGGAATTGACGTTCGTGTTCCTGACCCGGCTGAGAAACTGCCGCTTCGAGATGCTGTCGGCGTCGTGGTTGCCCAGAACGTGGTACGTCGGGCCGTCAAAGCCCTGAAAAACTCGCTCTACGGCCTCAAGATAGGAGAGGGTTTTGCGTTCGGTTGGCGTTTTGTCCTGGTCCTTGAAGTCACCCAGCTCGATAAGGAAGTCCACTTTTTCGGCGTTCATCAGCGTCACGCACTCTGAAAGCTTATCGAGAGACTCGCGGTAGAATCGCGTGCCCGCGGCGTCGGCGTCTGCATAATGGCAGTCGGTAACAAGGCCGAAACGTGCCGTACCGCGTCTGGCTCCCGCTCTGTTACCGGGCGAGCACGAGAGCGGCAGGGCGGCTAAGCCGGTTATGGCCGCCACGGAAGCTCTCAAGAATACCCGCCGCGTGATTATCCAGTCCCGGCCGGCCGGCTTCGCCCGGCGACAGTTGCATGTTGAAAGGTTCGTTTCCATAGCTTTTTTTGGCAAAAAAACACAAAACAGGTAAACCAGCCTGCCGTGGAATTATAACGGACCTGATCCTTTAGGGGTAGAGAAATGGCCGAAAGGGGCCGGGCTCGCTGAACCCCCGTTGTTCAAAAGAGTATAGCAACTGTGAATCATTAGGTTTTACAGACGTGGGTAATCGGGTCCCGGTCGTCCGGGCGCCGGAATCGGCGAAAAGTAAAGCTCATTATTGCAATTCCGGCAGGATTGTAGTAATATAGTGAGTTCAAAACATCTGGAAGCGTTTGTAAAACGTTTCTGGATGGAGTTCAGAATGAGAGCGAATTCTTTAAGATGAGGAGGATGAAAATGCTGCGTCATATGATACGTCTGAGCGTCCTTGTAATAGCTGGTTTGTGGGCGGTTGCCCCTGTAAAATCGGCGTCAATCCCGATTGAGAATGCTTCGTTCGAGTCGCCTCTCGTGGATCCCGCCGGCTTTGGGGCCGTGCCTTTTGTCGAGAGCTGGACGGAGATCGACCTGGACACGGCGGGCAGCGCCAATACGGGCGTATTCGCCAATACGGCGGCGGGCAGTCCCGACCACGTGGCCAACGCCGATGGGCTTCAATTAGCCTTCTTAGGATCGCAGCGAGGTAATGCCCTCCAGCAGGATTTAGCCGCCACGTACAAGGCTGGCTATGAATATCGGCTGACCGTTGGCGTGGGTGTCTCGATGAGATTCCCTCCCTCTACTAAGACGCCGGCCGATAGCCTTGAGCTGGTTCTGTACTATCGCAACGGTGACGAATCGTTGGACATCGCAAGTCAAACGGTTAAGGCAGCGGGCCTATCGGCGACGCAGTTGCAGGACTTCTCTGTGTATTTGCCGAAGGTCGAAGCTAACGATGCATGGGCGGGCAAGACCATTGGTGTAGCGATCCGCGCGGCAGGGCAGGCAGGCGGGTTCTGGGACCTGGATAACGTCCGCCTCGCTGAGTCGCTGCCTGTGTCAATCCGGATTAAGAACGCTTCATTCGAGTCACCAGTGGTGGATCCCGCCAGCTTTGGGGCCGTGCCGCTCGTAGGGGACTGGACGGAACTCGACGTGGACACGGCGGGCAGCACCAACACGGGCGTGTTCGCCAATACCGCGGCGGGTAGTCCAGACCACGTGGCCAACGCCGACGGGCTTCAATTGGCCTTCTTGGGCTCGCAGCGGGGTAATGCTTTAGAGCAGGACCTGGCGGCAACGTACAAGGCCGGCTGCGAATACCGGCTGACCGTTGGCGTGGGCGTCTCGATGAGATTCCCACCGGTTGATAGCCTTGAGCTGGTTCTGTACTATCGCAACGGCGTCAAATCAGTGGACATTGCGAGCCAAATGGTCGAGGCAACAGGTTTATCCACGACGCTGTTGCAGGATTTCTCGCTGTACCTGCCGAAGGTGGAAGCGGACGATGCGTGGGCGGGTAAGACCATTGGCGTGGCGATCCGCGCGGCAGGGCAGGCAGGGGGATTCTGGGACCTCGACAACGTCCGCCTCGTCGAGTCGCTGCCTGTATCGATTCCGATTGAGAACGCTTCATTTGAGTCCCCCGTGGTGGATCCCGCCGGCTTTGGGGCCGTGCCCTTTGTAGAGAGCTGGACGGAGATCGACCTGGACACGGCGGGCAGCACCAACACAGGTGTATTCGCCAACACGGCAGCAGGCAGTCCCGACCACGTGGCCAACGCCGACGCGCTTCAACTGGCCTTCTTAGGCTCCCAGCAGGGCAATGGCCTTGAGCAGGACCTGGCGGCCACGTTCAATGTCGGCTCTGCGTATCGGCTGACCGTGGGTGTGGGTGTCTCCATGAGATTTCCTCCATCCACCAAGGCGCCGGTCGATAACATTGAGCTGGTTCTGTACTATCGCAACGGCACCGAATCCGTGGACATCGCAAGCCGGACGGTTGAGGCGGCGGGCTTGTCCTCCACGCAGTTGCAGGATTTCTCGCTGTACGTGCCGGCGGTAGGCCCTGACGATGCGTGGACGGGCTGGACCATCGGGGTGGCGATCCGTGCGGCGGGGGCGCCCGGCGGGTTCTGGGACCTCGACAACGTTCGCCTGGCTGAGTCGCCGCCGACTGAGGATTTCATTCCGCCGGACAAGGGGTAAATATCTTGTGCACAAACATCAACAGCGGACATAAACGGCGATCAGCCTTCCGGCCTGCGATTTACAGCCTCCCGCCGGAGCGGGATGGTTTCAGCCTGATAGAGCTGCTGGTAGTGATCGCCACGCTGTCTCTGTTGATAGCGATCCTGTTGCCGGCGTTGTCGCAAGCGAGGCATCAGGCCCGCCGTGCCGCGTGCGCCGGCAATCTTCGCCAGGTCGGCATGGCCATTCATCTGTACGCGGGGGACTTCGATGATACGATTCCTTTCGGCCCGTCCGGCCGCCCGGTCACAGGCTCGAATTTCTACACGGTGACCGGCAACGTCACCAGCCTGCTTTCTCTGGAAGACGGCGCGCCGGTGGGGCTGGGATTGCTGTTGAAGGACTACCTTTCACATCAGCCTACGGTTCTGTTCTGCCCGGGCGCGGATCAGCCCTCCGAGGCGGAGGCGCAACTGGCCCGCGTCGGATGGGCCCAGGCTCAGAGCGACTTCTACTACCGCCACGCCTCGGTCGCCTTGCTGACCGGCAAGCCCGATGCGTTTCACACTCGATTGAACGACCTGGGCCGCAACAGCAAAGGCCACCCGATTGCCGCTCTGGTCGCCGATGTTCAGTTCCTGGCGCACCCGTCGCTGGCGGCGTTCCAGGTGAAAACGCGAACAAGTCACCAGCGGGCGACCAGCAATATTTTGTTTGCCGCCGGACACGTCAAGACCGCTTCCAACACGGACGACAGCTTGACGGTGAACATCGGCAACGCCCCGTACGATGCGCTCCAGCGGATTCTCGATATGTTCGAGATGGCTGATGAGCACCGTTGAAAGTCGGCGGCAAGTGGAGAGCACATGGAAGAAAATCGCAGCGACGCCCGGCAGGATCCGTGTTATCCCATTCCCGCCCGTGCGTACACGGGCATAGAGACCTTCTCGCACAACCTGCCGTATATCCTGATGACGGTCCTCGGTGCGATTGTTTTGTTCCGGTCTTTCAGCGGCTCGGCGTGGGCGCATCTGACGGCTGCGGGCTATGTCCTCTACGGCTTGACCGGCGCCCTTTGGATCATGGTCTTTGTGTGTCCCTTCTGCCGGTTCTGGGATACGGCATCTTGCCCCTGCGGATACGGCAAGGTCGCAGCGAGGATTCGCGGCCGGCAATCCGAAGACCGATTCAACGAGAAGTTCAAGAAGCACATCCCCGTCATCGTCCCGCTGTGGTTTCTGCCGCTGGTCGCCGCTGCGCCGGCCCTGATCCAGGGATTCACCTGGGGCCTTGTGGTCCTGGTGACGGCATTCATCGTGGACGCGTTTGTGATCCTGCCGAGGTTTTCCAAACAGCATGGGTGCCGTGACTGCCCTCAGCGCCAAACCTGTCCGTGGATGAAAGGAAAAGGGACGCTTTAGGATGCGTCCGGCGATTACCTGAAGTTCTTCGACTTTGCTCGAAATCGGGGGGACACCATTACATATTTCTCTGTTGCATTTGTGTCGTTGCGGTGTTAGGATAGGGCCATGGCGCGTTTGGCAAGAGTTGTGGTTCCGGGAGTGCCGCACCATGTGACGCAGCGTGGAAATCGACGCCAGGCGATCCCCGATTTGCCCCTCTCCTGTATTCTTTCTTTTCCCCTTGCCCTTCCCGTCTTTCTGTGCTATTCTTCACGTTCCGAAGGAGTAGCGGGGACATCTGAAAGCGAAATTACGACGAACGAGATATGATTTCAGGTGAGGTGTCAAATTGCTTGGCGGGAATCGCAGGTTTAATAAGTAAGGTGTCCCCCGGATTCAAATAACCGATGGAATTCCCGGCGTTACTCCGAAATAGAGGATTGTTCAAATGAGAACTGTAATGAAGTACTTAAGTAGCAATGCGTTTCTCATTCTCGTGATCACGGTAGCTCTGGTTTTTGCAGTTTTGTTTTGCATGACTTTTGATACTGAATATTCCAGCCATTTCAATAGAAGTTCGTGGGACAAAGTAATAGTTGGCATGTCAGAGTCAGAAGTCATATCTGTAATGGGAGAACCTCTTTCTGTAGATCAATGGATAGGCCAAGAAAAGAAGACGCTCAATTACAGCAAGTCTCGTTCAAATAATTCTAATTACATACACTATTACTTGGTCATCGAAGACGGGAAGGTTATTGAAAAGAAAAAAGAGATTTTTTGGGATTAGTGAGACTCTTGGGAGAATGAGGGAAAGAACAGCGGGAAACTATGGACAGCCACCCATTCTTTTCTTGACACATCACTCTGATATGACGGCGGCGGCGACTGCGTCTGGGTGGATGGGCTGACGGTCGGGACCACCTCGTTCGCCGGCCAGCCGGATGCGATGAGCGAGGCCCTGGACTCGAACCTGAAGTTCACCGAGAGCGGAGACTACGGCTGGTACGCTCTATCCGGTGCGACTTGGGAGTATTACTACGAGGCCGACGCGGCGCGGAGTGAAGACTGCCTTGATGAAGGCGAAGAATCCTGCCTCCAGGCGATTGTCGATTCGGCCAATTCGGAAACGGTCAAGTTCTACTGGAAGGTCTCGTCAGTACAGGGCTACTGACTACCTGCAATTCTATATCGACGGGACGCTCAAAGACCAGATCAGCGGCGAGGTGGCCTGGACGCAGAAGTCCTACGCCGTCAGCTCCGGCATTCACATCCTCAAGTGGCGATACGTCAAGGACGGCAGCAACTACTCCGGCGACGATTGCGGCTGGGTGGACTTCATGTAGTGGACCGGGCCTTCGCCGGACCGTTTACTTCGTCATTGGACATTCTCCGCCAGGGGACGGCTGGCGCCGCTTGTTCGGCGTTCGATATTCAATGGACACCCCCTGGTGAATAATGAATACCCAATAACCAATATCGAATGTCGAAGGAACGAGGTCTCGTGCAAATACATCTATGGCGCCACGGGCTCCGGCACGGGCATGTTCTCCGCCAGGAAACGGTCGATGAAAAAAACGCACCGCTTGAACACGATCTCGGCAAGGTCCATCACGTGCGGCCAGCCTTCCAGCCGGTCATACGTACAAGGGACGCCCGCCTGCTTGAGACGCTCGGCCAGCGTATCCGATTGGCCGATGGGCACGAGCGAGTCCAACGTGCCATGTAATATCAGGGTCGGCGGATCATCTTTGGTCAGATGAAACAAGGGCGACGCTTTCTTGTACAACTCGGGCGCTTCGTCGTACGTCTTACCCGCGAGAAATTGTCGCACGGAGTCGGCGTCGCGTATCCCCGGCAGCGTCAGGTCGCACGGCCCGTAGATATTCACGACGGCCTGCACTTTGCTGCTGACACCGGGCCAGCCGCCGGAACCCTCCAGGTCTTTCTGATCCGAAGAATACCCCACCATCATGGCAATGTGGCCGCCCGCGGAGCCTCCGAGGACACAGATATGGTTGGGATCCACTTTGTGTTTGTCCGCGTTGGCACGCATCCACCGCACGGCGCACTTGGCGTCCTCCACCGCGGCCGGGAAGGGGGCTTCTTTGCTCAGCCGATACGAAATGCTCGCGACCACGTAACCCCGCTGCGCATAGCGCACGGCGTAGGGCCGGTACATGTCCTTGTTGCCTCCCTTCCAGGCTCCGCCGTGAATGAAGATCAGGCCAGGCGCCGGTTTGCTTTGTTTGACGGGCGTGTACAGGTCCAGCTTGAGGGGCCGTCCGCCGCCTTCGCCGAATTCAACATCCTTCAAGAGCTGCACGCCCGGCGGCATTTCCTTGGGCGATTCTATCGTCTTTATCTTGCCCACGGCGATGGCCGCCAGAATCTGAGCCTCGGACTCGTACCCGGGCGCTTCAGGAGGAGATTCGACTTTCGTCTGCTCGGGCGAGCCTGCAAGAGCTCTTTGGGTTGAACAAAAAAGGGCCAGACAGCCAAGACCGCCGGCTAACACTACTGTTGAATACCGATCTGAGAACATATCACACACCTATTTTTTTGAAATTCACTCCTCTGCGAAACATACATTTTATGATGGTATCTGGTCCTCATTCCCAGGTCAACCGAATTCCATGCCGCTCACAGCCCAAACAAGCCCGGCTCATCAGAACGCAGGAGAACAGGTTCCGTATAAGAACCTGGAAAAAATTCGTTACAATTTTTCGGCAAAACGCACTATAATAATAGTAGCGTCCCGCCTCTACAAGAGATCTCGTAGAGCGGGCAGGAGAGAGGCGAAAGTATCTCCCGGTCTGAAGCAATGCCGACGTACAAACGTCGATCTGTCAGCGGCCGGAGAACCACAAGTCTGGAGGTTGGTAATGAAAAGGGCAATAGCTTTAGCGAGAGCTAAACAGGCGAGGAAGGTTTGTTGTCTGGGTTTAATGCTCGTGATGGCCGGCCTGGCCGGGTCCACGGCTTTGGCTTTGGATCCGATGGGCCCGCCGGGTTCCGCGTTGCGGCGAGGGGACTATAAGGTAACGCTCGACTACGCGTTTGGTCAGATGGACCTCGACCTGGCCAATGGCAGATGGACAACGCGCCTCGATGGCGATCCCTACAATGCAGGAGCGGCCAACTCTATTACGATCAAAGACTTCCAGGCCCACAGGGTCTATGCCGGCCTTGGATACGGAATCTTTGAGAACTGGGACGTCTTCGCGCGTCTGGGCGGGGCCAATGCCACATTCGGCGACTCGATATGGGGACTTGGAGAAGAATTCGAGGGCAATAACGACCTTTTAGTCGGCGCCGGGATCAAGGGGACGTTTTATGAAACAGACCGCCTGCGGCTCGGCGGATTGCTGCAAGGCAGCTATGCGGCATACGATGGAAAACTGGATGCATCCGGCTGGCCGTCATTCGATTTCATCGAGGCCACTATCACCGAAGCTCAGTTGGCGCTGGGCGCAACCTACTTCTGGACACAACGGGTGTCGGTTTATGCCGGTCCTTTCGTGCACTACATGAGAGGCGACTTCGAGGATACGTTCACTTTGTATAACGACGACTTGAGCGGCCTGGTGCATTCGATTTACTCGTGGGAGATCGATAACGGCCTGACTTACGGCGGTTACCTCGGCGCCCAGATCGCGCTCGGCCGCAACTGTTTATTCAACGTCGAGTACCAGCAGACCTCGGATGCCAATACCATCGGCATGGGCCTCTTGTGGAGAATATAGCCCCCGCAATACAAAGCTGCGGCTTCCGCCGCGGCTGGCTTATGAGCCGCTGACGGCGAATTCCTTCTTGCGGGTGTTCATCTGGGCCTTGAGGCGCGCGATGATGGATGAGTGCATCTGCGAGACGCGGGACTCGGACAAATCGAGCGTCGCGCCGATTTCCTTCATGGTCATCTCTTCATAGTAGTAGAGGACGACAATCAGCCGCTCGGCGCGAGTGAGGCCCTTGGTCAGCAGGTTCTTGAGGTCTCGCTTTTGCGCCTCGATCACGGGGTTCTTGCTGCGTTCATCCTTGATGATGTCGATTTCGCGGATGTCCTTTTCGCCTTCGCCGTCGCCGTACTTGGTACTCAGCGAGACTAAGCTGGCGGCGTTCGCATCCCGCTGGAGCCGGATGAACTCCTCCATTTCCATCTCCAGCTCTTCGGCGATCTCAGTCTCCGTAGGCTTGCGTCCGAGGTGGGTTTCGAGCGAGTGCGTGGCCTTGGACAACTGGTGAGCCCTCGCGCGGACCAGTCGGGGAACCCAGTCCATGCTTCGCAGCTCATCGAGAATGGAGCCGCGGATACGAGGCGAGCAATAGGTCTCGAACTTCACGCCGATGGAAGGATCAAACTTGTCGATGGCATCCATCAATCCGAAAATGCCGGCACTGGTCAGGTCGTCCACCTCAACCTTATCCGGCAGCTTACTGTGAAGCCGTTCAGCACAATACCTCACCAGGCTCCGATAATGTTCCATGAGCATGTTGCGGTACTGTTCGTCGTGGGTCTTGTGGAACTGCTCCCATATCTCATCGATCGTGAGTTGTTGCTCGCTCTTCACAGGTTTCCTCCATGAAATGGGCCTGGCTTCGCGGGGCCCCTGGTCTTATGATTCCGGCAGTCGAATAACCGATGCCACCTTTGCCATAGTTGCGGTTCTCCTGCGGTGCAGACGTGCATCGCGGCCGTTTCAATTCCTTATCGGCCTTTTGGGCTGTAACTTTAGAAGAACCGTCGGACAAGTTTCCCAAAATCCATCCCCGGCCGGTCTGAAAGGGCGGCGAGGCCCGGCCGATTTCTCCCGCGGTGGCGGCCGCCGTAATACTCCCATGTTGGTTTCTGCCTTGTATCATGTGTCACAGGTACTGCGTTTTGGTGTTCGCCTTTATTCGGGTCGCGCTCTATGCCGTGCTCGCTTATCAGACATCGAGCGGAATCGTTCCTTGTTTCTGCAGGAGCAGCTCGGCGGCGACCTTTTGGTTGAGCGAGTTTTCCCAAAGCTTGGTGATCTGCCGCTGAAGGTACTGCCCCTGATCCTCTACGAGGAGCTCTCTGCCGGCCTCATCGACGACGGCTTGGATTTCTAAGGCGCCGCCCTCACCGAATTTGATATTGTCCGTGTCGTGCAGAACCAGCCGCCGACTTCGGACGTGCTCATCTACGGCGTAATCCAGCAGGCTGCCGAACTCGTGCTCTTCCAGCTCTTTGGGCACGAATTCGGGACGGTGCATATTGATGATGTTTTGAATAAGCACTTTTTGCCGAGCCTGCGTGAACACAACTATCTTGGTCAGTATCTCCGTGATGTTGTCCGTAACGAGCGCCATCAAATTCATACGCGATCCTTCCTATTCGCGTCCCGCTTTTTCCAAATCGGCTCTGCGCGCACGTTCCTCATCCGCAAACATGAACGTGAAAAACGTGGGAAAGACAACTTGTGAAAGGCGAAACTCCATTTGTCATCCTTGATCCTTCAGTCCTTTCCGTGGACTTTCACAATATGCTGAAAGCAAAATGATCGAGAAAGACGCCATTCTTGCTCTTACTATTTTCGCGGGGAGTCAATGCGTCCCCTGATACGTCATATTTTCGGACCGCATGTCCCGGTCTTCCTTCTTGCGTAGAATCGCTCGTATTTCCGAAAGAGTCTTTGTTTTGCGCAGGCGCATAATCTCGGACAATCGCTCGAACACGGACTCGTCATACAGCCGATGCCCCCCCTCGGTCCATTTGGCTTCCTGAATGAGACCCATAATCGTGTAGTTATGAATCGTCTGCCGCGAGAAGGGGGTGTAGTCAACCAACTCGCCGATGCGATAGAGCTTGGCGGGTACATGCAAGGTGCCGTTCTTGGGTTCTGGTTGCATCACTGAAACTCTCTTCAAACTCGTTCCGTTACGTGATGGCGATGAGGCCCGTGATCTCCGCGGTGTTGCAGGCCGGATATGCGACTGTTGCCGCGTTTCGCAAACCGTGCGACTATCACATTGCTTCCCGTTCGACTACGCTCAGGGCTGGAGGCTCTTTTCGCTCGCAATGACATAGAACGTCCTGGGTATGTCATTGCCAGCATCGCGGCAACGAAGCCATCTCCGCCGGCATAGTCGCGGAACCTGCAAAACGCGGTACTACGCATTCTCATTACTTGTCCGTTGATCTCGACCACAGCTTTCTCCCGTTTCACTCAACCCGGTTACATGACGTCTTGTGAGCAGTCACATACCTTAACAAAGCCACAATATATGTTGTATTTTGTAAAATGTAAAATATATTTTCCCACAGGTGTCAACTTTTTTTTGAAAAAATATGCAAAAAATCTTTGATGGGCCACTTCTTTTTGTTATCGGTCGTAGGGAAATATCAACCGCCCGCGCAATGCCTATGTCTTTTAATCAGTCTTGGCAGCGGTGCGGCGGTCTTAACAGATGTTCACATTTGAAGGTTCGAGAGACTGGACTCATGGACCCGCCGGAACAGCCATAGGAGATACCGTTCCTTGCCACGGCTTAGCTCTCGTTGTCATAAGCATTTAGCGTCGGTCTGCCCGTCTGGTACCCATCTTAGTCGCCCCGGAGAAAAAGGGGCGTCGGCCGGCACGATGGACAGCCTTGTTCCAGAGGGCCTTGCTCATTTAGGGGCCTGCCACGGCTTTTTGCCAAATACCCTCGCGAAAAAATCCGATAGAACAGGAAGGAAACTCACTGTGTCGCAGGGAACCACAGGAATGGGACAAAAGGTACGGCTCTTGAACTATGAATGAAACCGACGAAAGCCCGATAAAAACGGACGGAATTCCTGACGCCGACATTTCCGTGCTCGATCAGGTAACTCCTCTGGCCCGGCAGATAAACTGCCTGGACATAGACCGGATTGCCGAGGTTTGCATCCAGAGTATCCCCAAGCTGGTCGGCGTGAGATTCGCTTCGTTATTCATCCTCGACGAAACGAACAACATGCTGCACCTGTACCAGCACAATCATCCCTTTCCCATAAACAAGATCGTGTCGCTCAATCAGACACCGACCCCTCTGATGGTCATGGCCGCCCGAAGCAAAGAGCTCATCTTAGTGGGGGATATAGACACCCATACCAAACCTGTTATCAGGAAATCACAAAGGGCCTTTTCCGAGAATTACCAAACCAAAAACTGCGCCATCGTACCTCTGATTTGCCAGGAGAGGGTCGTCGGGGTGCTCAATCTGGCCGACAAGGTGCAAGCCGACCGGTGGAAGTCCGCAGACATAGCCCTGATCGAGCTGTTCAGCCAGTTAGTCGGAGCGTCGATCGGGAACATAAAACTGTTCGAGAAGATACAACGACAGGCAACCACGGACGGCCTGACAGGTCTTGCGAATCACAAAACGTTCTACGAAACCCTCGAAAAAGAGCTGTGGCGCGCCCGGCGGTACGGCGGGCGCATCTCGCTGATTATGGTCGATGTCGATAATCTCAAGAAAATCAACGATGCCTATGGCCACAGGGCCGGCGACAAGGTCATTCGCGAGATCAGCAAGAGAATCAGGGAGTGCATCCGCCAGATCGACACCGCGGCGCGGTACGGGGGCGATGAATTCGCCGTCATTTTGCTCAATACCTCGCTCAGTGATGCCACCGTTGTGGCCCAGCGCATGGTCGATGCGGTGGCCGGCTCTCCGGTAATATGGAACAAGGAGGAGATACCCTTATCCATCAGCGTCGGTCTGGGGCAGTATGACGCCGATACCACGCCGGAGGATATTACCAGCCGGTCCGATCAGGCGCTCTACACGGCCAAACAGGCCGGCAAGAACACCGTGCGGGTCTTCGAGCCCTCAACAGGGGAGCGGTAGTTTTCCTTTACTGCTTTCTCCCGGCAGCTCAGTTTTCTGCGCCAGGAATTTGCTCAGAGCCGAGCGTCCACTGCTCAGATTTCATCGGACCTGCCGGCCGGCATCTGCACCGTAGGGGGGTAGGTACAGTTTCCTCAGACAAGATAGGGGTATTTGTCTTGACGTTAACGTGACGAATCTGGTATAAGTAGGAAAAATAGAGGCGCAAAGCTTGTTAAGTTACGCCTCGCAATCTTTACTTTGCTGTTGGGAATTCATACTGGGCTCCTGAAAAAAGGAGGCAAATTCAAACTGTAGGGGAAAAATGTCGAATATCAGATGCGGTTACGTGTTATAACGACCGAAATTGTTATCGGTCACTCTTATACTAACTTTTTTGTGGAGAATGGTTATGCGTGGAAAATTGATTTGTCTGCTTTTTTGCGGCTTAGTGCTGGGTGCGATTCCGGCTGGCGAGGCTCAGGCAGACCTTGTCGGCTGGTGGAGGTTTGACGAGGGAACCGGAACGGTTGCATCCGACTCAAGCGGCAAAGGCAATAACGGCACCTTTAATGGCAACCCCCAATGGGTGGCCGGGCATTTCGGCGGCGCGTTGGAGTTCGATGGTTCGGGCGACTGGCTCGACTGTGGAACCGGCCAGAGTCTAAGACTCGGAGGCGCCGTCACGATGACGGTATGGGTTAAGATCAATGCGCAGAATCGCGATCAGAAAGTCGGGGGCAATCAGAACGGCTCTAATGGCGGCTACAAGATGACTGTGTACAGCAATAACATAGCCGAATTTGAAATTCGAACGGCCGCCAACGCATCCACCCTCAACAGAGCTGTTGCCGGCGGAACTGCCCTGCAGGTGGGGGAATGGTACCATGTTGCCGGTGTCTATTCCCAACAGGACGGCTATATCAGGACGTATGTGAACGGCGTACTGGACAGGGAATTGGCCACCACGGCGGTGATGGGTGTTTCACCCGGGCCTATGAGGATTGGCTGTGAACCCTACAACACGGGCGCCAACCAATTCAACGGCACCATGGATGACATCCGCGTTTACAGCACTGCACTGACGGTAGGTGAAATTCTGGCGGCTATGGTGGGTGGAAAAGGGTATCCCTACGCCTTGTCACCCAACCCGGCTGACGGCGCTTTGCATGCCGATACGTGGGTGACTCTTTCCTGGAAGCCGGGTGATTTTGCCGTCTCGCACGACGTGTACCTGGGGGATAATTTCGACGATGTGAACAACGGCACCGGCGGGACATTCCGAATCAACCAGACCACAGCGTACTATGTGGCCGGTTTCCCCGGGTTCGCCTATCCGGAGGGTCTGGTTCCCGGCACGACGTACTACTGGCGAATCGATGAAGTCAACACCGCCGACCCGAACAGCCCGTGGAAAGGCAAGATCTGGAGCTTCACCGTTCCACCGAAGAAGGCCTATAATCCGCTGCCGGCCAACGGCTCAAAATTCATCGCTGCGGACACTACTTTGAGCTGGACGGCAGGATTCGGCGCGAAACTGCACACCGTCTATTTCGGCGATAATCTTAACACGGTGACCAACGCCACTGGCGGAGTGCCCCAGGGAACGACGAGCTATACTCCTAAAGGTCCGCTTGCAGCAGGGACGACGTATTATTGGCGCGTCGATGAGTTCGAAGGTCCGGCGACCCACAAAGGCGATATCTGGAGCTTCACAATCGCCAAGGCCGGCGGAGGCGTCAAGGGACAGTACTATAAAGGCATGAACTTCGAATCCCTTGTCCTGACCCGCGTCGATCCTCAGATCAACTTCAGTTGGGGCGCCGCCGCACCCGATCCGGTGGTGGGCATAGATAGCTTCTCGGTTAGGTGGACCGGCGAAGTGGAGGCGGCCTTTACAGAGACCTACACCTTCTACGCCAGAGCCGACGACGGCGTGCGCCTGTGGGTGGACGGCAAGCAGCTTGTGAACGCCTGGGTGGACCAGGGCGCGACCGAATACTATGGGAAGGTTGACCTTGTGGCCGGCAATACGTACAGCGTCCAGATGGAGATGTACGAGAATGGCGGCGATGCCGTGGCTGAGCTTCGCTGGTCAAGTCCTCGCACGCCCAAGCAGCTCATTCCGCAGGCGGCCTTGTCGCCTCCGGTCAAAGCCAGCGCTCCGAAGCCGGGTAACGGCGCCACCGGCACGTCCCTGACACCGGTTCTGACCTGGAATCCGGGCGATTTCGCCGCGTCGCATGAGGTGTATTTCGGCGTGGACGCTCAGGCCGTAAAGAACGCCGGCAAGACCTCGCCCGAGTACAAGGGTAGTAAAACGCTGGGCAATGAGAGCTACAGTCCCGGTAAATTAGCATGGCAAACAACCTACTATTGGCGAGTTGATGAAGTCAACACCGTCAACCCCAACAGTCCGTGGGTCGGCAACCTCTGGAGCTTTACAACCGGCGATTTCCTGCTCGTGGATGATTTCGAGTCCTACAATGCCGGGGCTAACCAGATTTGGTACTTGTGGCACGATGGGCTCGGCTACGGCGTGCCGGGTACGCCGGGATTCTTCGGCGGCAACGGCACGGGTGCGGCTGTGGGTGATGAGACGACCGCGTCGTTTACAGAACAGACGATTGTACACGGTGGTAAGCAGACAATGCCGGTGTCGTATGACAACAACAAGCAGGGCTTCGCCAAGTATTCCGAGGCAGAGTTCAAGCTGACAGCTCCTCGTGACTGGACCGAGGAAAGCGTCGGCGAGTTGTCAATCTGGTTCCGAGGCCGTGCAGGCTCCGTCGGCAGCTTCGCCGAAGCTCCGGCCGGCACGTTTACCATGACTGCCTCCGGCACGGATATCTGGGACGTCGGTACGGCGGGCAATTATCACGACGAGTTCCACTTTGCCTACAAGACTCTGACCGGCGCCGGCTCGATCGTGGCGCGGGTCCAGAGCGTGCAGAACACCAACGGCTGGGCGAAGGCTGGCGTGATGATTCGCGAGACGCTCGATGGCGGCTCGAAGCACGCCTTTGCATGTGTAACACCGGCTAATGGGGTAGCCTCCCAGGGCCGCGACACGACGGGCGCTGCCAGTTTCAACACGGCGCAAGGTGGGATCACCGCACCGTATTGGGTCAAATTGGAGCGGGATGCAGCCGGCAACTTTACGGTTTCGCATTCGGCCAACGGGACAACCTGGCAGCCGGTCACGGGTGCCACGCCGAAGAACATCCCGATGAGCACGACCGTCTATATCGGTTTGGCGCTGACCAGCCACGATGCCACCCTGAAGTGTCAGGCGGTATTCACCAACGTCACGACCACCGGGACCGTCAGCCCGCAGTGGGCGCATCAGGATATCGGGATTGCCAGCAATGCCGCTGAGCCACTGTATGTCGCGGTTTCGAATGCGGCGGGCCAGCCGGCGGTGGTGGTCCATTCCAACCCGGCGGCCGCACAGACGACCACCTGGACCGAGTGGGTGATTCCGTTGTCGGCCTTCTCTGCTCAGGGCATCAACCTGACCAACATGGACAAGCTGGCGATTGGTCTGGGCACGAAGGGGAATATGACGACAGCCGGCGGTTCAGGCAAGATGTACTTCGATGACATCCGCCTCTACCGGCCGAGAACCGCTCCTTAAAAGGCGGTTATCATTCGTGGTTCTTCACTGAATCACGAATCGTTCAGATTTGTCCGGGGCCTGTACTGATTGATTCGGTACAGGCCCCGCTTATTTTGGCGGCAGGGTGACAGGGACCTATAACTATGGCGAGGGAAAAAACGACGGGCACAGCGTGTGCAAAAACGGAATTTGCACACCCTACGAGTTTATACCAGGGGGAAAACTTATAGATATACAAAAGGAGGGGGGGGGTCAGCGACGCCATTCGGCCTTGCGGACCATCAGCGGCGGCATTTGCTGCGGACTGACCTTTCGGTTACCCGGGTCGATACAGCTTCTGCTGCTGGGATACCAGCAGATAGTGAACAACGCGGGCTTCAATAACAGTTTGTGTTTTTTCAATCTTGCCGACATCATAAATCATCAGTTTCGTAAACGGCGCCGAAGCGGCCGCACTGTCTTTCTATCGGCCAATTCGGGCACTGACTTTCGCTGATTGCATCCGAATGGGACGACGAATCAGGCGGATTTGCTCACCTGATATGGCCCCAGTTGACAGGCTGCCGGTCGAGTTCGAGCACCTCTACACGGCTGATCAGCCATCTGGCGTCAGGCTGCTTCTGCAAGGTGAGCTTCGACTTTGTCATGAGGAACGATTTGTAGCTCTGGGAAATGTAGCTGTTCTTGTCGAAGGTCAATATGGTAAAGAGGACAGCGGTCGCCTTCGATCCTGTTATCTCTATGAGCGAGCCGGTCTTCTTGTGTTTCTCGACCAGCGATGGCGTCAGAACTCTCCTGCAGTGGGCCAGTAATTGCTCCCTTGTGTCGTGATAGGAGTCGCTGTAGTTAGCGGTAAGGATTTGCCCGAGGGCGTCGCAGTCTTCGGCTTTGACGGCCTTTATGCCTTTGTTGATTACGGCATTGATTTTCTCCAGGTCGGTTTTGACGAGCCCATCCAAGCCGAAAGCCGCCCCGGCTACAAAGACCGGGACCAGCATTTGCCACCAGCGGCGTTTCTCAGGGAAGACGCTGCGAAACGTCAGCATTGCGAACAGGACGAGCACCGCCGCACCGATAAGAGTGTAAGGCTGCTCAAAGAGGTCAAACATCCCGCCGATCCTTCTTGAGGGATTCCCTGCTAGTGCAGGGGTAATTGGTTAGCCTCGCGGTTTAGCCAGCACGGGGTAGCGGTGTTGCATAAACCGCAGATCATCGCGTTGATCTGCAGGGGGGGAAACATTGAATACGTTTGTGTCGCCCCATGCGGCGCGTTTGGCAATATCTATAGTGCTCGGATTGACCCATACGTGCATATCGGTACTGCCGTCGGCCCAGCCTAACGTTCCTCTGTTCTTGCTGTGCCAGATGGCCAGCGGGTCAATCCAGTTATTTGCAAGATCCTTGCTCACCACCCAGGAACCCATATTCCAGCCCCTCGGATCGATTTCCTCTACGAAGACGAATGTATCGGAGGGTTTTTTTATCTCGCCGTATTTTATCAGATGCCTGTTGCTCCACTCTTTTTCTTCGCCGTTGAGCGCCCCCGAGATAGAAAAGCTGCCGAAAGCATATTGGCCTTGCCGCTTCCTTCTGTCATCGGAAGGGCACTCATAAATGTTTACGTTCTTGACATAAGGGTATAGTTTGCCCCGTCTTATTCCTTCCTTCGCTTTCTCAATGGGGTCGGGGTCGTTTCCGCTCGGGCCTTTCATCCATGCATCATCTGGGGAGGTTCGTTGTGGAATGCCTCCAACCAGCTTGTCATCATTTTCATCCTTGTACATGATCCAGGCCAACGTCAGGTTCTTGACGTTACTGACGCAGTGCATTCGCTTGGCCTGGTCCTTTGCCATGTTCAGAGAAGGCAGCAGAACAGCCATCAGAATGGCAATAATGGCAATAACCACCAACAACTCGATGAGTGTAAAAGCTCTCGTTTTCATTTTGATTCATCCTTTCCTCTAACGAACGGTCCTGCAAGCACTGCCGAAAGAAGGCCAGCGGCCCCGGCAATGACCCTTCTACGCCCGCCGGCGTAAAACAGGATGCGCAGAATCAATTCTCTGTTCCGTTGATTCCACTTGACTGTTCAAAACTCTGCTCCAATCGTGTCCGGCACTCATTTTAACGGGTCGGGGCACGCATGTCAATCCCTATGGTCTTTTTCGCCGCTTTTTTCGCGGAAAGCCGGTTTCTACTTGAGCAGGGCGCGATACGCATAGCTTTTGAGTGCAAAATCGAAGTCTTTCATCTCATCACCGGGTTCAGGGGTTCTGTAGAATGAGAATTTCAAAGGTTCATACAAAGACGTCTCGTTCCATCTGATGAGGCCCTCGCCGAGCCATCGGTGCATCTCGACATGGCCGTCCGCCCAGCCCAGCGTGCTGCTGTTCCTGCTATGCCAGACACCGAAGGGATCCACCCACTGTCTGGATTTCGGGTTCATCACCCAGGAACCCATGTTGTATCCGCGGGGGTCGCATTCGGCCAAAAAGACGTACTTCGTGGCGGGATTTTTTATATCGGAATAGGTGATGCACGGCAGGATCTCCCAGGCGCCGGTTTGACTAACGCCGTTCATGCCGCCGGCAATCGAATACGTACGGTACGCGTACTTATGGTACTGGCTTTTCTGCCGGCGGTCGGAAGGGCAGCGGTAGGCCTCCACCTTCTTGACATAGGGCCAGAGCAAACCCTCTTTGATGTACTTTTTCTTTGCCTCAACGCTCGCGTTTGCTGCATCGGGCGGAATTATTACCCAAGCCGGCTCGCTGCCTGGTCCCGGCGTATGGCCGTTAACCAATTTGCCGTCGTTTGAATCTTTGTACATGAGCCACGCTAAGGTCAGCGTACGAACGTTGCCTCGACAGGTAATGCTGCGGGCCTGCTCTTTGGCGTTTCGCAGCGCGGGCATGAGAATGGCCATCAGTATCGCGATGACTGCGATGACCACCAACAGCTCGATGAGGGTAAATGCTCTCTTTTTCATTTGCATCCTTCCTCTCGGTAACAGACATGACTTGTGAGAGAACCACAGAAAACACCCATTCGAAGGCGGTGTTTTCTGCTCAAGCGGATTCTACTACGCCGCTGAGCCTTACTGACGGCAGCATATCATATCAACGTCGAAAAGGTAACCATTTTCTCAATTTGCCGGGTTTCTTGAGGCTATAGTCTCTGCGTATCTGAGCCTGGAGGGCACATACTTCCTTAAGTGGGAGCTTACATGGGCCGATGATTGAATCGGACTGCAGACTGACGAAATGGCGGCAATCCGCAAAGAAAGTCCGGACATGAGCCTGTTATGGCGGTATCAACGTAATGCAACTACTACGCAAGTATATTCGAAGAGCACTACTGGCCATCTTGAAGTATCTGCTGATCTTTGTATTCAAGATTATGGGACCTCCTCGGACACTACACTATGGCCGTCCGACCAATGCAGCCATTCTAAGGGCCTTCGGGGCCAATCTCGGCAAGACCGGCGTTACCATCCATTCACCCGTCATCATACACAATGCTACAAATAGGTACGCCAATCTGACCATAAGTGATGGTTGTTATCTTGGCGGCAACAACTACCTGGATTTAACCGGCCGTATTACCCTGGAGAAGGGTGTGAGCCTGGGGCCAGGGGTGATCATCATGACCCACAACAGATACAATTATAACGCCTTCCTGGAAGAACGTCTGGCTCATACGTGCGGCGTTAAAGATGTTTTGATCAAAGAGGGAGCTGGAATCAAGGCGGGGGCATTGATAGTCCACGGCATCACAATCGGCAGGAACGCCGTTGTGGCGGGCGGCGCCGTGGTCAATCGCGATGTTCCCGATAATTGTCTGGTCGCAGGCGTGCCGGCTCGCCTGGTGAAGGAAATAAAATGACTATTCCCATTCCCACCTGATTGGGCAAACCGGAGGCTCATCTGATGGACTTGATTGTCAATTTCACACCAACGGGAATGATCCCAACGAAAGAGATGACGCCCCATGCTCCAATTACGCCTGGAGAAGTCGTGGAAGATGTTCACCGGGCCGTCGATATAGGAATAACCATGGTTCACCTGCACGCCCGCGACGCGTTCACCGGTCAATCCACTTGCAGTGCCGCCGTTTACGGCGAAATCATCGCCGGTATAAGGTCATTCTCACAGGATCTGGTCATCTGCGTTTCCCTGAGCGGGCGCAGTGTGAAGGAATTCGAAAAACGCGCCGAACCCCTGCAACTGGAGGGGGACTTGAAGCCTGACATGGGCAGTTTGACTCTCAGCTCCCTGAATTTCAACCGCGAGGCCAGCGTGAATTCTCCGGAGATGATTGCCATGCTGGCCGGCGAAATGAAGGCACGCGGGATTCTTGCCGAGCTGGAAGCTTTCGACGCGGGGATGATCAACTATGCCAAGTATCTGGAAAAAAAAGACATACTGAAGCCTCCGCACTACTTCAATCTGCTGTTAGGCAACGTTGCCTGTGCCCAGGCCGACCTGCTGCACGTCGGAATTATGATTCGTGATTTGCCCGACCACAGCTTCTGGTCCCTGGCCGGGATCGGAGATTACCAGTTGTTTATGAACTCCGTGGCCATCGCCGCAGGCGGCGGCGTCAGAGTGGGACTGGAAGATAATATATGGTTCGACACGGCACGGACGCGCCTGGCCTCCAACAGCGATCTGCTGCGCCGTATCCACCAACTGGCCGAGGCGAGCGAGCGAAAGGTCATGTCACCAGGCAGACTCAGAGAGCTGCTGAACCTCCAGGGCGGTTACGGAAAATACGGCCGCATCTGCTAATCAAGACCAGGGAAAGTTGGTGACAGCCGCCGGCGCACGTGCCGGATCACAGCCCCAGCTCGCGTTTCACTTCGGCGATTTTCTCAAGTGCAAAGTCCAAATCCTCTCTGCTGTGGGCGGCGGATATTTGCGTGCGAATCCGTGCGGCCCCTTTGGGAACCACCGGATAGGAAAAGCCTATGACGTAAACGCCCTTTTCGAGGAGTCTTTCCGCCATCTTCTGGGCCAGGACGGCGTCACCGAGCATAATCGGCACGATGGGATGCTCGCCGGGGATGACGTTCAGACCCAGCTCGGCGATTCGCTCGCGGAAATAGCGGGTATTCCCGGCGAGCTTGTCGCGCAGCTCGGTGGATTCGCAGAGCATCTCAAGAACCTTGAATGACGCGGCGGCGATCACCGGCGCTAGGGTATTGCTGAACAGATAAGGGCGGCAGCGTTGCCGGAGCAGCTCGATGATTTCTTTTCTTCCGCTGGCAAAGCCGCCGCTGGCGCCGCCGAGGGCCTTGCCGAGCGTCCCGGTGATGATATCGACGCGCCCCATGACGCCGCGGTGCTCGTGGGTTCCGCGACCGCGTGCGCCCAATACGCCGGTCGCGTGTGAGTCATCCACCATCACCAGTGCATCGTACTTCTCGGCAAGCTCGCAGATGCGGTCCAGCTTTGCTATGGTTCCATCCATGGAAAAGACGCCGTCGGTTGCAATCATGCGGAATCTGGCCGATTGGGCCTGCTGCAACTGGACCTCCAGGTCGGCCATGTCGCAGTTACCGAATCGCAGTCGCTGGGCCTTGCACAGGCGTATGCCGTCGATAATGCTGGCGTGGTTGAGCTGGTCGCTGATGATGGCGTCCTCGGCGGACAGCAGGGTTTCGAAGAGGCCCCCGTTGGCGTCGAAACAGCAGGAGTAAAGAATCGTATCCTCGGTTCCGAGAAATTCGGAGAGCTTCCTTTCCAGTTGCTTGTGTACTTCCTGCGTGCCGCAGATGAAGCGGACCGACGCCAGGCCGTACCCCCATTTGTCGTAGCTGTCCTGTGCGGCCTGGATGACGGCGGGATGGTCGGCCAGCCCCAGATAGTTATTCGCGCACAGATTCAGGACTTTTTGGCCCGTATGGATTGTGATGCGCGCGTCCTGAGGGCTAATGATGATTCGTTCCGCTTTATAAAGTCCGCCGGCTCTGATCTGCTCAAGCTCTTGAATGATGTGGGATTTCATCGCTCCAAACATATCACGTCCCTCGTTGTTGTTGTTTGGGCCGATTTTTAATCTTGCGTCCAGTTCAGGATGACTTTCCCTGATTTTCCGGTGCGCATCACTTCGAAGGCCTCGGCGTATTGCGTATAGTCGAACCGGTGTGTAATCAGCGGCGTCAGGTCCAGCCCGCCCTGAATGAGCATCGTAGCCTTGTACCAGGTCTCGAACATTTCTCGGCCGTAAATCCCTTTGATGCTCAGGCCGTTGAAGACGACGTAATCCCAGTCGATGGCGGTCTCCGGCATAATTCCCAACAGCGCGATTTTACCGCCGTGGCACATGTTTGCGAGCATGTCTTTGAACGCATCCGGATTGCCCGACATCTCCAGGCCGACGTCGAATCCCTCTTTCATATCGAGCTTCTTGAAGGCGTCTTTGATGCTTTGAGTTCTGACATCCAGCGCCAGGGTGGGCCCCATTTTTTTGGCCAGCTCCAGGCGGTACGGATTCACGTCGGTAATGACCACGTATCGGGCGCCGGCCCGTTTGGCCACGCCGATAGCCATGCACCCAATGGGGCCCGCGCCGGTGATCAGCACGTCCTCGCCCACGAGGTTGTATGAGAGCGTGGTGTGCACCGCGTTTCCGAAGGGATCAAAGCAGGCCAGAACCTCCTTCGGGATATTGGGATCGCAGTGCCAGACGTTGGAGACCGGAATGGACAAATATTCGGCGAACGCGCCGCTTCGATTCACGCCGATACATTTCGGGTCGGTGCACAGATGCCTCCGGCCGGCCAGACAATTCCGGCAGCGCCCGCAGACGATATGGCCTTCGCCGCTGACCAGCTCGCCCGGCTCCACGTCGTGCACATTGCTGCCTATTTCTTCCACGGTGCCGACGAATTCGTGCCCGATGACCAGCGGGGTTTTGATCGTCTTTTGAGACCAACGGTCCCAGTTGAAGATATGAATATCCGTGCCGCAGATGGCCGTCTTGTGAATTTTGATCAGGACGTCGTTGACGCCGACCTGCGGGGCGGGAACGTCCTCCATCCATAATCCGAATTCGGGTTTTTTCTTCGTCAGCGCTTTCATGGATTCATCACCAGTCTATCTTCTGAAGCTCGTGCGTTTTGCGGTGGTCCGTCATGTCGGGAACCAGCGCCGTTATCGTGATAAATCCTTCGGCCAGCGAGGTGGTATCTGTCGGATTCTCATCATACAAATGCGCGCCGCCGGCCAGTTGAAAGACGGTCTGCCCCTGTTCGTTCTTCTGCGGGATGTAATACTCGTCGAAGCCCTTACTGGACTGCGGCACGACTCGGACGCCTTTCGGCTCGCCTTGCGATAGCAGCGGTATATTGACATTGATGACGTGGCCGCTCTTGATCGGCATGAGCTTTCTGAGAATATCGACGCAGTGTCTGGCCGCCCGTTCGTAATCCATGTGCTCTTCCCTGGAAAGGCTCAGAGCGACGGCCGGGACTTTCAGAAACGCTCCTTCCATCGCCGCGGCCACCGTGCCGGAGTAATAGACGTTAATGCCCGCGTTCGCGCCGTTGTTGATGCCGGCCACGAGCATGTCTATCGGGCCCTCGTGGAGCTGCATCACCGCCAGCTTGACGCAATCGGCGGGCGAGCCCTGGACGCTGAAGCCCGTGAACAGGCTGTTTATATCAACCTTGTTGCAGACCAGCGGCTCAGAGAAAGTAATGCTGTGACTGGCGCCGGACTGGCTGTCGGACGGCGCGACTACCGTCACGTCCCCGATTTTGACCAGCTCTTTGTAGATCGCCGCCAGGCCGGGTGCAAAGATTCCATCGTCGTTCGTCAGTAAGATTTTCATATCGCTGTAAAAGGCAATAAAGACTCGTAGGATGGGCAGGTTCTCCTGCCCATGCCGTTCCGACTACACTGATTGCTCATTCTAAGTGCCCCGCGCGGCTATGTCAATTGACAGCTTTTTGGTGCGGCGTATAATGCCGTGCGATGAAAAAGTATTCGCCAAATGAAAAATGTGCCATGATAACGAGGGACGAGGTCCGCGCGTTCGACGCCTGGGCGATCAACACACTCGGCATCCCCGGCGTGGTGCTGATGGAGAACGCCGGACGCAGTTGTGCCGAGCTGGTCAAAGACAAGCTGAAAGACGTGGCTGATCCGAAGGTCTGTATATTCTGCGGAACCGGCAACAACGGCGGGGACGGCTACGTCATCGCCAGGCACCTGATCAACAGCGGCTTCGAAGTTACGGTGGTCATCTGCGGCGACCGGGAGAAAATCAAAGGCGACGCAAAGATAAATCTGGACGTCCTGGAACGGATGGGACGGCCCGTCGAAAATCTAAATCCCGCTGACGCCAATCTCGCGGTGCGGGTAAGGAATCTTGCCGCCGGCGCTCAGTTGCTCGTCGATAGTCTTTTCGGGACTGGGTTGAGAGGTGAGCTGAGCGATGAGTATTGCCGGCTGATAGAGAACATCAACGCCTGTCATCGCCCCATCTTAGCGGTGGATATTCCATCCGGGCTGGATTGCGATTCCGGCCAGCCGCTCGGAGCAGCGATTCAGGCCGCCTGGACGGTGACTTTTGTGGCGGTCAAGAAAGGATTCACCTCCGCTGACGCTGCGCGGTACACGGGAGAGATTTTTGTCGCCTCGATCGGCGTCGACGCCGGTTAAAACGCGCCCGCTCGGCCTATCTGACCCTTGTAACCGATGAAGTAAAGGAATCGCTCGTAGGTAAATACAGGGATCCACAGGCTTTGTGCCTGAGCCTGCAGCTCGGTGTAGCGGTTGAGAGCGGCCAGCGAGGCGTCGTACTTCTGCCTTGCTCGCGGATCGACTTCCTGCTCTTCAAGGGTCGGCTTCTGGAGAACCTGCGGTGCCTGGCCCAGGACGAGGAAGTCCGTGTCGATGGAGACGGCATCGACGACCTTGCCGCCCCATTTCTCGATCAGAGCCTTGATCTTGACGGCGCCGTCGGCATCGATACGGCCGTTGTTGTCCAGGTCAAACTCGCCGGCGATTACAAAGACGTTCGCCCGGTCACTGTCCCAAATCAGATTGGCGACAATGTCACCCTGCAGGATAGGACTCCGCACGGTCGGATTGATGATGCGTGCCGCCGAGTAGGTCTTGGCCACGTCGAATACCTCGACCTCGGCCTTACCCTTGCCGTCTTTCGGCACCACCTCGCCCCGGTTGTAAACGCTGAAAGTCAATCCCTGATAAACGTGGTCATCGCTGCCGATATTCAGATGGACGACCTGTGTCTGGTCGTCAATCAGTATGATTTGGCCGTCGGGCTGATAGGCCCGCACCTCCCGGTCGGGGCCGGGCATGATCTTAGTGACCTGTTCCTGGGCCTTCTGCATCAAGCCCTGAGCCAGCTCCAGCTCCGCCTGCCTCTTGAGCAGTGTTTCATTCGTCGTCTTCAGGTCGGCTCTGGTTTGTTCCAACTGTTTCCTGAGGGTCTCAACCTGCTGATCGGTCGTTTGCTGAAGCAGGGCGGCCAGCTCGTCATATTTCTTCTTTATGTCGTTGACGTCCTGCTGAAGTTTGTTCTTCTCAGCCGTCAAATTCTCCTGCGTTTGCAGAGCGACCTTCGTCGCATTATCGAATTGCTGCTGCAGGTCGCTAAGTTGTTGTTGCGTCGCCGCTTGGGCCTTTTTGGCCTTATCCAGCTCAGCCGCGAGCTGTTCAACGACGGGAACCAGCCCGGCTTTGTTGGGGTCCGTGACGGGTATGTGATTCTTCGCCAGATTCAGCGCGCCGGCCACCTTCGCGTTTGCGTTCTTGATTTTCACTTCGGCGGAGGTCGGCTCCGGCACGCCGCCAACCACTAAACAAACCGTCTGGTCAAAGTACTCGACCATTGTATTAAGCCAGCTCTTTGCGCCCTGTTTGGCTCCGATTGTGCTTCCTACCGCCTGCTGCTCTCTCTCACTGGCATAATCGTTCATCTGGCGCCGGGTTTCTTCCAGGCTCGCCCTGTTCTCCTCGGCCTTGACATAGTAGATCACGGCGACGGTCGTTGTGGCAATAAAGAGCCCGACAAAGGTTATTAGAGTGTAGAGCATAGCATTGCTCTGCTTTCGCCTGTGTGCCGGCATAGTAAAAACTCCTCACAAATATAGAAAATCACCCTTTGTGCTTGTTCAGATACCCTATTATCGCTGGGATGGCCCTCAAAGTCAACAAAAAAAGCCCCCGCAGGCGTGTTTTTGCGGCAGAATGGTTTTGAGCTGGAGCAGGGGAGGAATTCAGGGCTGCGGTCCCGAGCAGGCCGGCGTCTTAAAGGCCGTCCAAAAGAGCCGGCAGTTGGCTGATTTGGTGGATTACGTGCCGGGCTGCGCCGCCGGGTTCGCCGGGGCAGGTTGACGTATGAATGCGGCCTCGGCGGAGGAGCTGAACCGTCACGAATCCCAACCTGTTGGGTGCGATAAAATCCTTTTTTTCATTGTCCGCCACGTAAACCGCGTTGTCCGGCCTGGCGCCAAGGCTCTGCAATACCCTCTCGAAGCCCGCCGGAGACGGTTTCCAGCAATCCCTGCCGAGCTGCTCCGTATAGACGATGCCGGCGAAATACCTTTCGATGCCCAGCGCCTGCACCTTTAATTGTTGAGCGGGAAGAAAACCATCGGTGAGCAGGGCCAGCGTATATTTTGTGCTCAGCTCGGCAAGAACGTCCCGGCTGTCCTGCGGCAGCTCTATCTTCGGGACATGGTTGCGATAAACGTCGATTAGCTCGCCGATGCGCCTTTGGTCATAGCCCATGCCGAGCTCGTCGAGGGCGGCGTTGAAGGTTCGCGAGCGGTTGCCTGACGTGAATTGGTCCCATAGGGCGGCAAAAATACACTCGGCGGACGGGGCATCGGGCAGGCCGGCAAGAAACTCCGCCGCCGCGCCAAAGCCGCTGCGGCAATAGTCGATTTCATCATAGAGTGTGTCGTCCAGATCGAAGATGACGGTCGTGATCATTATTCTTGCCTCGCAGCTCGTGCCGCCGATTCGGAAAAATGGAACCGGCACGTTGTGCACGATGCTCTTGTTAGAATATAATGTTACGCATTATCAGCTTAAATGTCGATATTTTCAATACGTACGTTGTACCGGCTGGTCGAATATCGAAAGGCAGAGGCATGAAATTCCTGCAACTGATGCGTCCGCAGCACTGGACCAAGAATGTGTTTGTGTTCGCCGCTTTGGTGTTCGGACGCAAACTCGCGGAGCCTTCGGCCATCGGCAGGGCGGTCGGCGGATTCGTCTGCTTCTGCTTGGCGGCTTCAGCGGTCTATATCTTCAACGACATCATCGACCGCCGGATGGACCTGCTTCATCCGGTAAAGCGCAAAAGACCCATCGCCGCAGGCCAAGTGAGCGTCGGCTCGACCGGCGTGCTCTCGGCTTTGTGCGCCGGGGCGGCGGTGATCGGCAGCCTCATGCTCGGCCGCGATTTCGCAATGGTCGTTTCGATGTATATCGCGCTGGTGGTTCTTTATTCGCTTGCGCTCAAGAGAGTTATGATTCTGGATTGCGTGGTCATTTCCATCGGTTTTTGTTTGCGGGCGATTGCCGGGGCCGAGGTGGTGGACGTGAGAATCTCGCCCTGGCTGGTGGTCTGCACCTTCGCTTTGTGCCTGTTTCTGGCCTTCAGCAAGCGCCGCAGCGAATTGGCCCAGCTCAGCGACAACGGCGAATCCTTTCGCAAGGCGCTGGCCGGCTACAATCCCGAATTGCTCGCCCACATGGTGGATGTCACCAGCGGCCTGGCGGTGGTATGTTTTCTGCTGTACGCGATGGACGACCGGACGCTGCGGCTGTTCGGTACGAATAATCTTGTCTATACTACGCCGCTGGTCCTGTATTGCATTTTCCGTTTCAGCGCGCTGATGCAGAAGGGCGCCTACTCGGACCCGGTACAGCTTATCCTGGCCGACTGGCCCTTTCAGATCGGCCTGGTGCTCTGGGTACTGGCGTGCGTCGGGATTATTTACGGAGGCAGGCTCGGCATCGGTCCGGGCGCCGCCGGGGTTCCTGCGTGATTAAAGCATTTGAATGAGGGGTTGAAAACTCCATGGCCAAACAAAGATTACAAAAAATCTTAGCGGCGGCGGGCATCGATTCGCGCCGAAACTGCGAAGAGCTGATTCTCCGCGGAGCCGTGCGGGTCAATCGCAGGGTGGTGGATGAGCTGCCGGCCTTCGCGGACCCGGAAACAGACGTGATCACAGTGGACGGCAGAACGATTCGCCCGGCAACCAAGGTGTATTTTCTTCTGAACAAGCCCAAAGGCGTTATCTGCACCAACAGCGATCCCGAAGGCAGAAAAAGGGCGATAGACCTGGTCCAGACGCGGGAACGTATCTTCTGCGTCGGCCGGCTCGACACCGAGACCTCGGGAGTCATCATCCTGACCAACGACAGCGAGCTGGCAAACAGGCTCTCCCATCCGAGGTACGAATTACCCAAAACGTACGTCGTCGGCATCCGGGGGCCGATTACCGGCGTGCAGGTCGAGAAGCTCAAAGGCGGGGTCTGGCTGGCCGAAGGCAAGACCGGCCGGGCATTGGTCAAGGTAGTCAGGAGTGGGCACGAGGATTCTCTGATCGAAGTGACCATTCGGCAGGCTCTCAACCGGCAGGTCCGCAGGATGCTGGCGAAGGTCGGTCTGCACGTCAAGACGCTGACAAGGACGCGAATTGGCAAGCTCGGCGCCAAAGGTCTGGGTGTTGGAAAGTCCAGGCCGCTGACGAAGGCCGAAGTGGCATTTCTGAAAAAGAAAACGCAGGATTAGCCTCTGGCGCTCCTCGAAATCTCTGAAAAGAATTACGCCCGGGGGAGTTTTTTTGCCCGAAAATTTTGATTTGGCCTTGCAATTTTTGTCCGAAACGGTATATTTTGAGGTTTTAATGGGGCAAGACCCCGGCTTGTATTGGATACAATTGGAGCGTATTTGATGTCGAGAGTATGTTACTTTACAGGTAAGAAGACGGTGTACGGAAACAGCATCGCCCGGCGCGGCAAGGCCAAATATCTTGGCGGAGTCGGCAGGAAAATAACGGGTATCAGCAGAAGAAAATTCAAGCCGAACATACAAAAGATCCGGGTCATTCTGGACGGCAAAGCCTGCAGGCTCAGGGTCTCAGCCAAGGCTATCCGTACGGGGCTTGTTGTGAAACGCCCGAAACGAGATTACAAACCCGCCGAGCAGGCGACCGGCTGACGGCACCGTCAGGGCACGGAACGTGATCTTCACAGCGGGGCGGGTTTCGCCTCGCTTTTTTTGTTTAGGCGGGGAAACATACGGTGGCAAAAAGGATTGACGAAGCACAGGTCAGGAAGGTCGCCAAACTGTCCCGGCTGGAGCTGAGCGACGCGGAGGTTGAGGAATTCACCGGTCAATTGAGCGCCATCCTCGGCTACGTCGAAAAGATGAACGAGCTGGATACGAACGGCGTCGAGCCTCTGGCGCATTGTCTGCCGATCAGCAACGTTTTGCGTGAAGATTGCGTTAAGGAATCCCTCGGAACCGAAAAGGCCCTGGCCAACGCGCCCCAGCAGGATGGAGAATTCTTCAAAGTGCCAAAGATACTGGATGACGGTTCCGGCGCGTAAATAGTATCGAAAACACATTGGGAGGTACCTGACAATGAAAGCGCCACATCTATTATTGTGTTCTGTGCTCGCGGCACTGTTGTTGGTCGGTTGTACACAAATGGAGAAAAGCAAGATGGCATCGGATTTGGCTCGGCCGGGGGCCCAGTGTCCCGAAACCTTTGAAAAGACGATAACCAAGACGTTGGGCTGCAAGTATCTGCTGTTTCTGCCGGAGGGTTACGGCAAAGAACGGAAACGCTGGCCCCTGATGTTGTTTCTGCACGGCGCCGGCGAGCGCGGCAACGATTTGGAGAAGGTCAAGAAGCACGGCCCGCCCAAAATCGTCCAGACAAAAAAGGATTTCCCCTTTATCGTTGTCTCTCCGCAATGCCCCGAAGGGAAGTGGTGGACCGCCAAGACGGAGGTACTGATCAATCTGCTGGATGAGATTGTCGCGCGATACGACGTGGACACCGAGAGAGTCTATCTGACGGGTCTGAGTATGGGCGGGTACGGCTCGTGGGCTTTGGCCTCCGAGTATCCCGACCGGTTCGCAGCCGTCGTACCGATATGCGGCGGCGGCAACCGCATGATGTCCCTTACGCTCAAGGATATGCCGATATGGGCCTTCCACGGGGCAAAGGACAGCGTCGTTCCGGTCAAAGAGTCCCAGGAATTGGTCGATGCGATCAACGGACGCGGCGGAAACGCCAAATTGACTATCTATCCGGACGCTAACCACGATTCCTGGACGCAGACGTACGACAATCCGAAACTCTACGACTGGCTGCTCGAGCACCGCCGAGCCGGCAAAGATAAATAGCAGGTGACTTTCTGCAATGGAACAGCTCAGTGCAAAGGAATTGCGTGACGGAATTGCCGCCGGGCGGATAAGCAGCCTTGAGGCGACTAAAGGCGTTTTTGAGCGGATACGCAAATTCGAGCCGACTATTGGTGCATTTTTGAGCACCTTTGAGGACCGGGCGACCGAAGCCGCGGCGGACGTGGACCGGCGAATTGCCGCGGGTAAACCGGTAGGGCAGTTGGCCGGCGTGCCGGTAGCGGTCAAAGACAATATGTGCACTATGTTCGGGGCTACAACGTGCGCTTCGAAGATTCTGGAAAATTTTCACGCCCCTTACAACGCGACGGTGGTGGAGAAGCTGCTGGCCGCCGATGCGGTTATCGTCGGCAAGGCGAATATGGACGAGTTCGCGATGGGTTCGAGCACGGAGAACTCGGGCTTGAAGCGAACCGTCAACCCGTGGGACACCACTCGTGTGCCGGGCGGAAGCAGCGGGGGCTCTGCGGCGGCAGTGGCGGCCCGGCTGTGTTTTGCCGCGCTGGGGTCTGATACGGGCGGCTCTATCCGCCAGCCCGCCAGTTTCTGCGGCGTGGTGGGGCTCAAGCCCACGTACGGCAGGATTTCCCGGTTCGGGCTTGTTGCGTACGGCTCCAGCCTCGACCAGATTGGGCCGCTCACGCGAACGGTCGCCGACGCGGCGCTGATGATGAATGTCATGGCGGGGCACGATCCGGCAGACAGCACCAGCGTCGATGAAGCGACAGCCCCGGTCTGCGATTATCTGGAAAAGCTCGACGAGCCGGTGGAAAGGCTCAAAATAGCCATCGTGCCGCAATTTGCCGCCGGGGCCGATGAACCGGTGCAAAAAGCCATAGGCGAGGCGATAGAGATATACAAAAGACTCGGAGCCGAAATCGCGGAAATCGACATGCCTCACCTGGATTATGCGATCGCCGCATATTACGTCATCGCCACCGCGGAGGCGTCCAGCAACCTGGCCCGCTACGACGGCGTCCATTACGGCCATCGCACGGCCAATCCGAAAGATTATATCGAGGTCTATTCCAAGTCCCGCGCCGAGGCCTTCGGGCAAGAGGTCAAACGGCGAATCATGCTCGGCACCTACGCGCTGTCGAGCGGCTATTACGACGCCTATTACCTCAAGGCGCTGAAGGTCAGGAACCTGATACGGGGCGATTTCAACAGGGCCTTCGAGCAATGCGATTGTATCATGATGCCCGTTGCGCCGACGACCGCCTTCAAGATCGGCGAGAAGGTCAATGACCCGCTGCAAATGTATCTATCGGATATTTATACGATAGCCGCCAATTTGGCCGGCGTCCCCGGCATTAGCATCCCCTGCGGATTCGACCAGACTGGTCTTCCGGTTGGCCTGCAAATAATGGCCCCGACCTTCAGCGAAGATAGACTGCTGCGAATCGCAAGAATGTACGAAAAAGAAACCGACTGGCATAAAAAGGAACCGAATATTAACCACGAATAAACACGAATGAACACTAATTGGTTTAGTGTTAGCTTTCGATGAGTGAAAACAAGGGCATAATCTACAAAGACCTCTCGTACAAGATCATAGACTTGGCGCTTGAAGTGCATAATGAGCTTGGATGTGGTTTCCTGGAAAAAGTGTACGAGAATGCCCTAATGATACTGCTTGACAGAGAAGGCATCCCCGCCAGACAGCAAGCTCCGGCAGATGTTTATTTCCAGGGCAAAGTTGTAGGCCAATACTTTGCGGACATTTTAGTTGACGGCAAGCTGATACTCGAATTGAAAACGGTAGATGCCATTGGAAACGTTCATAAGGCTCAGATACTTAATTATCTGCGAGCTACAGGCCTTAAGCTTGGGCTGATTCTGAATTTTGCCAAACCAAGATTCGAGTACAAGAGACTGGTTTTGTAACTAACCACAAATGAACACGAATAAACACAAAGAAAAAGATTTTGATTCTATTATTGAATTGCTTATGAGGGATTATTTGTCAAAAAATACAAAGAATCTTACCCAAAGAACAGGGGAAATAGTGCAAGACCACATTAATCGCGGTTTATACAATTCTACAGTATGTATAAACAGACAGTTGCAGACTCACTATGACCATATAGATGGTTTGATTGACTATATTATCGAATCATTGAAAAGAGATTTTGCCAATATTTTATTGGGGCAATGCAAGGAAAAATTGCTTGCAATTGTCGATAATGAATACAAAAAGTTAATTCCATTTGCCAACGCCTTCTTAGTTAATACGGGTTTGGCTTCACAAAATATTTTCAAGGACTTTGAAAGAGGGATTAACAATAAGAAAGAAGAAGTGAAACAAGCAATAGAAATAAAAATTGCTATTATAGAAAAGCAAAAGTCAGCTACTGCAAAGAAAAAACCTTTGTATAAAAAAGCTTGGCCGTATATTGCAGGGGCAATCGTGTTCATAGCGGCCATTCTCGCTATAATTTGGTATACAGTAGATCTAAAAGAACGGTTTTTCCCCGGAAAGTAGAAGCAAAGTATTACATATAGAATTGGCCGATTTAGTATCCGAGATTAAAAATCTATATTGAGTTAAATATCTAAAAGAATTCGTGTTCATTCGTGGTTAATTTAATATGGCTCGGGTCGAGTATAAAGTTATCGTCGGACTGGAGATTCACGTGCAGCTTTGCACGCGGAGCAAGATGTTCTGCGGCTGCGCGGTGGAGTTCGGGGCGGCGCCCAACAGCCGGGTTTGCCCGGTGTGCCTGGGGATGCCCGGCGTTTTGCCGGTGATGAATAAGCAGGCGTTCGAATACGCCGTCCTGGCGGGGCTGGCGCTGAACTGCCGGATACCGATGTTCACCAAGTGGGACAGAAAAAGCTACTACTACCCCGATTTGCCCAAAAACTACCAGATCAGCCAGTATGATTTGCCGTTAGCGGCCGAGGGCTTCATCGAGATCCCATTGGCCTCCAGCGGGACCAAAAAGATCGGCATCATCCGGGCGCACCTCGAAGAGGACGCCGGCAAGAACCTGCACACCGCCGGCAATTTCTCGCAGGTCGATTTGAACCGGACCGGCACGCCGCTGCTGGAGATCGTCACCCAGCCCGACATGAGCAGCGGCGCGGAGGTCAGAGCGCTGGCGACCGAATTGCAGCGAATGGTCCGATTCTTAGGCGTCTCCGAGGCCGACATGCAGAAAGGCCACATGCGCTTCGAGCCGAACATCAACCTGGCCATCACGAAAGACGGCACGGAGTACAGGACGCCCATCGTCGAAGTCAAAAACCTCAACAGCTTCCGGGCACTGGAAAGAAGCGTGAATTACGAGGCGCAAAGGCAGCTCGACGAATTTCTCGAGACCGGCAAGGTGATGGGGATGGGCAGTAAGACCACGCGAGGCTGGGATGACGAATACGAGGTCACCGTCCTTCAGCGGGAAAAGGAAGAGGCCCACGACTACCGCTATTTCCCCGATCCGGACCTCGTGCCGGTGGAATTGACGCCGGAGTGGCTGGCGGAAATCCGCTCCCGCCTGTGCGAGCTGCCGCTGCAAAGGCAGATGCGGTACGTGCAGCAATACAAGCTCAGCGATTACGACGCCGGTGTCCTGACCGCCGACCGCGCGACGGCGGAATTCTTCGACGAAGCGGTCCGGTCCGGCGGCGAGCCCAAGCGCCTCTGCAATCTCCTGACGCAGACCGGCTTGAAAATAGCCAATGAAAAGGATTGCAGCGTGAATGACCTGGGTATCACGGCCGAAAGCTTGGCGAGCCTGGCGCGCATGACCGAGGCCGGCACCGTCAGCGCCAGCTCATCGGTGCAGATATTTGAGGCGATGGTTCAGACCGGCAAAGAGCCGGATGTATTGGCCCAGGAGCTGAACCTGATTCAAAAGAGCGACGCGGGCGAGCTGGAACAGACCGTGGACCAGGTGCTTGCCGAGAATCCCCAGGCCGTCGAAGAAGTGACCAGCGGCGGCAAGAAAAGCAAGAAGGCCCAGGGTTTTCTGCTCGGCCAGATCATGCAGAAGACCAAAGGCCAGGCCAATCCAAAGGTGGCCAGCGAGATTTTAGCCAGGAAGCTCGGCTGAAATCCTTATGACAGCACGAGGGCAAAGAAATGAAGATCGAAAAAAGCAGCAATATCAGCAAGAGTCCGGTCAAGATCGACGGAGCAAAGGACGTGGAAATCAGGTGGCTCATTTCCAAAGAGGACGGGGCGGAGCATTTTGCGATGCGGATGTTCGAGCTGCAGCCCGGCGGGCACACGCCGCTGCACACGCACGCCGAGGAGCACGAAGTCTTCGTGATCGAGGGAAAGGGAATCCTGGTCTATGAAGGCCGCGAGCATCCGTTTGGCGCCGAACACGTCATCTTTGTGCCGCCCGATAAAGAGCACCGGTTCAAGAATACGGGCCGTTCGCTTTTGAGAATGTTGTGCATCATTCCGACGGCGGCGGGATAAGGATATCGCAGGTAATCTCAGGACGGCGGGAGGCCGGTTGTTCTGTGTGATTATCTGAGGGTCGTTGATCATGAGATAGGAGGTCCATCGATGACCGTTTCCGGAAAAGACAAAAGGGGACTTGTCGAAGAGCTCAGAATGCTGCGGACCCGTCTGGACAGGCTGGAGCGCCGAAACGCCGAGCTGATGCAGGTTGAGCAAGAGTTGCGAGAGTCCCTGGAGCAATTCAAGATTATCTTCGATGATTCGCTGGTCGGCTTGTATCGAACCACTCCCGACGGCCGGATCCTCATAGCCAATTCAGCTCTTGTGAACATGTTGGGCTACTCGTCTTTCTCCGATCTTGCCCGGCGAAACCTCGAGAACGAGGGATACGAGCCCCAATACCCGCGGTCGCAGTTCAGGGAACGCATCGAACATGAGGGCAAGGTCATCGGAATGGAGTCCGCCTGGAAAAAAACTGACGGTACGACATTGTATGTCCGCGAAAGCGCGCAGGCCGTGCGCGATGAATCCGGCAAGACCCTATATTATGAGGGCACGGTGGAAGATATCACCGAGTACCGGCAAACAAAGGACGCGCTCCTCGCTAGCGAAGAGATGTTCGGTGCCCTGGTGAGGAACCTGAGCGAGGGGGTGGACATCGTCGATGAGAATCTTCGCTGCCTGTTTGCGAATCCCGCCGGCGAGGAGATTTTCGGAGTCAAACCGGGCGGACTGGTGGGACGAAACCTGTATGAGTTCATCTCGGATGAAAGCCATGCGATTGTTGAAGAGTTATTGAACAAACGTCGCGAAGGAATAGCGAGCAGTTATGATCTTGAAATCATTCGCCCGGACGGCCAAAAGCGTCAATTGATTGTCACCGGTACGCCCAGATTCTCTGGGGATGGAAAATACATCGGCGGGATGGGGCTTTTCTTCGACGTAACCGAGAAAAAGCAGGCCGAGGATGCCCTTCGCAAGGCCCATGACGAGCTGGAGATGCGGGTGCAGGAACGCACAGCCGAACTTCAGCAAGCCAACGAGGCGCTGCGCCAGAGCGAGAACCGCTACAGGACCGTCATCGAAAACGCCGGAGAGGGCATCGTAGTCGTGCAGGATGGAAAGCTCCGTTTTGTCAATTCTCGGCACACATTTGTCACGGGCCGTTCACAAGAGGAGTCGATGTCTCGACCCTTCATGGAATTTATCCACCCGGACGACCAGCAGCGGGTGGCGGAAGTTCACGCCGCGCGGCTCAGAGGCGAGCAGGTCCCGTCGGTCTATGAATTCAGGATAATCGACAAAGATGGGTGGACCAGGTGGCTGGAAAACAACGGGGTTGTGATCGAATGGAACGGCAAGCCCGCTTCGCTGAACTTCCTCAGGAATGTCACCGAACGCAAGAACGCAGAGGAAGCCCTCAGAGAGCGTGAAGAAATGATCCGTGCGCTTGTGGAGACGTCGCGCGATTGGATATGGTCCATTGACGTTAACGGCGTTCATACGTATTGCAACCCCGCTGTAGAGCAGATTCTGGGCTATTCTGCGGGTGAGTTGGTCGGGAAACTGAGCCTCCATCTCATACACGATGACGACAGAAGAATGATTGAGGCGAACCTGCCGACCTGGATCGCCGAGAAGCGAGGGTGGAGCAACCTGATGCTCAGGTGGCGGCACAAGGATGGGACCTATCGCTACCTGGAAAGCAACGCCGTGCCTATCCTGAGCTCCGAAGACAAGTTAGTCGGCTTCCGGGGTGTAGATCGTGATATCACCGAACGAAGGCAAGCCGAAAAGACCCTCAGGGAAACCACGGCGCTGCTCGAAACCATCTTCGCCCATACTCATATTCTGGTGGCGTATCTTGACCCGCAGTTCAATTTCGTCCGGGTCAACCGGGCCTACGCCGAGATCGATGGACGCGAGCCGTCTGGCTTTGTCGGCCGGAACCACTTTGAGTTGTATCCGAATGCTGAAAACGAGGCCATCTTCCGCAAAGTTGTAGAGATAGGCGTGCCTTACTTCGCTCATGCCAAACCGTTTGAGTACGCCGGGCATCCCGAACGCGGAACCACCTACTGGGACTGGAGCCTCGTGCCGATCAAACAGCAGGACGGGGTTGTCTCAGGCATGATTCTGACGCTTGTAAACGTCACGGAACAAAAGAAGGCTGAGCAGGCCCTGCGGGAAAGCGAAGAACGTTTCCGCAAGGTCTTCGAGGAAGGACCTATCGGTATGGTGCTGACGAGCCGTGACATGAAATTCTTCAGCGCCAATCCTGCGTTTTGTAAGATGCTTGGATACACGGCGGAGGAAATGAGCAGTAAGACGTTCCTCGATGTCACGCATCCGGCGCATCGCGACGCAGACAGACAGAACGTTGAGAAGATGTGGCGGGGCGAGGTTCAACATTACATGACAGAGAAGCGATACCTCGCCAAGAATGGCGACGTTCGCTGGGGAAGCCTGTCCGCATCTCTCATCCGAGGACGGGATGGGGAACCGCTTTGCGCCTTGGCAATGGTCGAAGACATCACCGATCGCAAGCGCGCGGAGGATGCACTGCGCAAAAGCGAGGAGCGATTCAGGCAGTTCTTCGAGAATGAGCCGGAGTACTGTTACATGGTGTCTCCTGAGGGGACCATTCTCGACGTGAACGCGGCGGCGCTGAAGGCGTTGGGCCGCACGAAAGACGAGCTGCTCGGCCAGCCGCTCCGGCTCATCTATGCCCCGGAGTCGCTGCCGAAGATCACCGCTCTGTTTGAAAAGTGGAAATGCGGAGAATCCATCCAAAATGAAGAACTCATTATTCTCGCAAAAGACGGGACGCAGCGTACGGTGCTTCTCAGTGCCGGCTTCGTCAGAGACTCAGGCGGCCGGATCATGCACTCGGTCTCGGTCCAGCGTGACATTACGGAGCTGAAGCAGGCGGAACGGACGCTGCGCGAGAGGGAAGCGGCGTTAACGAGTGTTTTCCGGGCGGCGCCGGTCGGCATCGGGCTCGAACGAGATCGCGTCCTGGCTCGCGTGAACGATACAATCTGCCAGATGCTGGGCTACTCCAGAGAAGAGATTCTCGGACAGCATGCCAAGATGTTCTATGCGAGCGAGGAAGATTATCAGCGCGTCAGGGAAGAAAAACACCGGCAGATTCTCGAAAAAGGGACGTCAACGGTGGAGACACGATGGAAACGCAAGGAGGGCCGAATCATCGATGTTTTGCTGAGTACGGTCGTCCTTGACCCGGCCGACTTCTCAAAGGGGGTGACGTTCACAGCCCTTGATATCACGGAGCGCAAAGCCGCCGAGGAAACGCTCAGAGAATCCGAGGAGAAATTCAGATCGCTGGCGGAACAATCGCCGAACATGATTTTCATTAACAAGAAAGGGAGAATTGTCTATGCCAACAGGAAGTGCGAAGAGATCATGGGATATACGAGAGAGGAACTGTATTCGCCTGATTTCGATTTCCGTACTCTGGTCGCACCGGAATCGGCGGATGTGATAAGGGAGAGTTTCACCAGACATTTACAGGGCCATGAGGTTGAACCATACGAGTACTGCCTCATCAGCAAAGCAGGGGAGAGGATTGAGGCCATCAATACGAGTAAGCTGATCCAGTACGAGGGGCAGATGGCTATCCTCGGGATCGTGACGGACATCACGGAGCGCAAGAGAGCCGAACGGGAAGTGCGTGAATCGCACGAGCGGTTCAGGATACTCTTCGAATCGGCGCCGGATGCCATCTATGTGACGGACCTGGAAGGCCGGTTCGTGGACGGCAACAAAGCAGCCGAGGAACTGGTCGGATTTGCAAAGGCCGAGCTGATCGGCAAGAGCCTGGCCGAAAGCGGGCTGCTGTCCGCCGAGGACTTGTCGAAAGCGGCCGAAAACCTGAAGAAAACGGCCGCCGGACAATTCCCTGAGCCGACTGAATATACCATCAGGAGAAAGAGCGGCAGCCTCATTGCCGTCGAAATACGAACCTTCCCCGTGAGAATAGGAGGCAAGATGCTGTCTCTCGGAATCGCACGCGACGTCACGGCGCGAAAGCACGCCGAAGAAGCGATCAGGGCCAGCGAGAAAAAATTCCGCTCCGTCTTTGAGACGGCGGCCAACCTGATTACCTCCGTCAATGAGCAGGGAATCATCGTGGATTGCAACAATAAAGTGCGGGAGTTCCTGGGCTATGAAAAGGAAGAAATCCTGGGTCGGTCCATGGCCAGGATTATCCACCCCGATTACCTTGACAAGGCTCAAGACGCTCTGAAGGAGATACTGACCCAGGGATTCTCCTATAACAAAGAATACAGGGTGGTCCGAAAAGATGGTTCGTTGATCGATGTCAGCATAAACTCCTCGGCCATAGAGGACGAGCATGGGAAATACACGAGAGCGCTGTGTATCATCGACGATATCACCGAGCGCAAGGGAGCCCAGCAGAAACTTCTCGACGACCGCGAGCAGCTCAAATCCCTGGCGTCCCAGTTGTCGCTCACGGAGGAGCGCGAGCGGCGTCGCCTGGCCACCGAGCTGCACGACCACATCGGCCAGTCTCTTGTTTTTTCAAAGATCAAGCTGGACCAGATGCGCAAGTCCGGGTCCGCCGGCGAACTGACCGAGGCCCTCAAGGACGTTTCCGGCTGTCTTGAGCGGGTCATTCAGGACACCCGAACGTTGACATTTGATTTGAGCGACCCTATATTATACGAACTGGGCTTCGAGGCAGCGGTGGCCGAATGGCTGACGGAGCATGTTCAGGAAAAGCACGGGATCGAAACTGAGTTTCAGGATGACGGGCAAGCTAAACCGCTGGACGAGGATATTCGGGCGCTGCTGTTCCGCAACGTGCGGGAAGTGCTGATTAACATTATTAAACATGCACAGGCCCGTCATGTAAAGGTCGCCGTCGGAAAAGCCGACAAGAGTATTTGCGTCAGTATTGAGGATGATGGGGTGGGTTTTGATCCCGTTGAGGTGGCGGCGACGGCTGTCAGGAAGGCGGAATTTGGGCTTTTTAGTATTCGGGAGCGATTGGAACAGTTGGGTGGTCGCGTCGAGATCGAGTCCAAACCCGGCCGGGGCACAAAAGTCACGATGATCGCACCGCTGAAATATGAACAAGTAAACGATGGGACACAAAAATGAGCATCAAGGTTCTGTTAGTCGATGACCATACGCTAATACGCGAGGGTTTGCGTTCTCTGCTTGAGAAGCAGCCGGACGTCCAAGTCGTTGGCGAGGCCGAGGACGGCCGCAGGGCGAAGGAGCTTGTGGCGGAGCTGTCGCCGGATATCGTCATTATGGACGTTACGATGCCCAGGCTCGGCGGGATCGAGGCGACGCGCCAGATTACCGGCGAATTCCCCTCCGTTAAGGTCATCGCCTTATCCATCCATTCGAAAAGGCGGTTTGTCGCCGATATGCTCGGCGCCGGGGCCGCCGGCTACATATTGAAGGAATGCCTGTTCGATGAGCTGGTCCAGGCGATTGAGGCCGTAGCCGCGGGCGGCAGGTATCTGAGTCCGAGAATAACCGACGTGGTCGTTGACGATTATGTCAAGCGGCTGTCCGGCGGCGCCGAATCGCCGCTGGAGTCTCTGACGGGCCGGGAACGCGAGGTCCTTCAGCTTGTGGCCGAGGGAAAGTCCACAAAACAAATCGCCGTCGAGCTGCACGTAAGCACCAAAACTATAGAGGACAACCGGCGTCAAATCATGGAGAAGCTCGACATGCACAGCGTGGCCGAGCTGACCAAATACGCCATCCGCGAAGGAATCACCGCTCTGGACATGTGAGCACTTCGGGAGGCCGGACAATCCAAAGACCGCGGCCTTTGTAACCGACAAGGGCCGTTTCCTTTCGCAAGTCCTGAAATAGGTTTTAGAAGCGGCGTTTCAAGGATAATCCTCGTTGCTTCTGTCCACCGGATTGACGATTAAAATCATGTAGAGAAGGCATCCGGACCTGACAAGTTGGGTTTGGGCCTTTTCTTTGATCCCGGCTTCAAAGCGGCCTGAAGATTCAGCAGATGATGCCGGATGTAGTCGCGTGAAACACTGCTTCCGCCCCCTGGGGGGGGCGGGTTCGCCGAGGATTGTAGGACAGACGGCAAATTGAGCCGATAGCGACCGGAATGATGCTCTGAGATTGTTTTGCATCCTGGTTGTATATACCGTCGCTATTCGGTGGGGGGCCGTCCTTTCTTTTTCCGGGCGACTCCATTTCTTCTTTGGTCTTTTTCTGTGACTGTTTTTCCTTCGGTTCGCCGGCGCTCGCCATACGTCCATGCAGCGACGAAATTGCCTTTCGCAGGATTGACACGGCCCGGGCAATGGGCTATCATCAAGTCGCTTTTGGCCTTCGATATGATGAGCCGGGGCCTCGGCACAGTTCAAATTGAAAGGCACGGAAACCATGAAAAACAACGAGTCCTCCCACAACAGCCCATCGAGCAGGTATGAGTCTAAGCAGAATTGGCATGGAACGCGCAGGGCCTTCATCCGCGATACGTCCCTGGCGGCCGCCGGGACGATTGCAGGTGTTCTGGCGGAAAAGACGTGCTTCGCCAGGCAAAAGACCGACCCAGCCGTCACAAAGACGTTGTGCTACAACCCGGACATGGAGTATCGCCGCCTCGGCAAGACCGGACTGTGGGTCTCGGCGGTGTCTCTGGGCGGACACTGGAAGCGCGTTGACGTGATGAACCAGGACTTCGACAAGAACCGCCACGAGGTTGTCAGCCGGTGTATGGAAGTCGGCATCAACTACATCGACGCCTGCTGGGATAACGAAGTCAAAGCCTACAGCAAGGCCCTCGAGGGCCGGCGCGACAAGGTCTTTCTGGCCCTGTCCAACGGCGCCAAGGAGCCCCGTTACGAAGAATATCGCACCGCAAAAAAGCTGTTAGAGAGCCTCGACGAGCTGCTGAAAGATTCGAAACAGGAGTACACCGACCTATGGCGCATCACGTGTTTCGAGCCCGGCGGCAGGCACACCTTCGACACCTCCTGCGAGATTGTCGAGGCCCTCGAAAAAGCCAGGAAGCAGGGTAAGACCCGCTTCATCGGATTTTCCTCCCACGACCGGCGGTGGATCAAGTTTATGATCGAGTATTTTCCCCAGATCGATGTCGTCCTGTTTCCCTATACGGCCAAGAGCAAGGCCATGCCGACCGACAGCGTCTTCGATGCGCTCAAGAAGTGCGACGTGGGTGCGTTCGGCATCAAGCCCTTTGCGAGCAATTCGCTTTTCAAGGGCAGCAGCGCACCGGATGACCCGAATGCGGAAGAAGACGACCGCCGCGCGAGGCTGGCGCTTCGCTACATCCTGTGCAACCCGCGCATCATCCCGATTCCCGGGCTGATCAGCACCCACCAGGTGGACAACGCCGCCAAAGCGGTGAAAGAGCGTCGGGAGCTTGACGCCGCCGAGGCCAAAGAGGTCGAGCAACTGATGGACCAGACGTGGGCCAGGCTGCCGGCGGACTACCAGTGGCTCAAGAGCTGGCAGTACGTGTAGGCAAGGAGTTTTCCGTGAGGCATCCTGGAGTTTGCTTGCTGGCCGTCGCATGGGCGGGAATATCCGTGACGTTCACAGCCTGCAGGGAGCAAATCAGCGAAGAGCCCGAACCGCTGTTGCTGATCGAAGAAACCAGCCCCGCAGAAGAGTCCGCCTCGCCGGCCGGACCGGTGGCCGATAACAGCCGGTGCCACGTCTGTCATACGAACTTCGAGAACGAAGCGCTTACGGTCGTCCACGCACGGGCCGACGTGGGCTGTGAGGATTGCCACGGGGCCTCCGACGCCCACTGTTCCGACGAGGATAATATCACGCCGCCGGACACGATGTATCCTATAGAGAAGATTAAGTCCTTCTGCATGGGCTGCCATACGAAGGAGAAAATCGGCATCGCGGTCCACAACTCCGTCATGGCCGAGACCGACCCGGCTAAGGCGTATTGCACCGCTTGTCACGGCGAGCATCGCCTCAGCCATCGCACGCGGAAATGGGACAAGACTACCGGCGAGCTGATAAAAGATGACGGCGTCCGCATGACGACCAACCCAATGCCTGAACGGGAGCAACAATGAGCAATGACTTGTCGCGACGAGAATTTATGCGCGTTTTAGGCGTCGCGGGTCTTGCCGCCGCGGGCTGTGCGCTATCCGGCGGGTCCTCGCGGGCCAACGCGGGCCGCAAACTCCCCAATATCGTTTTCATCTTCATCGACGACATGGGCTGGCGTGACGTCGGCTTCATGGGCAGCCGGTATTACGAGACGCCGAACATCGACAAGCTCGCCGGCCAGGGGATGGTCTTCACAAACGCCTATTCCAACGCGCCCAACTGCGCGCCGGCGCGGGCCTGCCTGCTGTCGGGCTGGTACGGCCCCCGGCATGGCGTTTATACCGTGGACACCTCCAGCCGGGGCCAGTCGCGGTTCCGCAAGCTCATCCCGATAGAGAACACCACGGTCCTGGACCCGAAGATTGTCACGATAGCTGAAGCGATCAAGCCGGCCGGCTACGTCAGCGCCAGTATCGGCAAGTGGCATCTCGGCAACGATCCACAGGCGGGCCCGAAGGCCCAGGGCTTCGACGTCAATGTCGCCGGCTACAGCGCCGGCAGCCCCCCAAAGGGCTATTTCGCCCCTTACAAGAACCGCGAGCTTCCCGACGGCCCGCCGGGCGAGTATCTCACCGACAGGCTCACGGACGAGGCGTTGAAGTTCATCGAGGCCAGCAAAAACAAGCCCTTCTTTCTGTATCTGCCGCATTACGCCGTCCACACGCCGCTGCAAGGCAAAGCCGAATTGATCGAGAAGTACAAGAACAAATCCGGCTCTAATGGGCAGAACAACGCGACGTACGCCGCCATGATCGAGAGCACCGACCAGGGCGTCGGGCGCATCATGGCTAAGCTCGATGAGCTGGGACTCGCTGATAATACGATAGTCTTTTTCTTTTCCGATAACGGCGGCGTCAAGGGTATTACATCCAACGAGCCGCTGCGGGGCGGCAAGGGCATGCTCTACGAAGGCGGCATCCGCGAGCCGATGATCGTTCGCTGGCCCGGCGTCGTCAAGTCCGGCACGACCTGCGATGCGCCGGTCATCGGGATTGATTTATATCCGACGATTCTCGAAATGACCGGCGCGCCGAAGCCCGCCGGGAAAATTCTGGATGGCGTAAGTATCGTCCCGCTGCTGAAGGGGGCAAAAGGCCTGAATCGCGAGGCCATCTTCTGGTACTTCCCCGCTTACCTGGAGGGCAAGGCCGAAGGAGCGAGAGACGAACATTTCAGAACACGGCCCTGCGCCGCCATGCGTGCGGGCGACTGGAAGCTCATCGAGTATTTCGAGGACGGCGCCCTGGAGCTTTACAACCTCAAAGACGACATCGGTGAGCAGAAGAACCTGGCCGAGACCCTGCCGGAAAAAACCAAAGAGCTTCACAAACTGATGCTCACCTGGCGCAAAACCCTCAACGCCCCCGTCCCAACAGAGTTGAATCCCGAGTATGTCGATTGACGCTTTTGACATATCAAGCCGAGGGCAAAAAATCGAAAATCATAAATCGAAAATCCATTTTAATACCCTAACCTTCCCCATGTGGCCTTTTGGAGACTTTGCAGGTCGTACAATCCGTCCTGCGTCTGCGGCTCGTAATCCGCTGGGAGAGTTTCATAGACCACGCTCGTTTTGGGATCACGATAAAACCTGTGGCGCATGCGAGGTATATTTACGGTCTCGCGAGCCTTCCATTTCCAGTACTCGGCGTGGCCGTCGGCCATCGAGAGTGTCATACCGTTGCTGTGGTGTATCGGCGGAGGGCTTAACGAATCCCACTTTGGATGAAGATACTCAACGCGGAAATCGAAAGTCCCGGGCGGCGTCTGGCCCTGATCGATGAAAACCATGCGCTGGCCTGCTCCGGGGCTCACGATGTCAGTCATCCTGGTCAGTCTTAGCACCGTACTACCCACCCGTTTGCCAACCATTTGCCAACCGCCCGCGTCCGACACCACGTATGTCCCCTCCACCTCGATCCCGTTTACTGACGAAACGGCGGCGTACGTCAGCAAATGCCCACGGATACCCCGAGGGCAGCGATAGATATCTACGTCCCTGAGGTAGGGCCACAGAGCGCCTTTGTTCTTGTCGGGACTTGCGATCAACTCAGAACGCTTCTGTCCGGGAATGAGAAAAACTCCACCCGCCCAGCCTTCCAGATCTTTCACTTTGCCGAAACGATTAGTGGCTTTCCCTGGACCACCAGCCGCACCTTCAACGAGACGACCCTCGTGCTCTCCGGCGTATGCTGTCCAGGCCAAGGTAAGCTGGCGCAGATTACTCAGGCAGACCGCTCGCTGGCCCGCTTCTCGGGCGCTGCGCAAAACCGGAAAAAGCAGCGCCAGAAGCAACGCAATGATCGCGATGACCACCAATAGCTCGATTAGTGTAAAAGCTCTGCGATGGCTGGCCCAGTGATACCTTGTCATTCCGTACTTGATGCGGAATCCAATTTCCCGTTGGGACTTTGGATTCCTGCTTCCGCAGGAATGACATCCATCGTGGAATCTGCAACGTCGCATCAGTAATCCTTGAATCCTCTCATCCACTTGGGCCAATCCTCCGGCTTGACACCGCCGGCCTTGGTCCACGGGCCTGCCGTGTTGCACTGCATGTTCCACTTCAGCGTCCACAATTCTTTGAGTCCGATCTTGCGTACAGACCAATCCAGGAATAGACCATTGACATGTCCATTGTGTCGGTTGATGCAGGAACCATGACCCGCAGGTGCCTGCGGGGGAGATAGGTCATGCCAGAAGTACTCCAACGGATTTGTACTATCCAGGAGCACAGGGACTCTGGCCCTACTCCTGATCGGGAAAATATCAAGGCCGGGCCAACGCAGGTGAGAGTGAACAGCACTATCAAAATCCGGTATGGACAACCAATGGTTGAATCCGTAGCTGCCGCGAAACCGCGGAGGTGGCTGAATAATCTCCCAGGCTTCAAACGTTGATCCGCTCTTGCCCTCAATCCGGAATGTCGCACCCACATTTATGAAATGTCTGGATGCGTTATCATCATCGGCGGTTCTGACAGCCATGGGGCAGCAGGCGATGCCTTTGGTCCTTATGTCTTGGTAGGTTATGGGTTTGTTCGGGTCGCCCTCAGCCACGAACGGGCCGCGAAGAAACCACAGAGCGGCTCCGGTGAATCGGGGCAGCAGGCCCTGATTCTCTTCGGTATATAGCGCCAGTACCGAACCCCACTGCTTGAGGTTCGCTTGGCAAACGGCTGCTCTGGCCTGGTTTCTGGCTTTTTGCAATGCGGGCAACAAAAGCGCCAGAAGCAGTGCGATAATGGCAATGACCATTAGAAGCTCGATTAGCGTGAAAGCTCTTGATCTGCGCATAATACCCTTTTGCAGACTAATTTCGCTTTTACATCTCAAAAGGCCAGATGCGCGAAAACGGCCTGTTGTTCCATAACACTCGATCTTTTTTTTAGTTGCACACGCGGATTCTGTTTTTTCGTAAGCGCAGCTACAAGCAACCGAGACATCTATCCGCGAAAGAAACGTGCTTCCCGTTCGGTGCCAGACCCCTCGGCCTTGCTCGGGGTGACAGGAGAAACTGGGCTCGAGGTGACAGGGAAGGTCCTGCTCCGGCTGCCCATTGCGAATCCGTGCTTCCGCCCCGGTATGTCGTTTCAGCCGGCCCTTTCTTTACAGAAAGACCCCTTTAGGCCCAGAGCACTGCACATCGCCGCTCTACAATCCCGCTACGTCTGGATTTATTGTGGTCGCCGTTGCCGGAAAGAGCAAGAAAGAACCGGCTCCGAACTGAAAAAAGATAAAAATACGTAGAACTACGTATAAACGGGTGGGAAAACTCTGGGATCAGGACTTCTTGCCCTTGAGGATTTTGCTCTCAGTTCCCGCGAGCAATCGCTTGACGTTTTCGCGGTGACGGACAATCACCATCAGCGGGATGATGGTTGCCACAATCAGCAGGGGCCACAGAGTGCTCAGATTCCAGCCGGGTATCAGGATGACGGACGCGAATAGAACTATGGGAAAGGTGACGGCTGCGGCAATGGATGCCAGCGAGACGTATCGCCATATCAGAACGACGACGACCCACACGGCGCCGGCGGCAGCGGCACTGACCGTATAGTACGGCCAAAGGCCCAGCGCCACCCCGAAGCTGGTAGCGACGCCTTTGCCGCCTTTGAATCTCAGGTACACCGGGAAGATATGCCCCAGGACGGCCGCACAGCCCACGGCTAACCACAGCCAGAGCACAAGCTGATGTCCTTCGACCCGGCCCAGGACGGGCTCGTCGATATTCGAGGATCGGGAAACGAGTATCGAGGCCGCGAGCGTCGGAACCAGGCCCTTGAGCAAATCGAGGGCGAAACACACATAGGCCCACTTCCTGCCGAGCGCGCGGGCGACGTTGGTCGCGCCGATATTGCCCGAGCCGATTGCGCGCAGGTCCTTGCCGTACGCTTTGACAATGAGCAGGCCGAAGGGTATCGAGCCGAGCACATACGCCGCCGCAATAGCGAGCGCGAAAATCCAGTACGTCATGGCTGCCCTTTCTTATGCAAAATGGATTCGTAGAGAGCCATCAATTCTTTAGCCGCCCGGCTGACGGAAATATTGTCTTTGAGGTTGTCTTCGGTGATTGCCTTCGACGCTTTCTCGATATTATCCGTATGGCAGAAGAAGCGAATCGCCTCGGCGAGCGCCTCGACGTTATCGGGTGTGTCGATGACCTTGCCGTGCCGGCCATCGACGAACAGGTCGGCCGCTCCGTTGAACCGGGTAGTGATGACCGGCCGGCCGGCGGCCAGCGCTTCGAGAATGAATCGGCTGGCCGGGTCATAGAAGGTCGGCAGGACCGCGACGTCCGCTATCGACAGGGCGCTTTGAATGTGGCCGACGGAACCTAAAAAAACGATTCTCTGACCCGCCGCCCACAGGTGAAGTCTTTTCGCAAGCCGGCGGTATTTGTACGTTCCATCCCTGCCGACGACGACCAGGCAGCATTTGCGATGGGTATCGTGCCGGGCTGCCGCTGAAATAGCCCGGATCAGAGGATTTAATCCCTTGAGCCTGAAGTTATTGGCCGCGAACAGCAGCAGGACGGGATTATCCGCCTCTTTTAGCCCCGCCCGGGCGAGAATCTGGCTGCGGAGCCGGTCGGCCTGGTCCTTGTTGAATTGCCTGTCGATCTTGACGCCGTTCGGTATGACGACGATGCGCTGCGGCTCGGCACCGTAGTGCCGCTGGAACTGTTCGGCGACGTAGTGCGAAAGGGCGGCGATGACCGGCCCATCGGGGCCTCGCGACAGCTTGCGCTCGGCGCGCAGAAGCGCTGAGCGGCGAAGATTGGTAAAGGCCGTGAGTCTTTTCCATGTTGCGACGAGCTTGTTCGGGTGGCTGGCCGCATGGCGCAGGATGGACTCGGCGTACGTGCCCCCGCGGGGCTGATACACGTCGGCAAAGGCGAACGGCAAAACGCTGTGAATGATGTCGTATTTGTTTTGCGAGAGATGATTTTTCAAGGCATGCTCGAACGCCGCATAGCCGACGCGCCGGCTTCGCTCATCCCGGCAGAGAATGCGTATGTTCCGGCTGTCCGTCTGGCCCGTCGCGGAGAGAATCTCCACGTCGAGGCCAACCCCCGAAAGGGCCGCCGCCAGTTCGAGCACCGACCGCTCAGCTCCTCCGAGGGCGATGTTTGCCCGTTCCGTGATAATCGCGACTCTCTTCTTCATCGCACGATAGAAAGCCTGATTCGATCAGTTTTCAAAAGGGACCTGCCGCCCATGTTTCTTTTCCCGCCGTGCTATGCGTTGTGCTTTATTGATCACCTCACGGACGAATCCTTTGTCCTCGCCCGTGAGCCTGCTTCGGCCGGCGTAAGTCAGGTAAAAGCGCAGCCTGTCCGTCCGCGAGAAATACCGGCCGGGCGCCGAATAATAGACCTGTGCAAGGTCTTTGATCTGAAACCGACGGCCTAATACGAGGGGCTTAAAGACGCGCGCCAGGTCAATCAGAAAGAAACCGCCCTTATCGCCATAGAATATGTGCGAAAAATACAGGTCGCGGTGGCGGTATCCCGTCTCGTGAAATTGCTTTATGAAGCGCGCCAATCTCATGATGAACTCTCTTCTTCGCCGCACATTCTCCTTCGTCGCCGGTACGTTAAAGCAGCGGGGCAGTTTCCGCTCTAAGGCTTTGGCGTCCGGAATCCTCACCGTGAGGATGAAGCTCCTTTTCTCGAACAGGGCGTCCCATTGCTCGCCACAGGAAATTGGCCTGGGCGCCCCGATCCCTGCGGCGGCCAGTGCGATCATGATGTCGTATTCGTGCATGGCGCAGCTTTTCCTGCCACGGGCGGCCAGCCAGTTGCTGATCTGAGCAGCCACAGGCGGCGAATTATAGCGCTTCAGAAACACAGTTGTCAGCTCTGTCGAGCCCGGCAGGTCGATCTCGAATTGCAGCCGCATCCGGAAGGGAGCAAGATTCTTCTTGCTCAGGTTTTGGGCCGCTTGGAAAGAGAAAACCGCGTCCAGCGAAGTCAAGCCAAGCTTGTCCAGCGCCGCCCGGTAATCGGGATCGACGAAGAATGATTTCGAAATTTCTGTAAGTCCGTGTTCCGGCATGTGTTATCGCCTGTTATTCCACGTCACTTAGGAAGTAGTCCGAGAGGACTCCCATGAACCGGTTATACTTGACGGCGTAATGCGACAGCCCTTCCTGCGAGAAACGCCGTGAATATTCGCCGTCCTGTTCGAGCAGGCCGGGCGAGACACTCTTCCATTCATCCTCGTCCATCGCTAAAATCTTTTCGGTTTTCTCGGCGTAAAAATCGGCTACCGGCAGGTCCGAATGGGCGTTAACAAACCACGGCATGATCCGGCCGACTTTCCGCAGAAGCAGGTCGTGCTCCGGGCCGAATTCCAGGCACGACTGGTCGGTGAAGTTCTTCAGACGGCTCATTTTCTCGGCGTTGATGTAGCCGCCGTCGAGGCTGATCTGATGGGCCTGCGTCCCCGGGAAGGGAAAGAAGTACGTCCAGCGGAACCGGCCCGGCCTGGCCCGGCCCATCAGCTCGATAGTCTGGAACAAATCGTCGCGCGTCTCGTGCGGAAAGCCGATAATCAGAAAGACGGAGCTGTGCATGCCGGTTTCGCCGACGATCCGGATCGCTTCGATGATTTGTTCGTTGCTCATGTGGCGGTTGAGAATACTGCCGCGTATTTTCGGGCTGCCCGACTCGACGCCGAACTTGACGATTTTGCAGCCGGCCCCGGCGAGCGCCTCGGCACATTGCCGGTCGAAAAAACCGACGTGCCCATTGACCACGAACGGAATGCTGCAAACCTTTTTGTACGCCTCGCAAAACTCCTTCACATAGGCCCGGTCGAACGTGAACAAATCATCGTCGAAGATGAACGTGTTGATGTTGCGGTAGTTTTCCAGCAGGTATTCGATTTCCTCAATCATCTCCCGGACGCTGAACCGCCGTATGTAGTTGAGCTGCCTGAAGCTGCATTGCAGGTCGTCCCTGTAGGTCTTGACCATCACGTGATTGAAACAGTATGTGCACGAAAAGGGACAGCCCCGCGAGGCCATCAGGCCTACCCAGCCCTTCTTGGCGTCGATCATTCTCTGGAAATCCATGCTCTGGTAGTCTTTCGGGGGCAGCTTCGCCAGGTCCGGCAGCGGCCGGACGGGATTGATCTTCACTTGCCCATTCTGAATGAACGCGAGATTTTGTACGTCGTCCACGGGCCGGCCCTGCTGGAGCCTCTGTACAAATTCCGCAAAGGCTTCCTCACATTCACCGCGGAAGACGTAATCGAACAGGCCCGTCTGCAGGATTTCCCGCACGCCGGCCAGCGTGTGAACCCCGCCGATAACAAAAGGGACCGAATACTCCCTGCGGGCCCAGGAGGCCAGCATTTGCGTGTACGGCCACTGGTTGGTCACGACCGAAAAGGCAAGTATATCGGGCTTCTCGGCGGCGATCCGGGCAAGGAACTGCTCCCGCGAAGGAAGCGGCTCAATCTCTTCGCAAAGCTGCCAGAATCCAATCTCGTGCTCGGCTTGCTTGAGCACCGAGGCTATATGGGCCACTCCATAGTTGAAGCCCAGTTGCGAGTCTGCCGAGGGGTAGATGAAAAATACTTTCATGACGTCTATGATTTTGGCTGAGCGTATTTACTGTCCAATAAGACCATCCATAGTTCTTGGGGCCCGCTCGCCGGCGCGGTCCCGTTCCTTTATGTCGAGGATTCTCTGTGCCGGTTCGGCGGTCGCGGGGGCCGCGGCGGCGCGCTCTTCCATGATTCGTAATACGACGGCGTCGGTGTCGATGTGCGTGGGGTCCGTCAGCGTATTGACGTGCACGATCCTGCACGGCGCGTCTCCGCAGGCGCTCCACCGGCGGACGAATTGCATATTATTGCTGCCGGCGAAGATCGTCAATGTAGGCACTTTCGCCGCCGCCGCGATGTGCTGGCATGCGGAATCGTAGCCGATGAATTCGTCGCACTCGGCAATGAGGGCCGCCACCTCGCCTATCGCGCAGTCCATGCCGATGATGCCGTGCGGTATCCGGGACGGCGCGCCGTCCCGAAAGCCGGCGCTCGAGGCGTGCAAGCCTCTGTCTGCCATGGCGTCAAGCAGGGCCGCGGTGCGCGACAGCTCTTCGGCGCCGAAACCCCTGTCCAGGAGCACGACGGTTCCGGGAGACTTGAGCACCGCCGCCAACAGCCTGGCCTCGAAATCGTCGCTCAGTCTTTTTCTCGGATTTGTGCCAACGCCGAAGTTCACCGCGACGACCCGGCGGCATCCGGCGGCGCGCAGCGCACCGGTAACGGCCCTCGCCCTGATGCGGACGGGACCCTGCGGCCAAATCGCCGGATAGCAGAAGCCGGACGTCCCGAAAACGTCGTTCATCCAGCAGTTCGCCAATTCCGCCATGCAGAGATTCTTCGACGGCGAATCGCACCGGCGACTGTTGAAAAACAGATAATTGTCACTGTGAGTGAAGGGCAGGACGCCGAGCTGCGAGATGCGGGAATCGGGATCTATGAGCAGGACGTCCCGCTCGGTCCGCGGGGGCATTTCTTCAGCGATGATGTCCAGTGCGGCGTGCCAGCTCGAGAACCGCTCGAAGAGGCCCCCGCAGCGGGCGTAGCCCAGCCGGCGTACGCGAATGCCCGGGTGGCCTCCGAAGATGCCTTCCAGCTTGGCGTCTCCGATGACCACGATCTCGGCGTCCGGGAAGATTTTCATAAGCCGTTGTATCATGACGCTGAGAATCGCCACATCGGCCCCGATAGTCACACGGGATAGCAGAATGACTTTGGCGGGGGGCTTGCCGGGGCTGTAAACGTACCTGCGGCTGTGCACGAGGTTGGCGCGATGGTAAAGCTCATCGAAGGTTGAAATTCCAAAATCCGCCAGCCGCCTGTCCAGCGACGCTCCTTCGGGCAGTTTTCGGCAGTATGAAATCACATCGGACATGACCCGGCTGTAGGTCTCCACGGGCATCTCCTCGTAATCGTCGCACAGCTCTTCCACGATGATTCCGAAAAGCGCCGAGGAGCCCTTGTTATTCAGCTCCGCATCGGTGAACGACGTGGCCATTTCACACAGCAGCTCGATGTACTCCGCCCTGTAGAGCCCGTTCTGATAATACCGGTCAATGAAAGAATATGCGACCTGCTGCGCCAGTTGCGACAGCTCATCCGGCGACGGGGACGCGTCTTTCAAAGCGAGCCATTTTTCCCGGTAAACAGAAGGTTCCATATCAGCCGCGTTCCTTCAGCAGTTCTACCGCCGCCGCGAAGACTTCCTCGGGCGTTATCTGGGTCATGCACTCGTGGTCGAATGGGCAGACTTTCTTGTGGCAGGGCGAGCAATCCAGCTCTTTTCTGATCACGATAGTCTTATCCAGATTGGAAGCGGTATAGCGCGGATCGGTCGAGCCCATAATGACCACCGTCGGCACGTCGAGGGCCACGGCGTAGTGCCGGGGACCGGTGTCATTAGTAACCAGCAAATTGCATCGCCGGACCAGCGGTTTGAGCAGTTCAAGGTCAACGTTGTCGCGGCGGGTATCGATGATCGTCGCGGAGCTTTGGGCCACAAGAGCCTCTGCGATGTCTTCTTCCCCGGGCCCGGAAAAAAGCAGGATTTTTGCGATCAGCCGCCTCTGGCACAGCTCGGCCAGCTTGGCAAAATGCTCAGCCGGCCAGCACTTGGATGCGCCGAAACTTGCGCCCGGATTCAGGCCGATTACACAGTCCTGCTCCTGGATGCCGTATTTGCGAATCAGTGACTGCCCCCGTTCAAGCAGGTTCTCGTTGATAAAAAGCCTCGGCTTGGCGCTTTGGGGCACGTCCATGCCCAGCCAGCGGCAGATATCCAGGTAATACTGAGTCATGGGGACAGGGACAATCTGAAGATTACTTCGAACGGGTTCGGGGCCGCCGCTCAAAAATACTCCTCTGAGGTTGTGCCGATAGCCATAGACCTTTTTCGCTCCGCCCAGGCGCATCGTCAGGGCCGAGCGGAGAGAGTTAGGCAGCAGAACGGCAACGTCGGGCTTGTGCCGGCGCACCTGCCTTACCGTATCTGCGAAGCCGACCCAGGATTTGTTCCGGCCATCAATAAATTCGTCGAACCAGGGCCCGTCCCTGACGATGCCCTGAGCGCTCTTTTTCAGGAGACCGACAATTTTTGCATCGGGAAAGTGTTCCCGAAAGCAATCCAGCAGGGGGGTGGCCATGACGATATCGCCTACCCATGTGGGGCAGTAAATGACAAGTGTATCAACATGTTTTGGAAGGATGTTCATTTTCTGCCGTGCATCACATAGAAGGTTAGCGCCATAAGCTGAAAAACAGCGGCAAAGCCCAGCGCGATCAAAATCGAATTATCCTGCCTCTGCGGGCTCATCAGGAGCCAAAGCGTCACGAGCAGGCAGAAAAAGACGATAATCTGCACCACTCCGGCTATCAGCCGCATGACGGAAAATTCGCCGAACATCTCCTCTCGCTGCATGGTTTTAAGCTGTCCTAAAATGCTGTTCAGCAGTTCGTGGGTCGTATCGGCGGCAGTCTCCGGCTCCGTCGGCTCCGCTTTGAACTCAATGCGTCTTGCCCTGGGCTCGGCAGGCCGCGGCCGGGCTTGCGGTTCGGCGACGTGCGGTCTTTCCTGCTCGGCGGGCGGCGCTTCAACCTCGGCAGCGGGGGGCTGAGGCTCCGGCTCAGGTTCTGCAGGCTGGACTTGTAGCTCTTGAATCTCCGGCTCCGGCTGCGGTTCCGACACCTCGACCGGCTCCGCCGGCTCAGCGGCCTCGACAACCTCCTCGTCGGCCTGCGGAGCCGATACGGCTTCGGCGGCAGGGGGCGCCTGGACCTGCGGCCGGACGGACGAACGCAGATGTTTCTTGATGATGTTGACTGTTTCCTTGATGTTGACCGCCCTGTGGTCGGCGGCGACGGCCGCCATCGCGAGGGCTGAGGCGGCCCCCTTGTGGTGGGCCGGTTTGTCGATCAGGATCGTCCTGCAGCCGGCCCGGCGGCCCGCCTCCACGTCGCGCCCGCTGTTGCCGATGCACCACGATTGACGAAGGTCGATGTCCAGCTCCGCGGCCGCTTTGTGCAGCATTCCCGGATTGGGCTTTCGGCAGTCGCTTTCCTTGCGGTATTTCGGCACAACGCCCTCCGGATGGAAAGGGCAATAATAAATCCCGTCCAGAAAGGCATTCTTCTCGGCCAGTATCTGCTTGAGGCGGTCGTGAATCTCGCCGAGCACTTTCTCGGTGACAATCCCGCGCGCGACGGCCGACTGGTTCGTAACAATGACCAGCTTATACCCGAGGGTCTTCAGCTCGTTCAGCGCTTCGGCTACGCCATCCAGCAGCTTGACCTGGTCCGGGCTGTTGATGTAGCCTGGGTCCTCAATCAGCGTGTTGTCACGGTCAAAAAAAATCGCTTTGTCAGACATATTTTATGAAATCCGTTTCCTGTTCAACTGTTTGCAAAACGACGCTCCACGAGATCGCAAATGATGTGGTAGGCAAGCTGATGAATCTCCTGGCTGCGCGCGGTGGATTCGGTATCCGCACAGAAACAAATGTCCGCGATGCGCTCCAGCGGGCTGCCGGCCTTGCCGGTGAACGCCACGACGCGGGCGCCCTTTTCCCGGGCGACGCGGGCGGCGGCGAGCACGTTGGCCGAAGTCCCGCTGGTCGAGAACGCCCACAGAATATCGCCCGGGCGGACCAATGCCTCGGCCTGCCGGGCGAAGACGTTCTCATACGCATAATCGTTGGCAATGCACGTCAGGACGGAGGTGTCGGTCGAAAGGGCCACGGCGGGCAGCGCCTTGCGCTCCCTGTTAAACCGGCCCACGAACTCCCCGGCGACGTGCTGGGCGTCCGCCGCCGAGCCTCCGTTGCCGCAAAGATAGAGCGTACCGCCCCGTTCCAGTGCCTCCGTAACGGCCTGGGCAACGGCGGCGATTGTCTCAATGCCCCGCTGCTCGAATTCCGCGACCATCTTCTTGTGCGCTGCGACGGCCGCGGCAATGTGCTTTTGCGTATCGGCGTTCATCAGGATTCCACTTCCAGCGAGTGTATCTTTTCGATTGTTGAGGTCGAGCTTCTGCCCGACACGAGGGGGGCCAGGGCGACGGTGCCGCCGTACGACTCGACAAACTCGCGGCCCACGACGCCTTTTTGGGCCCAGTCTTCGCCTTTAACCAGTACGTCCGGCCGGACTTTCATAATCAGGTTCAGCGGCGTCGGCTCATCGAAAATCGTGACGTAGTCAACCGCTTCCAAGGCCGCCAGGATCGCCGCCCGGTCCTGCTGGCCGTTGATCGGCCGGTCGGGGCCTTTGATGGTCTTGACCGAACGGTCGCTGTTGAGGCCCACCACAACTACGTCTCCCTGCCGCCGGCAGAATTGAAGATATTCCACGTGCCCCCGGTGCAGCACGTCGAAGCAGCCGTTCGTAAAGACAATGGTTTTGTTCTGTTTGCGGTCTTTCTCAAGCTCGCCGAGCAGCGAATCGGCCGCATATATCTTGCCGCTCGCATCTCGATATTCTCTATAACAGCTTCTCATACATAACAATCCAAGTGCAAAACAACACGGGAACAAAAAGCAATCGTCAACCGCCTTGTGAGATTTTACCCGCCAGCGTCTCTTTAATCAAGGATGTTAATTGGTCCTGCCCGGCCAGGAATCTTATCTCGATGGAAAGATAGGCAATGGGCGGGCCATTTGATCCTGTGGTTAGACCGATAATCTTCGTCCAGTCCTTCTGCGTGGTCAGGATCAAATCCGCCCCGAGACGGCCGGCCCGGCTGAAAATATCCGCCAAAGAACCTTGCGTGTACTGATAATGGTCGTCGTAAACCTCAGAGCCGGCCAGCTTGCATCCAAGAGCCTCCAGAGTGCCTAAGAAAGCATCCGGATTCCCGATGCCGCAGAAGGCAAATACCTTCTTGCCCCTTAACTGCTCGATACCGACTTGGCTCCCGTCGGCCAATTTGGCGCAAATCGGTTCATGGATCGACCTTGCGATAACCATCTGCGGATTGACGGCTCGCAGCTTTTTCTCAAGCTCGTCCAATTCCGCCACGGCGACCTGGTCGCACCGGGTTATCACGGCAGCGTGCGCACGCTTGAGCGACGAGAGCGGCTCCCGCAGCAGGCCCGCGGGAAGCATCTTGCCGTACCCGAACGGCTGCATCGCATCGACCGTTACGATGTCGAGGTCTCTGGCCAAGCGGCGATGCTGAAAACCATCGTCCAGGACCATGACCTTCGCACCGAATCGGCCGATGGCTTCAGCCGCACCCGCGAGCCGGTTCGGATTCACAATCACCTTCGACCCGGGACAGCTCTCAGCGAGAATCGCCACCTCATCGGCGTAGTTTTGAGTCCCGGGTCGCGGTTCTTTCGCGGCCTTGTACCCCCGCGTGAGGATGGCGCTTTGAGAATCTGAGATTTGAGATCTGAAATTTGAGATTATCTGCCTGCACAGCCAGACGACCAGCGGCGTCTTGCCCGTCCCGCCGGCCGTGATATTGCCGACGCTGATCACCGCCGCCTCGACGCGATGCGCCTTGAGCCATCCGCAAGAATAAAGAAAATTCCGCACGCGAACAATCGCCGCATAGCCAGCCGCCGCGACTCTTAGCAGACCCCGCAGTAAAGCCGCCGCGGCGCCGCTGCTGCGACCCGAAATCAGTTTGCGATAAGCATGCTGATTCAAGCTTCGTTTAGCGAGAGTCATCGGACTTCCGAACTAGACCTCGGTCCTCCAGAAAGTCCAGCCAAACTCTAAAACACAGTCCAGCCAGGTGGAAAACATTATATTTTTTGATACCACCTCCACATACCACGCGACATTGTACACTTCTGGATTCTTTGAAGGTTCCGCTTCTGCCTTGGCATAGTCATTCTCACGATATAGATTGAAATCGTAAGCTAATCAACGTTCAGTGCCACTTGTTCATGCTGTTTGTGCCTTATCAATTTGCTGGTATGCAATATCCGGCAGGTGTGCTGCCTGCTTCGCGTGTTCAATCGTCATACTTACAGGATTGCCATTAGCATCAAGATCAATATATATGTTTTCGGATATCTCTCTGGTTTCCGCAACTTGATTATCCGTAAACTCAAGAAGCGCCGTATCTGTATCGCTGAAATACTTAATCCTCATTTTTATTTACCTCGTTATAACTACGATCAAAGAAAGCATTATGAACTGTTTCGCCATCGGGTAATAAGACTACTCTCAAATACTTATTCAGTTCTCCGATTTTAATCCATTTTCGTATTCTTCCGTCCGATTGTATCGCAGTTCGAATAGGATTGTTAATTGCTTGCTGTATCCATTCATCCTCTATACCAGTTCTATCCGGCCGCTTTCGTGTATATAGAAAGTACTGAGTACATTTCACAACTTAGTCACCGCACAGAATATGTTGTATGACACCGCCGGCTTAATACTGATGGTATACGCTATAACTTAGGAATTACAGCACACTCAGGAGTGTTTGTCAAACATTTAGGATCACGTATCCAGTATCGAGTATTACTTCATCTTTTTGATGATGGCGTCGGCCATTTGGCTGGTGCCGACGGCGGTGGGGTCGTCGCGGTTCGGCTTCATGTCGTAGGTCACGTTCTTGCCCTCGGCGATGACGTCGGCGACGGCCTTTTCGAGCCGATCGGCCTCGGCGTTCTTGCCGAGATGCCTGAGCATCAGCACGCCGCTGAGGATCAGTGCCGTCGGGTTGACCTTGTTCTGGCCCTTGTATTTCGGCGCGCTGCCGTGGGTCGCCTCGAAGATCGCGCCCTTTTCGCCGATGTTCGCCCCGGGCGCGACGCCGAGCCCGCCGACCAGGCCTGCGCACAGGTCGCTCAATATGTCGCCGTACAGGTTCGGCAGAACCAGCACGTCATACAGCTCGGGCTTCTGGACAAGCTGCATGCACATGTTATCGACGATGCGGTCCTCGAACTCGATGTCGGGATATTTCTTGGCGACCTGCCGGCTGACTTCGAGCCACAAGCCGTCCGTGAACTTCATGATGTTGGCCTTGTGAACGCTCGTGACCTTCTTGCGGCCCATCGTGCGGGCGTAATCGAAGGCAAATCTGACGATCCGCTCCGTGCCCTCGGCCGAGATGGGCTTGATGGTAATGCCGGAGTTGGCCCGGACCTTCTTCTCGCTGTGCTTGTTGATCCAGCTTATCAGCTCGGCCGTGTCGTCCTTGCCGCGCTGAAACTCGACGCCGGCGTAGCAATCTTCGGTATTCTCGCGCACGAGGACCAGGTCGATATCGCAATAGCGGCTGCGCACGCCTCTGTAGCTCTTGCACGGCCGCAGGCACGCGTACAGGTCGAGCGACTGGCGAAGATGCACGTTGATACTGCGAAAGCCCGTCCCGACAGGCGTAGTGATCGGAGCCTTGAGGGCGACGCCGGTTTTCTTGATAGCTTCGACGGTCTGGTCGGGCAGGGGGGTTCCCAGCCGCTCCATCACATCCACGCCCGCCTCGGCCACTATCCAGTTGATACCGGCGTCCGTGGCGTCGATGCACCGACGCGTTGCCTCGGCAATCTCCGGCCCGACGCCGTCCCCGGTTATTAAGGTCACATCAATCATCTTCACTGCTCCAGAAATCTGAAAAAACTGTATTTTATCCCCCGCCCGGGCCGATGTCAACCGCCAATCGGCTCAAACTTAGGGCTTTTACCATAAGCTTTTCCGTAGCAAATCCTTGTGTAGCCAGAAGCAGGTGTCTATCGCCTCCGTCAGGCCACCCAACAAACG
>Ga0315295_10000082_pt1 | contig 79154 bp, 53 predicted proteins | sample YL17G14_0_MG_FD_204453 | JGI IMG/M metagenome (GOLD analysis project Ga0315295, IMG submission 204453) | Sediment microbial communities from Yellowstone Lake, YNP, Wyoming, USA - YL17G14_0 | ecosystem: Environmental > Aquatic > Freshwater > Lake > Sediment | place: USA: Wyoming | collected... | reverse complement strand
GATGAATCGCTTCCGGCGCATCCTCATACGCTGGGAGAAGAAACCGGAAAACTATCTGGGTTTGCTTCATCTGGTTTGTGCTCTCATTACCTACCGTGCCACAGGTCTACTGGGATAAGCTCTAAATGAGAATGGCGGGAAATTTCGCTCCGGCAACACTGAAGCAAGCAGAATGATTTTGGATTCATTTATGATGCGCTTGATCCGTATCTGCCAGGATCAATTCTCTAAGCCATGACATGACCTCCTTACCTCTACAGAACAGTTGCTCATCGATCGAAACAAAAACTCTTCAACTGACAACTACACCCTCACCTACCTAAGAGCCCGAGGTGCACATATACCATCTCACTTTTAACATACCCAATCTGCTCCTTTTGGGTCAAGGAGAATCTCCCGGCCCACCTTGGCAAAAAACGCCGCTCCACTGGTATCAGAACCGCCAGAATGGCTCACGCGGTCGGGTAAAGAAACTCGGGACCCATACCGAGTCAATCGATACAGGTCCCGAACCGATACATTGTTGCCCCTACGGCGTCCTCGGCCGATACAGGCGAATGTCATCGAAGTACATCTTTCCCGAACCGCCGGCTGTCGTCATGTTGCCTCTTGTGCCAAGTCCAAGCGCAAGCCTGTCCACGTTCGTCAGGTTGATGCCCTTGCCGGATAAGGCCGACAGCGGAATCACCCACTCGGTCCAGGTGGTAACCTGCGCCGCCGCCGGGTTGGAATGGACCAGTACCACCGGCTGGCCCGCCGCATTCGAAACCGCTACATACAGCGGCTCAGCAGCGTTGCTGGCAATGCCGATGTCCTGGTGCGCCCACTGCGGACTGACCGTCCCGGTGGTCGTAACGTTCGTAAACACCGCCTGACACGTTAGAGCGGCGTTATGGGCCGTTACCGCCAGACCGATATAGACCGTCGTGCTCATCGGGATGTTTCGAGGCGTAGCGCCCGTGACCGGCGACCAGGCCGTCCCGTTGGCCGAATGCGAAACTGTGAAGTTACCGGCTGCATCACGCTCCAGTTTGAGCCAACGCGGGGCTGCAAGGCCCGTCTGGTTCGTGTTGAAGCTGGTGCCACCCGTCGTATCGCGGCCCTGGGAGCCCACGCCGTTACTGGGCGTCACACATGCAAAGGCATGCTTCGAGCCGCCGTCGAGGGTTTCGCGGATCATCACGCCGGCCTTCGCCCAGCCGTCGGTGTTCTGCACGCTTTGGATCCGCGCCACTATCGAGCCGGCGCCGGTCAGCGTCTTGTAGGCGTAATGGAACTCGTCACGATAGTTGCCGGCCGTACCCACGTCCCAGATGTCCGTCCCAGAGGCGGTCATCGTGTAGGTGCCAGCCGGGGCTTCCACGAAGCTGCCCACGGAAGCCGCACGGCCTCGGAACCACAACGACAATTCGACGACGCCTTCCGCCGTCCAGTCGCGCGGCGCCGTCAGCTTGAACTCCGCCTCGGAATACTTGGCGAGGCCCTGCTTGTTGTTGTCGTAATTGAGCGGCATCGCCTGCTTGCCACCGTGAACGATGGTCTGCTCGGTAAACGAAGCCGTGGTCTCGTCGCCGACCGACGCGCCGGTCCCGTTACCTGCAAAGTACGGTGGCGTAGCCGGTGCACCATAGCCAAGCCCATCGTGCCACGAGTACCAGATCTGGTTGACGCCGGCGTCATAGGACTCGAAATCATCCACGACAAAGAAGTTGCCCGTCGTGAAGCTCCAGACGTTGCCTTTCCACGGGCTATCCGGATTGACGGTGTTGACCTCATCGATTCGCCAGTAGTAAGCCGTTTGGAGCTTGAGAGTGCCGGGCGCATATCTCTCATCGCCGAGGGTCTTGGGGCCCTTGTATTCGGGCGAAGTCTTGGTGGCATTTTTCACCGCATCGGCATCGGTACCGAAGTACACCTCGTGCGAGGCGGCAATTGCGCCCGCCCTCCAGGTCAAAATCACTGTCGGGCTCACATCCACGGCGCCGTTGGCCGGCTGTGGATTTCCGATGGCACCTTGGGTTGTGAAGCTCCAGATGTCGCCTTTGTGCGTGGCCGCACCGTCAAACTCATCCACGCGCCAATAATACGTTTTGGCCCGTTTAAGCCCGCTGGGCGTATAGGTCGTGGTACCCTGGGGCGGTCCGCCGGCGGCGTTGGCAACCGTGTCGAATTTGTCGCCGAAATAGACGGTGTGCAGCCTGGCGCCGAAGCCCGCTGTCCAGGTAAGCTTCACATCCAGTGCGACTGACTCAGCGCCATCCGCCGGGACGGGGAAGTAGGCCTTCTTGGGCGGAATCGAGAAGCTCCAGACCTCGCCCTTCCATGGGCTATTGGGGTCGGCTTTATTGACCTCATCGATTCGCCAGTAGTACGTCGTACCCGGAACAAGCCCATCCGGATAGGCAAATCCCGGAAAGCCGGCCACATAATACGGGCTTGTTTGATTGCCCCGGAACGTCCCGCCGGTCCCTGCGTTCACATCCTCAAGCTTATCACCTAAATACACGTCGTGGGAGACCGCGCGAGCCCCCGCCTTCCAGGAAAGGTTTACCCAGGTATCCTTATGCAAGGCCCCATCGGCCGGACTCGGCGAGGACGCATACGGCCAGGCCTCACCTGATCCTTTCATGGCGCCCAGGATTTCCAATGCAGTCAAGGCACGTCTATAGATGCGGGCGTCACTGACTGAGCCAGACCAGTGCTCCGCCGTGGCGTCACCGCCGATAAAGAAAGGATTCGGATCGATATTGGCTGTCGTGGTGTTGGTTCCCGCCGGCTGGCCATTCCGATAGTGGGTGAGATTTGCCCCGTCTTTAACGACTGCCAGATGGACCCACTCGCCTGCCGGGAGGTCAGTGTAATCAATCGTCCCGTTGTGGTCGGTGTGATAGTATTCAAACCTCGTCGGTGTAAACTTGATGAACTGGAGTGGGCTCGCCGTGCCCCCGTAACGATTACCCAAAACTACCTCGTTAACTCCAGTTCCATCTCCCTGTTGTTTGGCCCAGAATGCCCAGGTAAAACCGTTGGTCAGAGTCATCGCCGGAATGATGTTCCCCATGCTGACATAAGTTCCGGAGCTATCGTTGCCATTGAAGCTTAGGACCGTACCATGGACCGGGTCACTGCCCCAAGTTGAGCCGCCCGGCCCCAGACCGCCGGCGGCCGCGTTGACTATCCTTCCGTTGGTGGCCGAGCGGGATGAATCGATAGCCACGTCGCCGGAGCCTTCGTTCAGCTTCCACCACCCAATAAGATCAGGGTCGGCCGCCTGTGCCGTGCTCGATAAAAGTAGTCCGAGCATCAAGACAAAAGAAATAAGACAAGTGAGTTTCCTGTACATAATAGTCCTCCTTCAGGAAAAAGTTGAAAATTAAAACGCCTCTGATAAAACGTTAACATTGACTGCAATTTGCTCTCGCTGGTCCACGACTGTTCCGTGGAAGTTGACGCCACCTCCTTTCTTCTCTTCAAAGACACAGCGGGACTTGTCGATTGAAGAATAAGAATCCACGTTCGAAAGGTATGAATGACGCAGTGTTGCGGCTTCTGGCTGCTTCAAACCTTTCGGAACGCTACAAATCCACAAAGGTTCTCCGATATTGGCATACGCCTTGCCATACTTTCTTATACCAGATCAATTACGCTGCCGTCAAGTAAAATTGTAGGATATGCTGCTGCAAAGACCATTTTTGCGATGCACTAAAGACGCCATTGACTCACCCAGGTATTGTCGGAAGGGGATTTTATGTTAGAATCAGGTGGCTGGTTGGACGTGTGGGGTATGTAAAGATACGGAATAGGCCGCGTATGAGAAGAAGCCTGACACACAACATCGGTTACACGATCAGCTTGTGTTTGTTCGTGGTCGCCATGGTGATTCTGCATCGCGAGCTGCGGCACTACCACTACAGAGACATCGTCGCCGAGTTTAAGCAGGTCAGACCGGCCTTCCTGGCGCTGGCCGCTTCGTTGACGGCGCTCGATTATCTGGTTCTTGTGGGCTATGATGCGCTTGCTTTACGCTACATTCGGCGCAGGCTCGAATGGAGCAAGATAGCGCTGGCGTCTTTTATCGGCTACGTGTTCAGCCATAACATGACTATTGTCGGTGGAAGCACGGCCAGATATCGCATCTACTCAGCCCTGGGAGTCTCTGCGAGCGAGGTGGCCAGGCTGGTTGTATTCTGCGGACTTACCTTTTGGCTGGGCTTCTTTGCGGTCAGCGGCACCGTTTTTCTTTTTGAAGGGCAAGCCATCCCGGAGGCGTTGTACATTCCTTTTGTCACCGTGCGGCCTCTGGGTGTGATTTTCCTTGCGCCTGTGCTGGCCTACATGCTCGCGACTGCCTTCAGACGCCGGCCCATCAGGCTGCGAGGATGGGAATTCTTCGTCCCGTCAATTCCAATCTCCGCAGGCCAGATCGCAATTGCATCGGTTGACTGGCTTTTGGCTTGCGGTGTTCTTTATACTTTGCTGCCCGCTGCGGTGAAGCTCACCTTTGTCGAGTTCATCGGGGTTTTTATGCTTGCCCAGGCGGTCGGGTTACTCAGTTACGTCCCTGGCGGACTCGGCGTCTTCGAGACCGTGATCCTGCTGTTGCTTTCGGACAAAGTGGAAAAATCAGCGATTGTCAGCTCTCTGGTACTGTACCGCTTCATCTACTATCTGCTGCCATTCGGTCTGGCCACCAGCCTGCTGGCCGTTCATGAATTGGCCTCCAAGAGGCACGTACTAAAGCGATTCGGCATGGCTTTCGGGAAATGGAGCTCCACGGTGACTCCACACGTGCTGGCCGCAGCGAGTTTTGTGGCCGGCGCCGTTCTGCTGTTCTCGGGGGCCCTGCCGGCCACGAAAGGCCGGATGGATTGGCTGGGCGGCTTATTGCCTCTTCCCGCGATAGAGGCATCTCACTTCCTGGGCAGTCTGGCAGGCGCGGGGCTGCTTATCCTGGCTCGAGGTCTGCAACGTCGCGTGGATGCCGCCTATCATCTGACGGTGGCGCTGCTGGGTTTGGGTGCGGTCTTCTCGCTGCTGAAGGGTTTTGATTATGAGGAGGCCATCATTCTGACGGTGCTGCTGCTGTTGTTTCTACCCTGCATAGGCGAATTCCGCAGGAAGGCTTCACTCATGGGGGGGCGATTTACGCCCGCCTGGACCGCTTCAATCGTCGCCGTGTTGATTGCTTCCGTCTGGCTCGGTTTCTTCTCATACAAGCACGTTGAGTATTCGGATCAACTATGGTGGCGTTTTGCAGCAAACGGCGATGCGCCGCGGTTCCTTCGAGCAACGCTGGGAGCCTCCGTTCTGATCCTGCTTTACGGCCTGGCCCGGCTCATGGTCCCCGCGAGTCCGAAAGAAGACACTGCGGATGCCGGGACGATGCAGGTCGTTGAGAGCGTGGTGGCGCGTTCACAGAAAACGTACGCGAATCTTGCTCTGCTGGGCGATAAAAGATTCTTGCTTAGCGATAGCGGCGGGGCCTTCATCATGTACGCTATCGAGGGGCGAAGCTGGATTACGATGGGTGATCCGATGGGTCCTGAAGAAGAATGGCAAGAGCTTCTATGGAAATTCCGGGAGCTGTGTGACCGCCACGACGGCCGGGCCGTTTTCTATCAGGTTGGCGCCGAACACCTGGACTCCTATGTGGATTTGGGCATGACGTTTCTCAAATTGGGAGAAGAGGGCCGCGTCAGTCTGGCGGATTTTTCGCTGGAAGGCCCATCCGCAAGAGACCTTCGGCATGCTCGCCGCAAGGTCGAAAGAGAGAATTGTAGTTTTGCCGTCGTCCCCGCCCAGGATGTGCCCGGCTTGTTAAATACGCTGCGGGCCGTCTCAGACGCATGGTTAAGCGAAAAGAATACCAAAGAGAAACGGTTCTCCATGGGCTTCTTCGATCCGGATTATCTCGGGAGGTTCCCCACGGCGGTTGTACGCAGAGCGGATGAGATCATCGCCTTTGCCAACGTATGGACGGGAGCCGAAAAAGAAGAGCTCTCGATAGACCTGATGCGGCATCTGCCGTCGGCGCCGAACGGCATTATGGATTACCTGTTTGCCGAGCTGATGCTGTGGGGCAAACAGCAGGGATACAAATGGTTCAGCCTGGGCATGGCGCCGATGTCGGGGTTTGAGGATAGATCGCTGGCGCCGATATGGCATAAACTCGGGACCTTTGTTTTCCGTCACGGCGAGCACTTCTACAATTTTCAGGGTCTGCGGCAGTACAAGGAGAAATTCAGCCCGCAGTGGCAGCCGAGATACATGGCCTGCCCCCGAGGTCTTATGCTGCCGCGAATTCTCACTAATCTGGCAACGCTTATTTCAGGCGGCGTCAAAGGAGTTGTGACAAAACAGATATGAAAAGTCTATTGTTAGCTTTGTTGGTAGTCGGTGCGGCCTGCTCAGTTGTGCCGGCCCAGGAACTGAGTATAGTCAGGAACGGCGGTTTCGAAGAAGACACTGACGGCGACGGCATGGCGGACGGCTGGCAATATGCAGGGGATCAAAGCGTGACCGTCTCCTGGGCACGGGATGCGGGGCGAGCCGGTCAGTCCGGCAATTCCTTACCGGCATCGAGTGGCCTGACGGACCGGTTCAGTCAGAAGCTGACCTGCACGCGTTTCAGCAGTCAATCTCCCGCCAGTCACGTCATGCTTTGCCAGTTTGACACCGTACGGCTGAACAAAGGCGCATGGTATAAGATTTCTTTCTCAGCCAGGCAGGAGGGTATCCCCGGCCGAGCCATCCAGGTAGCAATCTCCAACACAAAATTCTGGAGCAACTGCGGCCTCCAGGAATCCTTCAAGGCGTCTTCGCAGTGGAAGGATTTCGAGTTCCGCTTCAGGGCCGCCGAAACCGTCTCGGAACATACACGCCTTCAGTTCTGGTACACGTCCACCGGAAGCTTCTGGCTGGACAACGTCCGATTGGAGCCGTCGGAACCGGTGGTGAAAAGGTTCACCGAGGTCGTCGCGCCCGCCGCCGGCGTGAATCTTCTGCCGAACAGCAGCTTCGAGTGTGGAACAAGCGGTTGGGGAAGTATTGCCGAGCTGCCCGGCTGGGGAGGGAATTTGAACCTGCTTGTTGGCGAGGTGGATACCACGGCCGGGATGTTTCACGGGTCGAGCTTCAAGATTGCTTTGACGCCCCAGACGCTCCCGGTTTTCTACTTCGATTACTTTCCGCTCTACCGTATGCCGGTCAAAGCGCCGCTGCTGGCCAATCGGGGCTGGATTGCGGTCGAGCCCGGGGCGGCGTACACGCTTTCAGCCTACATGAAGGCCAATCGTGAAGGCTTAGCCGGAGTGCTTTGCGTCTATCAGGCGTTTCAAGGGACTTTGCGTCGGCAGATTGAGCTCACAACCGAGTGGAAGCGGCACAGTTTTACGTTTAAGCCGCAGGCCGGCCAGATATTCGTCGCGATGGGTCTGGACCTGCAGGCATCTAATCAGGACGCAGGGACGGCGTGGATTGACGCCGTGCAATTGGAGAAAGGCGCCGAGGCGACGCCTTACGCGGTGCGGGCGCCCGTGGAGGTTGGATTAGAGACGAACCAACTGGGGAACATGTTCCCATACGGCGATGAGCCGCAGGTAACGGCCATCGTTTTCAACGCCGGCGAGGATTCTAAATCTGTCACGTTGGACGTGCAGGCGACGGACTTTGACGATGCCGTTGTCCATGAGGCGGCAGTGACCGTCAGCACGCCGCCGGACCGGTCGGCGGCAGCGCCCATCGGCCTTGGCATACGCCGAAAGGGTTTCTACCGCCTGCACGTGAAGGCTCAGGAGGCCGAAGTTGCACTGACCCGGCCGATGCGACTTGCCATTATCGAACCTTATGACAGACGAGACAGCCTGTTCGGAATGAACCACGCCTGGCCCTGGCCCCACTTGCTGGATTTGAGCAGACAAATCGGCCTTTGCTGGTTCCGCGACTGGTCGCTCAAATGGCACGACGTCGAGCCGGAAAAGGGAAAGTTCACGTTCGAACAACCTGATGAACAAATCAACCGCGTTTTGGAGCGGGGGCTTAACGTGCTTGCATTGCTGCCTTTTCCTTCCTCCAACTGGTCGTCCGGCGCCGGTGCGCAGGCGAACGCGACCGGCAATTATCCCGCCGGCCTGGAACGCATCGCCGCCATGCCGCGCGATCTCGGGGAGTTCAGCGATTATGTACGTGCCACAGTCGTGCACTATCGCGGGCGGCTGCGGGTATGGGAGATTCTGAACGAGCCTGTTTTTACGTCCTATGCACTGCCCCGGGCCAAAGGCTATCAGGCCAAAGACTACGTACGGCTGCTGCGCGCCGGCTATCAGGCGGTCAAAGAGGCCGATCCCTGTGCTTTGGTGATTGGAGGCATTGCGGGGGGGCCATCCACGTACACGCAGGAGTTAATCGAAGCGGATGGCTTACGCTGGGTCGATGCGCTCAATCTGCATGTTTATCCGGGCCTGACGGCCCCCGACGCGTACGAGGAGCCCTTGCGCCAGTTGCGTGAGAAGATGCGGTCCGCCGGAGCTGATAAACCGATTTGGTTTACAGAAGGTGCATACTATGCCGACGATGACACACCTTACGAGCCTTTCGACAATACGTGGCTTAAACCGGCCGACTCCGAGATCGAAGCCGCCGAGTGGCAGATCAAGTTCAACACGTTGCTGTTAGCTTACGGAGCCGAGAAAATCATCTACCATTCCGGCACTCCGGGCAGACTCAACGATGAGAACCTTGCAGGAATCTTCTTCGAGTGGGCCGGGATGCCGCGAAAGATGACGGTGACCCAATCGGCGATGGCGGATTTACTGACGCCTCCGATAAAATCCCTCGGTCCTCTCCAGTGCCCGGAAACAATAAAGGCTTACGGATTTGAGACCGCCGGCCGGACGGTCGTCGTCGCCTGGGCGAAAGAAGACACAGGGACAAGGCGGATTTCGCTGGCAGGAAAACCGTGGCGCGCCGTGGACTTGCAGGGTAATGAATTGAAAGCCGGCGATGTTGTGCTGACAGACCGGCCGGTCTATTTCGTCGTACAAGGAACATCGCTGCCGCAATTACCCTGGTAACCGGCTCTGTTGTTTGCTTCTTCGCGGAAATCCGGTGAGGACGCACCACATTTTACAACCGGGCCGGATCCTGCTGGTAGAACCGTTTTAGCTCCTGGTACAGTTCCGGATGAATTCTTTGCAGCTCTGTAGGCTTCTCGAAGAAGTGCTCGGTGGCGACGGCGAAAAACTCCGCCGGGTCAACGGCGCCATATTCGTCCAGAAGAGTAGGTCTATCCCGGCTGATTTCGTACCGAAGCCTCTCGTAGTCTCTCTCTAAAATCCGGGCCCATGCGATATACGTTGAATGGCTTTCAAGCACCGGTGTACTGTCGCCTTTGCCGCCGGAACTGTCGAGCTGGTGGGCGAATTCGTGCAAAACCACGTTATGACCGTCATGAACGTCGGCGGTGCTGCGGCGAACGTCATCCCATGACAGGACAACCGAGCCGCGATGCCAGGATTCGCCCAGACGTTCTTCCGGACCTTCCATGAGAACTCCGCCGACGAACCGCTGAACATCGTGAGCTACATACGAGCTGGGATAGACAAGTATGGAAGGCAAACCTGGATAGTAGTCGGTTTGGCGATGCAGAAGCAGGATGCAGGCCTGAGCGGCGATAGTAACCTTGATCTCGTCGGTTATCTGGAGATCCCCGCAGCCTTCGAAATGTTTCTCTGTGATGAAGATAAGGATATGGCGCTGTAATTCTTTCCGGTCCTCGGCCGGCAGCCGGCTGTAGAAGGGCACATTCCTGTTGATTATCGCCAGCCACTCGTCGGGAAACGGCCGGGCGGCCAGTCGCTTTCGTCGCCTTTTTTTGAATCCGAACATACGCTCCACGATCCATATTGTTTTTAATCGCACGTATTTATACCAGATTCACGGGCCGGTCCGCCAGATGTTAGACGGGCCAGTCCAAGTTTGGATATGAGAGCAGACGGTCGGGAAGCCGGTAAAGATCAGCCGTCCAGAAGGGAGAGGTTATGCTCGCAGCCATTGTTTGGTCTGAGAATTGTATCGTCTGGTGATTTTTGCCGGCTTGCCGCATGCAACGGTATAAGGCAGTACGTCTTCAACAACCGTCGAGCCGGCGCCTACGATTGAATTATCGCCGATTTTAACTCCGGGCAGTATCACGGAGTTTGACCCGATCCAGGCGTTTTTTCCAATGACCACCGGATCAATTTTGAAGCCTTGTCTGAGGAAGTTTACCGAGACGTCCTCGTAGCGGTGGGACTGCCCGCTAATGAAGCAGTACTGACCGCATGCCGAATTTTCCCCCATGCGCACCGGACCAATCACAATACTGCCGACGCCCACGCTGGCGCCATCGTCCAAAATCACATCCCCGTGCCAGGTGCAGACGACAGCCGACGTCTCAATCAGTGATTTTTTCCCGAGCCTGAGTCTGTGGCGCTCGTGGTGCGGGGCGCGTGGGATGACGTCGAGCCGGGCCCATAGACTAATTGCGGATGCCGATCCACGCTCGATAAAAAACAACCTTGTACAAATTTGAATCCCCGCCATGTACAGCGTCTTTACCAAGTCGCGAATGAGGCCCAAAAGCGGCCGTATCGAGCTGAAAATGCGTTCCACGACGGCCAGATCGGGGTATGGTATATGCCAGACCGTCTTCATCCTAAATTCTTTCGATTAGGGATTAGCATTGTTCGCTTGGCGTATTCCATGCGCTATGCTCCCTCCGTCCGTGGAGCACTAATTTCTGATGTCCGATATAAAGTACCGCGGCGAAGGGCTGGCGCAACTCTTTTTATCATCCGGGTCGAAAAAAACTTTACGGCTCCACCCTAAAGACGGAAAACAACCCCGTTTTACGACGTTTTTCACACTTCCGGCAGCACCATTTAATTATGTATTTTTACAATTCAGACAGATATAATGTTTTCTATATTGCCCATTTTGCCTATTAACTTCTTCTTGACAAATAGAATCAAAAAAAGTATAATAATGGAAATTGCGATCCAGATCCGCGTGCGATGAAATCGCTCAAACATGGATCGTATCCGCGGTTAGGGGGATATGAGGCGACGTTTCTGGGAGAAGGCTGGAATTGATGAGCGCTTCCATGATTTTTATCTATCCAGCAGCGTAATATCTTCCCATCCGGAAGGATGCGGAGAATAGAACGTCGTATGGGAGACTAATATTCAGAAGACTATCGTTGCTCTCAATGAAGGGGATGGATGATGAAAAGTGCGAAGAAGATTCTAAAATGGCATTATGTGAGGAAGGCGGTTATCTATTTCCTGACGTGGTGCCTGATTTTGAACACGTCGCTTCCGGCCGTGATGGCAACGCCCGCCGGCGGGGTATTCACCGTCGGGACCGGGACCATTGTCGAGGGTGCCAATACCGCCGTAACCGTGAACCAGGGGCAGTCCGTCATCCAGTGGGGTGCTCTCGGCTCCGGAGGAATAGACACCAGCGCAGCGGAAAGCCTGACGTTTTTGCAGGCCGCGGGGCTCAGCAACTCCGCGGTGCTCAACCGGATCATGTCGGGCAATCCGACGCAGTTTAACGGCGCCCTCAACGGCGCAGACATGCGTGTGTTCATTGTCAATCCCGCCGGGATTGTTTTCGGCAGCGGCTCGACGGTCAACGTCTCGCAGTTAATAGCTTCCGGCCTGAACATGTCCGATGCGGACTTTCTGAACGCTACGGATGGTACGCCGGCGAATTTTCGATTTGAAGGCGGCAATGGCCAGGTGAGTAACCGCGGCATCATTACCGCTAACGGCGTCTATTTGATCGGCAAAAAGGTTAATAACAACGGCGGAATCTTAGCCCGAAACGGGCTGGTAGTCATGGCGGCCGGGGATAACGTCTATCTCGCTCAGGACGGCAGCAGTGTTGTGGTACAAGTCGCCGATGTCGGGGATGGCACGCCGGATGTGGACAACAGAAGTTTGATCAGCGCTCCGAACGGGCAAATTGTTCTTGCCGCGGGCGACACGTTTTCCCGGGCGATTCGGAACGTCGGCTGGATTGTCGCCTCATCCGGCACGATCACGGCCAAGGCGGCCCGCATTGAGAATCGCGGCCTCATCAGAACCGATGCCAATCCCGCAGGGAATGGCGACGGTGGAACGGTGACGCTGACGGGTACTGAGTCGCTCTTGATTGGCCCTGATGGCGGCGGCCTTCCGGGTACCGTGGAGGCGGACGCCGGGATCAATGGCAATGGCGGAAACATCACCCTCGAGACGGAAGGGACGCTTACAGTGGCCGGTGGTACTCTGATTTCGGCCCGCGGCGGCAGCTCGACGGGCAACGGCGGGTCGGTGAAAATCACAGCCGAGCACTTTGCCATTGCCGGCCAGATTGACGCTTCACCGGCAAACACCAATTACAATCCCGGCACGCTGGAGATCGATCCAGCGACTGTTACAATCGCCAACGGTGCGAACGCCGGTGCGACCGATACGCTCTATGAGCAGGATATCGAGACCTGGGGGACCAAGGGAACGAACCTGATTGTGTATGCAGACAACGGCATTACCATCGAGGATATCGCCGATGGCCGAATTGCCGGTCGTTATGGGGATATTGAGCTGTATGCGACGGGGGTGGACAGCTCCATTTCCTTCGCGGACACCACCAACACGATCAGTACGACACAGGGCGACATCAAGATGAGCGCCGGCTCGGGCGGCCTGACGATCGGCAGCCTGGAGACCGGTGACATAAACTTGCAGGCGATTCCGGGTCAAATTGCCCTTTCTACCCACGATGGGGGCAACATCACCACCGAGAATCTGACGATCAAGGGCGGGCGGGGCCACGCAGAAATCAACGTTGCCGCCTCCGGCGACCTGACGGTCAACGGGGACGTCATCGTTGGACGCGACTCGGCCATTCAGAATATTCCGCTCGGCCAGAATGCCGAAGCTTTCATTAACTTGAAGGCTGGTGACAGCGTTGTGCTCAACGGCGACGTCAGAGCCAGTTCCAACGGTGCCAACCAGGCCGCTGGGGGCAGCGTGACCCGATCGTATATCGGCGTTTTCTCCGGAACCGGCCAGACCGAGTTCGGTGATACCACGATAAACGGCGACCTGGTGGCCACGGCGAAATCGTCCAGCGGGGGGACCTCCGAAGCGACGATAGAAATCGACGCCTGGGGCTTGCTGACCTGGGGACCGCAAGCCGCCGCTCCGGTGGCCGACGGCGACGAGGGACAGGTGCACGTCGCAAGCAAACAGTCCGCAGAGAGCACCAACACGCACGGCGACGTCGCCCGGGTCATCGTCAAGGTCGGGGGCAATGTACCGGAGCCGGTAGCGATGCCTGATCTGGCCCAGACGCACATGGGCACCGTCGTGACGGGCAACGTGCTCACGAATGACACCAGCCCGAAGGGCGGTACGCTCGCGGCGACACTGGTTACGACCACAACGCACGGCACCTTGACGCTGAATTCGAACGGGACCTACACGTACAGGCCGCAGGCCGGTTACGTTGGGCCGGACAGCTTCACATACACTGCGTCCGCTGACGGAGCAACAAGTGATCCTGTCTCCGTAACAATTACCATGACCAATACACTTCCTGTCGCGCTGGGCAAAGAATCAGAAACACACATGGGCATTTCCGTACAGGGGACGATATTGGACAATGTTTCCGATCCGGACGGCGACCCATTTACGACGGCTCTGGTTACGACTACCACGCACGGCACCTTGACGCTGAAGCCGGACGGGACCTACAGTTATACGCCGCAGGCCGGTTACGTTGGGCCGGACAGCTTCACTTACTCGGCGGTGGACGGCCAGACTGGCGCCGTGCCCGTTCAGGCCACGGTGACCATTAATATGACCAACTCGCAGCCTCTGGCGGAGGGCGAAACGCAAGCGACTCACATGGGCCATCTCCTGCAAGGTTCGATAGACGTTAGTGATCCAGACGGCGATCCATTCACGACGGAGCTGGTTACGACCACCACGCACGGTACGTTGATGTTTTTCAGTGACGGGGGTTACTTGTATACGCCGCAGGCCGGCTACGTCGGGCCGGACACCTTCACCTATTCAGCGGTGGACAATCAGACCGGCGCCGTGCCCATTCAAGGCACTATAACCATCAATGTGACCAACACGCTCCCCGTCATTACGAGCGAAACGCTGACGACGCACATGGGCGTTCCCGTGAAAGGCACGATAGCGGATAACATTACTGATCCGGAAGATGATCTATTCACGGTGGGATTGATAACAACCACCACACACGGCACGTTGAAGATCGATCCGGATGGGTCCTACACCTATCAGCCGCAGGCCGGCTACATCGGGCCGGATACCTTTGAGATTTCGGCCTGGGACACACAGACCGGCGCCGAGCCCGTTCCGGTCACGATGACCATCAACATGACTAACAACCAACCCAGCGGCGTAAGTGATACCGCGATAACCACGTACATATCCCCGGTCGTCATCGGCGTTCTGGGTAACGATGCCGACTCGGACAGAGACAAGCTGAGCGTCAACTCGTTCAGCTATACAGGGCCCGGCGCTCTTGTACTGAATGCAAACGGCACCTTCACCTACACGCCGCCGACGGGATTCCTGGGCAAAGACAGTTTCACTTATTCAGTCACCGACGGACAGATCGGCGCTGAGCTGACCGAGACAACAGTCAACATCACGGTCGATATAGGGCCGCTGCCGCCGCCGGAATCTTTCATGCCGACGGGACCCAAGCTCGATAAAACGGATATGGAGGTAGCAGGCTGCCCGGCCCTGTTGCAGTGGGCGGCGTCTGAACTCGGAGTCGATCGGGGCGAGATCGAAGTTTGGATGGTAAACGGCCTGGCCTCCGGGCGAAATATTCAGCCGTGCGAAGCCTGTGGGACGCTCAGACACGCCGCGATGGTATTGTCGGACGCCGGCGGGGTTCATGCAAAGGCGCTGACCGAGGTCATCAATGAATATGGGACGAGAGCCGTAGCACCCTCTGAGGAACAGATGGCCTCCATCGCCGAGACCATAGCCAAGCGCGCCAGGCCCGGAAACCGTTACGCCCTGGCCGGAGAATACGTCACTGCTCTTTCAGAATACGTCACCACGTTGAGCATGGACATCGGCTTCTCGGCCGAATACGCCGTCAAACTGGCGACCAACAGATACCTTGCCAAGCTGACCAAGAGCGGCAATACCGTCGCCGCCACCTACGTCGCGGCCCGATTGGACGAGCTGAGCGTATTCCTCACGCTTTCAGAGATGGAAGCCCTGTCACCGAACGAGGAACCAGCCATGCGCCAGACCCTGGATTTTGATATGATGCGATAGCATAACAAGACCATAAAGTAAACTGAAGGGCCTAAAATGGCAGCGGAACAGTCATTTTAGGCCCTCTTAATTTTAAGCTCATGATAGAACATACCGACTGTCATTCCTTCGACACGCTCAGGCTCTCCTTCTGCAATCTGAGATTTGAAATCTGACATTTTTTTCTCGTATCTCCCTTGGCGAATCTCCGTGTCCGTTCCTGTTTATTCCCCGTCGGGATGGCAGGGCCACGCGGCTAATCTCAAACGGCGTCCATTAGTGTCAATGCACGTCTATTCTTCCGCCATTTCGCCGATTCCCAAATTATCTGTTTGTGATATACGCCGCTCGAAGTGCGAATTTAGCACGCAGGAGCAGGAAAAGCAACCTGATTTTTTCGACAGGATAACAGGATAATACCCGATAGAATCTGCGTAATCCGTGAAATTTGTGGCCCTTGCAATTGACTATTTACGACTTGTCCGGCACTCCGTTTGACGGATTGCCGATTGCTGATTTGCTCCGTCCATCGTCGGTCGTCCGTCTTCCGTCGTCTATCGTCTGTTTTCCGTCCTCCGTCATCCGTCTTCCATCCTTCGCGGCGCGCACAGAAACGCAGGTAGTTGGAAACAAAAATAAAATTTTCGAAATATTTTTTTATTCCTTTCGATACAAGCACTTACGGCCGGAAAGGCCGCCTACAATTTTGTAGATTTTTTAACGATTCGTGCAGGTAGAAGCAATTATGGGGGGAGCGAATGATTTATGATTTTCGTTTTATGATTTTCGATTTACGATTTGGAGGCGAAGCCTGCTCCTGTTTACCTGATTACCTGATAGCCTGATACCCACCTCCTGTTCTCCTGATGCCATGGTTCCCTATTTTTCAGTTCACTCATCTTGTGGAGCTCCTGTGTCCTGGATTCTGTATTCTGTGTCCTCTCTGGATTTCCTAATTCCCTAATCCACTCAACTTGCAGCGGAGCAGCGAGATTCAGTTCACCATAACCATCCCGCTCTGGCTTGTTCGGATCATCATCCGGCCGGTGCTTTTATATCGGCGCGTTCGGTACGGCTATCCGTTCTGCCGGATACCGCTGACCCAGGGCAAGTTCGCCATCGTCGATCCGGCCGACTATCCGAGCCTCAGCCGGCACAAATGGCGGCTCTGCAAAACAAAAGGCAAGAACGTGCAGTACGCCGAACGCACCATCCGCCGGGCCGATGGGAAATATTCGCGCATCCTCATGCACCGCCAGCTCATCCGGCCGCCCGAGGACTGCGTCATCGACCACGTCAACGGTTCCGGTCTGGACAATCGCCGGGCCAACCTGCGACCGGCCACCGCCGCTCAGAATGCCTGGAACGTAAGCAGGCGCAGCGGCCGCTCAGGCTACAAAGGCGTCTGGCTCGCTAAGGATAAGGGGCTGTGGCGCGCTTCAATCGTCTGCTGCGGCGAGAGAAAACACTTGGGCTATTTTCGCGACAAGCGCGACGCCGCGAAAGCCTACGACCGGGCGGCGAAGCAATATCACGGCGAGTTCGCCGTGCTGAATTTCCCGAAGGCGTCAAAGCATTCACCAGAGGTGAGTGAATTAGTGAATTAGAGAATTAGCCGACGGCGGCTCTGGTCATTCGATCGAGACCGTCGAGGCATTTTTGCGACCACGTTTCCAAGCTGTCGCGGGTTTCGTGCAGCTCGTCGGCCGTCATGAAGGCCATCTGTGTAATCATCTGCTCGCGCTTGGCGACCTTCGGGGCGGCCAGGCTCCAGCAGTGGACGATTCCCAGATGCACGCTGCCGACCTCGTTCGAGTCATCGTTGAGCAGGGCGACAATGTTCCCGGCATAGGTCGTTTCCACGGCGACTTCCTCGGCGACTTCTCGCTGAACGGCTTCAAGGTAAGTTTTGTAAGGTTCTGCACTGAACAGCGTCCAGTCTATGGGGTTGATGTGTCCGCCGATGCCGATGGAGCGTTTGGCGGCCAGCCGGGATTCGCCGGCCCGCCGGCCGCGGACGTAGCTGAGATATTTGCCCTGGTGGGTCATGATGACGTAGGGGATGATCTGCTTGAAGGACGGGTCGTGCTCGGCCTGTGAGCGCGGCATGAAACGCGGGACGCCCGGCACGAAAATCCGCTCCAGATAGCGGCTCACGTCGAAGGCCAGGCCGTCGAACATGCCGACCTGCTCGATGACTTTTCGCTCGACAACCAGTACCTGCTCTTCCTGCGGCATTCAATCGCTCCCATATAAAACAAAATGGTGGGGCGAGCCCCACCTTTGCGAATCCCCCAAGCGGGCAGCATAACCTGCCCATCCTGAGCACTGCTTCTCTCTACTTCTGCCCCGCGTATTGTGCAAAAGCCCGCCGGCAAAGGCAAGCAAAAAAGCAGAAGAAACAGTATTAGAAACAGCGGAATGGAGACTTCGGATGCTCAATTTGCGCGCGATGCCCGCTTGGTCCGGCACCGTGCCAGAACGAGTATATCCTTTTGCCCGCCCAGATATAGCATTCGGCGGACGCAGATTGAGGAATAAGCGCGTTGGACTGTGCCTGCAGATTACAGATAATAAATATATCTGTGGCTTTCTGCAGAGGATTGGCCCGGATTTGATTATTCAAAATTTTGGAGGCGACAAACTTTCTTCACCGAAGGGCTGCCGGCATGGAAGCTCGCAGAACTTTCCAAGCCCCTGCACCGCTCTCCTTTCTCCGCACGCAGGCAGGGGCTTTTCTTTTGCGCGGGCGCCGCTGTGCATTCAGCCGCCGCGGCTGGGATTGCCGGTTGCAAAAGACCGCTGCGTGCGTTACCCTGTCTGCGTTTGATAACGAAGATACCAAGTGAACAGGGTTTGTCGGAGTCTGAAAATCGAATTTCGCGCGATACTTTTCGACCTGGACGGCACGCTGCTCGATACGCTCGCCGACATCGCCAGCGCGGCCAACGCGGCGCTGAGGCGGCTGAATCTGCCCACGCACTCGATTGACAAGTACCGGTACTTCGTCGGCGACGGCGCCGGCTGCCTGGCGCAGCGCGTTCTGGGCGAGGCCGGCCGTGATGAAAAAATGCTGGAGCGATGCCGGCAGGCCATTGCCGAGGAATACCAGCGGTGCTGGTCGGAGAATACCCGGCCGTACGCGGGCATCGCGGAGCTGCTGGCTGAGCTAGAGGCCCGCGGCGTGCCGATGGCCGTGCTATCGAATAAGCCGCACGACGCCACGATGACGGTGATCGAGTTTTTCTTCCCGGGCAATCCGTTCCAAATCGTTCGCGGCGCCCGGCCGGGCGTCCCTATCAAGCCCGACCCGACCGCGGCCCTTCAGATCGCCGCCGAGCTGCACGTCGAGCCGCAGCAGCTTATCTATCTTGGCGACACAGACACCGATATGAAAACTTCCGTCGCCGCCGGCATGTTCGCCGCCGGCGCGCTGTGGGGCTTCCGCACCGCCGACGAGCTTTCCGCCGCCGGCGCCCGCACGCTCCTCAAAACCCCCACCGAGGTCACAACCCTCCTCGACGGCCGTTAGCATCTGTCTTTACCACGTGGCCTTGCCATGCCCAAGGCAAATTAACACGGTTTGACTTTAACCACGAATTAACACGAATGAACACAGATTCAATCGTTTCTTATCCTGTTATCCTGTCGAAAATTTAGCCACAGAGAACACAGAGGACACAGAGAAATAGTCAATAGTCATTGGTCAATCCGTTCCGTCTGAAGCCGGATTTTCCAACAAACGGAGCCGGTAGGGTGCGATATTTCGCACCAGTCATCTATAAAATCGGAAATCGAAAATCATAAATCGCAAATGACAGGATTCCCTGATAACCCTTTTTCTGACTCCTGTCTCCTGTCTCCTGTCTCCTGTCTCCTGTATTCTGTGTTCTTTTTTTGCTTTTTCCCTTGCCTTTCCCGTCTTTCTGTGCTATTGTTAACATTCCGAAGGAGCAGCGGGGACATCTGAAAGCGAAATAAATGCGCACAAGGACTCTTGATTCTCGACGTTGGATACAAGATGTAACCACGAATCAACACGAATGAACACAATTTTGGATTCTCGATGCTCCGCCGTAAGGCGTCTCATAGGGAGATGCTGGATGTGCGTCCGTCGTCTGTCGTCCGTCCTCTGTCTTTCGAAATGTATTTGTTCCCGGCCGGGGCAAGGGGTATAATATGAACCAGCAACGTTGAGGAAACAACAGAAGGCGAAAATACAGATGCTAATTTCGAGAGCGGCAGATAGGTTTCGTAAAGAAGATGTGGCGGGGAGCTTCTGTTTACCCTCTGGAAATGAGTAAGATGTCCCCCGAATTATATCCCCCGAATTATAAAACTGGCGGATGAATGATTATAAAAGAGAATTCGCAATGCTGATCAATGTATTCATCAGCCGGCCAACGAAGATTGTTCAAAGGTTTGAAGTACAATACTTAACTTTTGAGCGTTGTCTTATACAGAAAAAGTACAGGCCACTACGTCTTGGCCAAGATTGTTACACGATGGATGCTCCACTAAAGGGAGTCATGAAACTCATGAAGACATGCAGAGGAGCTATTATCTTAGGTTATCCTCAATACCGAGTTACATCGGCTATCTTAAAGGCAACAGATGTTGAGCAAGAAATACACATAACCATCCCAACTCCTTGGAATCAAATTGAAGCAGTTCTCGCCTTCAAACAACGCATACCAGTATTAGTCGTGGCTCATGAAAGCGTCGCAGGTGGAATCTTCGACAAAGGTGTAACCGGTGAATATGTGCATACAACTGATCTAGGGGCAAAACAATGGTATAAAACACGTGATTTTTTGGGTATATTCCGGGAATGGGAAAAGAGAATCAAATAGAATAATGTATATAAAGGAAAAGCTATGGCAAAGAAGAGAGTTTTCATCAGTTTTGACGTCGATCATGACGAAGGCACAAAGATTATGCTCGCCGGACAAGCAAAATTTCCTGACACGCCGTTCGACTTTAAAGACGCCTCGGTGAAGGAGCCTCTAACCGGTGACTGGAAGGAAAAGGTCCGGCGCCGAATGGACAATATCGATGTGGTGATAGTTCTTTGTGGTGAGCATACACATACAGCAAGCGGTGTTGCTACGGAAGTGACGATTGCTCAGGAGAAGGACAAGGAGTATTTCCTCTTGGCAGCTTACCCAGACAAGAATTGCACAAAGCCCATATCAGCAAAGTCATCAGACAAACTGTATAAATGGACGTGGGATAATCTTAAAGCTCTTATTGGAGGGGCAAGGTAATGAGAAGAGCTTTAATAGTGGGCATTGATGATTACCCGGAGTGTCCGCTTCACGGGTGCGTCAATGATGCCCAGAGGATGAAAGATGTCCTCTCAAGAAATGATGATGGTAGTGTCAATTTTGAGTGTAAGGTTATTACCTGCCCTACAGCCACAGTTTCTCGATCCTTTCTTCGACGGAAAATATTCGAATTGTTAAAACAGCCAGCCGACGTAGCTTTTCTTCATTTCTCCGGTCATGGCACAGTAAATGGGCTTGGTGGTTATCTGGTTACACCCGATTACGATGAATACGACGTCGGAATTCCAATGGCAGAGGTTCTTGCACTCGCAAACCAGTCTCCTGTCACTGATAAGTTTATAACACTGGATTGTTGCCACAGTGGTTCTTTCGGAGTCCTACCTGCTGTAAGTGATAACAGAATTGTTCTATCTGAGGGTATTTCTGTGATTACCGCTACCCGCTCTGGGCAAGAATCTCTCGAAGAAGGAGGTGGTGGTGTTTTTACATCTCTTTTGGTTGAAGCTCTCGATGGTGGCGCTGCCTCGCTGCTTGGAGAGGTTACCGCGGCTAGTGTTTACTCATATATTGATAACGCTCTGGGCGCATGGGATCAGCGCCCCATGTTCAAGGCAAATGTTTCCAAGTTCATACGTTTGCGCGAGGCACCCCCACGAATCCCCGCAGACCTTGTTCGCAAACTTGTCGAGTATTTTCCCTTGCCAGCGGAACCGTTGCCACTCTCACCGGAATTCGAACCAGAAAACGAACCACATGATGAGAATAAAGTGAAGATCTTACGCCAGTTGCAGGAGTTTCGGAATGCTGGACTTGTTAAGCCAATTGGCGCCGAACACATGTATTATGCGGCCATGCAATCTAAGGCGTGCGGTTTGACAACTCTTGGGAAGTACTACTGGCGTTTGGTAAAAGAAGATAGGATATGATATGAATCACACAGAATATTTTCAAGTATTTCTCGACAACGGATAACGCTATAAAACAGAAGAATTAAAGAGGTACGGTACATTTTTCGATGAGTTGTGCTTCACAGTGATAAATTTCGATAGAGGACAGCGGGTGCCCTGAATGACTGGGGAGTCCTGGTACACAGATATCTGCTGGAATTGGATATGGTGCCCCTAATGGCACTAAGTTAAGCATATTTAGCCGCTTTCGAGGCTGACTAAGAGTGCCGTTTGATTGGAGATTCTGATGATTTCGCTAGTGGACAGACTGCTCTTTGGGCCCCAATTCCCTTAACTTAGTGCCATTCTATGGTGCCCCCGAAATTACCAGAATTTCACTTTTTTTTCAGGTAGGGGTAATTCTGGCCCTCGAGCGCCAGAAGCTTCCTGCTGAGCGATTCGTACTGCCATCAGAGTTGCACGCCCTTGCTGGGAAAATCTAATCAAGTGATGAAGATCACGGGTCGCGGGATATCTGAAAACAGCCAAAATGCCGGATTTTCAGCAAATTAGCGTGTTCTTGAGGCTTTCTGGCAAGGGTATCGGCCGCGCTGACGATAAGAGGCGCATAATCAGATTTCTGCGCATCTTTTTTTCAAAAAAATCTTTTCGAGCGAACAAAACAGTTCCAGAATAGTATAGTATAAAGTAGACGTGTGCAGAAATAAAGGCACAAGACGTTTTTTTTTGGCCTATGGCTTGCATGAAATGCAAGCTCGGCTATCATGGAAGTTTAGTGCTGCACGCCAATATAAGTAAGGACGGAAACATGAATAGAGGCACTTGTGCTTATCACGCCAGGCGTTCGCGTTGCCGTGTGATCGGACTCGAAGTTTGTTCCAGCGTCTACGTCTTTCCACGACCACCCCGATTCTCAGAGACGATGGGAGATCAACGGAGGGGAAAACCGACTGTACCAAGAGGGTTCACACTGATAGAACTCTTGGTGGTTATTGCCATCATCGCGCTGCTGATGGGTATCTTGATGCCTGCCCTGCAGCGGGTTAAGAAGCAGGCCCTGAATGTGAAATGCGGAAACAGGCTCGGGGCCTTCAATCACTCCGAATATGCATTCCCTTATCAAACCGTAATTGTACCATGTCTTACCTTTGACCATTTCTACACGGCAAAAAATCAGTTCTTAATGACACGCCACAAGTGCTTAAGACGGGTCGAAAGGAGCAAGAAGGGGCATCACCATGGAGAAACGAAAAGCGTTTACACTAATCGAGCTTCTGGTCGTTATTGCCATTATTGCGATTCTGCTGGCGATTCTGATGCCAGCGCTGCGGATAGCGAAGGGACAAGAGGGTGGGCTATGGTGTGCCGCCTCCACGTGGCTCTTGGGGCTTTTCCGATGGCCAGCACGGGCGGTTCGTGGATTGTTGCGTTACCTCACTTGGCCGATTCGACGCTTACGAGGTCCGCGCGTGGATCTCGCGATTGTCAAGGAGGCGTGGGACATACATGACGATTATCTCGAGCTCGTCGTGACGTGGGCGCCACGGACATGCTCGGAAGAAGAAACGCATAAGTGGACTGAACTCGTGAATGTGCTGAAAGAATACCGCTGTGCTCTGAACGATCGCGACTTTGAACAGTTGGATATTCGTCGGTGTGAACTGGAGGGAATCACGGCACAGATACGGTACATCCACAGGGTAGTCCACGCTCTGAAATAGACCTTTAGCCAATTAAGGAGTGGCCATGGCAGATAGAGAGCAGCAGATTCGTGCCAGCGAGACCAACTTGGACGCTCGTTTTGACCGGCTCCTAGTTAACTATCTCAGAAGCGCAAAGAACATGACCTTCAAGGAGATTGGAGAACGGGCCGGGTTAAGTGAGTCTCAAATTTGCCGGGTTGCAAACGGGATATCGGAACTGCCTCACAAGCCTTTGGGAATGTTGTTGAGAAACTTGGGTATTCCGCTAAAATACTTGCTCTTTGTGATTGAACCGAAAGATGCACTCCCGACCGAGGAAAGGGAACTCGATGAAGATATCATGCGGATAATTGAGAAATCGGGTCGCTTGGGAGGCCTCCTGGGAAGACGGAGAAAGCGGTCTATGGGGTAATCTAAGTATCCAGGGAATTAAAGGAGTACAGTGCATTTTTTTGCTCTTGTTGGGTAGGGCGATTACAAATTTCGGCCGGGATTTGAATTTTTTCACCACGAAGCTCACGAAGTTACACGAAGTTTTAATAACTATTGATCATTTCATTTCTTCGTGGCTCTCGGTGTTCTTCGTGGTTTAAATTTTTGACAGGATTACAGGATACAGAATACAGTACACAGAAGCCTTGAATATCGAACACTGAACAAGGAATATCGAATATCGAAGGCCAAAGATTCGAGTTAATCCTTCGACGTTGCTCAGGACGGCGTTCGTGGTTAAAGTCAAACCGTGTTCATTCGTGGCTAATCTCAAGCCGTGTCCGTTTTTGGGAATTTTTTTGTTCCCGGTCGGGGTAAGCGGTATAATAAAAAAGCTTGTATAATAGAGTCGTTGCGAAGGAGCCGAAAGATGAAACACAAGGCATTTACCCCATTAGACAGGCAACGCCGTCGTCTCACGGGGTTTACCCTCATCGAGCTGCTCGTCGTCATCGCACTGATTGCCATCCTGATGGCCATTCTCATGCCGGCGTTGAGCCTGGCGAGGGACCAGGGGCGTAAGATGAAATGCGCCGGCAATCTGCGCAGCCTGGCCCTGGCGAACAGCGTATATGCGGCCAATAACGACGACTGGGGCGTGCCGTGCCGCTTTATCGTCGGCGGGGCCACAACCCTCTGGACCGGCAATGACGCATTCCGCAAGTACATCGGCTACGAAGGGACGGACCCGGGCCTTTCCAGCGTCCAGACGCCCAAGAGGTACAGGTGCCCCAGCGACCGGCAGAAGGCCTACGCCCACGCCTACAACGTTGAACAGGGCACGACGACCGGCACGCTGGTCAGCTACGGCTACAACATCGAAGACTTCTACCCGTCGGTGGGCTCGCCCTCCTGGGACGCCACCATGAAGATGGACGTCCTGGGATACAAGATGGCGACGATCCAGCAGCCGGCGACGAAGATGCAATTCAACGAGGCGCACGACTGGTGGAGCAAATGGAAGGGAGCCGATTACATCCACGGCTGGGACGTGCTCGGCCAGGACGGCACCGTCAATCAATACAAGGGAGTCGGCTGCGGCGGCCCGACCATGTACCGCCACAATGAGGGGGCGAACCTGGCCTTTTTTGACGGCCACGTCGAAGGCTGGCACAAGAGCAAGGTCTGGATCCCCGAGCACGCCGAGCAAAAGCCCTATCAGACGGGCATCTGGGTGGTCCGGAGGGACATCTGGGAAAAGAACGGCGGCGGACGGTAAGATGACTCTTTATGATTTTCGATTTTTAAGGTGACTGGTGCGAAACATCGCACTCTACCGGCTCGTCCCTCGTCAATCCTGAGGCCCCCTGATCTTCTGTTATCCCGATATCCGCTGCCTGATCCCCTGATTTCCTGATAACCTTACCCTGTTATCCCGTCAAGAAACTCCGTTCATTTCTTCGTGCATCCCCGTCCTGAGCGGATGGGGACACTTTTTCGGCTTTGGGGGCGGAAATCCGCTTGACTTCGGCGGGGGAAGGGGTATACTTGATTTCGTGGCTTTTCGGTTTTCCTGCCCCGGACTGCTGGGTGAAAGGAGAAAAGGGCATGAAATTCATTTCGGTAGAGTCTTTAACGTATCCGACTCTGCTCTATCCCCATGCACGAACCGGGCTCACGCTTTGAAAGGAGGACTTCCAAAATGAGATTTCCAGCATACCAACCTCAAAAAAACGAAGAAAAGTCCAAGAGTGACAGACTGTTTAGGAACTCGGAAAAGGGCCGAGACGCCTATGGATTTACAGCGTACAGGCGACTATGGTCATTCTACGTGTCGAGCCTGCTCAGCATAGGGCTTTGCTGGGTTGTGGGGCTCGATATGGCATTGGCTCAATCCTTCACGCCACCGCCGCCTCCCGAAGTGCCGCCCATCATCAGTGAAACCTACGCCAACGATCTGGATAGCGACCGGATCGATGATGAACTCAAGACTCTTGCCGAAGACGCCAGTACAATGTATTTGCTGGCGCGCACGCAGGCAGAGCGAGCCGAAGCACTGGCGGTTCTTGGCGGTATGACAGACGTGGAGCTTATCTTCAAAGAGCCCGTCACTCAGCAGCAAATCGATGATTTCCTGCTGCTTGGGGGTGAAATTACCTATATGTACCAAGTCGTCTCTTACGGCTGGCAGGGCAGGATACCCCTTGAGCTCGTTGACTCGTTGCCACTGCTTATGGGGGATGCTTTGGTTTTGATCAAAGGCCCCAAACCTCTAGAGTTTTACATGGATGTGGCCACTCAGATAGGGCGTGTCCGTCCGATCTGGAGAGACCTCGGATACGACGGTGATCCAAGCATCACGATTGGCATTATCGACTCGGGTGTGGATGGATCACATCTTGATCTCGCTGGGCGCAAGGCCTATTGGGTGGACTGTAGTGATGACAAGGAACCTAATCCGGTTGACTACGACGGACATGGCTCGCACGTGGCAGGGATCGCAGTCGGCACTGGCCAATCTGGCGGGGCCCAGACAGGAACACTACGGTATATCAACACTGGTAACCTTGAAGGAGTACCACCTAGCAACTTCTCTCCGTCACCAGTGTTGCTACCGCAGACTTCCGTCCATGTGGAAGCAAGGGGCATTTGGATTGGAGACTCTACAGGTACAATCAGATTGCTGTGGAGTCTGCTTGGGCAAGCCAATTGGTACAGCCAAGCTCAGTATAGCAGATTAGGGCAAAGTAATCTACTGTTGTCATTCGACTTCACGCCGGACTCCGCCAATGTATACACACTGGGACTCTTCAATACGGGAGGCGGGATAAAGGATTATGTGATCGCCACGTCAGTCACGGACTATCCGGGTGTCGGAGATACGTTCAACAAATTCCGCGGCGTTGCTCCCGGATGCCGATGGGCTGCCGCAAAAATGAGCGGAAGAGACGGAAAAACGCAAGGATCATTGCGGAGTGAAGACTTCTGGCTTTGTCACGCAATTGACGATCTTGTGAAGAACCGTCGCACATACGAGATCAAGGTCATCAACATCAGCCAAGGAAACCCATTTGATTTTGGCAAGACCCTTCTCGTTGACCAAGTCAACACCGCAGTGAACAATGGGATCGTCATCACGCTTGCGGCCGGCAATGAAGGGCGGCAACAGCAACCTGCCGACCGGGCAATACGTGACTTCATATATGCAGCCAAGGCTATTACAGTGGGCGCCTCAAACGACAAGAATGCGCTGACAGTCTATTCCAGTCTTGGGCTTATCGCACCTGCCAATCAGAATGAAGATTACAAGCCTGATGTAATCGCTCCGGGTGGTTCATATTATTATACCGGGATTATCTCCGTGGACAGCGGGACGTCTGATGGGGACAAAATACCTGACTCGCAGCTGAATGATTATGCAGTCATGCAGGGAACTTCCATGTCTGCACCATTTGTAGCAGGCTGTGCAGCTCTGGTCATCGACGCCATGCAGCAAAAAGGTGTAGTCTGGGACTTTCAGTCAGACTCGCAGCCCAGATATGTGAAGATGACCCTTTGTGCGACGGCTACAGAGACAGGCAATCCACGTGAAGACGGATTGTTCTTGAATGAATTGAAATCCCAGAGGGCCGGACGGCCCATTTCGGGACCGAGCGGTTTTCCAGTAGCAAAAGATCCTTATGAAGGTTACGGTATCATCAATCCCGATGCGGCGGTCGAGGCGGTGGCCCTGACCTACAATTTGGGTGAGAGTAAATCCGACACCTTGGGTCCGAATCCAACTGACAAACGAGCCTGGGCGCGAACCGTCAGGTTCTCTGCCGGCGGCAACTACAGTATCCAATTGGACAATCCACCCGGCGCCGATTTCGATCTGTATCTATATAGTGCAATCCCCGGTTCTACCGGCACCCCGGTTATGCTGGCTTGGAGTACATCGGAGGCTCAGGGCGCAGACGAGCGAATTGATTATACACCAGCTTCTGATGCCGAAGCCCTTCTCGTGGTCAAGCGAGTCTCCGGCTCTGGAACGTTCCAGCTTAGAAGTACGGCCCCGGCCCCTGCCTCGATTACCGTCACCTCTCCCAACGGCGGCGAAAGCTGGCAGCAAGGGACGACTCATACGATCACTTGGACATCCAGCGGTGACGTTGGCCCCTCTGTCTGGATCGAGCTGGACAAAGGCGGAGCCTTGAGCACGATTGTGCAGTCGTCGACTCCAAACGATGGATCATACGATTACCAAATACTCCCAAACCAGGTCCCAGGCTCCGACTACACGATCAAAATAAGATCGACCTCGAACGCTTCTTACTCCGACGAGAGTGACAGGCCATTTTCCATCACCAGCACGGGGCTTCCCTCGATTACGGTCACGCCATCAGAAGGTCTGACGGCCGCGGGCAATCAGGGTGGCCCCTTCAGCCCGGGCAGTAAGACCTACACTCTGACGAATACAGGGGGGACGTCTCTGAACTGGCAGGCGAGTAAAAGCCAGGTATGGGTAAGCCTGGATCAAACCGGCGGGACGCTCGCTGCGGGAGGGAGCACAACGGTGACCGTCTCGATCAATTCGAATGCCTCTACTTTGGGAGCCGGCAGCTACTCCGACACGGTATATTTCACCAACCTGACCAACAACAATGGCAGCACGACCCGGTCGGTGAGCCTGCAGATTAGTGCGGCTCAGAAGGTTGCGACGCCGACATTCAGTCCGGCGGGGGGTACGTACCCCAGTGCGCTCACAGTGACGATCAGTTGTACGACATCGAGTGCCACGATTCGATACACGACGGATGGGTCCACTCCGACTGAGACGAGCCTCCCGTACACAACTCCGATCTTCGTCAGCACGACCACCACGCTCAAAGCCAGGGCGTGGAGGAGCGGCTGGACGGCCAGCGATGTTGGCACGGCCGTCTATACGATTCAGAGTAACGGGACGGTCATTCTTGAAGATACATGGCCGTCGGAACAAGACGATGCGACAAAATGGACGACGCATGGAACGGAAGTCGATGATCGGGGCGAGAACGAGCCTTCGCCGCCGTACTCTCTGCACTTTAACACGGGTGATTCGATTCGTTCGAAAAAAATAGACTTATCACGCTATACCCGTGCCGTGCTGACGTACTACTTCGAGCGGGGAGGCTACTGTGAGGCCCCGGACGACGGGGACGATTTCGTCAGCATGTACTGGGACGGCTCGTCTTACAAGGAGCTGCGTCGTCACCTTGGCAATGGAACGAACTCGTATTACTACGAGAAAGTTACGGTGACGCTGCCGCCTGCGGCAATGCACAAGAACTTCATGCTGCGTTTCGAGGCCACAGGCGACTCTTATTGGTATGGCCTATACGATGACTGGTTCATCGACAATGTGGAACTTAGAGTCTGGCCGTAGTACGCCCGTCCCCCGAAAGGCGAGCGTTCTCGTATGTAGATCGGTTTTCAAGGTAAAATGAGAGCGGCAACGGCGCATTGCTCGTGACGCCTGGGACCGGCGTGGTTACAGAGCAGATGGGGCTTCGGGGCGAGAGTTCCAAGAGAGGAAGGGTGTTTCCGACGGAGACAGTTTTTGCGATTTTAGGTGGAAGATTCGCTTGACTTTGGCGGGGGAAGAGATATACTTTATTTTGTGGCCTTTTGGACCTTCTCCAGGAAGCTGGAGGGAGAAAGGAGCGAAAGAAAAGGCATGCAAGTCATTTCGCCGCACCGGTGTGCAGTTTCCGCACCCGTGCCGTTGCTGCGCAGCAGGCGCGCCACGAACATCACCAACCCCGCGAGGAGAGAAGAAATGAAATCCCAAGTCCGCAAGGCAAGAGTAAGCAACAACGGGCCGGCAGCGGCCCTGCGATGCGTCCTGTTATTATTCGTGGTCTTTATCATCCTGCCGGCGGGCGAGCCGGCTCAGGCCGACCCGGCACTGGGTGAAATCGTCGAGGTTCGCCAGCCGGACGGCTCCATAATCCAGGCCAAAGTCTGGGGCGACGAGTTCTATCGGGTGGTCGAGTCGATGGACGGTTTCACGCTGGTTCGCGATCCGGCCAGCCGGAAGATGTGTTACGCGGAGCTCTCCGCCGACGCCAGCGAGCTTATTTCGACCGGCGTCCCGGCCGGCGAGCTGCTGCCCGAGAATGTGCGGCTCGAGCCTCACGTTCGCATCAGTAAGGAAGCCGTGCGTGCCCGGCTGGAAGCGGCGCAGGACCGATTCGCCGCGCCGCAATCCGGACCTCGTTTGGGCCAGCAAGACGCCCCGGCGGCACCGCCCACCCTGGGCGAGGTCAGGGGGATATGCCTGCTTGTGGATTTCTCCGATGCGCCCAAGCTGATTCCGATTGCGGACGTGAACGATTTTCTCAACAAACAAGGCTATAACGCCAACGGCAACAACGGCTCGGTGCGCGACTACTTCTACGACGTCTCGGACGGCCACCTGACCTATACCAACTATGTCCCAGCGGTCTATTACAGGGCCCGAAACCCCAAGAGCTATTACGACGATCCGCAGGCGCAGGAAGGAATCCGGGCCCGCGAGCTGGTTCTGGAAGCTCTGGTCTGGCTCGAAGCTCAGGGCTTCGATTTCAGCCAGTACGACTCGAACGGCGACGGGATCATCGACGCAATCAATTGCTTCTATGCCGGCCCGCGCACCGGCGACGGCGGCCTTTGGCCTCACAGTTGGACGGTGACTTTCGCCGCCGACGGGGTCTCATCCTACCGTTATCAGATCAGCGATATGGGGTCGAGCCTGCAACTGGCAACGTTCTGCCATGAGAACGGCCACCTCGTTTGCGACTGGCCGGACCTGTATGATCGCGATTGGAATGGTTCCTCGTATGATTCTGCGGGCATCGGCGACTATTGCCTGATGTGTTACGGCTCGCGTTTCAAATGGAATCCTTCCGAGCCGTGTGCTTATCTTAAAGACATCGCCGGCTGGGCGACCGTGACGGCCCTGACTGTCCCCCAGGCCGGTCTGACGCTCGAAGCCGGAAAGAACTCATTCTTCAAATTCCAGCATCCGAAGCTCAGCAACGAATCTTACATCGTCGAGGTCCGGCATCAATCCGGCCGGGACCTTCTGCTTCCCGATTCCGGGCTGGCCATCTGGCACGTGGATGAATACGGCAACAACGATAATCAGCAGATGACCCCCGAGTCCCATTACATGGTCACACTCGTTCAGGCGGACGGCAAATGGGATATGGAGAACAATCGAAACAGCGGCGATAAAACCGACCTGTTCGATGCAAACTCAGTCGATCAATGTACCCCCTTCAGCAATCCGAGCACGGATTGGTGGGCCGGCTGGCGCTCTGCAATGAGCATCAGGCACATCAGTAAGCCGGGCACGACGATGTCGTTCGATTTCGATCTGGACGAATCGCCGCCGGTCGGTCTTGAAAACGTGCTCGGCATCACCTTAGACGAGGCGACTACGATTCGCGTGCAGGCTGAGGATGACTATTTCCCGAACCCGCCCGGCGAGCTGACGTACGTCATTACGTCCCTGCCGGAGTTTGGGACGCTGGAGGACCCCGTGACCGGGCCCATCACCAAAGCGAATACCGCGTTGGCCGATTTTGGGAATGTCATGATTTACCGGCCCCAGGAAGGATATCTCGGAATAGACGCCTTTGCTTTCAAGGCCTACGACGGCGGCAAGGCGCCGACCGGCGGCTATTCCGACGAGACCATCGTCAAAATCCGCATTTCTCCGCCGATATACGTTGACGACAACGCCGCCGGCGATCCTCGCCCGGGTGACCCGTCCGGCAGCGACCCATTAGAGAACGGCTCAGCCGAGCATCCGTTTGACACCATACAGGAAGCAATGGATTTTGCGCTCTCCTCTGAGAATATCATTATTCGGCCGGGGACATACTCGGGCGCGGGCAACCGCGGCATCGACTTCAACGGCAAGTCCGTCAAGATTCGCAGTGAAAACGGCCCCGCGACCTGCATTATTGACTGCAAGCGCGCCGCCCGGGGCTTCACGTTCCAGCGCGGCGAGCCGGCCGATGCTCTGCTGGACGGCCTGACCATCACCAACGGACAGGCCGTCGCGGGAGGCGCCATCTCGTGCGAGAAGGGCAGCAGCCCCACCATTACAAACTGTATGTTCAGCAATAACTCCGCACTGAGCTCCGGCGGCGGATTATTTGTTGACGAAAGCAGCCCCACCGTGATTCGCTGCACCTTCAGCGGCAATTCCGCGATCTGGGGCGGCGGCATGTCCAACAACTGGGGCAGCAATCCCTCGGTAACCGACTGCAACTTCGCCGGGAACACCGCCTTCGACTGGGGCGGCGGAATAGAGAACTTCGTTTACTGCGCCCCGGTGATTACCGGCTGCACTTTCAGCGCAAATACAGCACACGACGACGGCGGGGGAATCCTCGAGTACGTAAGCACCGCAACTATCGAGAACTGCACGTTCAGGGATAACAGCGCAACCAACGGCGGCGGTATAGGCGCCACGAACAGTTACCCGATCCTTGTCGGCTGCACCTTCAGCGGCAACAAGGCGACCGAGCGCGGCGGCGGACTATACAACAACAGCAGCGATTCGCAGGTCGTCAATTGCCTGTTCATCGCCAATACTTCCCAGAGGCGGGGCGGCGGAATGTACTGTTCCGGCAGCAGCCCGATTTTGACCAACTGCACGTTCGCCGACAATCGCGCAGTCGCTACCGGCGGGGCGATGCAAAACGCCGGCAGCAGCATCCCGACGCTCACCAACTGCATCGTCTGGGGCAATTCCGTCGTGCAGATAGATCCCGTCGAGAGCATCGCGGTGACGTACAGCAACGTGGAGGGCGGCCTGCCTTTGCCAGGCGAGGGGAATATCAACCTCGATCCCCTTTTTGCCGACCGCGCGAACGGCGATTATCATTTGAAATCCCAGGCCGGCCGCTGGAACCCGGCGAGCCAAAGCTGGGTTCCCGATGACGTAACAAGCCCGTGCATCGACGCCGGCGACCCGGCCAGTCCCTTCGATCTGGAACCGGCGCCCAACGGCGGACGAATCAACATGGGCGCCTACGGCGGCACGCCGGAAGCGAGTATGTCGCCGCAGCCCTAAGCAAAGTCGAAGGTCAGTCGAGAAAATTGCCGGCGCTGCAGCCGTACCGTAAGGGCGCAGAGCGGCTCCAGTGCGCATGCGATTTCCTCCAGCGAGCGGTCGGATGGGCAACTTGTTTGCCCATGCGGAGATATAAGCTGGCCCCCGAATTCCTTTTCGGGGCTTCATATTGCTTCTCAGACCTGAATACGATCAGACTTGGTTGTTTCTTTCATCAGTCTGATGACCTTTGACTCGTCAACCTCCACACCCAGGCCCGGGCCGGATGGAACTGTAGCCGAACCATTGTTGATCTGAAGCGGTTTGGCAAGAACATCAGCAGTGAGAAACTGTGGGCCGTTGAGAGCGGCGGGCTTTTTCAGGCCGAATGCACCAAAAAGGGCCAGTGCTGCGGCCATAGAAATATCGGGGTCCGTCAAGCCGCTGCCCAGCCACATAAGCCCCGCATCCATAAGGATTTCAATCTGCCGCTTAGCGGGAAGCAGTCCGCCGCAGCGCGATGGTTTCATTGCGGCTCCATCCAGCATCTTGAGACGGATAAACTCGGAAAGCTCGACCGGCGAGACAAGGCCCTCGTCCATCAGGATGGGCAGAGCTCCCTGCTTTTTCAGGGCCTGGTACCCACCGATACGGTTGGGTCGCAGCGGCGATTCCAGCACGTCAACGCCGGCGTCGGCCAATTCCGGCGCGACCGCCAGAGCCGTAGCCTCGTCGTAGCCGCCGTTAGCATCCGCCCACAAGAATCCCTTCGGGGCACGTTGGCGAACCAGCCGTGCAAGCTGCACGTCAAATTTCGGGTCGGGCGCGACTTTGATATTGAAGTTTGAATAGCCGCTCTTGTAACCGGCGTCGATGACAGCCTCCGCCTCTTCCAGCGTTCTTGCATTAACCGTCCAGCTCAGTGTCACCGGCCCTCCTGCCGCACGTTGCCACATCTGTGAAAGCGACTGGCCTCTTAGCTTGCCGGCCAGGTCGTGCAGGGCCATATCCAGCCCTGAGCGGGCTATCGGCATGGCGGTGGAAAAACCCGGCGCCAGGGCGCCGTCCATTGCCTTGTGAGCCCCGTCGATGTCCAATGGATCACGTCCTATCAGAATCGGGCCCAGATAATCCTGCAGCACGATTGTCGTCGTTTCGAGAGTCTCGTAACTCCACAGCGGCGAAGGGATGCTCTGGCCCCAGCCGACGTGACCATCGTTAGCGATAATCTTGACAATGACCGCTCCACGGCCGTATGTCCCGCGCAAACCGATGAAAAACTTGAAGTAGCCTTTCGTCGGATAGCGAACCTCAAACAGCTCGATGCTCTTGATCCTCATATTTGGCTCATTTGTGTAAGCAACTGCGGTGATAAGCCCCAATAGCCCAACAGCCGAACGTTTGAGGAACCGGCGCCGACTAAGTTTCCCTGAGCAGTAACGCATCGTAACGTCAAACGTCGTATTACTTCTCATACCTTATCCCCTCGCGTAAAGATCCAGGATTCATCCAGTATCGCAGGGAATAAGGCAATGTTTCCCGGCAGATGGCACTTTAACTTCTTACCACCTAACATCAACGTCACAAATGGCCCTGAACCTGATTATATGTAAAATTAGCAGATTGGTCGACGAACCTCAAGATGCGATTACCCGTTTTAGCCGGGTAGGGTGGGGCTTGCCCCACCCGGTAACAGACCTGCCGACGCTCTTTACGGTGTCGCGAGTGTGTTTGAGTCTATTGTTGCGACATTCGCCATTCAGCGTTCCGGCCCTCCCTCCTTCACGCGAATCACAAATAACTGCCGTGTTCCATCTACAATTCCCGGCACTAAAATGGCATTGCTGTCCCGGTTCCAGCATGGTGCGGGGTCGATGCGAATGTCACCTTCATAGTCCCCATGATCGAAGCCCGTTGTACGTATGCAGGCTCCGTCACGGCGTCTGAAAATGACATACATGTTTTTTCTGCCTGCAGAATAGCCGTTGACAAACCAGTTTCCATCCGGGGAGAGCGAAATATCACCGCCGGGCTTTGGAAAAATATCCGGCGTGCCCAACTGACCTGCCAATTGCTGCGTCTTGACGTCATATATCACCTGGCGTCCGTCCCGAACTCCAATGATGTGCGTTCCTTCCGCCCATTCCGGGTGTCCTCCGATAAATGTTGTGTGGCTCCGCAAGTCCGTGCCGTCGGGCTTTACGGTAAAAGGGACGTCGAGACGAACGCCGCCGGGCTCCCATCCCCCGCGTAAATAGAAGTAGATGCAGTCATCCTGGCGGTTCCACAGCGTGTGATTGATGAACAGCGGTATGCTGTCTATGTCCGGCCGTTCCGTTTTCAATGCCCCAGCCAATTGCTGAAACGAGACAACCAGACGTTTAGTCCCGGTTGCCACATCCACAATGAAGATACCATCATCACCCGGAGCCGATAGTCCTTTCGTCCAATCATAAGTACCTGGGTACCCGGTAACTGGGCGAAGTCTTGCCATCCGTGCATAGTTAAGGCCAAGAAATGAGCCTCCCCGCTGGGCAACGCCACTGTTGCCAAATGGAGTGTCCGCAAAGCGGTACTCGCGAATTCGGAGCTGTTTCTGAATATCGTACAACACGGTAAACACGCCTCCAGTGTCCGGATCACGGTCATTGAAAAAGAACTGCGTCTGCGGGGCATCGGGGTTCCAGTAGAACATCGTACCCTGTTGAAAATTCCACGCGGTCGTCTTGCCGATCTTGCTCATCTGGTTCTTGTTTGCCGTGTCGATGAGAATGATATCTGCTGCGTCGCTCGCCAGGGGCATACGATCATGGAAATCCGTATGCAGGGTAATGATGTACCTGCCGTTACCGTTCCAGGGGATCGTCTGGGACTGACCAATGTAGCCAAAGAAATAGAAACCTGACCCGTGCGTGATCTGCTCGACAGTGTATGACAATTCGCCTGGCTCGGCTATTGTCCTGGCACCCAGGCCGGAGTTTAGCAGCAGGAAGAAAATAGAACTGCTTATGACTTTCTTACGCATTGTCGTACCTCCTGGCAACAGCCATGTAAAATTCATCATAGTTAATTATATCATCAGAAGCATGGATTTGTTAGGGACGTGTATGCTCTGTATAGAACATCGTAGTTGACGCCAGAGGATGGCGAGGTTGTGGGTCAGGATGCGCAGACGGACTTCGGCGGAGTTTACCCCTTCGAATTCCTCATGGCGGGCTCTGAGAGGAGTCGAAGGGCCTCAGCATGAAAGACAACTACAGCTCAAGGCCGGACATACGGTTGCTCTGTGCTCCCAGGCTTTCCACGCAAAATGAAAACGCCGCTATTGCGTAGGGGGCGGGGTGGGCGTATAATGTGCGGAAAGAAGAACTTTGAAGGGATGAATTTCTATGGAAAACCATCGCATCAGTAAGGTCAAGAGGAACCGCAAGAGCGGCTTTCGGGCTCGTATGCAAACCAAGAAGGGACGCCAGACGCTCAGCCGCAAGCGCCGTGTAGGGCGCTCGACCAACGTTAAGCCGGGCATGAAATAGTCCCGCCGGAGAGCCTCGTCAGCAATGGGGCGGAAAGGCAAGCAATGGCCCGACTGAAGATCGGCTTATTGATTCTGCTGTGCAGCTCTCTGGTCGTGGCGGCCCAGGATAAGCCCGAGCAAAAAGAGCAGCCCGACCGATGGGAAGAGACGATACGAGCCTTCGAGGACTGGGACAGCAAGAATTCATTTCCCTCGGATGCGGTCCTGTTCGTGGGCAGCTCGAGCATTCGGTTGTGGCCGACCCGCGAGTGTTTCAAGGAATTCGCGGTGATCAACCGCGGGTTCGGCGGCTCACAAATCTCGGAGGTCAACTATTACGCCAAACGGATTGTGCTGCCGTATGCGCCGAAGGTGATTGTATTCTACGCCGGAGATAACGACATCGCCGCCGGCAAGAGCGCCGAGCGCGTCTTTAACGATTACGTGGCGTTCACGAAGCTGGTCCGTGCGAGCCTTCCGGCGACTCGGATTATTTTCGTGAGCATCAAGCCCAGCCGGAGCCGCTGGCCGCTCTGGCCCGTGATGAGCGAAGCGAACAGGATGATCAGGGATTTCTCCGGCAAGGACAAGCGGTTGTTTTATTTCGACGGCGTTACGCCGCTGCTGGATGCCGACGGCCTGCCGAACGTCGAATGGTTCCTGTCCGACAAGCTGCACCTGAACGGCAAAGGGTACGAAGTGTGGACCAAACTGCTACGGCCGATCATCGAAGAGGCCCTCAAGCCGGACGGGAAATAAGACTTCGGCTCTTGCACGTCAATTTCGCTTGACAGCGATGGCGGGGGGGGCATAGGATTAAGGGTGCGTTTTCCACTGTATTTTTGCTCTCTTGAGGAGCCTTGTCTATGAACGCGATAGCTCAAAAGAAGGTCCTTTTGACGGCGGCGCTGCTGCTTGCTTGTTTGGCGGGCGGCTGCCCTGAGCGGCGGCGGTATGATGGGGCGGCGGCGGGCCCGGCCACGGCGGATTTAGGTCCCACGATAGCATCGGTGGCTACGGTACTGGTGCCCGAGCCGCTGCCCGTCGAAGGTTACGGCCTGGTTGGGGGGCTCAAAGGAACCGGTTCGGCGGAATGTCCGCCGGCAATCCGGGCTTACTTGGCGCGTCAAATCCGGCAGCAATTGCCCGCCGGAGCGTCATTGAACGTCGAGGAATTCATCAGCAGTCTCGATACGGCGGCCGTGCTCGTTGAGGGGATCATCCCCGAAATGCCGCTGAAAAACGATTATTTCGACTTGAAGGTCACGGCTCTTCCGGGCACGCAGACGACGTCTCTGGACGGCGGCGGACTTTTCCCGACCGAGCTGAAGATGCCCGGCCGCTTTGGCGTGGACACTCGAATCCCCGCCGATGCGGTCGGTCCCGTCTTTATTGATAAAATCGGCGATTCCGCGGCTGATAGAAGGACCGGATTTGTGCTGGCCGGCGGCAAAGTCCTCAATGATTACGTCGTCGTGCTGGCGCTTCGCGAGCAGGACTTCAGGCTTACCAACACGGTTCGCAATCTACTGAACGGGCGTTTCGGCGAAACGACGGCCAGGGCGATCTCGCCCGGACGGATCGAGGTGAGGATACCGGCCCAATATAAGCATCGCCGGCAGCGGTTCGTTGCGATGGTCAACGTGACGTTCCTGACGCAGGAGCCGCAAGAGACCGCCGAGAGAATCAAGACCCTTGTACAAAGGCTCGCCGGCACGGAGAACAAATACGAAAGCGAAGTGGCGCTGGAGGCCATAGGCAACCAATGTCTCGGCAACCTGCGGCCGTTGCTGGACTCCCCCGACGAGCGGGTCCGGCTGCACGCGGCTCGATGTATGCTCAGCCTGGGCGGCGACGAGGCTCTGGAGACGCTCAGACGGATGGCGATGGACGCAAGCTCGGCGCACCGGCTCAAAGCCCTGGAGGCGGCTGCCCTGGCGTCCCGGCGCAACGATGCCGCCACCCTGGCGCGGAAGCTGCTGGATGACGGCGATCTTCAGGTCCGGCTGGCCGCGTATGAGCACCTGCGGCAGTTGGAAGACGTCACCATCACGCAGGAGTTCATCGGGCGCACGTTCTATCTGGAGCGCATCGCCCAGTCCAGTCACAAGCTGATTTATGTTTCCCGCAGCGGCCAGCCGCAGATCGTGCTGTTCGGCGAGCCGATTTCCTGTCACGATAATATCTTCGTGGAGTCACCGGGCGGGGACATTACGATCAACGCGGCCGCGGGCCAGAATCAGGCGACGATCATCCGCAAGCATCCCAAACGGCCCGGCGTGGTCGCACAAGCCCAAAGCTCCTTCGACCTGGCCGATATTATTCGAACGCTCTGCCAGGAGCCGCCGAAGGAAGGGGGCAAGGGGGGCGGTTTGGGCGTCCCGTACGCCGACCTCGCCCTGCTCCTCAAGCAGATGTGCGACAAAGGCGCCGTCGAAGCGGAATTTCACGCCGGACCACTGCCGAAAATCAGCCCAAATATCAAGAAATGACAAACCTTCGGCCGATAACAATAGTGCGTATTTTCCGAAAAAGTACTGTGTGGGCATTATATCAATAGTTACCGGACGTTATCAACAGGACAGCAGATGAGACTTGAAAAGGTTGTGCTTAACGGATTCAAAAGCTTCGCCGACAAGACGGAGTTTGTCTTCGATTCACCCATTACGGCCATCGTCGGTCCCAACGGCTGCGGCAAGAGCAACGTGGTCGATGCCGTCAAGTGGGTCCTGGGGGAGCAGAGTGTCAAGAGCCTGCGTAGCGGGCAGATGGCCGACGTGATCTTCAGCGGAAGCAGCACACGAAAGCCGCTGGGTGCGGCGGAAGTGACGCTGGTCCTGTCCAATCCCGACCGAGGCGGGGCGCGGGCTCTGGCGATCGAGGCCGAGGAGGTTGAAGTCTGCCGCAAGATATACAAGAGCGGCGAGAGCGAATACCGAATCAACGGCAAAGTCTGTCGGCTCAAGGACGTCCGGGAGCTCATTATGGACACCGGTATCGGCGCCCGGGCCTATTCGATTCTCGAACAGGGACACGTGGACCACTTAGTCAGCGCCTCGAAGACGGACCGCCGGTTCATCTTCGAAGAAGCCGCCGGCATCAGCAAGTACAAAGCCCACAAGAAAGAGGCCCTCCGCAAGCTGGAGCGAACGGAGCAGAATCTGCTTCGGCTGGCGGACATATTAGGCGAAGTCTCCAAACGGCTGCGCAGCGTCAAGCTCCAGGCGGGCAAGGCGAGAAACTACCTCGAATATACCAAGAGGCTCAAGGAGCTTCAGGTCAATTACTCGCTGGTCGAATACGCGAAGAACCGAACGCAGATCGCCGACCGGCAGGAGGCACTGGCCCGGATTAACGAGCAGTTCGAGGCCCTGGCGGCGGAAGTCTCCAAAGACGACACACTCCTCAGCAGGCTGGGTGAAGAGATCATCGAAACCGAGCACAAGCTCAACGGCACGGGCAACAGCCTCGTGGCCGTCCAGAGCAAAATCGAGCAGCAGATCCAGCGGATCGACTTTCTGCGCGTCCGAGTGACAGAGCTCGAGCAGCGCAAAGAATCGGCGACACAGAAGATTGGAAAGCTCCACGAGCAGATGAGCCTCTTCGAGCAAAGCGAGACCCAGTCGAGAAACGAGTCGCAGCGGTGCGAAAAGATGCTCGAAGAGAAAGCCCGGCAGGTCGAGCAGACGCAGGCGGCTATCCACAAAATAAACGCCGAATGCGCCTCGCTCGAAGCACAGCTTGGAGACGAGAAGTCGGGAATTATCGACATCGTCCGCCGGACCGCTCAGCTTCACAACGAGGTTCAGAGCATTTCGGTCTATCGCAGCAATTTGTCCAGCCAGAAGGACCGTCTGGCCGGCCGGGCACAGACGGCTCGCGCCGAGCTGGAGGTGCTGCTGACCGAAAAAGCACAGCACAACGCCCGGCTGAACGATATCGAAAAAGTCCTGACCGAGTTGAAGGACAGCCTGGAGTCCAAGCGCAAGAACCTGGAAGAGGTTGACCAGTCCGTGGCGGCCGACGGCAAGCAGCTCGCGCACGGCAAGGAAACGCGCAGCGCCCTGAACAAAGAGCTGGAAGTCCTGACGGACATGGAGAAGAGGCGCGAAGGGCTCAAAGCGGGCGTGAAGAACCTTTTGCAACACCGTTCGGCCGAAACCGGCCGGTTCGATTATGTCGAAGGCGTGCTGGCGGATATTATCGAGGCGGACGTCCGATACGCCGCCGCCGTCGAGGCCGCCCTCGAAGGCCAGACCGATACGCTGGTCATTCACAGCACGGAGCGGATGCTTGCCGACCGCGACGCCATCGAGAAACTCGACGGCCGGGTGAATTTTATATGCCTCGACCGGATCGAGCCGTTCGTGGACAGCCAGGACTTGTCCGAGTTTTCGTGCGTCAAGGGCCGGCTCGTCGAGTTCGTCAAGTTCGACGCCCGCTACGCGCCGCTGGCCTGGAAGCTGCTCGGCAAGACGCTGATCGTCGAATCGCTCAACGAAGCGGTCGAGCTGGCCGGCAGGGGGATAAACGGCTACAGGCTCGTGACGCTCAAAGGCGAGTTCGTCAGCGCCGACGGCAGGGTTCATCTCGGGCCCCTCGGCAGGGCCACCGGCCTGATCTCGCGCAAGAGCCGCCTGCGGGAGCTGCACGAGACTATCGCCCAGAGCACCGCGCAGATCGAAGCGATTGAAGAGCAAATCACCAGGAGCAGCCAGACCAAGGCGCACCTGGACAAGCTGTGCAAGGACCTGCGGACCGCCATCTACGAAGCCAACACCGAAAAGATGCAGGTCGGCTCGAAGCTCAGCGTGATCGAGCAGAACGTCAAGCGGCTCCGGGAAGAAGAGCCGCTGATCGCCAGCGAAATTGACCTGCTGGCCGAGCAGATCGCCCAATCGGTGCAAAAGGAATACGATTCGAAACAGAAGCTGCAGGAGCTGGAAGAGGTGAACAACCAGCGAACCGAGCACATCGCAAAGCTCGAAGCCCAGCTCGCCGAGCACCGCCGGCAGCAGCAGGGCCTAGCGGGCATGCTGACCGATTCGAAGATTGCCCTGGGGCAAATGACCGAGCAGAGCAAGTCACTGGAACGGATTCTCGCAAGCCTGCAAAGCCAGATGCAGGAAAACAGGACGGCCTCGCAGGCTGCCGGGCAGGAGATACGAAGCTGCGACGAGCAACTGGCCCAGGCTCGCAGGGACATTCTGAGCGGCGAGGCGGCCGTCTCAGACCTGTTCGTCGAAAAAGAGAAAAAACAGGACGAAAGCCGACTGCTGCAAAGCCGGATCGCACAACTGGTCGAAGAGAAAAGACAAACGGAAGAGCTGATTCGCCAGAAACGCATCGAGAAAGGTCAGACCGAGCAGAAAATCAACGAGCTCAGGATCGAGCTGAGCCAGTTGGAGGTCCGGCGACAGGACATGGTCGAGCGGGTACGTGACGAGCTGCAAATCGATCTGGCCACGGCGTACGAGGACTACACGCATCAGGACGTTGACTGGGAGGCGATCAAGGCCGAGATCACCGAGCTGCGGGGCAAGATCGAGCGGCTCGGGGCCGTGAACGTCGAGGCCATCGAGGAGCAGGAGACCCTCGAAAAGCGGCATGAGTTTCTCAGCAACCAGCTCGAGGACCTCAACAGCAGCAAGGGCCAGCTCCAGCAGCTCATCAACCGTTTGAACACCAAGAGCCGGGAGAAGTTCGTTGAAACGTTCGAGCAAATCAGGGCTCATTTCCAGGAAATTTTCCGCAAGCTCTTCGGCGGCGGCCGGGCCGACGTCATGCTCGAAGACGCCGAAGATGTGCTCGAAGCGGGCGTCGAGATCATCGCCAGGCCGCCCGGCAAAGAAACCCGCAGTATCTCGCTGCTGTCCGGCGGCGAGAAATCCATGACGGCCCTGGCGCTGCTGTTTGCGGTTTTCAAGACCAAGCCTTCGCCGTTCTGCTTCCTCGACGAGGTGGACGCCGCCCTGGATGAGGCGAACACCGAGCGGTTCAATATGCTCGTGAAGGAATTCCAGAAGGACTCGCAGTTCATCGTGATCACGCACACCAAACGGACGATGAGCATGGCCGACGTGCTGTTCGGCATCACGATGCAGGTACGCGGCGTGAGCAAGAAGATCAGCGTCCGCTTCGGCGAATACGAGCCGGAACCCGAGCCGGCAGTCGCGTAAATGCCATGGGTAACATGTGGGCAAAAAGAAGACCACATGTGGCTAAAAAGGCGCCGCTCAATGGGTCGCGCGGATTGTATCGCAGCGATTGCCCCAGCTATACACAAAAAGAAATCTCACCAGGTGTAATGGACCTTGTAGGTAATGGTCTTTTCCTGTCCCGGCTCAAGCCGGGCGCGGAATTCGATGGTCCGGCTGTCGGTCTTGGTGAAATCATCCGTTTTGTTGACAATCTCCCAGGTTAGCCAGCGATACAGATGCTCGACCACTCTGATCTCGACGGCGTCCTTATCTTTGCGATTGCGGACCTTGATTTCGAACGATTCATCCAGCCAGCCGCGACTTATATCAATCTGGTAATCCGTTCTGCTTCTCTCGCCGACCAGGTCGAAGGCATTGCCCGTGTAAACACGAATAGCTTCATCTTTCGGCGTATGGTCGATGACGTTCTCGCCTGTGAATTCCAGTTGGCCGTCATCATCACGCCGATAGAATCGCATAGTTCCGCGAGGAAGAGGGACGCCAAGATTATTCTCTTTGGTGTTCTTGAATTCCCTCATAATCCACACCTTGGGATTGCTCTGCGTGCCGTACTCCCTGTTGTTGCGGATGCTTTCCGGGTCCCAATTACGATACCGGCCGTCGATTTTCACGCCATCATAGACGTACAGGTTTTGACTATTGACGTCCTCCGCACGCAGAAATTCAACCTGCTTGGTCTCGCGGTCGTGAAGCGTCGTCTGGCGGTTCAACATATAAAGATGATAGTCCTCAAAGGCCTTCTCAGAGACGGCTGCCGGCATGCTCGCATCCCCAGCGAAACCACCTATGGCAGCCATTTCATACATGGCGTACTGGTCCTGCTGGATTTTACTCACATCGCCTGCCATGAGTTTTATCTTTGCGTTCTCGAACGTTCGGCCGGACTGATTATCGACCGTCACCCAGCCGATGACGTCGATTCGGTTGGAATTATCCAGCGCGAGCATGCTGTAGTCCGCCTTCCAGCTCATCCCGCCGGTGACGTAGCTCAGCTCCGCATCGAGCTTGCCGGCCTTGTCCGTTTCGAGCACCCAGTTGAGCGTTGGCTTGAGGATGGTATCGTCGGCCAGGGCCGGAAACAGCGGCTCACCCGGCAGGTTGAATCGCAGCGAGCCCTCCACCTCGATGATCGGCTGGCCGGCCGGCCCGTAGGCCATGGCGCTCTGCTGCATGGCGTACTGCTGGCCGTAGCGCTGCATGCCGGACTGGTGGGGCACGTAGCCGCTGCGGATGATCCGCCCGCGAACGATGTGGTCGTCTTTCCGTTCATTACCCCGGACGAGAAAGTCGATCTCCTTGCCCTCGTAGAGCGACAGCAGCAGGCCCTGGGAGACCGGATCGGAGCGGTAGTTCTGTTCGAGGATTTGCAGGGCGCGCTTCCCGGCCGGATCGCGGAGGATGACCGAGTCCGGCTCGAGGTGGGCGGTAATATCCGTTACGCTGATCGTGTTGCCGCCCCGTTTGAGGTTGAGATTCAGCCGTTCGCGCACCACGGCAAAATTCTGGTTATAAATAGTCAGAGACGGCTCCGCCGGAGCCATACAGCCGATGGCAAGCACAACAACAATGGCGACTTTCAGAGATTCTCTAACGTTCATTGTTCTTCTCCTTTTTGTCCTATTAGAATGGTTTATATCTCTCAAAGTAAGTACGCGACAGTACCTGCTGATATGGACGTTTGTTTTAGCTCATCAGTTGACAAGAACTCCAGAAAAAAAGACCCGCTTACATTAGGACCTATTCTGCCGTGATTTTCAAGAAGAGCAAGCAGATTTATCCATTCCGGCTCTCCTGTGGGGCCGATGAGTGTTTTCGCGTTGATATCGCACGTCATGACGTTTATAATCCAGGTTATGGCAGAAAAGTCAAACACCAGCGCCAAATGTAAGAACAAATCCCGGCAAACGGACCCGATCCGGGCGGCCGCTGACTACGGGATAGACGTTTCCATGCTCGCTGACAATCTTCGAAGAAGCGTGACGGATCGAATCAAACGCCACCAGATTGCACTTAATACAGCAGAGAAACTCAGGAAAGCAAAACGACCGTGAGCGATGATTCTATCAATCTCCTTGAGAGGCTCGTTCGTAACGGGGTGGACTTTGTGATTGTGGGGGGATTTGCAGGCGTCGTGCATGGATGTACCTACGTGACCCAGGACATCGATATCTGCTGCGATTTTTCGCCCGCCAACCTGCTCTCGCTGCAGAAGGCCATCTCGGATTTGGAGCCGGTGTACCGAATGACGCCGGGACGCAAGAGGCTTTATCTAACGGAGCAGGCGTGCAAGCAGCTCAAGAATCTGTATCTCGATACGACAATGGGGCCGTTGGACTGTCTGAGCGTCATTAACGGACTGGGCGATTTCGACCAGGTCAGGCAGGCCAGTGAGCTTGTCGAGGTCGGAGGAGTAAGAATGCGTGTCCTGAGCCTCAATGCCCTGATAAAGGCAAAAAAGTCCATGAACCGTCCGCGGGACAGAGAAGCCCTCTTGCAACTCGAAGCGATAAAGAAGCTCAAGAATTCCAAATAGGGCGTTCTGCCACCGGGTCAAGTGGCGCTGCGGTCAATCCGTCAGGGGTTCCAACTTCGGCCATTTTGTGGGCGTTTAGAAGACGACTTCTTTGGCGTCGAAGACGGGGCCGTGCTCGCAGCACATTTTGTAGATAGTCTCGTTCGAGCCGGGCACTCTACATTCGACGGCGCAGCTCTGGCACAGACCGATGCCGCAGGCCATTCGCTGCTCCATGCTGAGCTGGCAGTCGATGCCCCTCTCGATAGCGATTTGAGCCGTCCTGGCCAGCATGGCCTCCGGCCCGCAGGCGCAAATGATCATCTCATCACGAGCGAGGTTGGATTGTTCGAGCCACTCGCACAGGCAGTCGGTGACAAGTCCATGATAGCCAGCCGAGCCGTCGTCGGTTGCGACCAGCGACTGGACGCCGTACTTCCCAAATTCCGGCAGCCAGAATCCCAATCGCCGTGAGATCTCGTCCAGCCGGCCTTCATAGGGCAATCCTACGGCGGTTTTAGCACCGGCAAATGCGATGATTTCGATGCCGCCTCGCGCCGTCAAGGCCTGCGCCAGGTGCTGCAAAGGGGGCGTCCCCATCCCGCCGCCTGCTAAGAGCACCGTTTTCTTTCCGGACGAAATCTGGTAGCCCCGGCCTAAAGGCCCGATGACGCTGAGCGCATCGCCATCCGAGAGGGTCGTCATGCGTACCGTGGCCGGCCCGACAACGCAGTACAACAGCTCGGCGAGCGTCTTGCCGCTCTGGGCCGTCACCTCAGCGAAGCTGAACGGCCGCAGCAGCAGTATCTTGCGGCCGGCGGCGTCGCGCAGGCCGTCAGGAATCTTCTCCGGCGGCGGCAGGGCGGTAGTGGACAGGTCCACTTGAGCGAACTGGCCCGGCTCGAAACCGGCAAAAGCATCCGCCCCTTCGCGAGAGAACTCCAGGCCCAGCCGGTGAAAGCCGGGCCCAATCTGCCTGTTGAAAAAGACCCTGGCCTCGAACAATCCCTTTGCCGGCGATGAGCACTTCTGCGACATGATTCGCGGCCCCTGTTACAAAAGACCTTCAAATACCCTGACTCCGTCCACCACCTTGCAGACGTGGACGGCGTATTTGGCGGCGAAGGCGGGGCAGCTCCGCGGATAAGCGGTATCGACGGCGGCCTTCACCGCCTCGACGGACTCGGCTCGAACCAGAGCGCCGGACGCACCCTTGTCGCCGCCGCCCAGCATCCGCTCGCCTAAGACCCCCGGCACCGTCCGGACGAGGTCGCACATCGTCTCGAGCTCCGGGCCGGATATCCTGTAATCGTCCCGCAGCCCAATGCCGTCGGCGCGGAATATTCGCCCGACCGTCTCGATGTCCCCGGCCTTCCACGCATCGAGCATTTCATAGAACCGCTTCTGGGCGGTGTAGATATACTTCAGGCGGTTGCACAGGTCGGGGTGTTTTCCGCCGAATGCGCTGATGATCTTCTCATAGAGCGCATCGTCTTTGATATCCGCAAGGCAGGATAGATTATAGCCCGCTTTTTGCAGGATCGAGACGAGCCTCTCACATTCATCCCGTCGGACTTTATAGGTGGATTTTTCCAGTCCCGGCCGGTCCGTGCCGGTATCGAGCACGACGATCCGAAAATCGAGCGCCCCGGCTCCAATCGGAACATAATTGATCGAGCGGTCCGCAGGATTATAGTGCGTCGCCATCCCCTCGCGGGCGAACAGGATCATCGTCATGTCCAGTTTTCCGCACGGCGAGCCGATGTAATCGTTCTCGACCGCCTGGGCCAGATCGACGATGTCCGTTTTCTTCTGGACCTCGATGTTATTGGCGTCGAACAGGGACAGAATCAGATTCAGGCTCAGCGAGGCCGAGCGGCTCATGCCGCCGCCGGGAATGTTGCCGTACAGCACGCCGTCGATACCCTGCGAGAGCTTGTAGCCTTCGCGCCGCAGGATATAGTCAACGCCGTAGGGGAAACGTCCCCACGTTTGCGCGATCCCGGCGGACTTTGGCTTGGGAACCTTCCCCAATTCGAATTCAATCACCCCGTCGTCGGGGAAATTCGCGCTGAAGAGCCGGATTTTTTTTGTGCCGTTCGGCTTATAGGCCATCCAGATGAACCGGTCCGTTCCGACGCCGAACAGCTCCGTGCCGTTATAGTCGCCGTGCTCGACGCCCAGGCAGAACCGTGACGAGGTCCTTCGAATCCTGCCGTCTTTGACGTCGATACCGTTGTCTTTAGCGGACTTGCGGATGTTATCCAAAGCCGCCTGTCCGTCTGCCGTCAATTCCATTACACAACTCTCGAAAAGACTTTCTTACTTCGCCAGGCCAATCGGGCTAAACAGGAAGTACAGCGCAAGCGTTATGGCCACGACGATAATCCCTGCAATCTTGGCTCCGTTGGAAGAACGCAGGTCCAGCTTCGTCTGCTGCTTGAACTCTATCGGCTGGGGCAGAGGTTTGAGGATGGTGATGACCGCCATGACCGCCAGGCACAGCCCGAAGCAGATTGCCATCCGGTTGAGGAACTGAATATCCGGGCCGACTTTGTACTTGCCGGCGAGATACATGCCGCCGTAGGAGACGATATTAGTCAGCAGCCCGACCACACCGGCAACCGGCGGGGCCGTGCGCACGATAAGCCCGAAGACAAACACCGCTAAAATACCGGGCGAGATCAATCCCTGGCTCTCCTGGATGATTGTGAAGATACTGTTACTTATCTTGGGATCGCCTAATTTCGGCGCCAGCATGACCGCGATGACCGAGAAGGCCACCACGCATATACGCCCGAGCAGCACGACGGTTTTCTGTCCCGCATCCGGGCTGATATGCTTCTTGAAAACGTCCATCGTGAAGATGGTGGACGCCGCGTTCAGCATGGCCGCCAGCGAGCTGACAATCGCTCCTAACAAGGCCGCTAATACGAAGCCGACCAGTCCGGTATGCTGTGGCAAAACGTTACTCAGCAATTGCCCCAGGGCTGTGTCGTACTTGTATGCGATGAACTTCTCGCTGGTCACGGTCGCTTTGGCCTCCGCGGCCGCCGCCATGACGGACTTGTTGTGGGATTCCAATTCGACCGCCAGCTCAGGGAACGCCGCCTTCCACGACTTGTCGTCCGATTCGAACACCGTGTAGGGGCCTACCGTCAGCCCGTCGAGCTTCGCCTGCGTCAACGGAAGAACGAATGGATTCGTCGCCTTAACCGCTTTGAGAGCCGCGTCATTGGGGTACACGGCAATCATAAATCGGCCTCGCGGCCAGCTCGCAACGGCCTCGTCGCTCGGCAAATGGGCGATCTCGACCAGTTTGGTGTTCGGATTGGCCATCATGTACTTGGCGATAACCGGGGCATTGTCGCCGACCGATTGATTTTGCATGTCTTTCGCAAAGAGATTGAAAGCGATGATGCCGGGAATCACGACGACAAACGGAATCAGCAGCTTCATGAACGCCGAGAATATGATGCCCTTTTGTCCCTCGGCCAGCGACTCCGAGGCCAGCGTCCGCTGCGTAATGTACTGGTTGAGGCCCCAGTAGTAGAAATTCGGTATCCACAGGCCGAGCAGCAGCGCCGTGCACGGCAGGACCTTGTCGTTGCTCGGCAGGAACATGTTCATTCGCACTTTGTTCAGCTCCCAGAAGCGGTCGATGGCCCCGGTATCCTGGGCGAAGGTTTTCACTCCTACCGCGCCGGTTTTGACGTTCTCCACGAAGCTCAGCGCGTCGGTCGTGACGCCAAGCTTCTTGAAGGCGAAGATCATCACGACCGCGCCGCCGACGATTAGGGCGCTGCCCTGAATCAAATCGGCCCAGGCGCACGCCTTCAGGCCGCCGGCCGTTACGTACACCATCGCGATCAGGCCGATCACCAGGGCCGCGCTCGCAATCGAGACGTCGTAGCCCATCTTGCCGGCCATCGTGTTGACGGTCAGCGCGCCGGAATACGTCACCGAGCCTAAGAGCAGCATGTAGATAAACAGTGTCGCGACCGCCATGATCGTTCTGGCCGTCGCGTTGTATCGCACTTCGAGGAACTCGGGCATGGTGTATATGCCGGCCCGCAGGAAGTAGGGCAGAAACGCAAACGCCACGACCACCAGCGTGATGGCCGCCATCCATTCGTAGCTGGCGATGGCCAGCCCGACGTGGCTTGCGGCGTTGCCGCTCATGCCGACCAATTGCTCGGAGGAGATGTTGGCGGCGATCAGCGAGAACCCGATCAGCCACCATTTCAAACCCCGCCCGGCCAGGAAGTAATCTTCGCTGGTCTTCTCGTGCCGGCTTTTCAGCAGCCCGGTCGTGATCACAGCGATGATGAAACCCAGAAATACCGCAATGTCCAGAAGGCTGAATTCCATAGCAGCTCCTTTCCTCTTGTTCTATCCTTGAGCCAACGTCAACATTGGAACTTTCGTATCGCGTATATTAAGCACAAATACTTGAAAAATCATCCATTTTCAAATAAAAATAATGCCTATGAGTGATGTGACCCGCATCCTGACCGCGATTGAACAGGGTGACGCCCGGGCGGCCGACCAACTGCTTCCGCTGGTCTATGAGGAGCTTCGCAGGCTGGCGGCTGCGAAGCTGTCCCACGAGCAGCCCGGCCAGACACTCCAGGCAACCGCCCTGGTCCATGAAGCCTATATCCGGCTGGTGGGCTCTGATGCACAAAATTGGAGCGGCCGCACCCATTTCTTCGCCGCGGCGGCCGAGGCGATGCGCCGCATCCTCATTGATAACGCACGCCGGAAACAACGTCTCAAACGCGGCGGCGGTCAACAGAAAATCAATCTCGACGACGCCGAGTTTGCCATTGAAGCACCTTCAGAAGACCTGATTGCATTAGACGAAGCCCTCATCAAGCTGGCGAACATGGATAAAGTGAAGGCGGATCTGGTCAAACTTCGCTATTTTGCCGGACTGACCCTGGAACAGGCGGCCGGCGTTCTCAACCTGCCCGAACGGACGGCCAAACGGTATTGGGCGCACGCCCGGGCGTGGCTGTATCGACAGATTACCGAAGGCCGATAGCTCGGACACAGAAAAATGAATTATAAACAGCGTAAATCTGCGTGAATCCGTGTCTAATATCAGCAGTGCCAATTCGTGTCTTTTTCACCATGTTGAACGCTCTAAAAATCTTTTCCCCTTTTTCCCGGAATTCTGGCCCAAAACCGGCCCAAACGGCGCACTACCAAGTGGGGGAAAGAACAAGACGCCGAAAGGGCAATTAAGGAGCTACAGTCATGGCGACAGAAAACTTCGAAAAGGCCGGAGAAATCTTCCAAAACGCGATTGAAATAGAAGACCTGGCGCAGCGAGAGCGTTATCTGGAGAATGCCTGCAAGCCAGACCAGAAGCTGCGGGCCGAAGTAGAGGCTCTGCTCAGGGCCCACGAGAAAGCCGAAGGTTTTCTCGAAGTTGCGGGTGTCGATTCGAATGTTACTCCGAATGGCGCGGCTCAGATCGAAGGACCCGGCACGAAAATCGGCCGCTACGAGCTTCTGCAACTGATCGGTGAAGGGGGCATGGGCCTGGTCTATTTAGCCGAGCAGAAAGAGCCGGTCAAGCGCCGGGTGGCCCTGAAGATCATCAAGCCCGGCATGGATTCCAAACAGGTTGTCGCCCGCTTCGAGGCCGAAAGGCAGGTCCTTGCCTTGCTCGACCATCCCAACATCGCTCGCGTCCTGGATGCCGGCACAACCGAAACGGGCAGGCCGTACTTCGTCATGGAATACGTCAAAGGCCTGTCTATCACTCAATATTGCGACCATAACAAGCTCAATATCGAGCAGCGGCTCAAGCTCTTCAGGCAGGTCTGCGAGGGCGTCCATCACGCCCATCAGAAGGGGATTATCCATCGCGATTTGAAGCCCTCGAACATCCTGGTCTCGATTCACGGAGATCGCGCAATCCCTAAGATTATCGACTTCGGGATCGCTAAAGCGACCACGCAGCCTTTGACGGATAAGACGGTCTTTACGTATCAGGGCCAATTGTTAGGTACTCCCGAGTATATGAGTCCCGAGCAGGTGGACTTAGCCATGCAGGATATCGACATCCGCTCGGACATCTATTCGCTTGGCGTAGTGCTTTATGAGCTATTGGCGGGCGTCTTGCCGTTCGAGCGTGAATCCTTAGCTCGTCTTGGCTTTGCGGAGGTGCAGCGGACGATTCGGGAGCAGGAGCCGGCCTCGCCAAGCATCCGCCTGACAAACCTCGGTGAGCAGGCCAACACCATCGCCGCCAGGCGGGGCACACAGGCTGTGCCCTTAGCGCGGCGTCTGCATCGGGAGCTGGAATGGATACCGCTCAAGGCGATGCGAAAGGATCGCTGCCGGCGGTATCGCTCGGCGGCTGAATTAGCCGACGACGTGCAGAATTATCTGGACGGCAATCCCCTTACCGCCGGCCCGGAGACGGCCGTTTATCGCGTCAAGAAATTCGTGCGTCGCCACGCCGGCTCAGTCGCCACGGCGGCCCTGATAGCCGTGACAATCATAGTAGGCTTAGTCGTCAGCACCGCGATGTACCTCCGCGCCGAAGACGCCCACCAAAAAGAGACCGCTGCTCGTGTAGAGGCCGAGCAGGCAAAAGAAAAAGAGACCCTCGCCCGTACCCAGGCCCAACTAGCCGAGCAGGCCACCAAAGAAAAGGCGGAAGAACTGCATCGGAACCTTTATGTCAACAGCATCCAATTAGCCGACGCGAAGTATCGTGAGGGAAACACGATACGCGTTCGTGAGTTATTAGAGTCATGTCCTAACGATCTGCGTGGCTGGGAATGGAATCGCCTCAACTATATCCAAGACGAGTCACTTATGACGCTGCACTTAAACCAAGACGGCGTCTGGGATGTAGCCTTCAGTCCTGACGGAAGGCACATCATTACGGGTGGAGAGGATAGTACAATTAAGGTTTGGGATGCTCAAACCGGCGCAGAGACGATGACCCTTCGCGGGCATGAAGACTGGATTGAATCTATGGCATTCAGCCCGGACGGACAGCGGATTGTCTCTGGCAGTGGAGATGGGACAATTAGGCTGTGGAATGCTCAAAGCGGTGCGGAATTGATGACGCTACAAGGACACAGAGACTGGATTCGGTCCGTAGCGTTCAGCCCGGATGGAAAGCAGATCGCTTCAGCCAGCAACGACAGGACAATTAAGCTATGGGATGCCCAAACCGGTACCGAGATGATGACCTTTCGCGGACATCGCAACGCGGTTTCTGCCGTGGCATTCAGTCCGGACGGCAAGCGTATTGTTTCGGGCGCTGAGGACGAGACAATTAAGGTTTGGGACATTGCAGCCGGAATTGAGTTGCTGACCATCTCTGACTCACACAAAGGCCCAGTCCGCTCTGTGGCATTGAGTCCAGATGGTAGGAGAATCGTCTCAGGCAGTAGAGACGGAACTATTAAAGTCTGGAATGCAGAAACTGGCAACTCCGTGGCCAACATCGCTGGACACGAAGGCACAGTCTCGTCGGTCTCTTTCAGTCCTAATGGCAATCTTATCGCCTCATGCGGCTATGACCATATGGTCAAAATTTGGGATGCAGAAACCGGAGAGGGAGTAAGGACATTTCGAGGACATGACTGGATGGTCGAAGCTATAGCATTCAGTTCTGATGGCAAGCATCTTGTGTCTGCCGGTGGTGAAGACGACACAGTGAAGCTATGGGACATAACGATGGGCCGCGAATCAACCACAATCCACGTGCGCTTATATGATCCCATTCGTTCTATAGCATTTAGTCCCGACGCCAACCAAATTGCCTCATGTAGTTGGGATTCAATAGGATTGTGGGATACTCGAACCAGCGAACCGATCAGGACTATACGTGGAGACACGTATTATAACTCGGTTGTTTTTAGTCCGGACGGCAGGTACATCGCCTCAGGTAGCCGAGAAAAGGGAGTAGTCCGCGTATGGAATGCCTTAACCGGAACCCAATTGATGGCGTTGCGAGGTCACAAGGACGGAATCATGTGCATTACCTTTAGCTATGATGGTAAATATGTCATTTCTGGTAGTGATGACAAGACAATCAAGCTCTGGGATGCAACAAGCGGCTCTGAGGTAAGGACGTTTCAAGGTCATAAAAGTTCCGTTTGGTCTGTAGCCTTTAGCCCCGATGGCAAGCAGATCGTCTCTGGTAGTGAGGACAAGACAATTAAGTTGTGGGATGCAGCACGGGGCTCTGAGATAAGGACGTTTGAACGTCCTACGGATCGCGTTCTGTCAGTAGCCGTCAGCCCGGATGGCAAACGCGTTGTCGCAGCAGAAGGAAAGGAGATCAAAATACGGGATGCTTTGACCGGTGCCGTTCAGATGATTATACACGGACATAGCGATTTTGTCTTTTGTGTGGCGTTTAGTCCCGACGGCAAACGTATTCTCTCAGGCAGCAGAGATGGTACCGCTAAGCTGTGGGATCCGACAACTGGTGATGAATTAATAACTTTCCGTGAGCGCTCAGGTGTAAGCGCTGCTGTGTTTAGTCCAGATGGCAATGCTATTGCAGCCGGCACCTTTGACGGCAATGTGGTGTTCTGGGAATCGACTCCGCCTGCCGGTGGCTACGAGCCACGGAAGAACGCCGAAACTGCAAGTAGGCTTGTCGAAAAACTCTACGGCAAATGTGGGTCTTACCATGATGTCATCAACCGGTTGCAGGGTGAAGCGACAATTGACCCGGCTGTTCACAAAGTAGCACTTCAAATAGCGAATACATACAGGTGGAAGGATGCCGACACTCTAAGGAGTCACGCATTGGCAACTGTCAGTTTGCCTGACAAGGATGTTAAGGTATACCAAGCAGCTCTGGAAGAAGCAGGCACGGCCAATGCCTTAGAACCGAATGACCCCGCTATCCTCAATACATTGGGTGCGGCTCAATATCGTTTGGGTTCATACGAGGACGCCCTCAAGACGCTCGCGAGGTCTGCGCAGACACTGTCCGACGCGGAAGAAGAACCTGATCCGACGAATCTCGCATTCACGGCGATGACGCTCCACAAAATCAGCCGGATGGAGGAAGCGAAGGTTGCTCTCAGGCAACTGCGAGAATTGTGCAAGCAGAGACAGGAGACCTGGGACATGGACGTACAGGCCCTTCTGGCGGAGGCGGAGGAGCTGATCGAGAGCAAGAAGCCGAATTGATTTACGATTTTCGATTGCCGAGGGAATAAGTGAAACCACGAATGAACACCAATTCATACGAGCTAATTCTTTGGTTTGATTTTGTTGAGACCGTGTAAATCAGTGTGAATCCGTGTCTGACTCGGTTTATTGGTTTTTAAGAAAGGCGGTGGGTAACGCGTCGATTATGTCGGTGGCGATGAGGCTGATTTGGCCGAGTTTTTCCGCGGCGATGTCGCCGGCTAAGCCGTGAATGTAAACGCCCAGGACAGTCGCGTCAAAGTTGCTCAGGCCCTGGCCCATCAACGCCAGGATGACACCGGTCAGGACATCGCCGGAGCCGGCGGTGGCCATGCCGGGATTGCCCGTCTTGTTGATATAGACCTTCTGGCCGTCGGTCACAACCGTCCCGGCGCCCTTGATGACCACGATGGCGCCGGTCCGCTGTGCGAATTGCACCGCCTGCTCCTGGCGTTCGGCGGGCAGCGGCTCCCGCAGCAGGCCCAACCACAGTCGTTTCATCTCGCCCGGATGGGGTGTGAGAATGAGATTCGCTTTGAGCCGTGCGGGCCAGCTTGTTATGCCGGCCAGATTATTCAGGCCATCCGCGTCGATCAAAAGCCGCAGCGACTCGTGTTCGAGAAGCGCGCCGAGGATTGAGCGAAGGGCGCCACTGACGCCGACGCCCGGGCCAAACGCTACGGCGTCGTTTTCGCCTGTCGCTTCGAGAATGATATTGATTGCCTTTGCGGAGATTCGCCCCGCGCCATCTTCCGGCAGGGCGATGGTCGTAAAGCACGGCTCGATAGAAGCGACGATGGGCAAAACGCTCTTCGGCGTCGCCACCCGCACCAGCCCCGCCCCGGCCCGCAGAGCCGCCCGGCCCGCTAAAGCCGCCGCACCGCTCATGCCCACGCTTCCGGCGATAATGAGCACCTTGCCAAAATCGCCTTTGTGAGCATCCACAGCTCGTGGTTTGAGTTTCGGTATCGTTTCTATTGATTGCATACAAACTCGTTTCGCGCCGTATAGTACAGATAATACCCGACACGGTCAATAAATGATTTGACAAGCAGGCCGGAAGGTTTGTATTATAAAAACAAAGCGAAGAATTTATTTGGGATCGGCGGTAAAAGAGTCCGCAGGTTTGAGCAGAGATTAAGACCTATGAGCGAGATTATATTCATCGTTGAAAATTCTGATGAGGGTGGTTACACCGCCAAGTCTCTCGGCTACTCCATCTATACCGAAGGAGAGACACTTGATGAGTTGAGAGAAAATGTCAAAGACGCCGTAAAATGCCACTTTGACCCAGATTAAAGAACTATTCTAATTGGCAAGTTATGAAAGACGTTGTACGAAAAGGCAAGAAGACTCGGGAACTTCTTATACAGAAAGAGGCTGTCCGTGTTTCACGTGTTATACAGACTGTATAATCATTGTTAGGCTGGGGATTACACTTGCTATGCAACAACAACGGGGACTTATCGCGATTCTCGATGCGCTGGGGGCAGCGAACTACTCTGGCAACGAGATATCGCAGTTTCAGAAGTCAAGGGAATTGGTCTTGGCCCAGCTGAAGGACAAGGCGATCAGATTCCTCGGGCCAATTGGCGCCCGCCGAGTCACAACGTTCACTTTCAACGATACGGTCCTCATCGTGTACCGGACAGAAAAGCCAGCCACTTTGAGAGATGTGCAAGGATTTGGTGAGTTGCTTCGCAGGTTCGTAGTTAAGTCTCTCCAGCAGGGTATCCTCTTCAGGGGCGCAATTGCTATCGGACAGTTCTACGTGAATGAGAGTACGAACACCGTGATGGGAGAAGCAGTATCCGATGCGGCCGCATGGTACGACCGCGCAGACTGGATTGGTATCATCGCCACCCTCTGTGTCAGAATACATGAGACAGTACCTTGCCATTAATTAAGAATGAGGGCAAGGAGATGAACAGGATGTCTCAGATAACGATGGATCTACCGAAACCCAGGTTGTCATCCCCGCAATGGAGAGAGCCGAAGCGTAGCGAAGGCGAAGGTAATGGAGGGGATGACAACCTCGCCGCCGCGTCCGCCCCAGTCCCCGACCCCGAGGTCTCGACTCAGTCGGCCCGTCGCCAGTTCTCGGGGGCGTACAAGGCCCAGATCGTCGAAGAGGCCAGCCGTTGTACCCAACCCGGACAGATCGGGGCCTTGCTCCGACGAGAAGGCTTGGTGTCCTCCCAGTTGTCGCTCTGGCGAAGGCAATACCGCAAAGGGGTTCTCAAGGCCCTCCGGGACGACAAGCGAGGCCGTAAACCCATCCACGACCCTCGGGACCGTGAGTTGGATCGCCTTCGTCACGAGAACGCTCGTCTCACAAAGAAGCTTAAGCAGGCCGAAACCATCATCGAGATTCAAAAAAAAGTGGCGGCCCTGTTGGGCAACCCGATCGAGACCTCCGAGAGCATCGAGAAGTCCTGATGAACCTGATTGAGCAACATCGCAAGGATACGCCCGTTCTGCCCTTGTGCGAGGCCCTGGGGTTTCCCAGGGCGTCCTTGTACCGCCGAGCCCGCAAGGTGTCGTCTGGGCTCCCATCCAGCCGATCGGTCAGGCCACCGGCGGCTCTGGCTCTATCTGAGCCCCAACGCCAGGAGGTCCTGGACCTGCTGCACAACGAGCGATTCAGGGATCTGCCGCCCACACAGGTCTATCCCATGCTTCTGGACGAGGGGCGGTATCTCTGCTCGGTGAGAACCATGTATCGCCTCCTGGCCCAGCAGAATGAGGTCCGTGAACGCAGGCCGGTGGCCTCTCACCCGGTTTATGCCAAGCCCGAGTTGCTGGCCACAGCCCCCAACCAGGTTTGGTCCTGGGATATCACCAAGCTCAAGGGGCCGGTCACGTGGACCTATTTCTACCTCTACGTGATCCTGGACATCTTCAGCCGATACGTCGTCGGCTGGATGGTTGCCCAGCGGGAGTCCGCCGCCCTGGCCAAACGCCTGATTGAGTACACCTGTCGCAAACAGTCGATTGATCAGGACCAGTTGACCCTACACGCCGATCGAGGCTCGTCCATGAAGTCCAAGCTGGTGGCGGAGTTGCTGGCCGATCTGGGGGTGACCAAGAGTCATAGCCGCCCCTCGGTATCCAACGACAATCCCTTCTCTGAAAGCCAGTTCAAGACCCTCAAGTACCGACCCGAGTTCCCGGATCGGTTCGGTTGTCTGCAGGATGCTCGGGCCTTTTGCGGTCCCTTTTTCGGGTGGTATAACACCGACCATCATCACTGTGGGATTGGGTTCTATACACCGGCCGATGTTCACTATGGGCGTGTGGTGTTGTTGAGGGCCAGACGTCAGGCCGCCTTGGATGCAGCCTATGAACGGCATCCTGAGCGATTCGTTCACCACAGACCGCAGGCGTCATACCCACCCATAGCCGTCTGGATCAATCCGCCCAAGGACAAGGATCTCAATGTCGTCGAGCAACCCCCTCGGTTGCTCTCTAATTTCCAAGAGGTACTGTCTCAAAGTGTTTGACAACTTCCGGACCTGGGGATATCTGTCTGGAAAAGATAGACCCGTGCTTGGTACCTGTAGAGCCCAACAGCCGAGAAACTCTTATCTTTAGAGCCGCTACGCTCTATTGGTCTGTACCTGTTAGCGAGGGCTATGGGCGCCGGATGCGTTTTCTCGTGATGGATGGCAGCAACCAAAAGATAATCGGCATTGTTGGATTGACTGATCCGGTCTTCAACCTGGGGCCTAGAGACAAGTGGATAGGCTGGTCAAGTGATATGCGCAAAGAGAGGCTTGTACATGTCATGGATGCCTTCGTTCTAGGTGCTCTGCCGCCCTACAACCAGTTGCTAGGAGGAAAACTCGTGGCTCTCCTTGCGTGTTCACGGGAAATCGTACATCAGTTCAGGATGAAATACGGAGACTACAGAGGCGTGATTAGCAATCGCCAGAAAGACGCCCGACTTGTTCTCATAACAACCACTTCTGCTCTGGGACGGTCATCAGTTTATAACAGACTCAGGATTCCTGGAAGCATCCAATTTCTGACAGGTGTGGAGCCCGAACGAGTGCCAATCTGGCATACCAAAGGCTATGGCCACTTCCACATCCCCAAAGAGACATTCAAAGCAATGGTCGATATGCTAGGTCGCCGAAAACATCCGTATGCAAAAGACAATCGGTTTGGCAGTGGCCCCAACTGGAAAATCCGAGTCATCCGTCAGGCAGCCAACGAACTCGGGCTTGGCGAGGATCTTCTCATCCACGGTATTCGGAGACAAGTGTACCTGGCGCCACTGGCAAAGAATACAAGGTCTTTCCTACTTGGCAAGAGTACGAGTCCTCGATACTTGACTCTGTCAACCAGGGAAATCACGGAGTTCTGGCGAGAACGATGGGGCATGCCGCGGTCGAAAAGACGCCCAGCTTGGCGCGAATGGCAACCTGATACGCTGATCAGGAGCTTGGAGTACTTACAATCAAAGGCATTGTCTGTGGAATCATGATACGCGGATTGGTCGTAAACGACCTTCGGCCTACCAAGTTGATGCTCATCAGAGCCGAAGTTCCTACACTAACGGAAGTTACGAGCCTCCATAGCGTCATACGTCAGGCTGATACGTCATTTTGACCAGGGAAACGAGGACTTTGAGCCAAGAGCGAGGGCGCGTACAATAAGCGCTAACGCTGAGGACCCCGCGCCTTTCAGCCCAATCTGCGGTGACACAAAAAAAGGGCTGCAAGCGGGATGCTCACAGCCCTTGACTTTTGGGTCAGAAGCGCACCAATGTGCTTCTCATTTGACACGTGGGTTTATTACCCTGATGTTATCTGCCCCTTCGAAAATCGTTCCGTCGATGAGTTCACCGTACACAGTCAAAGTAGCGTCGCCGGGAGCCAAAAGAGCCTGAACCAGTAATGAATCGAATTTGACCATCCTTTCGGGAATACCATCCTCGTCGTGATCGGTGATGTTCCACTCATTGGCTTCCGCACTGGCCCAGTTTTGTTTTCCAATATAAGCTGGAATCTCATTGAGTTCGACCATCCTACTGTCGATGAGGCCGACATCAAAGCCTTCCGGCAGCTCGATATAGCACGTTACCCATCTGCCCAGAGCGCTCAGACTCATCGTGTCAGGCTCAATGTCTATGCGGGCGGGAACGCCGGAAATGGATATCTCACCAGATGGGTTCACGGTGATATCGTATGTGTGCGTCTCGTCCTTACCAATATCGAATGGGATGGTAGAACCATCGATCTCTCCGTCCTGGTGAACGTAGGCCAGAATCAGTTCATAGTGTCCATCATCGGTCCCCGTCATTACGAGTGAATAGTCTCCAGACGAACCAGTACTCGGAGCGAATATCGTCTCGTCCGCCTCCCAAAAGGCTGTCGAATCCGCAGCATTTGTGGAAAACCGAGAACCAGCCGGCACATAGTAGGAGTCTGGAATCTCTTCGAGGATGCTCCCGTCCACGTAGCCAGTAATGTTGCCCTCGGCGTCGCATAGGTACGTGTGAACAGGCGATTTAGTGACAATTGTCAGGCCTTCCTTAACACCGTCTTGCAGGTGTTTCCATCCGCTGGAAATCCATGGGTGGCCAAACAGCGGATCTATCCAGAAATTGTGGCCTGACCATGGCCAATCCGGCATCTGATCAAATCGACGATCATAGCTATACCAGGAGCGGTATTTAATACATGGCCTGCCATATAGAAGGACTTTTTCCAAATAGCTGTCCAAACTCGTTTTCCCGAGGAATGTATCATACAATTGCCAGTAGCCATCACACCACACCTGAATTGCTGCCTCCTGTGAATACCATATTCCATAGTCACGCTGACCCATCTGAATTATGCTCCTGCCGAGCGCCACATCGATCTCCTGCGCAGGCACCCCAATTGTCCTGGCAAATGAGCCAAACAAGTAAGCCTGCCCAATGCAGAGGTGATACTCATCCTTTGCTCCGCCGGGGTGGGGTTCGAGTACGCCATTTTCGATTCTGGCTGCTATATTGGTATCGATATCGCCAATCCCAGGTTCCTTATCGCCCAAGAGATCATTCATATAATTGTAGATGTTCTGCACAGCATGAGGTACTTCGTCGGGGAAAACACGGTCGGGCCATACAGACGCTTCAATTGCATACTTCCTGACGAGGACGTTATCAGGATGATGAAAATCGTAATCTCCCCGCTTGTAGTAATCGCCGGTGTCATCTTTGGGCACTGGGGTACCGGCGAGCTTCGAGAAGTCGGGGTACTGGATGGATAGGATTTCGCCATTGTCATCAGTGGGGCTTAGTAGAAACACACACGGATTTGAACACTCGTTAGCGGTTACCCATATTTCTATCGTATCTTTCAGCGACAGTTTTCTTGACTTATTGATAACCTCCTCCATTATAGTTTCATTATCCGTGCCAGCTACTTTCATTCTATTAGTAGCAGTGAACTTCCCGCCCGCAGCAACCGCACCTATTTCCTCAATCCCCTTTATGAGGGTGAACAACTCGCTGTTACTGAGAAAGCCAACTCTGACATTTGAAACAGGATTCTGTGCTTTGTTGGTGAATTCGAACTTCAGGTCCACCTCATCATAAGGCAGCACCATTTTATCGTCCTCATTTTCCCATAGCGGATTCTCTGCGCTAAAGTCGCACTCTCCCTCACATTTAATCCCTGTGCCAGGAAGGTCGTAGGGAACATTTGACACGAACCTTGACAATCTATAGTCCTGCACTGATACCGAAGTATCTGTATATTCTGTGCCGCAAGTGTTCACATATTCGCCAACTAAAGGATAGGTCTGGTCGGCCATGGTATAGCGTCCAGGTGGTAGAGACTGAATGTAAACTTGTCCTGGAACAGACGCCCGCACGCCGAAATATGCATACACATATGGATCTTCCTCTAATACAAGGGGTAGCCCGCCCGCAAGATAACCCTCTCCTTGGACAAACCATTTATCGCACACAGAAGGCAAAACGACAATATTGTGCCAACGTGCTGCATGGTAAATCCAATAGACCCTGACCCCATAATATTCAAGACATATATCCCCCCAGAAGGATGCGGTGCCTTCTATCAAGTTCTTTTGCACGCGGAGTACGTCTTCTGAAAATGAAGCTGAAAATTGGATTGTGACTGATGCACTTGCAGAACAATTCCAAACGTAGAATGAGCCGTGGGTGCACGACGGGTCCTCCAAAGCTTCGCAACCCAAAGTCACATTGCGGTATCCAACAACAAAGCCTGGAGAAGGTGTCACGTCAGCGGATAATGTCTGCATATAAGTCTTGGGCAGGCCATTTCGTATTTCGTCTGCATAATTGGTCCTCTCAAATGTAAATACCACCTCCCTTGTCTCCACGGGATCGAGCGTAATCACTTGCTCCTGGGTCATACCGTTGAATACAGCCCTTATCGTGTGAGTGCCCGGTGCGATTGGAATTGGAACATAGTGCGTCTTATCGTTGTAGGGCGCGTAGCCAATCAAATTTGGGCCGTCGAATATCTCGACAGAGGATTGTCCCATACCTTCGATGCTTGCGATCTCGACACCTTCCGGATTAAGGGCATGGACAATAATATAGGACTCCTGTGCCTGTGCCTCGGCCAGGCCTAACATTAACATCAGAGAGGTTAGAAAAATGAATTTTCTACACATGATAATCCTCCTTGGAAAAGAAAGCCTAAATGATCATGCTTTAGCCATACGTTAAAGCGACCAAAACGACCTTCACGTTCGCTACGTTTGGTCTATGTTTGACCTGGACAGGCTGTACGGCTTGATACCACATCCTTCGCTCCAAAGGGTCCGGTCCGGGTAGGCAGCCAAGAAGCAGAAAACACCACAAGCCACAGAAATCTCGCCTGCCCCGGGACTGAAAGCCCACAAAGGCTCACGGTATTACTTATACACAATCATTCATGTTCCTGTCAAGGGAAATCGCGGGATTTGTTGGGATGTCCAAGGAACTTCGTACCCCCGCGGCGGAGAGCCCGTATGACCCTTGTCAATTGTGGTGACGTATATCTTTGGCTTTTCTGCATTCTTGGGCCAAAATCGCGGATGCTTTTATCAAAACATTGCCAATTCTTTTTAAGAACTCTGCGTATTTCTGAAGGAGGAGAAGAACCTCAGGAAGCCAAGAAATCCACGATTTCGGCACCAAACTGACGTATCGGGCTGACGTATGAAAGGGCAATGGCTTGCAAGTTATGAAAAATAACGCACTTCTGCGGCAATGAGCGCCGGCTTGTCGGGCCGGAGGTCCACATTTTCTGGAAAGTTTCACGTTTGCCGATTTGCCAACTTTTTGCGCACCTTTTACACAGAGAGATTCTTGGTTTTGCCGCAAATCCTTCACATTAGTGCCCAAATAACCAAAATGGGGATCCCACAAACCCTTTGAAAAGACCCCGAAAAGTGAGAGTTGATACTTGGCCTCAGACTCCTTAGCAGGTTATCAACGGTGATAGGCACCGGATAGGCCAATATAGCAAAGCGTCCCTCGTTTTGTTATGATACGACCCGATGTCCGATACAGAATTGCTCAAGAAAATATCATTGTCGTTTGATCGCGGCACGCTCCTACTCAAAGGTTTGGAGTACAAGGAACTGCCAAGTATTCCCGGCATCTCTACCTGGAAATGGGATGTGCGTGTGGGGACCTGGCGCTGCGAGGCAATTCACTATTTCCCGGTTCGAGCCGCCTTGCATAGCGAGTTTGTTTCATCGTTTCACGATGATGTACCGCAACCTGTTTCTGTTTGCTGGCCGAAGGTTGATCTTCCTGAACTGAGGCCGGAGCAGACATACGCACTAGCCACATGGAAGCAGGCTGGCTGTCGGGGCCAGATCATCATGCCGACGGGAACTGGAAAAACGGAGGTTGCGCTTGCTGCGATGAGTGAAGCAAGAATAGCGACCTTGGTGGTGGCGCCGGTCCGCGACCTGATGTACCAGTGGCACAGGCGGATTCTCACAGCGTTCGACTACGACGCCGGGATCGTTGGGGACAATCTCTACAACATCAAACCGGTTACGGTAACAACGTACGACAGTGCCTACATTCACATGGACAAGATGGGAGCTGGCTTTGGCCTGCTGATATTTGACGAAGAACACCATTTACCGGGCAAATGTCGTCGCGAAGCGGCGATTCTGAGCGCTGCGGGGATGCGACTTGGATTGACGGCTACTCCTGAGCGATCTGACGATCTGCACAGAGATTTGGACTGGCTGATTGGTCCCGTGGTCTACCAGATGCCCTTCGGACAAGCCAAGGGTTCGACCCTGGCCGACTTTGACGTAGTGCGCATCCCGGTGGCATTGAATGATTCCGAGCAGGCATCCTACGACCAATGCAGCCGAGTCATCCGGCAGTTCACCGCATCCCGCCGGAAGGATCTACCAGGCTACACATGGCAGGACTTATGTAAGGAATCAGGTGAGGATCCTCAGGCCCGTCATGCGCAGAAGGCCTATTATTACAAACAGTCCATTGAGAATCGTGCTGCGGAGAAGCTTCGAGTCCTGGAGGATATCTTCCGGCTGCACAGTGGTCAGCAAATCCTTGTTTTTGCAGGTTCCAATGCGATGGCCATCGAGGTCTCCAAGCGATTCCTTGTCCCGACCATTCTTTCGCATACCCGCAAACGCGAGCGACTGGCTGTATTGAAGGGCTTCGCCGAAGAATTGTTCACAGTGCTCGTAGCCAACCGTGTCCTGGATGAAGGGGTGGACATACCGGAGGCAAAAGTGGCCGTGGTGATCGGCGGCCAGGCGTCGACGCGTCAGGCAAAGCAGCGACTTGGCCGCGTGCTGAGAAGATCCGGCAATGCCAGGGCCACTCTCTATGAGGTGGTCTGCGAGAATACGAAGGAAGTCGAGCGTTCTCGAAAGAGGCGAAGAAGCGATGCTTACGAGCGAACACTCCATCGTCAACTATAAGGCGGGCCGAGCGTTTCCTGACCGCCTGACACAGAACAGGCATCGGCAGTATATGGATTACGCCGAGCAGATGCTCTCTGTTTACCGCAGTGGCATCGGCCAGCAGCGTCGTTCCCTGCACCAACAGATCGAATCGCTCTTCGCTGACGAGCCGGATTGTCCCATACGCCGAATCCAGGCGTTCTGCAAACTCCTCGACGACGTCAGCATCTTTCAAGTCGATCCTTCTGGGAAGGCGGCAAAACTTAGGCTTGAAGTATTCTCCAAGGTGGCGTGTCTGCATCCACTGGTACGACAGCCGGACCGCCTTTTCGAGCATGAGGAGACACGGGTAAAGACCCATCTGGCAGAAGGACTCGGCATGGCATGGGAGCACATCGAACAGACTCTCTATGCGGATGTCATCGCCTTCCAACAACTGGAGACATTTGAAGGCTATCCCGATTCCGCTGCCTTGCTGTCGCGGTACAACGTGGCTCAGCTTCAAGCGTGTCTTTACCGGGCTGAGAGCATGACCGTGGTGGCGACCGATGATCTCAAAACCATTCTCCGTTACGCTAAATTGGCCCGGCTCCTGCATGAGATCGAGCGGCTCCATCCTTCGAAATATCGTATCGTTTTTTCGGGTCCAGCCTCGGTGTTAGGAGAAACACGCCGCTACGGGGTGAACTTTGCAAAATTCCTGCCGGCGTTACTGGCCTGCAGGGATTGGAAGATGACCGCTATCGTGCAGACACCATGGAATACGCGTGCCAAACTGGCGGTCTCTGCGGACGATGGATTCACCAGCCATCTTCCATCACCACAAGAATTCGATTCCAGTCTGGAAGAGAACTTTGCCAGCAAGTTTGGGCAAGAACGTGACGGCTGGAAGTTGATCCGGGAAGGTGATATCCTCTACGACCACCAGAGAACCTTCGTTCCAGACTTTACGTTTCGACATCACGATGGTACGGAGGTATTCCTGGAGATCGTCGGCTTTTGGACGCCGGAATATCTGGCCCACAGGCGAGAGGTATTGCGCCAGTTTCGACAGCACAGAATGCTGTTCGCCGTTCCAGAAAAATCCCTTCGAGAAACCGCAACTATACCAGAAAACATATTGGTGTATAAAACCACCCTGAAGATTGGGTCTCTGATGAAAGCACTGGAAACGCTGCGAACAGCGGCTTTCTAGCCAGCGCCGAATAGGTGTCACAGAGATATATTGTCAAGGAATTTGCATCGTCCACCTATGAAAAGCTCAAAGTCAAAAACTCAACTCCCTGTGAGTCTGACTATGTCACGGTGAATGTCACTCGCTTTTCGCTTCGTTCATTGAAACAACTAAAAGTTTTTGTGTCGCGTAGCCGACACAAAGGCTGTATTGGACGAAACCGCGGACGAGTCCTTTGGGATTTTAGCGATGGGCCGACTTGTGCCTCATCGGTGGACGGCAGGAGGTGTGGGCGAGATGAGATGTTGTTCGATGGCGAATGGGTCGGTCTGTTGGATGCGATCGGAGTCTAATCAGGCCTAACCGATGGCAAGTTTTGGGCGATATTTCACTGGATAGATGGACCGGTATTGCCATGGACCCTGAAGGTCCATGTTTCGGATGAGATTCTATGGCTGATCGGATTGAGGTTGGCTGTCTCACGGCGGTGCTCTCCCTTGCCGGGGCAGACGCCTTATCCAGATCAGCGTTCCCTTTTGACAATGACGGCATTTTCTCGTTTCTGACGGCGGGGCCACTTCCACATCCCTATCTTCTTCAAATGCTTCTTGCGGGTCCTCTGTGGATTGAGTCAGGGTCTGTTGTAGGACGGACAGGTTCTTGCGATGCGAGGGACTCCACAGACCGTAGTAACGCACTTTGTGAACGCCAGCCGGCAGCACATGCTGCAGAAAACGCCGGATGAACTCTTCGGCGCTGACCGTCATGGTCTTTGTCTGAGCACCGCCGGAACCCTTATATCGAAAGGTGACCTTGCCATCCTCCGCTGAGATGATTCGACTGTTGGTGATGGCTACACGGTGAATGTAGCGGGCTAGGTAATTCAGGACGGTACCCGTGCCCTGGACGGCCGGTTTGCAGTGAACGACCCAGTCCTTCTGCCATAGGGATTTCGGCAGGGTACGATCCTTGAATCGCCTGCGGATACCCTCGAGGACGCTGCCCCGAAACAGGCGTGATAACGCCTTGACCGGAGCCAGATAGTCCTCTCTGGTCGGCATCCACGTGCGTCCATCGGACGACAGACCTCCGCCAGTCACCAGACAGTGCACATGAGGATGGTACGTAAGATTGGAAGCCCACGTATGCAGAACCGCCATCACGCCCACACGGCCGCCGACATAATGCGGATCGGCTGCCAGCTTGACTATAGAATGGGCTGCTGCTTTGACCAGCAGACCGTAGACCCCTTTCTGATGCCGGCGCGCAAAGGCCCTCAGCTCATGCGGCAACGTAAAGATCACATGATAATACGGGACCGGCAAGAGTTCCTTTTCCCTTGCCCGGAGCCATGCCTCGGTCTCGTTCTTGTGGCACTTCGGACAACTGCGGTTACAACAGGAGTGATACGAATACTCCAGCCGGCCACAGTGATCGCATTCGAATACATGGCCTCCCAGCGCGGGCGTACGGCATCGGAGTATGTCCTTGAAGGCTCGCCGATGACTGGAGGGTATCTTATCGCCGAACTTGCGGAGGTACTCAGAGCCGTAGCGTCGCAAGACGTCGGCTACTTCGACCACGGCGGTTGCCCAGACAAATCAATCCTGTCGCATGATTTGGTTGATCTGCTTCTGGACGTTCGCCAGGGTCCCCTGCGTCAGATGCATATAGACGAATGTGGAGGTAATGCTCTTATGGCCCAACAACGCTTGAATCACTCGCAGATGCACCCCGGCCTCTACGAGATGGGTGGCATACGAATGCCGCAGCGTGTGGCAGCTGACGTTCTTTTGTATTTTGCTTTGCCGGACGGTGGCCTTCAGCCAATGCTGCACGCAGCTGGCGGTGATGGGCCCGGCGGTATACCCGGAGGGGAACAGCCATGTCCTTGGCCGGTACTGCCGCCAGTAGAGTCGCAGCTGGGTCAACGTCTGGATAGGCAGTGGAATAGATCGATCCCTGTGGCCCTTGGTATTGCGTGCCCAGACGACCATGCGCTGGCCGTCGATGTCATCAATGCGAAGATTCACGGCCTCGGAGACCCGCAGGCCGCACGTATACATCAGAATAAGAGACATGCGGGGTTTGGGACGCCGGACCAGACCAAGCAGGTGCCACATCTCCTCCCGGCTCAGGACGATCGGTAGCCTTCTGTTGGTCCTTGAGCCTCTGATCTTCAGTAAGCTCCAATCTCGGCCAAGCGTTGTTCGATACAGAAACTTGATAGCCGCTAGATCGACGTTGAACGTGCTCTTGGCATATTCCTTTGTCTCGATCAGATAGAGCAGATAGTTCCTGACCTGCTCTTGGGTGATTCTACAGGGTGGGCGCCGGTAGTGCTCGGCCAGCGCCTTGATGGCGTGAAGGTATCGGTCCTGAGTCCTCGGCGCCAAGGCCCTGAGCTTCATGTCCTCGATCATTCGCTTTCTTAGATGCTTCATTCTTGTACTCTTTCATTAGAGGGGATCGTTCTGGGTACCCACCGTCGGGATACCTCAGATGGAGCATCGGTCAGAAAGCCTCTCGGGCAAAAGGCAGGATCAAAGCTCACGCACACACATGAGCTTCACGCCGCACTACCGCGAAGCGGTTTAGTCCAATACTATGTAAATAAAAAATTCCTATAAAATCCTCATTCTGAGGCAAATAATGGATGTCGATACCTTCTCGATGTGGGCAAAATCAAGGTCTGTAGTGACATTTTGGTGTCAGAATGTCACCGTGTCTTCGCGACGTTCTTCAGCTCCTGAAAGAGGCGACCTTGCGAGCTTGATGTCACTGTTTCGCAGCTTCTGTTTGCGGCAGTTTTGCTCGCCAGTCTTCGACTTTTGCCGGCCCGGAGACACAGTTGTCCTGACGACACATACGATGAGAACAGCAGCAACACCCCCCATATGCTGATAGGTTGGCATGTGTGCCTTTTCTCCATGATGCGATGAGGCATTGAAAGACCGAACTTGTAGACGATAGCGGGCATGGGCAGGGCCTATCTGGATTTAACCGTGCGTCGCACAGGGCTGAGACCGACCACCTGAGGCTAAGGCGTTGGAGGCCAATCGCCCCAAGAGTCGTTGCCATCCTTGGGCGTCTTGGCGTTCCACTGGCTGATCGTTAGCTTCTGTCCCTTGCCTGCCGCCCAATAGGCCACATAATCGTCCGTTAGTTCATTCCAAGTAGAATCATTGTCATAGTTGCTATAGAAGCGATTTCCGCTGGATTGCAGCTTGCTGCCACCCAAGTCCGCCCACACACCAAAGTTCGGGCCCTCTGAAGCAGCGATGGTGTTCCCGGTTAGCACGGTGGTGCCAGTGGCGGATGCTTGCACGAGCACCTCGGCTACGGCGCCATTCTGGACGAACCGGTTGTTGGTAACATGGGCATTGCCCGAATCGAGCAGGGCAAGAGTCCTCCCGGAGTTGGTATTGCCATAGAACCGGTTGTTGTGAATATCGCAGCCCGCTCTCTGGTTTCGTATAGACAGCAAGTCGTATTGGCCCGTATTGCCCGTGAATTCATTGTCCTGTATGACGATCTTATGGTAATACCCCCTTCCCGCCGGATTGCCTTCGATCTGGACTTCAGGGTTGCTGTTGTTGATCACCCGATTGCCGCTGAACGTAAACGTGGGCACCTTCTTCATAGACATGGAGCGCCCCCCCACGTAAACCACGGACAGATCAGTGCCAACGACGATATTCTCGAATGTCGAGTTCTGCACCGTGATGTTACAGTGGGGCTGCCAGCAGAAGAGGATGGCTTTGAAGTCGTAGGTCTGGTCCTGCCCGTCCCAAACGCAGTTGTCAAATGTGATCTGGCTATCGGACGGCGCATAGCTGTCGAAGTTGATTCCGGTCATTGCATCGGCTTCAGTACAGCCCGTAAGGTCGTTCTGGAAGATGAAGCCCGAGACGGTCACAAAGTCGGTTCGGCCGATGTGGATCGGGCGGGTAGGCTTGAAGCCACATGTGATCGCGGCTCTGGGCGCGAAAATCGTGGTTCTTCCAGGCGCGCCGACTAAGGTCAAAGTCGCGCTCGAGGAGGTGGGGATTTGCGTGATATAAACTGACTCGTAGTAGGGGCCACTATCCAGAACCTCAATAGTGACGTGTTGGGGGTCTCTCGCCAGAATTCCCGCGGCGGCCGCGACAGCCTGGGTGATTGAAGTGCAATTGGCACCGCCGGACTGGTTGACAGTAATAATCGCCTGGGCATGGCCGACTGCGACGAATCCGACGAATCCTTGCAGGACACAAAGTCTTAGGATTCCTGCTTGTAGCATTGAACATTTCATTGTTGTTCCTCTTAAATGGGGGTGGTTGTGATGAGAGGCGATGCTTTACACTCCGCCTCCATACTTTCAAACATCCTTCTTTGACGATTTACAGGAGCTAATATGCACTTCACCGTTACGGCATTTGACTTCAGCAATCATCTGACAGCGTCAGGCAATATACAAACACCGTGATCCTTAGTCCCGGCAAAGAGATTCGTGCCGCTCACTAAAAGGGCATAGACTTGGGTGTTCGTCAAGTCGTTGTTAATGGCTGTCCAGTTTGTGCCATTATTGGTCGAGACAAAAACGCCCTTGGCCGTCCCTGCAAAAAGATTCTTGCCGCTCACCGCAAGGCCCCAAACCTCAGTAGTGTTCGTCAAGCCGTTATTGATCGCCGTCCAGCTTGTGCCGTTGTCGGTCGAGCGAAAGACGCCCTTGTCACCAGTCCCGGCAAAGAGATTTGTGCCACTCACCGCAAGGCTGCGGAGAGAAGTCGTCGTCAAGCCGTTATTGACCGCCATCCAGCTTGTGCCGTTATTGGTGGAGAGAAAAACCCCGCTGCCGTCAGTCCCTGCAAAGAGATTCGTGCCACTCGCCACCAGGGCCCAAACACGAGTGTTCGTCAAGCCGTTATTGACCGCCGTCCAGCTTGTGCCGTTATTGGTGGAGAGAAAGACGCCACTACGCCAAGTCCCTGCAAAGAGATTTGTGCCGATCACCGCAAGGCGGGAACTAAATGTGTCCAAGCCGTTATTGACCGCCGTCCAGCTTGTGCCATTGTCGGTGGAGCGAAAGACGCCGCCGCCCCCGTTAGTTCCTGCAAAGAGAGTCACGCCGTCCGCCCCGTTGGAACTCACCGCAAAAGCCAGAACATAAAGATCCGTCAGGCCATTATTGACCGCCGTCCAGCTTGTGCCGTTGTCGGTGGAGCGAAAAACGCCACTGCCGTCAGTCCCTGCAAAGAGATTGTTGCCGCTCACGGCAAAACTCCATATCGAACCTCCGTAGATGCCGTTTGTTTGAACCCATTTCTCGGCGGAAGGTGTTATTCCTGCACGAGCAGTCAATACAAGAGCCATCGGGACAATAAGCAAAGCTAATAGCATTGCGATTGCTACAGCAACCAAGCTTGGGCGTTTATAGAATTTTTTTCCTGGTTTTAACATGGTTTTTATCCTTTCTTCAATATCTCTGACTGAACCTACAATAGCCAAGCTGGGAATGGGCCGAGCTGAACGGCGCTCAGTGGCTAGTGCCTCCACAATGGCTCCAGTATATTGCTCCGGCGGAGCGCTGAGATTGACGACAGCCATCTCATCACAACATTTTTCACGTTCAATACGGATTCTCCTGTTCGCCCACCAGACCAATGGATGGAACCAGTAGACCGCTTGAGCCGCCACCTGGAGTAAGTTAATACCGGCATCAAAACGGGTAACGTGACTCAGTTCATGGGCTAAGATCGTCCGGCAGCATTGTGGACCATCCAAATTCACAAAGTCAACCGGTATGTAAACACTTCCTCGAAGCAGCCCCCACACAAACGGCTGTCCGATATCCTGGGTCAACCAGATCCTTGGCAACTGCTTAAGTTTGAGGCTTGTGAACAACTCCTGTAATACCTGATACAGGGCGGGGGGCAGAGGCATCCTTCTGCGACGCAACCATAGGGTATATCGCACTGCTCGGCTGCCAACCCACAATAGAAACAAGAAGGCTCCCACCGACCATAGAAGGACAATCGTCGCCTTGGTGTTTGGCGCTGCTGGTCCTGATTTGATTGGATCGAAGACTTCCTCCGTCTCCACGAATTTACCCGCTTCAGTGGTCGCCGAAGTGCCGGTATGCGTTTCGGGCAATGCCGACCGCGTCACAGGTTCGACGAACGACCTTTCAGGCAGGACCGCCACCGGTACTGAATAGACAGGGGGGACCAGACATTTCGCCAAAACGATCAGCCACAAAAGATAACGAATGTGAGCACTCCTGTTTCTGAGGGTGAATGATATCAGAGCCACAATTGCAGCCAGCAGGGCTATCTGCCAGCTTTGAGCAAGTAAATATCTGGTAACCAGATCTACGTAGGCATTCATAGCAATCACTCCACAGACAGCCCCCGGATTATTTCTTCTTCGCTAAGTCCCTCAATCTTTCGATGTCCTCGTCGCTTATTTCGCTATGCAGAGCAAGGTGCTGCATCAGAGGCACGGGATTGCCGCCGAACAACCTCAGGACGAGGTCATTGATCGTCCGCTTGATAACGTCTTCCTTTTTCGCAGCAGGCGTATAGACGAAAGCCTTGCCACGAACTCGGTGTTTGAGATATCCCTTCTCCTCAAGCCGGCGCAGGAGCGTTGCGACAGTTACGTAGGTCACCTTTCGATTGGCAGGCAGCGCATCGTACACTTGTTGGACCGTGGCTTGCTGGGACTCCCAGACTAAGCGTAGGATTTCCGTTTCAGCAGGACTCATTGCAGGTCGTTTGTGTTTGGTCATCTTAATTCTCCTATTACGTATGTCATATTAAATATATGACATGTGTCATACTATGCAACAGAAAAATAGGGAATTCTTCAAAAAATCTCTGTAAAAACCGTTCTTGGCCTCAAAAACGCAGAAGAAGGAGTGAAAAAATGGACGCAGGGTCACAGTACGATGTTCACATTTGCTCAGTTTTCACTGTTCAGGGCCGCGCCCGTGGGTTTTCCCACACAAACCGCCTCCCGGCTGTCGCGGATTGAGGTGGTCATTCCTTCTGTCCCGTGCTGACGCAGCCGGTCGGCGATGGAGGTGCGGCGGATCCTATGGAGGATTTCGTTGTACGACAAGGGGCCCTCCTCCAATCTGCCTGAAGGATTGTTGTGGGTGCTGCTTGGGTGTAGAATCAGGACATGCCTTGAGGAAATGAATGCAGATGGAATCGTTTCTCTTCGGAGACAGAAGAAATGTTGAATAGAAGACAATTCATTCGCGGGACAGCCGCTGGCTTTGGCACACTCGGCCTTGCTAAGGGTGTAGTCGCAGGCGAAGTGCCAGCGGATGCAGCAAAGGCTGCGGCAGGTGTGAGGCCACTGATGTACGTGGGTACGCAGGGAAGTGCAGCGGAAGGAATGCTTCGGTTCTACAAACGCTGCGGGGTCAACAATGTGTGCGGCGATCCTGACCAGTGGTCCCCGGACGGTCTACTGGAATTGAAAGAGCGGTGTGCGAGAAATGGCATGGCCGTAGACATGGTGCCACTCGGAATGCCGCGCTCGGTTGGCCTGCTTGGTGATAAAGGCTACCGTGACGAGCAGATTGAACAGACGTGCCAGCAGATTCGCACAGCGGCACAAACAGGGATTCCCGCGATCAAGTACAACATGAGCGTTCTGGATGTTCTCAGGACTGGCACCACTCCGGGACGAGGAGGCTCACGTTATAGCACATGGGTCTACGAAGACGCAGGCAAAGGCCGAGCTCCAACCAACGTAGGACAGTTTCAAGCCGACCTTTACTGGGAGCGGATTATTTATTTCCTCGAGCGAGTCATCCCCGTTGCCACAGAGTACAAGGTCAAGATGGCTTGCCATCCGCATGACCCTGGCCTACCACCGGAGGGCTATCGCGGCGTGCAGCAGGTCCTGGGGACGGTGGAAGGGCTCAAGAGACTCATCGACGTATCGCCCAGTCCGTATCATGGGCTCAATTTCTGCGTTGGGACTGTGGCCAGTAGCCTGCCCAATCCCTCGTCGGAGATATTTGAGGTGATCCGCTATTTCGGCCGGCGTGGGAGGATATTCAACGTTCATTTCCGCAACATACGAGGTCGCCGCGATGACTTCCAGGAGGTTTATCCTGATGAAGGAGACATCGACATGTGCGAGGTGATGAAGGTCCTCAAGGAAGTGGGATATACCGGAATGGTTATGCCGGACCATGTGCCAGCGCAGGCAGAAGACCCGAACCAGTTCCAAGGTTTCGCATTTGCCTTGGGATACATCAAAGGCTTGATTGAGTCGGTCTCCGCCGGATCGTAGAGGCACAGACCAGACTACGGCCGGGGCTGGGGGGTTCGGCTATTCTTTGGCCCCATGCTTCACCGCAACCCGACGATTTCGGTGTCATCGCAACGTTGATCAACCTTCCGCACTCCCGGGCCAGCACTCCGGACCCTCCACCACAAACCACCTCCCGGCTGTCGCGGGGGTGGGTTGCTGTGATGGGGTGGTTATTGTTTGGCGCGGTGCTTGCGCAGTAGGTCTGGGATGGAGGGGTGCCAATGGTGCCAGTGTGTCGAATTGGTATTCTTTGCTATAAATCCTGGGCAAGCGACCGAAAAAGAACACTTGGCATTGCACGACCGATTCAGCCACCCGAAGCACAAGAAAGTAACGCCTTGAGGCGCCACCAAGAGCCACCGTAGCTATTCTATTGAGGCTGCCAGAGCCGGCAGCATCGCAGCCCAAATCCAATCACTCAACATCATATAGTCCAGCCGGACACAGCTCTATCTGGTCAATGTATATATGGTCTCTATCTCCATCCGCCTGGCCGGAATTTGTGCCGTCACCTAAGCCTATCGTAATTTTCTTTACTGAGGTCAAGTCTACGCCACCATCACTGAACAGCCCAAGGGCGGTGGTCCACCGGCGCCATGAATCAGACTGACACGCGTGGGTATACGGGTGCTCAACCGTGAAACTCTGGCCGGAAGCATCCTCCAGCCTCACGTACATCAGATGCCGCATATTTTTGTGTTCACCGATGAAGAGCAACGACAGAGTCTTAACAGAGCGGGCTGTCCAGTCCTGTGGACTGCCAAATGTCCGCGTGACCTCAGTAAAGTAAGGTTCATACTGATTCTGAAATTCGAACCGCATCGACTTGTTGCCCTGGCCGTCCGCCGCGAGAAAGACGTACCGGTAGGCTCCGGGCAGGTTGTGTGGCCAGGCATTTTGTATTTCCACGTCGTTACCATAGGACTGAAAGTCATCCACAGTTGTGCACTCCGCGGTCTTGAAGATCCACGTATGACCTGTGACCGTGCCGGAGGGACCGACCTGATCGATCCGCCATTGGTACGTCTGGCCTAATTCGAGATTCCCGGGCGTGCAGGTGGTTCCCGATGGAGCGGGATTGACCTTTTCCATCGCTCCGGGCCGACCTATCCAGAGCTCTCGGCCGGCTGCAAACTCCGCCTCGTGCCAGCTCAGACTCACATCGACGGGCACGTCCACCGACCCATCAGCAGGGCTGGGATTAACCGCCGCCGGACCATCGGAGACAGATGAGACATTGTCAAAAAAACTACGAAAGCCGACTGCTTGGGGATCTTCCCACATCGCGAATATGCCGCTGACACCGTCTTTAAAGACACCATCATGAATGTTCGGAGCCTCCCAGGGGTCATTGGCGCTGGTGTCGACAAACGTCGGCGTTCTCACGAGCAAGGGTCCGCCCTTGTACTCATAGACACTGCCCGTGATGTATACGGGGCTTGAGCCGACCACGTCCAACTCAAAATAGTGGCTCCTGGCGTGATCCAGGCCTGGTACTGGGACCTCCGGCTGCCAGGTTGCCATAATATCGGTCTTGAGGTTTACGGCCTTGATTAATTCGACCTTTAAATTGGCAGGGCCTTCCTCACAATGTATGAGCATAACGTAGCAACTTGCAATGATGCCGGGGTAGCCGGTTATCGATCCATTATCATTGAAGTAAGTTATTCTTGCCGCCAGACCGTGGTAATTCCATGAGGCATCACCAGTGATATTGAACTCCGCAGCGACGCGGACGTCTCTGAAACGATCACCAGGGTCCCCGATCCCGACGCCGAATTGCGAGCCGCCGACGTTAGCCGGGCTTGTCTCATCCAAAGAAATATAGTCGTTGTTATCCAGTCCGTCCCGTATGGTTGCGTTGAATGTCTTGGTCAGGTCCGGATAGCAGCCGAACAGCCAGGTGGGCAAGTGGAATGAGTTACCGTCAAAGCTTTCCAACCAGTTTGCTTTCGCTGTGCTGCCCAATACTGCGATTGCACCGATGAGTACATAGACCGTTAAGAAGTGTTTGCAGATTCTAAACATGACGTTCCTCCTTCAAGAAACCCGACTCGAATGGTCAATCACAAAACTACAATCTCAGGCATGCCAGAGGTATTCTGCGCGCCTAATAGACCTACAGTTTCCTGAATACAACCACTTTATTTGTACCAAATCCACCCCTCTTTAGTCAAGCAGAATCTTCCGATCTGTTGAGATGGCGTGCCCGACAGGCTTGTATGCGCATTTCCATGTCCAGTTTCCCTTGAGTCACCGGAACTTGCAAAGTTTAGATGCTTCTTGTATAGTCATTTACGTCAATCTTGCCCACAAACGATTTGCCTCGATGCAATCCCTCGCGTATACTGTCCCATGCAATCTACAGCGATCAGGTTTGAGGGTCGGCTGATGGCAACAATAACCAAAAAAGAACTCGTGGACCGAATCGCACAGAGGACTCAAAGCAAGCACGCTGCTGTCAGGGCAGTGGTGCAGCAATTCCTCGATGAGATTGTCTCTGAGCTCGCCAAGGGCAACCGCCTGGAGTTCCGTGACTTCGGTATCTTTGAAGTCAGGCACGCGGCGCCGAGAACTTCACAGAATCCCAAGACCCTCGAACCAGTTGAGGTCCCCGCGCAGCGGAGAGTGAAGTTCAAGATGGGGCGGCTGATGGGCGAGAGGATAAACAGTAAGGCTGGCAAGAAGCAGTGAGCTGTTTTGCGGACACCGACCCGTTGTCTCCCCGAACAAGACGCCACTGCCAACGTAGAGGTCTTAACCCAGCCCCTGTATCGCACGCATTGGCACAAGCCTTCCACCCTTTTGCCCGGCAGGGGCTATCTCAACATGCGGCGAATGTGACAGCCCCTGCTGCATAATGAAGAGGTGTGTCGCCGTAGCAGTTTACTGCTCATTCGGTCACAACTGCAAATAATTGCTGAAGGTGCGCATGTCGCGGAAACGTGCATGAAATGCCTTGGCAGTGGGGTTGTTAGCGGTGACGCCTGCCACGACGGCCGCCAGAATTACCTCGTCGGCCTTCATCCACACGGCCTCCTGTACCAGAACGACTTCGCTTACGCCGGATGCTACGAGCCTTTGCATTCGTCCGACTCTTTTCGACCTTGATCCTCTGTCCCGTTAAGTCCTTACCATTCGTTTCTTGGATGGCCTTTCTGGCCTGGCTGGCTGAGGACATTATTACAAACCCGAATCGTCGTGATTTGCCCGTTGCTGGGTCCATTGCGATGGTAACGGATCTGACTTGGCCGAAGCTCTCAAAAGCTTGACGCAATTCGTCTTCGGTTGTCTCGCCTGACAAGTTTCCCACAAAGATCTTCATCTCGTTTTCTAAGGTCCTACCAAGAGGGTTTCAATTTCAAAAACTGGACAACCGGTTAAGCTGTTACTATACGGGTAAATACTCACCTTTCCAGATTTTCTCGGTCAAATCCTGCAGCTCTTCATCATAGCTCTTGAGGACCTCGAAATATTCAGTGGACTCCAGAGCTTCTCTGGCGCTTTCATCTTCGGGTTTTGCGTCTTTTGGCAAGACTGAGTTTATAAAGAACTCATAGTGGTCTCTTATGGAGCAGGGCATGAGCCAATTGTCTGGTCTTTTCCAATTGTCCAGGCCGTATTCTCTCTGCCATTTTCGTCCCTTTTTCATGAAATCGGAGAACATCGCGTCAGCTAAGGTTCTACCGTTTTCATATAATTCGTAGATATTATCAACGTAGTAAGGAATGAAGGCACAGGGCGTTACGTTGCCGTGCCAATCGACATAAGCGTATCCGCCGTTTCTTCCGTAGGCAATGCAGCCTCTGGCGAGCACGCCGCTATTCCAAAAATCAGCCAGACAGTATCTCTTTTCGCCTAACAGTTTTTCCCATCTTCTATATAACTTGAGTCTCGCTTCCGGATTCACCATCAAATCAAGCTCGTTTTTGCCCCTGCCGATCGGCATCAGTTGGAATTCCCACATGTAACAGGCGCCGTGCTCTTCAAAGTAAAAGTCGTAAAATTCATCTTCCAGCAGTACATCAATATTCTTGCTCGTTGCAGTAACGGAAATGCCGAAAGGAACACCCTCACCTCTCAAGTGCTCAAAGGCTTTGAGGATCTTTTTGAACGTGCCGGCCCCTCTTCTTTCGTCGGTTTGGCTTTCGAGGCCCTCAACGGAAATCGCAGGTGTTATATTGGCTGATTTTGCAAGTCTTCGAGCCACTGCCTCGTCAATCACCGTGCCGTTGGTATATACGAGGAAAAGCATGTCGTCATATTTTTCGTAGATATCGAGCAGGGTCTTACCTTCGCTTCTATAGAGAAACGGCTCACCACCGCTGATGGTTATGAACCTGCCGCCGAACAGGTCATGAACCTCGCGGATCACTCTATCAACGATCGGATACGGTATGGTGGCGGCCGTATCTGCTCCCGAACCCGCATAACAACCGATGCACTTCAGATTGCATTTTTGTGTGGGAGAGAAAACGATAAAGGTTGGCGGAAGTTCCCCGTATTTTTCCTCGAATTCTTCAACAGCCTGATTGCAGCTATGGTCTTTGCGAATAAGGTTGTTTTGAACAAACACATCGACGATCTTCTCGATGATTTTGCCGGAGACGTAGTCTTTATCTATATTTCTGTTCACGCAGTGCAGCATCGCCGATAAGAACTGGTATCTCTTTATCTGCACTTGTCGCAAATCGTCCGAGTCGTCATTGACCATACTCTTATAGATGTAATCATCGATTTTCTTTTCCAGCAGCTTCCTAAGGTGTTTATGGTTGACCATCGTTTTCAGTGTGGAGGATATGATTTCCGGTTTCATTTTCAATTCCCTTCCAACATATCAAGACCGCCGAGATGATTCACCCCAAAACGCCTTTGCCTCGACAGCAAGTATGGCACAGATTCGAGCTTCTTGCAAGAAATAAATCGCCGCTTAAACCTGCTCAGCTGCGTCCCGGAGCCTCATTGCCGCCAGAATGTAAAGTCTGTCTTCAGAATTCAACGCAGAAACACGGGCGCCCAATATTAAAACAACCGTTGGTTAGTCACGGGCTGGGAGTTTATCTCAGAATCTCCGATAGTTGCTTTCGCAACTACACGTTTGTCTGCGACTATGCCGTCTGGCACACGGCCTTCGGAGCTTCCTTTTTCAATATGACCTTCGCTAACTGTCGACCATGAACCGTAATTGTGCCAGAACAGGTGCGACAGCAAAGCTATTTAGCACACTTGTGTTTATCTACCTTCAACTGCAAGCTGACAATCTTTCCGGCAAGCATCGGTGCCATCGCGGGGCCATCGTACGGGAATTCGGTCACTACGGCGATATTTCGGAAGCCTGCTTCTTTCATTGCAGCCAGATACTCCTGCTTGCCACATGCCACGCGGAGCCACTCCGCCCAGACTTCGAGCCCCGGGCTATCTGCTGGAGGCAATCGCCCCTCCACGACTAAGAGCTTATCCCAGTAGACCTGTGGCACGGTAGGTAATGAGAGCACAAACCAGATGAAGCAAACCCAGATAGTTTTCCGGTTTCTTCTCCCAGCGTATGAGGATGCGCCGGAAGCGATTCAT
>Ga0315295_10000081_pt1 | contig 79188 bp, 80 predicted proteins | sample YL17G14_0_MG_FD_204453 | JGI IMG/M metagenome (GOLD analysis project Ga0315295, IMG submission 204453) | Sediment microbial communities from Yellowstone Lake, YNP, Wyoming, USA - YL17G14_0 | ecosystem: Environmental > Aquatic > Freshwater > Lake > Sediment | place: USA: Wyoming | collected... | reverse complement strand
ACTGTGGGTATCACGTTAGTCGAATTCCGGGCTTCAGTCTGCCATACTCCCAAGACGCTCCGCGGATGCATGAGTGTGTTGTTTCAGCAGAGGGCCTCAAGGCCAAGACGGGAGTGGCGGCTATGAACGTGGGAAAGCGTCTTCTAGATCTAGGGCTTCATGCTCCAACCGTATACTTCCCGTTGATAGTGCCTGAGGCGCTCATGATTGAGCCGACTGAGTCTGAGTCAAAGCAGGATTTGGACGCGCTGATCGAAGCTATAAGACGGGTTTCTGATGAGGCGTTTCAGGACCCTGAGAAGGTGACTAGCGCTCCGCACAACACCGCTCGTGGTCGTCTTGACGAGTACAGAGCTGCCCATCCCAAGACACTCACTCTGTCATGGAGAATGCACTTGGCGCGGGAAGCCGAAGAAGGCGAAACCTAGACGGGACTGAATGCGACCAACGCCCTACCAAAAACATTAGAGCGTTTCGAGGAAGACAGCAGAACAGCAATGATAATCCAGAAGAGAGTCGGTCGCCACGATATCGTATTGGAAGCCAAGTCTGTCGGGAGTGACTTACTGGTGGTGATCTATGGTGGCGATGAGCGTCACATTGGCGCCGTCGCAGTGGCCTATCCTGCAATGAGTAACTACAGGGCAACAAGTACTGTCAGTCTGAACTCTTTGACGCTACCTGGGCATAGTGACTATGTTGTGGCAAACTCTGCAGCCGAGAAGACATGTAAGGCCCTACGGGTCACTACAGTTGTGACTGTCGGTATCCACATGAACAACGCGTCAAGAGAGGAGATTGAGGGAGCAGTCCAAGCCGCTGACTTGATGGTTGATGAGATGATTGCCCGGCACAAGAAGCGGCCCTAACGATTGGAGGTGTATCTGTTGCGAATTGTGTTCAAGTCGTTTGGTCAGCTGCGAAGAGTGCTTGGTGGCCAGTCGATTGACATAGATGTGCCAGATAAGTCAACGATACGTGATGTCATCGACAGGGTGATAGCCATTGGTGGCCCAAGCGTGAAACGGCAGGTTATGGAGGGTGACCGAATCAGTGGGAGTCTGATAGTGTTGCTCAACAAGAGGGACATTGACACACTCCAAGGGGCCAACACTGTTCTGAGCGAAGGCGATGAGGTAGCTATACTTCCGCACGTCCAAGGGGGTACGTGCATCTGTTCAAGGGTTGGACAATCTTGCACGCATCAGCTCCTGGCCTGAACGATGATGTCGATCAGCTTCCCTGTCTTTGCACTGGCTCTGGCCGCCTCTACGACACGAAGGGCTCCAACGCCATCATCAAGACCGACTCTTGGGGCCCCCCCGGTGTCTATGCATTTCAGGAAGTCGTTAATGACCTCCTGAACGGGTTCTCCATAGACTTTGATTGTTGCACCTCTCTCAGGCAGATTGATAGTCCTGTTGTCTGCTGATGGTTCTTGGTCCAAGTCCTGCACCTTTATGATCTGACCGAACAGGTCCAGAACCAGAGTCCCCTTCGTCCCGGAGATGTCCATCTCCCTCCTTCTGCCTGCATACTGTCTGGACAGATGAAAGACATGTTGAGTACCCATTTCGAACTTGACGAGCACCGTGGCTGAGTTGAGAACACCTCCCTCGGAATCGCACTGTGCATACAGCTTTGCACGACCACTGCTTATCCTTGCCATTATGTCAAAGTCGTGGACTCCTATGTCCTCAAAGACATCACCGAGTGAGGCGATTCTCGACGGTTGGACGAAGCCCCTCCTGTCATGAATGACTGTCCGAGGGGTGCCAATGGCCCCGGCCTTTATCAGGGCGATTGCTCTCTCGACCACGGGGTTGTAGATCTCGGAGTGGGACACGATGGTGACTATCTTCTTTGCACGGAGTACGCCAGCAACCCTATTCGCATCCTCGAGCGTGCTGGCCAACGGTTTCTCTATCAAGATTCCCTTGATCTTGTCATAGCTCTTGGCAATCTTCTCTGCAATACCAGCGTGTGTGGATGTTGGCGTTGATATGACAACCCCGTCCAATGGGGTTTCTCCAATCATCGATTCGAAGCTGCTATATGCCTTCACACCGTAGGTGGCAGCGACCTTCTGTGCTTTCTCGAAGTCGGTGTCTGCCAGAGCGGCCAATGCACGCATATTGCCGAGTATTCTCGCGTGTATTTGCCCCATGTTGCCAGCACCGATTATCCCTATTCTTGGAATGGCCATCTTTGAGAACCCCTGTGGTTTCGCCTCTGTCGAGCCCTAGATTTCCTTATAGGTTGCTCTCTTGCATGGAACAACAGGCCTGTTTCAAGAAGCATGATGGTGCGGAGGGAGGGATTTGAACCCTCGATTCGGGCGCTCAAGCAAGAGCTAGAAGCGAACCCCTACGAGACAGGCGCCTCAGGCCTGCGCCTTTGACCTAGCTTGGCAACCTCCGCAGTTTCCTCGCAACTCCTGTGCAAACTAATGATAAGGATTCCTATGAACTGGTCATCAAGGTCTATTAGTCTGAGGAGGGCTCTTGTCAGAACCTCCGCGTGTTTTCGTTTCTGGTCAGAATGGTAATAGGGTGGACCCTCGCGAGTCGTCCTGTATCGGCGTTCCCCTTGGAATCTTATGTCGCTCTGCTAGAATCATCCGGGTATGTGTGCCATGCTATTCTGCAGCGGTGGTGGACTATCACGATGCTCTCTCACAAGTCCGGCCACCATAAGTCGGAGCCAAGATGAACAAGGACGGATTCCTGTGTTGTATGAAACTGTATTCACTCAACGAGCTGTTGGCATTTACAGATTGAGATGGAGCCTCGGGCGGGATTTGAACCCGCGACCCTCCGCTTTCGAGGCCTATGAGTGAACAACTCACAGGGCTTACGAGGCGGATGCTATAGCCTCTAAGCCACCGAGGCCCGGCTGGAGGGCAACCCCCCTCGGGGCGCTAAAAGGTTTATCATTGTTGTGAACAGTGAACGATGGAGGTCGCATTCATGACTATTCGTGACATTGGCGAACGCGCTTTTCTAGCAAGCATACAGAGTATGGTGGGACAAGTACCAGGTGCGCGGCTAGGCTTTGATGATGATGCTTCCGACATCCCGCTCGCCGATAGTACCCACATGATAGTCAAGGTTGACACTTTCAACAGTGGTTCCGACTGGCTGCCCGGCATGACGGAGGCTCAAGCGGGCAGAAAGACTGCAGTCATGGCAATGAGCGATTTGGCCGCTAAAGGGGCGGCGCCCATTGCCAGCATGTTGTCGCTCTGTGTGCCAAAGGACCAAGAGGCGAACTCAGTCCGAGAGATGATCAGAGGTTATTCCCAGTACTGCACGATGAATGGAGCCCGCTTCATAGGCGGCGACATGGGGACCTCATGTGAAACAGTACTCACGGCTGTCATGCTCGGTACTGCAGTAGGAGATCAAATCGTGGCTAGAACAGGCGCAAGGAGAGGTGACATCGTTGCTGTGACAGGTGTGTTCGGACTGACGTCGGTCGCTTTCAGAATACTTCTCGACGGGTTGAGTTCCTCAGACACACTAAGGAGTCGAGCTCTGACTGCAGTCTACAGGCCGGAGATCAACTTGCGTCTAGTTCCAGCGCTTGCTCATGCGCAGGCCGTCACAGCGACCATGGACAGTAGCGATGGTCTGGCAATCACGCTCAACACCATAGCGTCGCAGAGCAATCTTGCATTCAGTATCGACCGGCTTCCCGTGGCAGAAGGTGTTGCCGAGTTCGCAGAATCACACGGCTTCAATCTTCTCGATGTGGTGGCGAGAGGAGGTGAGGAGTTCTCGCTCGTTCTCACGGTCCCCGCAGACAAGTGGGACAAAGCTGTGTCCATAGCACATCAGAGCCGGGCCGAGCTAATTCCCATTGGTCATGCGCACGAGGGCAATGGCGTCTTGTGGGAGAGTCCTGAGGGACCTGTTGTCATACCCCCGGTAGGCTATGATGACTTCAAGGAGTGGAGTTAGCTGGTCCGCATTGTCATTGTGGATGGATATGTGGATGAACCGACTTGCCTCGGAGTCCCGCCTTACATCAGTCCATATCCTCGATACATTGCTGGAGCCATTTGGACACACGATCCTCATGCAGATGTGATCTACGAAACAATCGACCAAGTCAGAGCCGATGTTGATGCTGCCCGGTCTGTCTGGATGCGTGCACACGCACTGATGCTTATTGCGGGCATGATTGTGCCAGGAAAGTACTTGGGCGGTACTCCAATCTCTGTCAGGGAGGCTAAGGAGTTCTTCTCAACAAATGCTCTTGCTGATGTGCCAAAGCTTCTAGTCGGCCCATGGGCACGTTTCGGGTGTGGACTTGGCGGCGGCAGGCTTGCACTGAGTTCCGACGTTCTCTCCCCTCCCTTCGACTACATCGTTCGGGGGGATGCAGAAGTGGTGATTGCAGGTCTCGCCCAAAGCAGCTGGGACTTTTCGTCTGTCAATCTCAATCAGGTCAGGGCAGGACCTCAGGAGATTGAAGAGTATGCGCTCAGAGGGAGTGCCATTGTCAATCAGCATCCTGGTTATTCAGAGAAGCACCTGATATGTGAAATCGAGACCTACCGAGGCTGTCCTCGATACATCACTGGTGGCTGTTCCTTCTGTGTTGAACCCCTTTATGGTCCCCCTGCACAACGGGAGCCCGATGGCATAGCGAGAGAAGTCGGGGCGCTTTATGAGCATGGAGTCAGGGCCTTCCGTATCGGACGACAGGCAGACTTGTTCACTTATGGATCAGAGGAGATGGGCGAAACTGAGTTTCCAACGCCTGCACCGCATATCATTGAGTTACTCTTCTCCAAGATACGGAAGGCCGCGCCAGATCTTGAAGTCCTGCACATAGACAATGTCAACCCGGGCACAATCGCAAGGCATCCAGAAGAGAGCAAAGCTGTGACCCGAGCAATCATGAAGCACCACACCCTGGGTGATGTAGCCGCCTTCGGACTGGAATCGCTAGACCCTGAGGTGAAGAAACGTAACAATCTCAAGGTGACCGCAGAAGAGGCCATGATGGCGATAAGGATTCTAAACGAAGTTGGGGGTCAGAGACCGCCATGGGAGTTGCCACACCTGCTCCCGGGCATCAACCTTCTATACGGCTTACCGGGCGAGAGCCGAAGGACCATGCAGTACAACATGGACTTCCTGAAGGAGGTGCTGGACCAAGGACTGATCGTCAGGCGAATCAACATAAGACAGGTTGTCAGGTTCCCGGGTACGCGGATAGTCACGGATGAGAAAGGCGGACTGAAACATAACGAGTTCATCCGACACAAGGAAGAGATTAGGCAACAGATTGACCAAGTGATGATCAAGAGAGTGGCCCCGTATGGAACGGTGGTTCGTTCAACCTACGTCGAGGGGCGTGAAGGAAACCTACACCTGATGCGTCAACTCGGTACATACCCTCTGCTTTGCCACATGCCCATGGGTCAGGACATTCCACCTCTATGCAATGTCTTCGTTGTGGATCACGGCCCAAGATCACTGACCGTTCTTCCTTTTCCATTCTTGGCCAACCACGCCAGCTTGGCGCAGTGGAGAGTCATTCCAGGAATCGGAGCCAAGAGAGCCGCAAGGATGAAGAGTGCAGGTCCATGGAACAGTATGAGCCAAGTCGAGGAACGTCTCTCCATGTCGCTGCCAGACTGGTTCAAGAGATGCGTGTCTTTCGAATAGGACCATTTCATCCGAACTCGATCATTTCTTGGAACACTGGCAGACACATGGAGCATTGAGAAGGCTTTGGCGGGCCCGGCGCGATTTGAACGCGCGACATCTAGCTTTTATCAGGCCTGCGATTTGGCAAGACCTCTAGAGGGCTAGCGCCCTGTCCTGGCTGGGCAACGGGCCCACTCATGACCCCTCTTACAAGAAGGGTGCAAAAACACTCGCGAGAGGCTCGTCTTATAGACACTTCGGTGTACAGCAGGCAACGACGGAGTCTCTCACCCCGACGGAATCGGTTGTACACCTAGCTCATAACAAACTCTGGCGGGAACATGACAAAGTACTCTATGACGACTGCGAGGATTATGCCACTTAACACGAGAGTCTTTCCTCTGGTCTGATTCACATCTGTATGCCAGAGTATCGCCCCCGCCAGCACGACAATCGCAGACGACGCTGTACCGATGAAGATCAAGAAGTCCCAGATCTCAGCAAGATAGACTGCGATCATCTGTATGAAGTTGGTCAGTGGACTAAGAATCTCGAAGAATAACATCGGTCATCCCGGCAGCTTATCATGTGCGCTCAATATAAACTCCTGAATGGCAAATTGTCGCCTACTTGCCTTGAAGCCCCTCACAGAAGGCCAACACATTCTTTCCTAGGTCCTGATGGTTATAACCTCCCTCAAGCAGTCCGAAACGTCGTCCATCGCACTGACTCTGTGCGAAATCGTACATCAACCGACCTATCTTTCGGAATGCCTCCGTGGACAGGTTCTGTCCCCAACAATGCTCGTACTCGTCGAATCCCGCCGATGCGGCGATCATGTCCACACTGGGGCAGCTGTCCAGTGCATTCTTGACATCTGCCAAGTAATTGCTATCTCCATGCGCATGTGGGTTATGGATGTGGAAGTCTTCTTCGCGGCCGAGAATGTCGATAGTGCCGTCCCCAACGTGCAGGTCGAAGTCCAGTATGAAAGCGGACTTGATGACGTGTTTCGAGCGTAGGTGCAGAAGGGCTACAGCCATGTTGTTGAAGTAACAGAATCCCCAGTAGCTGCGGGCGGAGGCGTGGTGGCCTGGCGGTCGAATCAGCCCAAATGCCGGCTCCCCCATTGCGGCGAATCTGGCCGTGAGGATGGCACCGCCTGCCGCTAGTGCGGCCATCTCGTAGACCCGTCTGGTGTTCGAAGAGGAGTCCTCCTTCACTCTCTCCAATACGCATCGGTCGTGTGCGCGCAGCAGGTCCTCCTCAGGCGCAATGTCTGGCAGAATCAGGTCGTAGTCGGGATTGTTGTGGAAAGCCTCGATTGCCGTGTTGAGTCTCCCCGGCGCTCCCGCAGGCGTGTTGTCGTAAGGCTCTCTCATGCGAGGATGGAACACTATCTTCAAGGCTTGCCATCTCTTGAGTACGTCTGGAACCTATGCCATCTCTATAGCCTTCATGGGGCGCGAGATACTTGGTCCTGAGTTCCTGCCTTAGCACCCGGCGGGTCAGTTTGAGTCAACAGAAATCGTGTGAAACTACTAGCTCCTCTAACAGTCCTCACAGCTTGATTGGTCCGAGCCTTCTGGAACCTGCGCCGTGAATATAGGCGTTGTCATCGATTCTCTCTGATTATGCGAATGTGAGGAATGCAAAAGACAGACTTGGACAGACAGGCTCGCGGCCTGCCTGTCCCAGATGATACTAGAGGGAATGCGAGGACATGGAGATCACTCTTAGCCAAAGAGACTCCCCAGGCCTGCAGTGAACTCTTCCTCTTTCTTCTCTTCTTTCTTCTCTTCCTTCTTCTCCGCAGCTGCAGGAGCTCCCGCTGCGGCTGCTGGCCCAGCGGCACCTGCGGCTGCCACAGGCATGGCAACGCTCTTCAGAGCCTCATCAATGTTCACACCCTCAAGAGCTGCAAGCAGAGCCTTGACTCTGCTCTTGTCAGCCTTCACACCTGCTGCGGTGAGAACGGCTTCCATGTTCTTCTCATTGATTGCCTGGCCTGCCTTGTGGAGCAGTAGTGCAGAGTACACATATTCCATTCTTCATTACCTCGGTTTTTCACTCATCCAAACAGACTTCCAATGCTCGGCGCTCCTTCCTCCTCCTTCTTCTCCTCTTTCTCAGGCTTCTTCTTCTTGGAGGTGCTGGGAGCAGGTGCGGTCGCTGCAACTGCCACAGGAGTCCGGAATCTTGCCAGAATCTCCGGTGGCACTGCCTCTGGGTTCTTGCCTGAGAGCACAGCGGCCAGAGCAAGAGCCTCTGAGTCTGCCTTTACCAAGAACTCTCTCACCATCTCTGGCACGAAGAAGCCTACATTGATGGCCAAGGTCTTGGCCTCTACGTCCGCCCTTGCGATTATCATCGGGATTGTATCTGCTGTCGGATAGCAGACATTGACTGACAGGTTCACGGCGTACTGATGTCCTAGGATGACTTCTTCGAGCAGTTTCTTCAGGTCGACCTCAAAAGCGTCAGAAGTAAACACTTCGCCGTCTGTGTATACCGCCACGAGCTTCAGCTCGAGCATCATTGGCTCAATACCAAGTCTCCCAAGCATCTGCGCCAGTGCATTTGATATGGCCTCCCCCTTCTTAGCGACGACTGTGTCATCGGTGATGTATATGACACCAGTCTTCACACGGGCCGGGATCTTCAATGCTGCCAGTTCGCTGATGAAGGGTCCCGGTGCCACGCCAGTGTTCATTGCGGGGACTAAGATGTCATTTGGTGCCACCTGTCCTCCCTTGGCCGGGGCCTTTGTCTTGTTCTCGCCTAGGAACTTGCTGAGCGAGAACGGGTCCTGATTGCTGAAGATGAACGCAACAGGTCCAGTGACGTGTCCTGTGAGGTCATCGATGCCCTTGGCCTTTGAGCTCTCTATCGCCCTGATCATGAGGGTGTTGCGAGCCATTCGCAAGACCGCAGAGCCTCGCAGGCTGTCCCTGATACCTTGTAGCTGCTTGGCTCCAACACCACCTACGTTAACAAGACCCACCATCTTGCTCTTCTTGATCATCGAGATCAGATGATCGACCTCGTCCCTCTTCCATTGCGGTACGCCATGCTCAGATGCTGCCATCAGCTATCACTCCTTACTCGCTTATCTGGACGGGCGGGCCCATCGTTGTCTTGACAATCACACTGCTCACCTTGCCCGCATGCCCTTTGCTCTCGACGAAGCGGAGCACAGCGGCTATGTTCTCTGCTATCTCCTTGTCACTCATCTTGATGTGACCGACCTTCACGTGGAAGGTGGGCGTGTTCTTCATCCTCACTCGCACAGTCCGACGATACTGACCAACCACCGCCTTGAGGTCTGCCTGTGGAGGGTATGGTTTCGGCATCTTACCCCTTGTACCCAAGGCCTGACCGAGATAGCGGCCTACTAGCGGCATCGTGTCAGTCGAGGCGATGAAGAAGTCATAGGTCTTGGCCAGCGACCTCTTAGTGGCCTTTGCCTCACCCATCTTTGGGATTTCGTCCTTTGAAACCACTCGCTCGGCACCTGCAGCAGAAGCCTTCTCTGCAAACTCACCTTCGCCAAATGCGCAGACCTTGGCAGGGGGGTACAGAGCATAAGGTATCGTGACCTCCTGATTCAGCCTGTTCTCAGGCTTTGAGGTGTCCATCTCCTTTCTTCTGAAGTTCACTGCAATGTCGAAGCTCTGTTCGAACTTGACGCCCTTCTCGATGCCCTTAGCTCTAGCCTCAGCCACAGCTGCCTCGATTTTCTCAGTGCTGAATGACATCTCTCACCCCTCCCTGAAAGGCACGTTAAGCTGGTTGTCCCACTTGCCATCTCTAATCTCTTGTTGGAACTCCTTGGCGGGCTTGCCCTCGATAGTCACACCCATCGATACGCATGTACCCGTGATTATCATTGCAGCTGACTTCATTGTCAATGCAGTCAGTTCTGCGGCCTTCATTTTGGCAATGGACTTGATCTGGTCAATCGAGAGATTGCCAACAATCTGAGTCTTCGGTGTTGCAGACCCCTTCGGAGCGCCTATTTCCTTGAGAATCAGGGCGCTTGTTGGAGGGATACCCACCTGCACCTCAAAGGTTTTGGTGACCGTATCAACGATTATTGTCACAGGTACCTTCAGCCCTGCAAAGGGCTGTGTGACTTCGTTAATCTTCTGAACTACCTGAAACACGTTCACACCAGTTGGTCCTAGGGCTGGTCCGATTGGTGGTCCTCCCGAGGCCTTACCGCCCTCGACCATAGTGGACACTTTGGTCTTCTGTTCACTCAAATATATCACAACTCCTGATGCAGTGCAACTGATGCATCAATGACGCGTCAGCAAGGTCGACCCGCCAGACACAAGAAGAAGGATATCCAGCAAGGTCTACTGCATTCTCAGTCATCTGTTATCACCCCTGACACGACGTCAATGCGTCTGTGTCCGATTAAGGAGTAAGGCTCTGGACCCAATAGTCCATTTTTAAGGCTTGCGACCAAGCCCCAAGTCAAAGCAGCCGAGTACACGGAACAGCAGTCGATGATGGCCAGGCTCTCAATGAGACCAGAATGAGTCCTCTTCCTCCTCAGTGCCCGGAGTTTTAGCTTCCTCCCTCTTCTGCTCCTCTTTCTTCTCGGCAGCCTTCCCCTTCTCCACAATCTTGGCGAAATCGGCATGAACTCGCAAGGGGATGGTGTGTGGGCTGTCAAGCAGTTCGAGTATGAGTTCCTCCTTGGAAGTGTCCACTCTTGACACTCTGGCTCTCTCACCCTTGAATGGACCCGATATGATCTCGACAACATCACCTATCGATATGCCTTCGGCCGCAGGCGGTGGGGCAAGGAATTTGTCGATTTCTTCCAGACTCACCTTTCCACTTACACGGCCCCGCACATGTGGTACACCAGAAATGGCAATCTCGACATCCCGGAATTCAGTGGTTTCGAGAAACACATAGCCGCGGAGAGTTTCCGGGACGAGTATCGCCATGACCCGGCCCAGAAGCTGATTCTTCGACACCAGCTTTGGCTCGCCTTTCTTCTTGCCTGCCTTCTTGCATTCTTTCATGTGCTTGGCAGTGCTCTCTTCCGACGAGAACTGCTCACCACAGAATGGGCACTCCCACAAATCGGTTTCTCCCGTAACAGCAGTCGTAATCAGGTCTGCGACTGATCTCTCTTGGCTTATCGTTGTTCTTATGGCATAGATGCTGGTCTTCGCCTGCAAGTGGAACCCTCCGTTGCTGGTCTTGGTCGGGACTGCCCTCTACTGTCCGGCCCACCCCGATGTCAGGGTTGTCATCAGGACCTGCACTATGAAGCTGAGTAGTCCAACAAGTACCATTGCGAGCAAACTGATCTTTGTACTTGACCAGATCTCACCTCTTGTTGGTTTCGTGGCAAGTCTCAAGATACGCCTGCTATCTCTGAGGAATTCTCCAACACCCATTGCTGTCGCACATCCTAGGGTGCTCTGTATCACCGGAAACAGTAGCACTCACCGGTGGTGCTCTTTTAACCCTTGCTGAGTGCCCAACCACACACTAGCCAAGTCGTGAGAGTCCGAGGTCTCTCTTCAGGTCATCTGCGAGGGACGTGCCTCGTGTTGAGTCGGAGTCGAATATGTATGGTGAGTTCACACCCGAGGCGATTATTGTCACCCTGATTCTGTCCTCAAGTTCCGGCATGATTATCGCTCCATAGATGATCTCGGCACCTGGGTTTACCTGTTCAGTCACAAGCTCTACAACCCGCTTTGCCTCTCTCAGCTGGAGATCAGTACTACCGCTGATGTTGATGAGCACGTTGTGTGCGTTCTCTATTGAGATATCGATGAGTGGGTTCCGTAGCGCGTTGTTAACAGCTTCTTCCGCTCTATTCTCGCCTTGACCCTCTCCCAAAGCGATTATCGACACACCACCGTTCTTCATAGTAGTACGTACATCGGCGAAATCTAAGTTGACGAGACCCGGCCGCGATATGAGTTCAGCAATGCCCTTGACCGCACGCACCAGCACTTCGTCAGCGACCATGAAGGCTTCAGGTAGAGAGAGGTCTGGAGCAATCTCCAGAAGCTTCTCATTCGGAATCGCTATCAGAGTGTCCACATGCTCCATCAGCGCCCTGAGACCCCTCATGGCATTCTTCTTTCTGGTTGTGCCCTCCACTTCGAAGGGTAGACAGACTATTGCCACCGTCAGTGCTCCATTCTCTTTAGCGGCTCTGGCAACATGCGCGGCGGCGCCGGTGCCAGTCCCACCACCCATGCCGGCCGTTATGAACACAAGGTCTGCTTTCACAGAATCCTTGATCTGGTCATAGGTTTCGAGAGCTGCCTTCTCACCGACATCCGGATTGTTGCCTGCTCCAAGACCTCCACAGGTTTCTCTGCCAAGCAACAGCTTGTGATGTGAATTGCAGTAGTACAGGTCTTGGGCATCTGTATTGATTGCAAGGGTTTCTGCCCCTTCGACGCCGACTTCCATCAGGCGTGTTATGGCATTGTTTCCCGCCCCCCCAATGCCCACAACGAGTATCTTAGCCGTCACAGACTCTAGAATGGCGGCTAGTTCATCATCCGTAATGGCGCCTTTTGTGACCCGCTTGGATGTCTTCGGCTGCGTGTCGCGTCTTGAACTGGATCCGCTCAGTGCTTCCTCTAGCAATGGATGCAACTCTCAAACACCTTCTGGCTTCTACTAATACTCAGGTATCGCATGAAGAAAAAGTGGAATACTCCCCCGGTATTACTCGGGTGCTACCGTTTCTGTCCGCCTCTTCTCTGCCTGTCCGTCCTGAAGGTCTTTAACACAGGGTCAATTGATATTCCGTTCTTGTTGAGCAGCCGAAACGCTTCATCCAATGTCGGCTGTCCACCCTGTGCCCCTTGTTTCGTGATTTTCAGCGCTGCCGTTGCATTAGCCATGTGGAGTGCCTGTTCTATCTTCTCAGACCTAGTCCACGCTGTCACAAAACCTGCTGCGAATGCATCGCCTGCGCCAGTTGTGTCCACAACCGGGACGTCAAAAGCTTGTGACGAACAAAACTCGAACCCGTCCGTGGCGATAGCCCCATCCTTTCCTCTTTTCACAATAACGATGCCTGGAATCGACTTTGCAAACCCTCTCAGGGCGCTCTCTGAGGGCTCGACTCCGAAGTAGTGCTGAAGTTCTTGCTCATTCACGAACAGCAGGTCGACAGAACGTAGCACAGCAGGATAGTTGAGCGACTCGGCCGCCTTACCGGGGTCGAGGGAGAGAATCATCCCCTCAGTAGTGGCTATCTCTATGGCTCTATCCGTGGTCATGGGAAAGCCTCCAGCCACATGCACTGTCCTCGCTCTACTGACATACTCTTCATCGAGTAGGTGTTTCTCTAGGAACCTGTTCGCACCCGGCTCCACCATGACAACCCTGTGGTCTTGAGAGTCCGTTGCGATGACAAAGATGCCTGTTGGCTGGTTCTCAAGAACAGCTACCGAATGAGTATCGACGCCAACCCGGGAGAGCTCTCTCAGGTATGTCTGGCCGTGGATGTCGTTACCTATGCAGCCGATGAGACCTGTCTTGACCCCTAGGCGCGCTGACTGCGTGGCAAAGTTCGCGGCAGAGCCTCCAAACGAGAGATGGCCTTGCTGACAGATGATGTGTTCGCCCTGGGCCGGGATCTTATCGACCCTGAGGATCAAATCAATATTGACTCCGCCTATGGCAACTACTTCGAGGGACAATTTCCACGCCTCTCAGACGATGAGAGCAAGTATAGCCTTCTGTGCGTGTAGACGGTTCTCAGCTTGGTCAAACACTACTGAGTGTGGGCCGTCCATGGTTTCACTGGCAATCTCCTCGTCGCGATGCGCTGGCAAGCAGTGCATGACAATCACATCGCGTTTGGCAGCATCGACAAGTGTCTTGTTCACCTGGAAGGGCATGAGAGCGGCCTCTTTCTCCTTCGTTCTCTCCTGTCCCATGCTGAAGAAAGTGTCAGTGTATATCACATCGGCCCCTTCAACTGCCTTGAGGGGACTATTCTTGACCTCAAGTGTCGTTCCATACCTCTGACTAAGCTCAGTGGTCCTCTTCAGGACTTCTGCAGTTGGAGTGTATCCTTTTGGTGAGCCAATGGTGACGTCCATTCCCATTATGGTGCACCCATCCATGATGGAGTTGCTCACGTTGTTCGAGTCGCCGACGTAAGCTATCTTGAGTCCCTTGAGCTTTCCCTTGTGTTCTTCAATAGTCATCATGTCAGCCATGATCTGACATGGATGCGATGTGTCGGAGAGACCGTTGATTACAGGCACTGAGGAGTACTTTGCCAAGTCAATCAGGTCACTGTGTGCGAACACCCGCGCCATGATCACATCACAGTATCTGCATAGCACTTTGGCCGTATCAGCAATAGTTTCTCCACGGGCCAGTTGCATTCCACTCTGCTCGAGGTAGAGTGCATGACCACCCAGTTGTGCCATCCCCACCTCGAAGGAAACTCTCGTGCGTGTGGATGACTTCATGAATATCATGGCAAGCGATTTTCCCTTGAGCAGCTCGTGCGGCTTTCCGCGTTTCCGCTTCCGCTTGAGATCGTTCGCCGTGTCCAGTATTGTCCTGAGTTCCTGCCTCTGGAAATCAGCAAGGTCAATGAAGTCCCGGCCTTTCAGACTCATCCTCTTCACCTTTGAGAAAGATGTCTAGAGCGGCTTCGTAGGCACCATGTAATAAAACTGCCCACTGGTCAAGCTTCTCCGAGAAGCCTTCGAGCAAACCACTGGGGGTCGAAGCGTTGCAGGTCATCATAGCCTTGTCCTGTGCCCACGTAGACCACTGGTCGACCCGTCACATAGGCAATAGAGAGGGCCGCTCCGCCTGATGGATCCGCGTCGATTTTCGTGAGTATCGCTCCATCGATGCCGATTGTGTCATTGAACTCCTTGGCCTGTGATAGGGCATCATTGCCTGCAAGAGCATCCCCGACAAACAGCTTGAGGTCTGGCTCTGCGACCCTGGCAATCTTAGCCATCTCGGCGAGCAAGTTCTTGTTGCTCTGCATCCTCCCGGCTGTGTCTACAAGTACAATGTCAATGTGTTTGGCCTTTGCGTGGGCTACTGCGTCAAACGCGATGGCTGCCGCATCAGCACCATAGTCCTGTTTGATGATCTTCACTCCAAGCTTTTGCGCATGCAGCTCTATCTGTTCTATGCTGCCTGCACGGAACGTGTCACTGGCCGCTATCACGACAGAAAACCCGTTCTTCTTGAAGAGGTGTGCCACCTTGGCCAAGGTCGTAGTCTTTCCTGTTCCATTCACCCCGACAAACATGATTGTCGTGGGTTCACCCCTACTCCTTCTCTCTGAGGCAAACTGAAGGGGGTCCAGTGGGTGTTCTGGCGTGAGTATCTCAAGGATTGACTCGTAGATAGCGTTCCTGAATCGTTTGCTGACGCTCTCAAGGCGACCCGCTCTTGTTCCGATCAGTTTCTTCTTTGTGAGTTCGCAGATGTGTTCGGCAGCCTCCACTGCGACATCATTTTGAATCAGGACAAGCTGGAGTTGCCACACTGCTTCAGAGAGGTTCTTCTCACTCAACTCCTTTGTCACTGTCTTGGTCACTGCAGTATCTAGGGCCCCATGGAGCCTCTCAAACAATCGTCTGCTCCCCCTAACCCTGCATCTGCTTCACTAGGTCACCAAGACGCCTGCCGACATCAGCCGCCTGATTGGATATGGCTTCATGCTGTTGAGCGAGCTGCGCATAGTGTTGTTCGAGAGATGCAGTGGTTTCTTCGACACTCTTCTTGGCGTCTTCGAGATTCTGTACTATTCTCACGCCACTGCCGATGTCTCTCGCGACTCTGTCTGGGTTTGCAAGTTGTACGTCAATGAATATGTTGCCGCCCACATTAATCAGCATCTTCTCGCCCTCCTTCTTTCCCTCAAACCCTTGGAGGACTCCCAGACCTCTCCTATGGCTGTTCAGGCTCGCTTGGACCAGTTCCATACGTTCCTGAATGATCTCTATGCCCGACTCGGTGGCTTTCTGTTGGGCATACAGTTTCTGCAAGAGTTTCTGCTGGTCCTCGGTCATCACTGGCCGCTCTCCACGCCAAGGCGTCTTCTGAGGTCTAGGCTCACAACCTCATTGGGTTTGATCTCCTTGATCTCAGATATCTGTATCTCTCTCCTCTTGAGATGGTGTCGGCTCCCGAGGTCCGACAGGATCCTCTCCCTCACATGGGACTCCTTCAGAGCTATCATCTCCTTGTGGAAGCTGAATACTCGTCTATTCTTCTTGTACACTCCAGTGACTAACCAGACCTTTGTGTCCATCGACGAACACCTCACTACACAAATCCAAGTACTTGGCTGATGTGCGCCAGTTCGACACCCGTGGTGTCAGTTCCGGCTATCATCCCATCTCGGTTGGCCAATACCCCGAGTCTAGTATATGGGCTGCCTCTGTTGACAGTGCCGACTTCCACTTCTACTTTTAACAACTGTGCTATCTGCTCGATTTCCTCGCTCGTGGCCAGAGGGTGGACAACAGCGCCTCTGCTGGTTGCAACAGTGTTTGCCCCAACGATGGGCAGCCGTGCAACGGTCCCCGGTACGACCTCCACTCCCAACGTGTCAGATATCTTCTGCCGCGCTTTGGCATCGAAGTCTGGATGACAAATCGCCCCATTGTCGTTTACGATGATTATGTTGCCCAATGCTGTCATCTTGCTGTCGAGCCAGTCAATCCTGACATCCTCGAACCGTTTGAGTCGGAGTAGCTCGTCATCGTTCACGGTGTATGGCACTAGGAGGCCATTAGAGTTTGCGACCGACATTATTCCCACAACATCAAGCGTTGCCACTGTCGACTGTACCAACGGCAAATTGAAGGCACGTTCGATTGTCTGGAGCGACTTCTCTGACATGTTCATGGAAGTGAACACGAACCTGTCAGTGGCGATTCCAAAGGCCCCGACATTCGAATCGCCCTCAAAGTCTGTACGGGCGATCACAGAGGGCTATCCCTCCGCAAGGTACACTCGCACTAGATTATCAGAGTTCTTTGTCGCCCTGATTCTCAGCTTTCTAGGAGGGTTCTGAATGCCATGGGCCCATAGCCGTTCATTGACCTCGGGCTGTATCAGCACCTGCTCTGGCTTCATGTGCCTGCTGACGAACCCCTTCAGGGTTCTGACAGCTCTGTTTGCTCTCTTGCGGCGGTTGCCAGTCCAGAAGACTCTTCGAAAAGGAACAGTGTAGATTCTCTCATCAACAATCTCCTCCTCGGGCGCTGCCTCAGCCGGTGCTGCGGTTTTCTTCTCCACTTTCTCAACGGATGGTGCCGCTTCTCCCGTCTTGGCCTCTACGATTTCCTCTGAGGCTTCTTGCTCTGTCTTCTCTTGTTCAGTCATCAATGCTCACCTGACTAGGCCTTAATCTTTGCGTCACGCCAGTGTCGCTGCGCTGGTGTCCTTCTGACCTTTCCACCTGTCTTCATCACTACCCAAGTTGGCACACTGCTGTTGCTACTCAATTCCTTTGCCAGCCTGAGCTTCTTTCCGAGTGGCTTGTTTCTTGCCATGCAATTCACCTCATGCAGCAGTCCTACCTGAACGTGACTTTTCTCTCTCTTTCACGCCCTTGGATCTGCTGAAGCAGCATCCTGAGCTGTTCATCTGTCACTTGCCCTTTGAGTTTTCCAGAACCTGCAAGCTGGATTAGCTGCATCTCAATCTGCTGCGCGAACTGGGGTTTGACCATCTTGATATTGGCCAGCCGTGATCGGGCTTCCGGAGTGAGAATCTGGCGCAGGATGGCATCCTTTCTGGCCTCAGCCTCTTCCATCTGCTGCTCTTGAATCCGCTCTTGGACCGCCTGATCCCTCATAGCGGCGAGTTTCCTCTGGCGGATTACATCGAGTTCCTCATCATCACTCATCGATATCAGTCCTTGACTAATACTTCTCAAGACCTGGAATCGCTTTTGTCAGTTCACCCTTCAGAGAACCTGAGAGCTTGTCCATGTATGACCTGCCGATGTCTGTCATCTCTCTGCCCTTGTTGCCGCGTTTCCTGATGAAACCTGCCCTCTCAAGCTGTTGAAGTGAGCGTCTGACTATCGCTCCTCCACCTCTTCTCTGCCTAGGGGGCTTGTCACCGCGTCCTAATCTTCCACCGTAGTCGATTCTGAGTCTCTGAGTTCCAATTGGCCCCTTCACGTAGATCTTCCTGAGGACACTTGCACATCTGACATACCACCAGTCTGGATCATCAGGTGCCCTGTCCTTGTGTACCCCTGTTTTGACGAATGGGGCCCAATCAGGGGGTTGGATGTCCTTTCGAGACCTGAGTTCCTGTGCAAGACGACGGATAAGGATGTTCGCGGGTATATCGTACGCAGTGGGCATGAGTCTGTCACCACATCAATCTGGGAAACGGCTACCACACCCGGACTAGGCGGATTGCCTACCTCAGAAGGCTGGGACCCCAACTTAGTGACCCCATAAAAGCATTACCATAAACCCACATCTTGCGGACTTCTGCCGGCTGTCATACAGGCACATCAGTCGACGTCAATCGCTCTTGCCCTTCGCCTTTGAACGGAGCTTGAATATGACGGCCGTGTTACCCCTGATCCCAATCAGTCGAGAGCCCGTGCGCTCACATAGCATCTCAAACACAGTCCGCTTGGAGTCCTCTTCTCCAATGGAGCTATGCAGGAGCCTCACCTTCATGTATCGGTGCTTTTTCAGTAGTCGTTTGGTTTCACCAACGACTCCCTCTGTGATCCCGGACTTGCCTACCTGCATGATAGCCGCTTCCTGCCATGCTATTCCCACTTTTACCGGGTCTGGATCATTGCCTGTCATCTTGATTCACTCCGAACACCAGTGGCGAGTCCATTAAACCTGTTGTCTGACTGCAAACCGCTTGACTGTCCCGCACTCCAAGCACGTCACTGACAGGTGGGTCGACCTGTTGTGACGCAAGCGGACCCTGCAGTTCTGCCCTGGCACAAGGACAGCACCGCACCCCTTGCAGACTCGTTTTGTCATGTAGCGCGGAATCTTAATCCGAGTCCTTCGCGCGACAGCTCTCGCAATACACATCCAGCGACGCGCCCGATCAGGCTTGGTCGTAGCAGCACTCAGTGACGCCTCCCAAAGCATGTCGATCCTTTCCTGTGCTAGCCTTCGGGCCTCTGCCTTTGGAGCCGCCTTTCTGACCACGCCCATAGAAGGGGTCATACTGCTTAAATCGTTCACGGCGGTGCTACGGTGGGGTTCCTAGAATGTTGCATATGCTGCTGCTGGAGTCTGCACTCGAGCTAGTCCCTTCGGAGATCGCTGGTCTGAAGGAGATACAGAGATACGCCGCAATGCGCAAGAAACGGCCACAAGAGGTCCTGCTTGACCAGACTCACCACGGTCGGTCGATGACACGTCTCATCGAGGCTGAACAACGGGGTCGTCCGGATATCGTCTTCATCAGTCTGATGGCCATGCTTGAGTCTCCCCTGTGCAAGGCTGGTCTGCTGACAATCCATATGCATCTTCGTGACGGTCGCATCATTGAGGTAAAGCCAGAGGTACGTCTGCCGCGCAACTATGATAGGTTCGTCGGGCTAGTAGAACAACTGCTCGTATCAGGCTCGGTCCCTCAAGATGGCCCCCCACTCATGAGGATGATTCGGAAGACTCTGCCAGAGCTCGTGACTGAGTTGGCTCAGGGAAGGGCGGACGCGCTGTCGATTCTCGCCACCGAGAATGGAACTGCTACCACAATTGATGCTCTTGGAGCTCTTCTGCCCGCAGTCCCAAGTGTGCCAGTCGTCGTCGGCGTCGGTGCGTTTCCACACGGCGAATTCAAGGGGTCCACACCGGGGTTGTTCACGAATCACATTAGCCTCGACAAAGAGGTGATGATGGCTTGGCATGTCTGTGCAGAGATACTCTGGACCTACTCTTGGAGGATTGGGGTATCACAGAAACGCATTGTAGGAGTGACAGTCCGTGACGAATGAGCGAGGCATCCAAGCGTTTGTGAACAGACTCCAGTACGCTCATTCAGGGTCTGGTCGCCGCAAGTAGCGATGCGTTTAAAACAACGCCACAGGCACCGTTGCCGAAAGCACGCGCCTGTTGTCTAATGGTATGATTCAAGCCCTCCAAGCTTGGGGCCCGGGTTCGATTCCCGGCAGGCGCACCACACTTCTTGTGTTTCCATTTGTTATCCAATCTCATGTCTACACAATCCTTTTGTTTATCACCATCTGACGGCGCCTCTAGTCAACGAGGAAGTGCTCCCCTAGAGGCTTCTCATGCTCCAAGCTCTGATGATGAGGACTTTGCATGGACTCGCTACGACACAATGGCATCTATACACTTAGACCGCCAGATCCCAACAATCTGACTGTTCGTGTCCGCGGCAAGGACATTGTACTTGACAGGCTCCAAGAAGAGATGGCCGTCGCTTGGGTGAGGAAGATTGGCACTCCATACGTAGATGACTCAGTGTTCAAGAGCAACTTCTCAAAGGACTTCAGTAAACAGCTAGGGGTCAGCCCGCCTCTCCGGCTTGATGACGCCAGGGAGATAGACCTCATCCAAGTGACCGCGTTCATCGAGGCCGAGCGCAAGAGAAAGGCGACTATGACAAGAGAAGAGAAGAAGGCTGACCTAGAACGTAGAAAGGTAGAGAGGGAACAACTCAAGGAGCGCTATGGCTATGCCGCTGTTGACGGTCAAAGGATGGAACTGGCAAACTACCAGACCGAACCCTCCGGGATATTCATGGGACGCGGCCAGCATCCTCTCAGGGGTAGATGGAAGCAAGGGGCATCTGAGAAAGGCATCACATTGAATCTCGATCCCGGTGCGGTCCGACCGGAGGGGACTTGGAAGAAGATAGTATGGGCACCAGACTGCATGTGGATTGCAAAGTGGATTGACAAGCTAACGCGGAAAGAGAAGTACATCTGGCTGCACGACTCCACGCCAATCAAACAGGAGCGGGAGGAGGCTAAGTTTGACAAGGCTCTCAGAATGGAGGCGAAGACGGAACAGATTCGTTCCCATATCATGGAGGGCCTTCATTCGACAGACGCTAAGCGAAGAGAGATAGCCGTAGCTTGTTACTTGATAGACAGACTCAGCTTGCGGGTCGGTGATGAGAAGGACCCCGATGAGGCAGACACGGTCGGTGCGACCACGCTCAGGGTTGAACATCTCACTCTCAAGAAGGACTCTGTGGTCTTCGATTTCCTGGGGAAGGACAGCGTCCCATGGCATAAGGAGCTGGATCTGCCTCCTGACATATTCGAAGTCTTCAAGGAGCTCCATGAGAGGGCAGCTGAGAAGGTCGAGTCCTTCAAGGCCAGAGCGAGCCCAAAGACTTCTGCAGACCCCAAGAAGATTGCCCTGATATTTCCTGATGTCCGAAGCACTCACGTCAACAAGTTCCTAGGTGAAGTAGATTCGGATCTGACTGCAAAGGTGTTCAGAACCCTACATGCCACTGTGAAGATTCGGGACGAATTGGACCAGAGCAAGGTGAGAAGGACCGATCTAGAGTTTGCGAAGAGGACAGCCTTCAAGCGTGCGAACCTTGAGGTCGCCAGAGTCATGAATCATACGAAGCAGGCCCCCAAGGGTTGGGCTAATACAGCCCAGCGATACGAATCAAGAATCAGGACTGCCGAACAGAAGCTGGCCGTAACAAGAAAGCAGCTCAGTAGCATGAGGGTGCGGCTGAGAGAGGCCAAGAAGAGGGAGGACGCTGCACGGACGATGTTCGAAGAGTCGGTTCAGAGGCAGAAGCAGATAGTCGAGAAGAACTGGCAGTCTGTGATTGCATGGCGCGAGCGGCGTGACAAGACAAAACTGACTTGGGACAATGCAAGGGATAGAAGACGCCGGACACGAACGAGTAGACGCAAGGCTCTAACCACTAAGAAGGAGCGCCTCGACGAGGCAAAGATGAGGATAGACAACGCGAGAGGCCGGCTTGACAAGATCGAGGCTGGTCTTGTCAATGCACGCGCGCGATACGAGAAGAGCCGCGACGTGTTAACCAAGAGGGTGGCCGCGCTTGCAGCCCTGAAGGGGAAGTCTGCCGAGAGAATTGACCGTGTCCAGAGGGCAGTCGAAGCTCAGAAAGACCGGGTGAAGAAGGCCGAAGTAGCTAAGCAGAGGCTCGAAGCGGACTACGAATTGGCCAATGCCAGCCGAACATGGAACCTCGGTACTTCTCTCAAGTCCTATGTCCATCCACGCGTAGTACACAGATGGTGCCAGAGAGTGAACTTGGACTGGCAATCACTCTATTCAAGGACCCTCCAGAGGAAGTTCGCGTGGGTGGAGTTGCCCTCATCATCGGGTGAGAAGTAGTGTGGTGCGCCCGCCGGGACTCGAACCCGGGCCGGATCCGTGGCAGGGATCCATCATAGCCCCTCGGCCCTTCGTTAGACGCCATTTTGGCTGTGGTTCTGCTAGCGAAGTTAGACAACGGGCGCAGCGAGAGGACCCGCGATGGAGAGTGTTAAAAAGCTTGTCGAAGGCGGGGGTTTGGAATGCGGTTTGGTGCTCACAGGTCAACTCCCCTCCGGTGAAACAGTAGTCCAAAAGCGCCTAGATTGGATTGAGATGGCCAAAGGCATTGGTGTGACGTTCGTAGTCCTCGTGCACTCCATTATTCCACGCATTGACCCTGTGACCACTCATCTAAGCAGCTTCACGATTCCTATCTTCTTTGTACTGACAGGGCTAACTTACAACAATGAGAAACACAGAACACATCTGAGGAATCTGGCCACATCACGAGCACGCCAGCTTCTCATTCCGTACCTCTCACTCTACGTTATCATGATGATTCTGTTCATCCCCCTGTCCCCAAGCATCGAGACCTATCTGACTCCGGACCAGCTAGTCTTTTGGTTTCTCTACGGCAGTGGCCCTCCAGACTCCGCGACGCATCTATGGTTCCTGCCAGTGCTCTTTCTTGGAATGATGGTCTTTGTGACCATTGACAGGATCACATACAGCCTGCCGAGAGCATTCAGATGGATTACGTTGATGCTGCTGGTGCTTGCTGCGGACATAATCTGGTCTCTCTTCCGCCCCGTTCTCGTCCCATGGCGAATTAGCTCGGTCCTCCTTGCTGCATCATTCATGATTATTGGCAATGAAATGCGTCGACTGAGAGGTCTGAAACGTTGGACATATGGATCTCGTGTCAGAAACACAATCGGCGCCTTGCTGGCCACAACCACCCTGCTGACATTATCTCAGCTCAACGGGTTTACTGACATGGCTGTGGACAGGTTTGGAGTAAGCCTCTGGCTCTACATTCCGGCAGGAGTTCTGGGCTCTGTACTTGTGTTTCAGGTATCGAGTCTGCTCGACAGATTCACGGCTCCAAAGAGGGCTTTCCTCGCTCTTGGCGGCGCGTCCCAAGAGGTGTACGAGGTGCACCCCGTGACCTTCTTGTTGGTACCCATAGCTGTTTCTGTATTCGGCATCACCCTAGCAAACGATACCGACCTAAGTCACTCACTATGGCCGGCGCGGTTCATACTCGGCATCGGGTTATCCCTTGTGCTTGTAAATTGCCTGATTAGGAGAAATCGGTTTCTGTCATTAGTCTTTAGCGGCACACCTCTGCACAGAGTATCCAATAACTCCGGGGGTTGAACAGGAATGGCATCACAGTTAAGAGCTGCCTGCGCCTTCTTGCTTTGGGGTGCGCCATGACTGAAAGCAAGCTCCTGAAGAGCCAGAAACGGCAAATCATGCGAGAGATCTATGAGAATCACATGCTGTTGACTGCGAAGCGCGATCGCCCTGAAGGGTGGAAGCTGCTTTCCGGATTGTGGAGCCCGTTCTACATTCAGCTTCGAATCCTCAGCTCATTCCCGAGCACTCTGAAGAAGGTAGGGAAAGCCATGTCGCTGATGTTGAAAGAGGCGGCTCCACATGTCAACAGACTGGTCGGGGTTGCGTTTGCAGGAGTGCCAATTGCCACGGCCGTTTCCATCGAGTCGGGCCTTCCTGCGTGCCATACCCGAAAGTTTGTGGGTGTGACGTCGCAGGAGGACCTTCAGAAGGCACTGGCGCAGTATGGTCAGCACTCGATGCTAGAAGGGGATGTTCAAGAGGGCGATGTCCTCTGTTTGGTTGACGATCTAGTCACACAGATGGATGCGAAGATTATGGCACGTACTCAAGTCCTTTCCGAGTTGGAGCGACGAGGAATCAAGAATGTGAAGTGCGACGATGTGGCAGTCCTAATAGACCGTCAGCAGGGTGCGGCTGAACGCGCGAAGACTTCAGGGATGCGTCTGTTCTCGTTAGTCAAACTCGTGGACGAGGGACTCCCCATGATAAAGGATCTCATGTCGGTGGATGACTACGATCAGATCAGAACCTACTTGGCCGACCCCAGCAAGTTCCAGGGCCGCTGAAGGATGTGGGATATACCAGCACTCTTAGAAAGGGTTCCTCTTCTCGACGCGATAGGTTGTGCCGAGCCCGATGAATGAACAGAAGAGCCCAGTCGACCAGATGCTGAACCTGGCACTTGCAACAGCAATGAATCAGTATCAGTTCTACCTTGATATCTCGTCGAAGGTGGAAACTACCAAGGTCAAGGAGTTGCTCTTGTCCTTGGCGAGGTCAGAAGAGGCGCTTATTGTCAAGATTGAGTCGATGATGGTGTCTGGAGTTCTTGATGCTGTCGAGAGAACGCGCACAATGGAAGAGGACGAGCCTGACGACACTCCATTCGATCTAGTGCAAGCAGAAACTGACCCTCGTCTGTATGTCTGCAACAGGGCATTGAAGATGACGATGAAGGGCTACACATTCTATCTTTCAATTGCTGCGAGAGCAAAGTCCGAAGTCATCAGTCGGGTGTTTCGGTACTTCGCGCACATGAAAGCCGAACAGATTCGGCAGATTCGCTTCATTTGTGAGAGTCTCTGAACAGAGAACCGGGCACTGTGCTTGTGAGAACACGTGTTCCTATTACATGGAGATCTGGTAGCGCGCGCCTGAAACTTTTCACCAATAGATTTATATTCAATTATTCAAATTACAAATGTAGCGGTCTGTAGAAGACTTAGTCGGCCGTGTGTCTCCGATGACTCCACCGGAAACAGTGGGGTGCGGGGGCGAAACCCGGGAACGAGAGATGATAGATGATGAAGGACGAAGCCGCTGTGTTCATCCCTCCGGTGCTGCTCAACAGCTACGAGGAGTTCAAGACGTTCGCGAAGCAAGCTGCTCTGGTCGTGTACACTCCTGAGCACTTCCACAGTCCCTTCTTGGATGATGCGAAGCGACTGCGAAGGGTCACACTGACAGCACTTGGAGTACGAGTCAGAGGAATGGCTCTGACATTCAAGTATATCCTTGACTACGACAGTTTCTCAGACGCATCTAGGACATGGGATGAGCAAGTGGCAGAGGTCGACGATCTCATGAAGGGAATCCTAGCGAGCCTTGAAACCGACTGTAACTTGGTGCGTGGAACGGTCGAGGCCGAGTCCGCAATCGGAGAAACTCTGATGGCACGTCCTTGAATGGTACCGCGATTACATTATCTCTCCTCTCAGTTTCGCAGGACGAGACCGACAACGATATGAGGCTACGACTCAAGACAGCATGCGAAAGACTGTGACAGAAACCGAGCCGGCCGAGGGTCTTGTACAGCGCATTCTTCAGCAGTACTCAGACCGACCGAGGGGCTGGAGGGTCATGAGCACTCCAAGAGGGGAGATGCTCGTAATAGGACCCGAGTCTGCCTTTCAGCTAAAGCTCATTCCTCTGAATCCCTTTGAGTTCACTGGCGCAGGAATTGAGATACCAAATCCAAGTGGAGTTCTCAGTTCAATCAAATCAACTCCTGAGTTCGGCCTGAGGGCCCTTAGCGATGATGACGTCAAAGGGCTGTTCGATGCGCTAAGCGACCCGCAGGGGAGCCGACTATCGCTAGACTCAATCATCAAGAGGGCCCCACTCACACCTGACGACCTGAACAGTGTCCGAGCAAGTCATTTCCTGAGTGGCCCTGTCTTGACAAGACCTGAGCTTGGTTCGCTCGGACCTGATTTCCTCAAGACGCAGTTGTCCCTTGATAGTGCTGCAGACGATATCTTCAGAAAACGCTATCCTCTGCGTGCAGGCATGTACATGTGAACAGAAGGAGTGGTGGGTCGGGCCGGATTTGAACCGGCGGCCACTGCACTGTCAATGCAGCATCATAACCGATCTAGACTACCGACCCATTCCCATGACCCACGACTGTGGTCGATTAAAAACGTTGCGACATTAAGTTCTACCGCATCGATTGCAGATGGACGGGGCAGACCGTTTCAGTCATCTCGGAGTCCACTGCTTCCAAAACCTCTCTCGCCTCTCTCCGAGGACGCAAGAGTTTCGGCTCTTACCAGTCGGACATCCGGCACGCGTCTGATTGCTAGCTGGCAGATTCTCATTCCTTTGGTGATTCTGAAAGTTTCCTTACCCAAGTTCACCATTATCGACTTGACCTCACCCCTGTAACCACTGTCGATAGAACCCGGGGCGTTAAGGACTGTCACACCATACTGCAGAGCTAATCCGCTTCTGGGTCTAACTTCCCCTTCATACCCCCGCGGTATTTCCAGAGAGATCCCTGTTGGCACTGCTGAGCGTTGGCCTGAGTGCAGATCAAGGTCAATGGTCGAATGGAGGTCGAAGGCCACATCTCCTTCATTGGCGAGAGCTGGCATCTTAGAATCAGGAGTCAACAGCTTCACACGCACTGTAACACTTTCCTCCTTCATAGACATCCAGTCCTCTTCACACATTGCTAGTCTGAGCTAGTTCAAAAAGGAGTTGGTGCCGACGGCCGGATTTGAACCAGCGACAGCAGGATCTATGCCAGCGACAGCGGGCTGTTGCTGTCTTCAGTCCTGCGCTCTCCCAACTAAGCTACGTCGGCTCGGCGGTCTTTCCCTAGGCCTTTCGATATAAACATAGTGGCAAACCAAGCCAGCAAGGGCTCTTCAAAGTCAATACGGACTGTGTCTGAAACAGGGTCTGCGAATCCTTGTCATGATGCCTCATTGTTGTTTCACTTAATCTTGCTCTTCATGTAGCTGGCGACTATCGCAGTGCAAATCGCCGCTGCGTTCACACCCAAGGGATACACGTAGAGCTCATCAAGAAATGCAAGAGTGGCCAACCAAGACGGCAGGTTCGCGATGTCTGCGACTCCAAATGGTACGAAGTAGAACATGAGAAAGATAGATGTCATCAGAGCAACCCCGACGAAAGCCGGCATGTCTGAAGTTGACCTTGCGAACTCTGAGAGCCGAATGATTATGTTCGACTGGGCACGTTGTCTCTTTCTGACCTTCTTCTTCGAAGATATGTTGGCCCATCGATACATGGCCTCCGCCATGTAGACGTAGGAGCCAGCTAGAACCGCCATCGCTCCCAGGGCAACGATGAGCTGGAGCCCGGCACTCAGGACTTGGACATACGCTTGGGCATGCCACATTAGTGGGATCTGAACTAGTCCTGCGATCCCGAGAAAGATAAGGATGAGACCCGGCTTGCTGCCACGTCTCCACCAGATTGCTAGGCTCATTTTCCTCTACCCGGTCCGTGAGTTGCTGCGCTTCGGGACTGGGTACCCACTTTAAGCTTTTGGAGGGCCCGACTCGCGATGTGAGGGCTCCGCTCCTTGACTGCCTCAATGTGGAACCAGTGTTCGTTATCTTCAATCTCTGTGGGTCTGAATCCTAAATCTCGCAGTAACTTGCTGGTGCGTTCGACTGTCTGGCCTTGATTGCCTTTGACGCCATAACCTGTCTGGCCCACGGTGCCATCGGGTAGGGAGTAGAGTAGCTTTAGTACGAACCTATTTTCGACACACGTGATTCTGCTCGATAGGACTGAGATAGTGCCGGCCGGTTTCAGAGTCCTGTGTGCTTCAAGGATTGCAGCGTGCTTGGTCTTCCAGTCATTCATGTAGTCTAGCGAGAACCACATTGTAGCAGTATCGAAGACCTCGTTCTGAAAACACAGGGCCCGGCCATCGCACAGTATCCATTGTGGAGCAGAGCCGTGAATCTGCGCCTCTCGAATCTCGTTCATGTTGATGTCCACGGCACAGACTCGTGCTTCTCCGATTCTCGAGACCAGCCCCTCCCCACCCCCGCCAATATCGATTATCAGTCCGTGGGCTGGAAGCTCGGGAAGATGGATGCTCTGGAGTGGTGTCGAAAAGGATGAGATGGGTCTATCTTCTTTTTCGGACATTCATGCAGCAGATAACATTCATGCTATATGACCGGTTTGGTCGCTTACGTAGAACGTGATTGTGGTGAAGTCCAGTCCAGTTTGATGGCCACATCACACTTGGATGACTGCGCACGGTGAACCATTGTTGCCATCGGGCCTGTTCCAGTTGTCGACCGGGTCCGAATCGGAGCATGAGCATCGCTCATCGGCATTGTCCGGTATGACATTATAAGCTGGCATCAAGACGCAGGTCTATGCAGGCAGCCAGCCTAGCTGAGTGGGGGTACGTCCAACAGGAGGAGTGGACTCCTGAGAATTCAGTCACTCCCGGCCAGAACAGACCGTGGCTACCGTTCACTGTCCAGAACATCCGGCTCTTCGGCAACAACAAGTCGAACATCGGCCCAAGAGGAAAGGAGTACGGGCGACGAAACGTCACTGAGCTGGGAATCAACCTAGACACGGTCCGTGGCTGTTCCTTCGCTGCTGTCCACGGCTTTCGTGGATGCTACGGCAACTGCTACCTCGCTGAGAGCATGGTGCGGTATCACATCAAGTACTGGATTCCTGTTTCGATGAGGCTCAATCCGTGTCTGCTGGTCAAGGACTTGCAGAGCATCAGGTCAGACTATGTGAGGAATGGGGTCAACGGTGACCCATCTTTCGATTGGGATCTGAGTGTCAGGGTCGCTGAGCTATGCGATACCTACGACAAGACAACCGTTCTCCCCACACGGTTCGGAATCGAGCCCTCAGACATCCATCTCAGGCGGCTCGCTAGAGTCGAATGCATCATGCACGGGTCACTCAGCGCGATAGACCCACCGCGACACCGCGAACGAGTCCTCAGTAGCCTTGACAGGTACGAGGCTCTGGGCGGCCGTCCTGTTCGAAGGGTCATCACTGCGTGGTTCAACGATGAGCAGTCCGCTCTGTGGGAAGTGCAAGACAGACTGATGTCGATGGGCAAAGCGTTCCAGCAGCCGCTTAGAATCAGGGGTCAGAGTCCGGTCAACGCCCTGCTTGATCTATCACGCTATGGTCCCACAGTTTCAAACACTGATGGTCGGCTCACAAACCGATGGAAGAGTGCGGGCGATACTGGCTACGGTTCTCGTGGGTGCTACTCCCATTGTTACGAATGCCCTAACCAGTGCATGAGCAAGGTCGCTCTATGGAGGGGGCGTTAGTGGAAACCCTCTCCCTTGTCGAAGGCCAAGTCCCCGAGGTTCCCAAGTCTGTCTTCGCTCAGAGGGTCGAGAAGTGGATTGACACGAAGGAGAGAAGGTTCCGGTCGAGGCCGATGGAGATTCACGGCAACTCGAAGAATCAGGCGAACACATTGGAGACCGTGTATGGATGCAGGGGAGGGAAGACGAACAAGGGCCACGGCTGCTGGTGGGGGTGCTATGCCAAGTTCATCTGCAAGAGGCTGCCTGTGGACTTCGACGAACCAGTTCCTCAGGTGTTAGACGCAGCGACTCTGTGGCCCCAGCTTCGGAGGGTGAAGCAGTCTTGGGTTCGAATCGGCATAATGGGCGACCCCTGCCATGACTGGTCAGTCACGGTCGCCGCCTGTGAGCTGGTGCACCGGGCGAGTAAGACACCCGTAGTGATAACTAGGCAGTGGGACATCCCGACGAAAGATGAGCTACCGAGGATGTTCGAGGCGGACACACTGATCCATGCGACGGTCTGCGCTTTCGACGGCGACAGGTTTCTTGAGCCGAGGGTGAAGATGGCGGAAGACTACCTTCGGTTTGGCGGGAAGTGGGTGTGGCGAGTGGTCAGATTTCACTTCGATGACTCGACTGAGGAGGGGCGGAGGCTATGGGCACGACAGGATTCTCTTGTGCCCACGGGTCCGGTTTCGGTTCCAGAGAAACGGCCATTGATTCTTGAAACTCCCGCCCGTCTTATGAAAGGAGAGAGGCAGAGGAACCCGACATGGGACCGGGCGATTCCTGATTGGCAGTACTTCGAGGCTCCCACAACGAAGGATCATAGGTTCTCCATGCCCAACCGCAATTAGGCCGCTTGGTCGCTCTACTGCAGCGTCGAGGTTGAAGCATGGCATTTGGGGTTTAGAAGTCGCGAAACGCATTGTTGGGCTGTACGTACACAATTACAGCAATCGAACCTGTAACGCTGACATACAGGAATCGGCCAATGTTCCGGTTCCTCGTTCTTCACTCTGACGGTGAAACCATGCGCTTTGTCAGACAATGAGAAAAAGCCCAATATTGACGAGTCAGCAGTTTGCTCTCTATCATCATGCTTTGGATCCTTCACTGTGGTCCCACAGTGCCACTCCATATCAAAGGCAAGTGCTTCTGAGATGTGGGGAAGGTGGACCGGGCGGGATTCGAACCCGTGACCTCTTCCACTATGTGGACCCTGGGTGTGAACCCTGGGCCCATGCCAAGGAAGCGATCTACCACTGATCTACCGGCCCGCATCAACAACTACCCACGGATTCGAACGCCATTGACACTCTTGTGAGCCCAGTTGAAGCTCCGGATTTTGCTCGAGACGCCAAAACCACAGGCGGCGCACCTGTGTTGTCTAACGTGATAGGACCTCCGTCCGCATCTTCTGCATCTCATATGGTGAGGATTGTTAGCCTTGCCCTTTGATGGGGTGCCCTTTGTCATGATATCTACTCCTTTTGTGAGCCTGATTGCGGACCTGTGGGAGGAGGCGATACAATAACGACATTGTCGCCTCTGACGATTACGGTCAGGATCTCTTCGACGGTTTCTGCGCTGGTTTCTGGGTCCACAGCAATCTCATCTGCGTCCTCAAGTATGAGGTTCAGGTGTTGATCGAAACCCCTCAGGCGGCCCTTGATTTTCTTTCGCCCCTTCAGTTCGACTAGCACTTGCGCACCAATCGATCTCTGTAGAAGCTCCGTAGGTCTGCCTGCGTTCACTGGACTCACCAACACAGAATACAAGTCGCCATGCCGTGGGTTCGCGACTTTCGAGCCCGTTCCTGAGCTGGACTTAAAAAGATGACGATAAAAGCTCAAGAAAGAACGATGCTGTCGCCCCTAATGCCATTCATGACATAGGATTCAAAAGGTTTCACTCAGGCTCTCTTGTGATGCCAAAATTCGAACGGTTCAAGAAACGGCACGTACTAGGGAAGAGAGAGCAGAGGGCAGTCCTTGAGCAGATTGAGAAGACGCTTGGCTCCTCAGTGACGAGGATTGGCTCAGAAACCCAGTTTGAAGAAGGTATTCTTGACGACGGTTCCCGTGTCCTATTGCTGAACGGTGCGATTGTCTTCTTCGAGTCGGAGGGCAGGATGCTTCCAACTCTGCGTGCACTCTTGGACGGGATTATCACGATCCCCCGAGTTGTCGTTGACATGGGTGCTGTCAAGTACGTGGCCAACGGAGCAGACATCATGCGTCCAGGGATAGTCAGTGTTCAAGACGGCATTGCTGAGGGCTCGATAGTCGTCGTGGTTGATGAGAAGCACGGGAAGCCATTGGCCGTAGGTGTGTCAACAATGAGTTCGGATGGACTACGTGCTGCGTCTGGTGGAAAAGTCATAGTGTCAAAGCACCACATTGGCGACGAAGTCTGGACTTTCGGGAAGACCCTCGACTAGTCATCTCTCCTCTCTTTTCCGTGTTCTCAGAAAGATGATGGCGGCTTTGTAGATGTCCTTAGCCAGAGAGGGCTCAAGTCCTGAGTTCACGGCAAACCTGTTTCTTGCGAGCCCCGGCTTGTTTGCATCGGCATCTGTGTAGACCACTTCTGCTATCCGTCGGTATCCTCTGTCATACAGTATTCTGGCTTCAGCTCGGGACAGCGCAATAGGTGATTGATTTCCATTTCGAATAACCTGCAGTTCCATAAGATTAGAACCCGCAAGGTCCTCCTTCACACCAAATCTGAGTTGCTTGCTCAGGAGAGCGAAGCGTGCCTTGAGCACATCTCTCCCAGTGGCTGCCATGAACTTGCTGATGCTCTCAGCCATTGAACTGCACGATTCCGCGAGTGTTGCCAAGTCCTCCTCGTCCAAGTTGCTTCCTGCAATCCGTCTCGTCCCAACCACTACATGCTCTCCGAGCTTGTCTGAGGTTTCAAGGATATGTGCGATGCTCTTCTCCTCTAGCCACATTGTGAGTGCTTGTTTTTTCACTCCCTTTCGTTTCTCTGCTAACTCTGATGACCAACTCAGCGGTTTTTCCACTCCTGCCATTTGAATCTCGATCTCTGAGGGTACTACTGTCCGTGGCCTGCTTGACTGCACAAGATTGAATCGCAATAGCAGTTCCACGAGTGTGGACATGTCAGGACTATCTGTCAGCTCGGCGAGAATCTTTCGGACTCCAACATAGTCAATGGGGTCTAACCCTGCCTCAAAGGCTTCACGTGCATTGGAGGTCAATGTGTACAGTTCGGCTATCTTCGCAATCAGTTCTTCTCTCACGAGCCATTCGAACAGGATAGCAAACTGGTTTTTCATGTTCGACAGATAGTCGGCCCTCATTGATGCTCTGAGAGTCTCGTTCACAAGCCTAAGGAAGTCAGTTTCCAGCTCTTCTTGCCCGAACCTTTGTTTCGCTCTTGCCTCTCTCATGACCAAACTCACAGTCAGCGAGGGATAGAACGCACTCGAACATAGCGGTGCATGTGGCTGCCTGAGCAGTGCTTCTTCAACTTCCCTGGGAGTTTCATACTGTTGGGTTGGTGTTTCGAGGACGAGATAGACCCTGCCACCGTATTCCGCAAGGTGGTATTCACCGATTCTGCCAGCTATCTGGAGGTATCTTGACCTGCTGTTCACATAGCCCATCGAGTTGTCGTACAAGATAACGATACAATCGAAAGGGAAGCTTATGCCTGCAGTAATGCCGGTGGTTGAAACAACAGTCTTGATGTCGCCGCTCTTTATGGCTTTCTCAAGTCTTCCCAGTAGGGCAGAGTCGAGTCCGGCGTGATGGAAAGCAACGCCAGCCTGCAGAGTCTTTCGCAGGCGTTGGGCTGCGGGCATATCATCGCTTGGGCTCACTATCTGATCCACGAGTGCGCTGTTCACAGACTGCAAGTGTCTGCTTGCGACGTACTCGGCGACTGACTCGGTTCGAGATCTCGATCCTGTGACTATGAGTAGTGCCTTGTTTTGGTTGCTGCCTATATGTTCCAGCACCGCGCCAATCACGTCATCGCCGGATGCTTGATAGTCAGCAGTGCCATCACTGCTGCGTATGTTGACTGTACCAATGCCGCTGGTCACAATGAACTCGTCTGGGATGAGGGTGACACTAGGTCTGAAGACTCTCGCCTTCAACCACTTTGCCACGTTATCAGTCCCGCCGAACCGTGATGAGAGCGTCAGCACCTTTGCCTGACGCTTGAAGAGTGTAATAAGACAGTCTAGCCTAGCGCTCCTGTCACTTCCCAACTCTTGGGAGTCGAGTTCTGTGGCTTCATCCACTACTACTAACCCGATGCTCTGAGTCCATGGTTTCCTCTGCAGGATCGCCAGGAATGCAGACTCATACACTGATACAACCAAGTCCGCTCTTTCAAGGTCCTCATCGATTCCTCTGACTTGCCCGTCATGTCTGACAACTGAAAGTCCCAGATCATGCAACAGGGCTCCATATTCATCGAGTATCTGCCGGTTCAAGGACATGTATGGGCTGACGTATAGGCATTTCACTTTCCTTTCGACACTAGTCAGAATGGCGATGATTCCCAGGAAGGTCTTCCCGGATCCCGGCGGCATCTGGATTATGAGGTTGTCATCAATCCTATCGATCTCTCTGAGGAACTTCTCCTGCGCCGGAAGCAGACGAACGAAGTTCTTGTGTTTCAGCAGCAGCTTTGCGGCTCGCTGCACCTCGGTGTCGGTGGAGGCTGGTCCTCTCATACCCCTCACTGCCTGAAGTGCGATTCGTCCCTCATGGGTCGCAGTGAACCTTCGCTGTCTCTTTCCCTTGCCGCCTGCCGGCTGGACGAATCCCGCCTGAATCAGCTTATTCATGCTCTCATAGAGAGTGCCTCCAGAAGCGAACCGTCTTCGTAGCTTCTCATATTTCGCGTAATCATTCGTTCTCTCATCATCAGGGCTATGCAATGGCTTAGAAACACCCATCAGAGTCAGTATTCCTTCGACTATGGCATCCCATCCCAGAGCGGGAACCACATCTCCTGTCTTAGGACACAGAACCTCAAGTATCTCCAATGAGTAGCGGTTGCCGAGGGTCTTGAGGTTCTCTCTCAGCCCAGCAGTTTCTGAGTCCTCCCTCGGTTCCGACATCGCAATCATTTCTCACTTCAAGAGGCATCGTAAAAAGATTGCTTTAATTGTGCAGATAATACTCAGCCTTTTCTTCTAAGCCCTAGTTGCTACCCATGAACCTGAGGTGAAATGGGTGCGTATCTTTGGACGCAAGGGCGGTAAGGACGGTTCTCCTGCTGGTGCGACCTCTGAGAAGGCTCGCGCGTATCTCGGTCTATTCTCACCCACGCCTGACTCTTCGCAAATGGAGGTTTCCCACGATTGCAGGAGGCTCTCCGAACTGGAGTCTATACTCATCAGGTCAAAGCGACTAGAGTCATTAGAGGATGTTTCCTTCGTCGTGAATGAGATTCGCGATGGCTGTATTGTCCTGTTGGACATATCTAGACTCAATGATGGAAAGGAGCAGAACCACCTCGAACTGAAGCGCATAATCGAGAGGATTCGCGGTGAAACCCGCGGTTATGGTGCAGACATTGCCCTGATCAACGACAACTGTGTGATCGTGACTCCATCTTTCGTCAGGTTCTGACAGAAGTCGTAGTAGAATGAATAACGACCGAAACTCATCTGATAACGGTCGGCATTTCGTTGTCTATGTCCTTGGGCACTACCTGAGTTTGGCACTTTCAGTGACAGTCATTGCTTTAGTTTCGATGTTCAATGCCTTGTGGATGGTTGAGGCCAAGTTCATACACTTGGTCGCCTCGCCGTGGCATGTGAGTATCATCTCAGGCACAGGACTTACACGCTTGACGAAGTTGAGGATCTGCTTTCTGTCTGAGTGGCCAGAGAACCCTTCGACTGTTTCAACCTGAAGGTTGATGGGAACCACTGTCACATTTCCCTCACGGTTGCGCATCTGAGTTTCCTTCCAGCCCTTCTGTACTCTGCGTCCTAACGTCCCCTCGCCTTGATAGCTAACAAAGACCACCGCATTGTTGGAATCTGGAGCCAGCAGTCTGAAGTAGTCGACGCTGGGCCCACCAGCGAGCATTCCAGATGTTGCCATAATAATACAGGGCTCTGCTGATACTATCTGCTCACGCTGATCCGGGTTGTCGACCTGAGTGAATATCTCATTCAGGAACGGGTTGACTCCTTGATGAAATATCATCTCACGTATTTTCTTGCTGAGTGCCTCTGGGTGCGTTGTGTGAATCGCCGTTGCTTGGGCGATCATGCCCTCGATGTAGACAGGAACCTTAGGTATGCGCTTCTTTGACACGAGATCCTCCAGAACGAGCATTATCTCTTGTGCACGTCCCACGGCAAGAACCGGTATGAGTACCTTGCCGCCCCTTTCGATAGTCCTTCTTATCACGGAGGCGAACTTGCGTTCAACCTCCTGTCTCGGAGGCATTTTATCCGTGGGATGGCCGTAGGTGCTTTCTATGATGAGGGTTTCAAGCCTTGGGAATGTGAATGTTGCAGGCTCAAGAAGTCTGGTCCTACCAAACTTGAAGTCGCCCGTGTATGCCAAGTTGTACTGTCCATCACCTACGTGAAGATGGACAATTGCCGAGCCCAGTATGTGCCCAGCATTGTGAAGCGTGAGTCGCACATCAGGTGCGATGTCTGTGACCTCGCCGTAGTTCAGTGGTATGGTGTGGAGGATTGCCTCCTTGACATCTCTGTCTCTGTACGGTCTGAGCTTCCCCTCTCGTTCAGCGACCTCCAAGTAGTCCAGCTGGAGCAGGGTCGAGAGGTTTAGTGTTGGCGCAGTCATGTAGACTGGACCGCGGTATCCGTACTTGAAGAGAAATGGAACCATGCCGCAGTGATCAAGGTGGGCATGAGTGACTATGACAGCATCCAGCTTGTCTATGTCTAGCTCAGGCATGTCAAGGCGTGGGAATGCTCTACTGGGAGCACCGACGTTGACGCCGCACTCAAGCAGGACGTTTGTTTCAGATGTCTGTAGAAGCATACACTGTCTTCCGACCTCGCGGAAGCCACCCAGTGCTGTCAGTCTAATCCACCCATTATCGATGAGTATGGGGCGATGAATCCTCCTTCCAATCTCTCGGAACACCTTGTTACGATTTGCCGCCTCAGACTGGATAATGTAGCGGATTTGTTTGATCAGCTTACTCTCCATGGGTGGTGTGCGCATGACACTCGGCCGCCAGAATGTCTGTCGTGTGATTTCCCGTAGTGTAGTGCCGCTCCTACCGATGACGAGACCTGGTTTCTGTGCCTCAATCACTACTTCGCCGCGGGAGTCGTCGAAGTCAATTGATGTGATTTCAGCGTCTGCAGGCACGAGCTCACGCACTGCCTTCTCAGCCTCTTCATGTGGCAACCTGATCTCTGGTGCAGACCTGACGACGATGCGCTTTCTCATCTTGCGTGCAAGTGCTTTGATCTTGTCCCCATCATCGAGCAGAATCTTGGGCGCCTTTGAGTAGATGGCTATCTCCGGTCCCTCATACTCGACAGAACTGATGGCCGCTGAGCGAGGTAAAGCCTTCATGACTGCCTCTCGGACATCAGTTATCTCTCTGTCCTCTTCCTTCTCAGAATTCATCTGGAGTCACATCTCAGTTATGGGTCTGTCGTGTGGCAGGTCTGCCACTCGGTTCGTCCATGTCCTTGGAGGACTGGACTCATGTGTAGTGTGTTTCGCTGACCACCAGCAGGGCTTAGCCCTTCATGGCTTCTTCCAGATCTTCACTATCTCTTCCTTGGGCACTTCCTGATACCCGTCTTTGTCAATCACACTCACAAGGATTGCGTTACCCGTGGCGGCGTCTCTCTCGATTGCAGCCGCAATAGCCCTTATGGCGAGCTCGATAGCCTTCTTCTTAGGAAGGTTCTCCTCATACTCTGCCTCTAGGACACCGAGCGCAACGGGTGACCCTGATCCGGTCGCTGTGAACTTGTCTGGCAAGACGGACCCAATGAAGTCGGTATAGAAGACTTGGGGACCCTCGTCGTCATATCCTCCTACAAGGCTCTGCAATAGGTAGGTTCCCCGCGATTGGAACATTATGTTGCTTAGAAGGCGCGTCAAGGCCTTCACTCGCATTGGTCTGCCTCTCTGAATCTCAAACAGCTTGGACTCAGCTCTGAGAAGCTCCATGATAGATTGTGCGTCTGCCACGGAGCCTGCAATGGTCGCTCCTATACGATTAGTGATCTTGTATATCTTCTGAGCAGCCTTATTGGCAATCAGATAGCCCATTGTCGCTCTCTGGTCGCTGGCCAAGATGACACAGTCCTTTGCGATTAGGCCGAGAGTTGTTGTTCCCGTCTTTAGCTCAGACGGGCGTTCCATCTGATGTTCCATCGTCGAATAACTCCCTGTAGGCGAGGTTAGGCCTTGTAGAACTAGCGACGAACGGCCCTTCCTCCAATCCTATTAAAAGGTTTGGATGAGAAACATCTGTCCTTCTTGGCGGGAACAGTCACCCGCAACCTACTCAGTCGTGTTCTCTTTCGGACGGTCGTAGATGACAATGAACTTCACCTGCTTCAGATCCTTATTGAGTTTCAACACATCCGCCGCTATGCCAATCTCAGCATATTGAACCCCTTCGATATAGCGGGTTTCCTTTGGGATCTCTATGGTGATGACTTCTTTGTCCGCCAGCACCGTATACTTGTCAGTTGGAAAGGCAGGTATCCTCCTCTTGACAATAGCCAAGATCTTCTCACCCTGTTCATGAAGAATCCTTTTCACTGTAACATCGAACAAGAGGGTTCTTCCTGCGAGAGGCGGATTGAAGTCAACCCTCATTTGGCGTCCTAGGTCTGCAGTGATGATGCCCTGTTCATTACCAAGCTTCACCTGCTCGCCTTTCATCGGACGCACGCCTTGCTTCACGACCTTGGCTCTAGGCACCAGTTTGACCTTCTTTGGATCTCTGATGCCAGCTGCTTTCTCCGGCGGAATCTCGACAGCCTTGCTCTCTCCGACTTTCATTCCAACTAGCTGTTCCTCGAGAGCAGGGAGTAGCCATTTCCACCCCACTGCAACGAGCATGGGCTCATAGCGGTCGTTCTCCTTGAACAGGCCTTCTTTCTTCGCCACTTCCTCGATAGTGAGGTCGAAGATTCTTCCGTCATCCTTGGTCTTGGCGATGTAGTCGACGTAGACTAGGCTGCCATCGCTGACCACTGCTGCATCCGTATCTGTCACGTTAGGTACTGGTGCTTGCTTTGCCTTGCCTTCATCCTCGGGCATTTCGGGCTCCCTCTAGGACTCCAAGTTTGAGGTTTGGCCCTCTCAGTTCAGTCATCATAAAATGGTTTCCGTTGAGGCTCAAGTATGCCTCTCAACACCTGAATTTCCTCGAAGAACAGCGCTTTCTTGGCGACAGCTCTGACAGCCAAGCCGCACCGCTTCATGCCGGCTTTGACCTGTTCAGTGTTGGCGAGAGAGGAAGTCACGACATACAGAGCGCCTGGCCTTGCGAGATGTCTGGCTGCTTGTTTGACGAACCTAATGGTCAGTTCTGTGCCGTCTGCTCCTCCCAAGAGGGCGTGATCAAAATCAGATCTCAAACCATCATCCGGCAGGTAAGGGGGGTTGAACACAATGGCGGAGAATCGGGTGGAATTGTTTATTGCAGACAGAACGTCAGACTGGAAGATGCTGCATCTATGTTCTAATCTGTTTCGTCTTGCATTCTGCATAGCATTGTGTACTGCTTCGAAGGAAGCATCCATTCCAATGACGAGCTTGGCAATCATGGCCGCGGTGAGAGTGATTAGTCCAGAACCGCATCCAACCTCAATGAAGGTGTCACTGGGAACGAGGACTATGGCATCAAGCAACAGATATGTGTCTTCAGAAGGAGGATACACACCAGAGTTGACGACAATGTCGAGTGGCTGGTCCCTCATTTTGCTTCACGTTCCTCATGGGGTACCAAGCCATCGTTGATCATCTCCAGTACGTGGCCTGAAAGCTTCACAAGCATATCCAGATTCAGGTTTCGCAAGCGTTCAGAGCCGGTGAATTCTCCTGAGCATCTCTGAACGAAGGCTTCGAGGACTGAGTCTTCACAGGATAGGTTTCTGAACCAAATCCCGAACGCCTTTCGTATCTGTTTGTTGGGGTATGAGTAGACTCCCCTAACCATCCAGTGAAACACTCCTTCGTTTCGTGCGATAGGTCCGGATTTACGATGTGTCACCCTTACTACCGTTGAATCGACCCTTGGCACTGGGTAGAACTCTCGGGCGTTGACTTGCATGACCATTTCCACATTGGCGCGATAGTTGACCTCGATTGTCAGACGGGAGTATTCGGGAGTCCCCGGCTTCGATAGTAGTCGTTGCGCGAACTCCTTCTGATACATGAGCACTGCCTGTTGGAAGTCGACACACTCCAAGAGCCGAAACGTTAGGGGCGAGGAGATGCTGTATGGTAGGTTGGCGACGACCTTGTTGACTTTCGGCAGCTGAATCTCAAGCGCGTCGCCTTCTATCACTTCCAAGTTGTCGTGTTCTGCAAGCAAATCTCGTAGAGCGTCTGCAAGACCCTTACTTTTCTCCACAACAAACACCTTACGGGCAGACTCCACCAACCATCTTGTCAGTACACCAAGGCCTCCTCCCACCTCTAACACGTCGTCGTTTCTCGTGAGACTTGCTGCCTTCACAATCTCTCGTGCTATTGAGGAGTTGATGAGGAAGCTCTGTCCAAGCTTCTTCCTAGGTGTGATACCGTACTTCCTGAGTGACGACCTTACCTCGTCTGACAATGGGGTCACCAGCAGTCTCGCCTGCTACTTCCTAGCCCTCTCATCATCATCTCGTGGAGGTGGCCTGACGAAGAGCCATCGCTTGACGTCATCGCTCAGTTCAGCGATGATTCTCGCAGTGATCATCTTCTTGGGATTCTGCAGCTTTGTCCGGGCAGATATGTCCTCGAAGTTTTTGAATGGTTCTCTCTTTCTCTCCTCGAGTATTGCCCACATAAGGGTCTGTCCAACCCCTGGTAGCAGCTGCAGGGAGTGCATTCTGGTCGTCATTGGCGGTGCTTCGTTGAAGAACTGAACGAAATTGTGCTCGTGCTTCGTGACAATTATCTCCACCACAAACGGAAGCTCGGTGGCACTCTCAGGCACAAGGTCTTCGTAGGCAATGCGACGCTTGACATGATCTATTTTACCCTTTGAATCCCTATCAACAGAAACTCGCTCCTGCGGGCTGATTTTGGTGCCTCTAGAGGGTGCAAGCTCCAGCAGTGTGAAGTGTGACTCTCCAATGGCCTGTACTACTGTTTCACCCTGAGGACGAGAAGAGCGGAGATGCAGCTTCGGTAGAACAACTGCCAAGACATATGCATGGGTCTCTGACAGTCTGCCTTGCGATTCTTCCATCTCTTCTCACTTCTAGCGAACTTAGGCCGCATCGCTGAGAGCATGTGCAAGTCACGATAAAAATCAATCGGGCGCTTGATGTCTTGCTGCCATCTCATTGACCATCGACCAGACGATCCATCTCACTCGGCCCTACTCTTCGCCACGAATTCCACGATCTCTGCAATCTGTTCCGGTGTCAGGCTGGTTGAGCGTGCATCCAGAATGGTTCGCATTTCCTCCGGACTGGTCGGAGCAATGTTCACCACTTGAACAGCGAGAGACCTGCTGATGTTGTAGGTCTTCATGAGCTTCTCAACCACCTTGACGGCGACCGCCGGTGCCATCTTCGAGAAGGTTGATGCATGCTCGAGTGTGATTGTCTGCTGAAAAGACAGTTCTCCCTCTTTTGCGCGCTTGGCGAGAACCTTCTTGACCTGCGGGAGAGTGATCTCCTCCTCACTCACAATCTCCTTAGGCATCTTCTCTCAGCCTCTGCTTGGTCGGAGATGCTCGGGTCTGACTATGATGGTCCTCACAGCTTTTCCTTGAGTGACGTCAACGAGGATTCCCCTACCTCTCTTGTCACTGACTACACCTGTTCTGCCTTGGTACCTGCGATGAGGCATGCCCTTGTGGACGCTTGAGTTAATGACTATGTCAACGTGCTGACCGACTTCGTAATCTATGAGAATGCTGCTGAGGGGCGTGATACCGCGTGTCCGGACATTCTTACTCATGAGGGCGCGAGTCCGAGCACGAAAACCATGACTCTTTTTGACCATGGGGCATCATCTCACTCATCATGATACCTCAGCTTGCCAGAAGTTTATGACACGGCATACCCGAGGTCCAGCAAACGCCCTTTGGTGAACACTTAAGCGTTATGGTCTGTTTCGGCAGTACGAATGGACAACACCACAAGTTCTTGGCAAACGCACTCGGTGTTGAGGATCCCGGACAGCGAAGGTCTTGTCCTACCATCGTCTCCCGATATCAGTTCCTTCACATAAGTCCCTCCTTGCACTATGAAGTTTCCGTCCAGAAGGCCATCTTCCCTGTGACTCAGTTTGACTTCGTACACTCGTTTCCTTCTGAGCAAGTCCTTCCTACGGTGTGATACTCGAGTCGGGGTCCTCTGCTCAATCTCCACTCCTGAAAGCTCCCGCTCTGCTCTTCTCAATTCCTCTTCTTCCAAGTGGTTTGCTGCCTTTATGATGGCAGAGTACTCCTTGACATTCCTCGATGACTCGTGCTTGAGGAACTGCGCGCGTTCTCTCTGTGAAGCTTGAAGCTCAGCCACCTCAACTTTTCCCTGAGCCCCTTCATTAATGGCTCGAGTCAGTTCTTGAAAATCCAAGGTCCTGATGCGTGGTCTAGAAACCTCCACGACAAAAGGGCGGCCTGAACCAAGCATGAGTGCATCGATGTCTTCTCGGCCGGCTCCATGGAACTTGAAACCCGTTCCTTGGGATAAGGTCTGAATAGGAATGCCTACGTACTCGGATATGGAGTCGGGATATCTCCTGCCCGTGCCGCCACACGACTCGCACCCTCTCCCTCCGCATGCTGTGCAGTCCCATCTGCTCTGAGGAATTCCCCTTACGAGTTTTCGATATCTTCCATAGATGAAGATTGGGTTGATTTGAAGGTCTAGGGTGTCATGGATCATATCGTACACAATCACGATGTCGGAACGCTCGAAGTTGGCTTCCTTTCCTAGTGCTCTCTGAACCTGTTTGCCGAGTTCTCTGTTGAAATCAGACTTCAGGGGCTCACCTCGAAGAAGGCTGAAATGCGCTCTGAGCTCTTCTTCGCGTTCCGCAAGAGCCGGTACTGGAACACAACCGATCAAGAAAGTGTTGAACTCAATGTCCTTTGTGGTTTCGATGACCCTCTCAGCGATTTCTGATGCTCTCCCAAAGACACTCCCGCCTTCTAATGAGCACAGATGACAATCTCTGGCCGAAGGTGGGTCTATTCCATTCTTTTTGATGAGAGTCCTTGCCGGCCCAAAGGATCCGTTACCAGCTAGTTCGGTGAGAAGCCTCATTCCTCCTACTCTATCACCCGACTTGATTTGCTCGTCGGCCTGCATGGAGAGTAGTAGTTTGATGGAGCGTCCTCTCTCCTGATTTGATGTGTCAGTGCTGAGCCATGCAAACTGACGCCCAAGACACTGGTCACATAGAGGATACTGACTCAGCATCTGTTCGGCGATGTCCAAGAGGTTTCTCCTGTCCGTGTTTCCCAAATGGAGGAACTCCTTTTTGACAGCCACCCGGGCTAGCCACATAAAGATGCTCTTCTAGAACTGAGGACTGATGTACCGTGCGACTCTTAGTGCTGCAATCATTGTACGAGGGTTGGCCAAGAGATTCCCTATGGTCGTGCCCTGCATGTCCATGTCTCCATCCCTCTTCACGATATCAGTCAGACTAAGTTCGTCTGCATTCTTCACAAGCGAGTCTAGTCCCCGGTCCGAGAGAGAAGACATCGCCCGTTGAACGAAATACATTGTCCTCAGTTGTCCGAGCAGAAGAGAGCGCCAGCTTGTTTCATAGCGCCCCAGAGAGCGTGCAGAAGCATCCGTTTCGGAAACGGCAAGTGAAACTGTCTTGCCTGCAATCTTGCCACTTATGCCCCCGAATACGACGCCTCCGCCAGTCGTTGCCTTCACCATTCCCGCTGCGTCTCCAACAACGACAAGACCGGGCATGAACGTCTTCTTCGCAGGTAGACCGACGAGGACTGTTCCCCCGATTCCCCGCAAAACAGATGCCCTCGCCAGCTTCTTACTGATTATGGGATGATGGCGCATGACTGCCTCCAGTCGGGGCTTCGACTTGGCGTTAGATGCGAGGCCAACTCTTGCTCGGCCGTCGCCTAACGGGATGATCCAAGCGAAGAAACCAGGTGCCGTTTGTCTGCCGTAGTACATATCGACTATGTCTTCATCAACGTCGGCTCCCTGAACCTCGTACTGAAATGCAGGGTATTTGCTGTTCTTGCTAACCACAGGCAGACCAACTGACGCCGAAAGCCTGCCCTGTGCCCCCTCTCCATTGACTGTCACAATCGCTTTCCGCTGTACCGCTACACCATCTTCGAGAGTTTCCACGCCAACGACAGTGCCACCACGAGTCCTCAGCGCACGCACCTTGGCTTTTGTGATGACAGATGCGTGTGCCTGTGTTGCTCGTTCGGCGAGCCACGCATCAAACATGCGCCTGTCCACGACAACTGCCTCGTGGCGACCACGTTCAAGCAACAGCGACCGGCCCGATGGAGCATAGATTCTCGCTGCACGTACAGTGTTCTGAATGACCTGTTGTGGAGGTTCTAGCCCCAGAAGCCTGAGCCCCGATAGACTGAGGAGCCCTGCACAGTGGTCTGGCTCGCCTACCTTTGCATGTTCCTCGAGCACAACCACGTCATGTCCCTGAGCTGCAACCGTCGATGCTGTCAGCAGCCCTGCTGGCCCGGCGCCAATCACAACTGCATCATGGTCGAGAGTCTTCATCCGTCTAGACGAGTCAACTACCACCTTTTTATCTGTCGTTTCACCTGACTGGCTTGTGACTACTGGATGGCGGCCAGCACAGATCAGAGATCATTCAGGTACAAGCAGGTCATCGCGGTGCGAACCGACCTTGACATGAGTAGGGGCAAGATTGCAGTGCAGGTGGCACATGGTGCCGTGAGTGCTGCAGAGAGAGCAAGGATGGTCCGCCATGAGATATGGAAGGCATGGATGGACGAGGGGCAGAAGAAGGTGGCTGTCAAAGTCGGGTCTGAGAGTGAGCTTCTTGAGCTAAGACGAGTGGCTGTTGCGAACAGGCTTCCAAATGCTCTGATTCGTGATGCTGGGATGACCGAACTCGCCCCTGGCACAATCACAGTATTGGGGATAGGTCCCGGACCAGCGGTCGAAGTTGACAAGGTGACTGGCAGCCTCAAACTGCTGTGAGGGACTCTGAATGCTGCCAGCACACCCACTTGAACAACGGGTTGGTATGGAGTTCTATTGCACCGATTCGCCCGGACTTGGAGGAAGACTCAGAGTAAGGTTCGAGGACTTCATCGTTGAAGAGATAACACCTGAGGAATCTGTCCTATCGCTGGAGGACTGGTCCAAAGAAACGCTCTCAGAAGCACATCTGGCCGATTCTGCAGCAGGTGAACGTTCCAAGTACGTCAAGTTCACGCTCCAGAAGATGGGGCTCTCCACGCTTGATGCCGCCGGCATCATTGCCGCTGCTCTCAAGATTCCCAGATATCTCGTCACCTACGCTGGTCTGAAGGATAAGCGCGCCATGACAGTGCAAGCGATGTCGGTGCCAAAACAGGCGTTTCTAACACTGGGTGGTCTTCGCCTCTCAAGAATCGTGCTGAGAGATTTACAGTATGTTCGGCGTCCTATACAAGTGGGTGACCTGTGGGGCAATCGTTTTACTGTGTTGTTGAAGAATATGACAGTTGATTGCAGCACAGGACGTGAGATGGCAGAGTCGCTCAAGGGGCGCCCGATATTGAACTACTTCGGCATACAGCGTTTTGGTGTGACCCAGCCGTCCACACTCTTAGTTGGCAAGGCGCTCATGAAGAGGGACTATGAAAGCGCTGTTCGATCGATAGTGGCAGCAGCATGTATCTTTGAAGAAGACGAGCTCTCTAACCTAGGTGGAGAGCCGAATCCAGATATAGAGATCACAGAGCGCATCCTTGACCGGGTTCCCAACGGCTCAAGGTACGAACGAAGCGTCATGCAGCATCTCGTCAAACACCCGGGCGACTATCAGAAAGCAATGACCAGAATTCCACCACGCATCCTCACGATTCTGGTCCACTCATATCAGAGCTACCTCTTCAATCGACTAATCAGCGAGCGCGTGAGATCTGGTTTCTCGATAGACCAGCCTGAGATTGGGGATTTCATAATCCAGTTGGACCAGACCCACTCAGGAAGAGACTCATGGCTGTATACGACTGAGAGGACTCTTGAGGAACGGCGGACAATGGTACGTTCAGGCCGGTATGGCCTTGCAGCGCCGGTACCCGGATACTCTACGAAGCTCCCGCCATCGAAGCAATCAGACTCCCTCAGAAGCATACTGAGTGATGAAGGTGTGGCTCTTGTGGACTTCAGAAACCCGGAGTCGAGAGCGCTGGACTCGCCCGGTGGCCTTCATCTTGTTTCAATGGAGCCCTTGAATCTCTTTGCAGAGTGCACAGGCGATGGTCTCAGGCTGCAGTTCAGCCTCAGAAAGGGCTCCTATGCCACTGTCATTCTCCGCGAGCTGATGAAGGGTGACCCCAAAGACTTGATCTAGCGCTTCGGCTGCTTCTGCGCGAAGCTTTTCATCCTCTGCTCGAAGACATCGGTCGCTTTCTCCTCTTTCTTCTTGAGCTCCTCTTGATACTGGAAGAGAACCGACTCTCCAGCTGCTGCTGACACTATCTGCCTGAGGTCTTCAAGGGAGTATGGAATCTTGGACCTGTCCTCTAATCGAAGCACAACTATGCTCTCTCTGGTTCTGTCAGGCAGGAAGAGGCTGTTAATGCCCAGTTCGACTGCAGGATGTATCAGTTCCTTCACCAAGTTACGTAGGCTCACTGGGCCCTCGATTATCAGGACCTCACCAAACTCCTTGCTCATCTCGTCCGCGAGTTCCTTCTTAGAGAGCAGAAGGTCTCTTCCCTTCTTCTTCACAATCAGTACCAGTCTGCCGGCCACATTCAATGCCCGCAGAAGACTGAGGTCCCCGATAGCTGGAAACTGTTTCTGACGTTCCAAGAGCCACTTGCAGAAGTCCACATCGAACTGCGTTATTTCACCCTTGTCCAGCTTTTCCTGACAACTGGGACAGAGCATGTCAGACTCGACGTCGAATACACAAACCGGCAGACGCATCCACGCAATCCCTCGCCTCTAGAGCGCTAGCGATGGTCAAGCTCCGAGCGAGGTTGTACTTCAAAGCACATATACGACTATCGAGCGAGAGTTATGTCTATCGTGGACACATTCAGGTCGCTGCCCTTGTCTGTCTGTACGGCAGTAGTGTCAATCGTAATTGCCTTGACGTGAAGATCAGGGATGAACCTGTGACGCGTTATCTCTGCGACATCTACAGCCCTGCTAATCAGTCGTCCCCTTGCCTTAATCACAACCTCTGACGCTCCTTTGTTGAAGAGGGTAACGCAGGCCAAGACATAGCTCATGACGTTCTTCGCACCAACCAGTATGGTCGATTCGGGCTTGCCTCTAATGTTTGACCTGCTATCAACCTTCTCATCTGCCACCCGAAGCATCTCCACCAGCTGTCACTCGTTCAGGCATAGGCATGAAGCCAAGTGCCTCTAATATTGGTTTCGATTTGCATCGGGGCCTACACGAGGAAATTCCCCATCTACAGGCCAAGGGCTGTTTCTTGGTCCCATTTTTCGGATGTTGGAGGCTCGACTGAGAACAAAGACTGTCAGCAACAACGCATGCCCAATCTGTCAATACCATGGTAGATGATTGCCTAGGTAGGGCCCCACAACTGCCTCTCGGCTCATCTCCGATGATCACGCTGTCCTTTAGCAAGACTTTTCTTCAACAGGTCGGGCCCTGATGTGGAAGTTCTACGCGATGGCGAAACTGACCTTTCTCGGCTCTTGCAGGGAAATCGGGCGTTCGGGTTTCTGTCTAGAGGAGCACGGCGAGAGCGTTCTGGTGGATCATGGTGTCAAGTTCCTCGACAACCCTGTGTTTCCAGAACGCATTCCAACGGCTGGGCTTCAAGGGGTCGCTCTCACTCATGCACATCTAGACCACTCTGGTGGAATACCACTGATCCTCGCGCGGGATGACGTTTCACTGTTCTGCACCCCGGCCACGCGTGACCTGAGCACTCTACTCATCGAAGACATGTTCCAGATAGCCAAGGCCCGGCTTCCCTTTGCTCACAGGGACATAGCCCTTGTTCATCGTCGGTGTCAATCAACATCGTACGAAGAAACAATCCCTCTGGGTCGCCGATTCGAGCTCACACTCTTCAATGCGGGTCACATCCCTGGGAGCGCAATGATCTCGGTGAGAGCAAACGGCAAGAGGATTCTCTTCACAGGTGACTTCAACTCCATTGAAACGCAGCTGAATGCCGGAGCGAGGAAGAACCTGCCAAAGCATGACATAGTGGTGACCGAGAGCACGTATTCTCAGAGACCCAATGCAAGAAGAGAGGAGATTGAAGCCGAGTTCATCCAGTCAGTCGTCGAAGCATTGGAGCGCGGAGGAACTGTTCTCATACCTGCGTTCGCTGTAGGGCGTAGCCAAGAGATCATGTGCATACTCGAGAAGTGTAACCTGCCTGAGAAGTACACAGTCTATGTCGACGGATTGGCCAGAAAGGTGAACGAGGTCGTAGTCAAGCATCCCGGATACATAGCCTCACCGCAGTCATTTGAGAGGGCGGTCAAGAGGACACAGAACATAGTCAGTGACAAAGATCGCCTACGGGCTGTCAAGAACGGTGGTGTAATCATATCTCCCGCAGGGATGCTCAAGGGTGGCCCCTCTCATATGTATTTCAAGATGCTGCATGATGACAGCAAGAACTCAATAATCTTGGTGAGCTTCCAGATACCTGGGACTCCCGGAGCAGAACTGCTTGCGAAGAAGAAAATGACAGTGGGCAACAGAACATTCGACGTGGCAGCAGATGTCAGATTCCACCACTTGAGCAGTCATTCAGACTCCGCAGGACTGATGGATGTGCTCGAGAAAATCCCCGGTGAACCACAGTTCTACTGTGTCCATGGTGAATCAGACTCATGCGACGCACTGGCTAAGAAACTGAATGACATCGGCAGACAAGCACATGTCCCTGAGCTGAATGAATCAATTGAGTTCTAGTAGACACTACTCTTCTGCCTTGGGCTTTGCCTCAACGACTTGGCACTTCACCTGTTGGAGGATAGTTTCTGCCTGCTGGGGCTCAACAATCAGTGTGTACAGGTATTTCCCCGTTCGGAGCTTCAGCTTGACCTGATCACTGCTCCTCTTCACACGACACTCGGTCGCGCTCTCGGTCATCTCAAGGAACTTTGCCACATCAGTTATCTGTCTTGGCATTTGTAGGCCTCTGATTGTATTATTCTGAGCCGTGACTAGGAGCGACTCCGCTCGCTCCTCCCTTTCGGTGTTTCCCATGGTATTCACATTATAAGAATGTCGGAATGTGATGCCAGACTCACACGAACACCTGAGGCCTTGCGCATCGTGGTAGACCTGTCAAGGCTGTCAGTTTCTGTTGGGGAGATTCAGAAGCAGGGCGGTAACTCCGCCCCACTCGAGTTTTCAACACACACGCTAATGTAGTCAGATGAGCGCAATACCAGATGCCCGGCGAACCCATGTTCTCCATCTTCTGCTGTACGGCCAAACTACCAAGCAGAATCAATGGTGGGCAGGAGGGGATTTTCTACGCACAGGGTGATCCTGCGCCGTTCTCGAACCCCCGACATAGGCGGGCAGACCCATATGCAGGCAGCTGCCATCCGCCGTGTGAAGGCGGTATCATAACCGGACTAGATCACCTGCCCTTGGCCGGCAGGGCTGCCTGCTGTGTATTTAAGAATGATGGCGGGGTGATGAGGAATCTTGAGCGGGGTTTCTCTTTGGAACATAGTCTATGTTTCATCATCGTACAGACAAGTGTGACAAATGCAAGAGCAACGTGCATGGGTGCACATATATTGGAGTCTCAGTGGCAAAACACGGGAGGCTGCAAAAAGAAAGATGGTGTTTCTTATTGCATGAATCAGTTTCATGCATCACTGGGAAACTACTTCTTCCCACGCCTCTTGGGCCTGAGGTCGTCCGACTTGCACTTCCTGCACTTCTTGGCCTTGAGGGGGTTGGTTGCACCGCAGTAGCGGCACACAGACTTGTACAGCAGATAGTGCTGAGCCAGTCTGCGCTTCTCGATGTCAGTTATGGGCATGTCAAGGTCCTCACTAAGTGCTTGACGGACTAGGTTTCCCGTGAGCCCGCTCAGGCTCCGGAGCGTGGTTGTGTTTTAAAAGTTATGCTCCAAACACAGCACTACTTCAATGCCTTCCTCAGTAGCTCGGCGACCTGACTGGGCCTCTCTGCAACAGCGACTCCTGCATCCTTCAACGCCTTGATTTTCGCCTCTGCCGTACCCGTACTTCCGCTGATGATGGCTCCTGCATGACCCATCCTCTTCCCGGGGGGTGCTGTCCTACCTGCAATGAAAGCGACCACTGGCAGGTCAAACGCCTTTGAAACGTATGAAGCAGCACGTTCCTCTGCGTCTCCGCCAATCTCCCCCACTAGGACCACTGCCTTTGTTGCCTTGTCATTCTTGAACAGCTTTAGACCTTCCGTGGGCGTCAGCCCGACACATGGGTCTCCACCCAACCCAATCGCTGTCGAGATTCCAATCCCGGCTAGTGTCATTCCTGCGGCAATCTCGTAAGTCAGTGTTCCACTACGTGACATAAGCCCTACATTGCCGGGAGAGAACACATGACCGGGCATTATCCCGACCTTCTGCTTTGCGCTTGGAGTGATTATCCCGGGCGTGTTGGGGCCGATGATAGTGATACCCTTCTGGGCTGCTACGTGGATGACCCTGATTTCATCCTTCACAGGGAGGTGTTCCGTGATCACTACCACGGGGTTGAGGCCCTCTGATATGGCTTCAAGGGCAGCGTCAGCTGCGTAAGCTGCAGGGATGAAGATTATGGACGCTGTTGCATCATGTTCTTGCTTGGCCTCTCTCACTGTGTCGTACACAGGTATGCCGTTCACATCAGTGCCACCCTTACCAGGCGACGTACCCGCTACAATCTTTGTCCCATACTTCAGCATTGAAGCAGTATGGAATGTCCCCTGCGAACCAGTGATGCCCTGCACTATCACTCTCGTCTTCTTATCCACCAAGACCGCCATCTACGTCACCTCCTTCGCCAACTGAACCACGCGCTCAGCAGCCTCCTCCATGGTCTTCAAGAATGGAATGCCGGCCTTGTTGAGTATCTCCTGCCCCTGTTCCTCATTGGTGCCTACCATCCTTATCACTGTGGGAACTCTGAGTCCTTTCTCTTCGCGCGCACCGACTATGCCTTTGGCGACCTCATCGCATCTTGTTATGCCACCCATGATATTAACGAGGACTGCCTTCACCTTGGGATACATTAGCGCAATCTCAATGCCCTTCTTGACTCGTTCAGCATCCGCTCCCCCTCCTAGGTCTAGGAACGTGCTAGCCTTTCCCCCATGCAGGGCTACTGCGTCTAAGGTGGCCATGGTCAGTCCTGCACCGTTGCAGATGCATGCTATGTCACCATCAAGTTCAACATAGGCCATGTCGTGTTCGGCTGCGAGTCTCTCCCGCGCGTTCTGCTCAATGGGTTCCCTTCTTAGCCCGTCTGTCAGCTTCTTGTGACGGTACAGGGCGCTATCGTCCACATTGAGTCGTGCGTCAGCAGCCAACATTCGTCCATCCTTTGTGAGGATGAGCGGGTTGATTTCAGTCAGTTCGGCATCACAAGAGTCTGCAATGCTCCACAGACTGAGAATCACGCTCGTCAAACTACTCATCATCTTGCCCTTGAAACCCATGGCAATGGCCATCTCGCGTGCCTCGTATGTCTGAAACCCTAACAGTGGATCAACATACATCTTGATTATCTTCTCAGGACTCTGAACGGCGAGTTCTTCGATGGACATCCCGCCAGCCGAGCTGCCAATGACCACATACCTGCGCTCGTTCCGATCCACAGTGATTCCAAGGTAGATTTCCTGTTGGATGTCTAACTTCTCTTCCACCAGTACTGCCTCGACAGGCAAGTCATTGATCCTCATCGCGAGTATCTCTCGGGCCGCATTCTCAGCCTCGTCTGGAGTGTTGGCGAACTTTATTCCTCCGGCTTTGCCTCTCTTTCCTGCCAACACTTGTGCCTTGACCGCGACAGGCTTTCCAATCTCTCTTGCTCGTGACTTTGCTTCTTCAGGAGTCTTAGCCACATTTCCCAGCGGCGTTGGTAGGTTGAAGGCACGGAAGATATCCTTTGCCTCAGATTCAAGGAGCTTCATAGATTCCACCACGCACTGAGAAGGTAGAACAGCCACCTTCCCGGACACCACCGGTCCGATGTCTTGGAGTAAAAAACTTAGCTGCTCTCCGTGAGCATAGCTGTCAAATCACCTTGCAGTCGGTAGATCTCCTTGTATAATCCGTCTCGTGCGTCCTCTGCTATGAGCCTCAGAAGAATCGAGTTCACATAGTGGAGTTCCTCGAGAATGTTCTCAACTATGCCTGGCATGTCTTTCTCGCATTGTATGGCCTGCTCGATACTGTCCGCTGGAACTGAGTCAATGACCCGTCTGACCAAGTCTTCGGGAAGGTCTGTTCTGGCCACGGTCACACCCACTAGAAGGTCTCTCAGTCTGCCACTCCCTCTTGCGACTGCCTTCATCACCTTCTTGGCGTCTCGAACGGGTACTCCTAGGACTGCCACACTGGCACCCAAGTCGGTGCATCTGACGGCCTTTCCGTCGCGGATAATCAGGTCATCCCGCTCCATGTCATCAAACACCCTGAGACCGCGTAGAGCCTGCCCAATTACGGATGCTGCATAAGGTCTGGTTTCATCACTCTTGAGTGCGAATGAACAGAACTTGACTAAATGCTTGCAGAGCCTATGGTTCCTTATCCCTTGGTACTTCCAAGACTCACAGGAACAGGACACTCCCTCGGCCGGCCTGAGGGTCACGTAGTGCCATAGCTCTCTTGTGCCGCTGTGAATAAGCCCCTCAATCTTGAAGGGGGTAACGGACACAAGTTTCACTCTTGAGTCTGATATCTCGTCAGCGCGCTTGACCGTAGACTTAGTGGTACGAAGGGAGATAATGTCACTGACGGCCGAACCATCAAGGGATACCATTGATTCCTGGGTAATCCCCTTGGCCCGGTTTGTTGCTGCCCAGAATGTGCGGCTGATGATTGCAAACGGGTCATCTGTCACTGCAGCCCTTCCACACAACTGGCTGATGACTAAGTCCTGTATGTTCTCGGGGTCATCCATACAGCTGTCTACTTCCCCAAGCCTCGGACTGATGTTTCCATCTCCGCCCTTGGTGAAGAACTTGTCCAAGACCCGCGTGCGTTCCGACTCCTTGTCAACAACCACAATCGCAAAAGCCTCGTTGTCAACCCCCGCCCTGCCTGCTGACTGCAGGACGTCATTGAGCTGCCACTCAGAGAGCATGGTGAGGTCCTCGGCTCCTAAGACATCCTTGCTGACATCTTTCGTGAACACCCCGACCAGAAACACCACGGTTGCTTTGATACCACTGGCGATCGCGAACCTCGTCGGCATGACAACTACTGGCAGAAGCCCCTCCTCCCATGCAGACGATACTTCCCTCCTCTGGGCTCTGGAAACTCCCTCGTGCAGAAAGGCGACACCTCTTAGGATTGCGCCTGCAAGGCTAGAGGTCACTTCGCATTTTGAATACTTGTCCCGCACATGGTTTGAGAGAATTCTGAGGTCGTCTTGGTGAGAAGGTGTCAACCTGAGGTCAAGGGGAGAGGACTTGTCCACTCTAGACGTTCCTGTCAAATGAGCTGCCAATTCCTCGCAAGAGGCTATGTCAGGACATAGTATCATTATCTGGCCGCGGCGGTAATGAACGAACTCAGTGAGGTCTGCAAGCGACTCACGTACGCTACTGAATGCCTTCACGCTGAAGATTCGTTTCACCTCAGGTTTTGTGTCCTCCACAATGTCAGCATGTAGCCAGAGACTCAGGTCCTTGAGATCTGCGACAGGCGGGCATGTGGCTATGTACTGTATCGCTTGACTGTGGCCCATCAGATTCACAAGCGTCGTCTCGAGTGTCGCACCAATATCTGGCTGCCCAATCAAGTCGAGACGCTCGACGATGACACACTGGAGACCCTCTAGCGACTCAGGATGAACTCTCATTGCTATGTCCAGTGAACCATAGGTGCCAACCACGACACGTCCGCTCTTCCACTCCTGACTGATGGCAGTACGCCTACGTATGGCCTCGGCCCCCTCGATTCCAAGCCGCCTGCACTTCTGTATCAAAGAGGAGTATCTCTTCTCAGCCTGATGTGCATTTGGACAGAGAACTAACGCTCTGGCCTTGTAGTCAGTTAGAAGCCTATTCAGAGCTGTGATCTCTGCTATCTGGTACGCTTCATCATAGTCGTAGGTGACAAGCAGCTGGCTTGCACCCCTGAGTACACCCTTCTCCAGTGCAGCAGTCTGGAATCCTGACAGTTTGACAAGACCCTGTTTCCTGAGAAGCTCCAGCAGGCGCGGCGAAGTTTGCTCGAGCTCGAGCTCTCTTAGTGTGCTCAATTGGTCTAAGCCCCAAGCTGTCAGATGCGCAACGAGAATGAGAAGTTATCATATCCTATTATCTTTTTGCAGAACCACCAGAAACCCACTTCAGTGGACTTCAGAGAGCGATGCAAGGTGTCGCGTGTTTTGAGGCCTCTCGCCGAACAACAAACGTTTAATCCGGGTTCCACCCACGGTGGTGCGGCAGTGGTCGTTATGGAGATTGCAAGATCTGTCAAGTGCAAGGAACTGAAGAAGGCTGATGTCATAGACTCAACCGGTCGCAAGGTCGGTCACATCGGTGATTTGACCTTTGTGTTCGATGGGAACCTGAAACTGTCACAGTTCATACTTGCAGGTCCTGCATGGGAGGAGTTCTTGGAGTCGATCAAGGCCCGACCAGACCGCGACCCTGTCTTTGACGCGGCTCTCATCAAGAAGATGGGTGACAAGGTCTACCTCGACACGACAGCAAACAGTCTGAAGACGACACTCGACAAGGGTGCCATTGGTCCGGGTGAGCTCCGGTTCTCTAAGCTGGAGAAGATGGACATAGTTGACAAGAATGGTGTGAAGGTGGGCCGGACGGTTGACGTCCATTTCGAGAAGGATGGTACCTGTTCCCTGATAGTTGGAGGTGGATTCATCGAGGAGAAGCTCGAAGCCGCGGGTATCAAGGAAGACGTCGACATAATAGTTCCCGGGACAGCAGTATCGTCAATCGATGACAAGGTGAGGCTGCTGGTTTCGAAAGACACCCTTGGAACCACGATGGACGACGCTCTGAAGAAAAGGAAGCCAGAGACTAAGAAGGCAAAGGACTCCAGAAGCGTACAGCGTGATGTGACCAAGGTCCAGCTGTTCTCGCAACGACCTTTCTAATACACGACACCACATGTGGCAGTCTTGTTCGGTCCTATGGTTTGATCCTCTGTGAGTCAGTCCACTGTCACGTTGGCGTGAATGCAGGCCGGGCTTTGATAGGTGAGCCGAACATACCGGGATATTGCGCTCCTAAGACATACAGATAAAAGCAGTATCAAGGGTAGCACCGCGAGTGACTCAACTGAAGGGCGTCACAATGTCCGCTCCCCGATGACCGAGGCATGGAATGGATGGCATTCGTAGCAACTAGAGAGTCCGTCTTTGAGATAATACTGAAGGATGGCTTCAAGATCAAACCCGGGTCCACATTCGTCTGTGGCTTTCATGGGCTTGGCGAGGTGGGTTTTCTCAGTACAGCTCATCTCACACGGACTCTGAATGCTGAACGGGTGGGCTTCATCAAGAGCGACATGCTTCCCCTGTTTGTATCCATGGAGAATGATCGCCTAGTTCTGCCGTTTGAAATCTACTCATACGCTGAGAAGAACATGATCTTCTTTGTTCCACGCTTCCAGCCGCATCAGTCTGAGCAGTGGTCATGGATAGACAGGCTGGCTAAGTGGATTATCGAGTGCAAGTTCTCAGAGATACTACTCCTTGGAGGTCTGGATTCAAGCTTCAAGGAAGACGGCGAGGAAATGCGATGTGTTCCTACTACTGCCTATGTACCGATTCTTGACAAATGGTCTGTCCCGCTCTTGGAGGAGGGTCTTTTCGTGGCAGGACCGTTGGCACTTCTTCTTGCAGAGCTTGAGATGCGGGATGTACCTGCGATAGGTCTCCTCACCTATGCCACACGTGGACGGCCTGATCCAAGGTCTGCAGCAACCATGCTGGAGAGAATCAACCAAGTCTACGGCATCAAAGCTGACGTGGACCAGCTCCTTGAGGAGAGCAAGGAGATTGAGCGGCTGGAAAAAATGCGCAAGAGCATCGAGTCCGACGATAGGTCATCTGACATGTTTGTCTAGCTGAACCGTCTGATATACCAGCCAACGTCCATCACGTTCTTGGCCACGAGCTCTTTAGGGCTCAACCTGCGGAGCTTGTCTGTGTCAACAGAAAGTACTGCAAGTCCCAGGCACTCCCTGTTTTCATTCATCACAAGCACATATTGTCCTCTCTTCAAGTCTTTCCCTGTTTCGACGACGGAGTGCTTCAAGATGCTCCTGCCATATGTCAACGCCTCTGCTCCCTTTCTCGACACGACAATCAGGTTCTTGGTCAGATCCACTAACCTGTCTAGGATTGAGATTGCGAATGTGAACCTGCCAGAAGAGAGGTCACCAATCCACGTTCCTAGCGATTGTGGCGTGAAAGGGCCGAAATCACTCTCATAGCGGTCCATCCATTCCCTTGGCACTAAGTAGAAGGACCTCGACGTTTCATGCTTCAGAGTGACAGGCAGTAGACTCCCAACAAGCTTGTCTGTGACCCCTTCGCCGAAGCCACCATCGATCTGATGTTTGACCAAATCCCAAGCATGACTGTCGGCCAGTTCGGGCTTCAATATTGCTTCATCTCCATCCATTGCATGGTTCGGGGGCGCCATTCACTGGACTGGCAGTTGAGGCTGCCTTTGGGCGCCGCCATACTCAGTCCTCCTTTGTCATCCTGCATATGAAGAAGCCCTCTGTCTTGTGCTCATGTGGGAGGAGTCTTCTGGCCCGCGCCAAGGAGCTGTCAAGCTGAATGCCGAATGGTCGAACATAGCCTTGGCTCCCGAAGTCCATGGCAATGTCCTCAATCTTCATCTCTGGTTGCTTTTTGAGGAAGTCATCGATGACAAACTCGTTCTCTTCGGGGGCAATCGAGCATGTGGAATAGACGACTGTTCCTCCGGGAGCAAGAACCTTGGCAACTGAATCGAGCATATGTTGCTGTCTGTCGGCACAGTACCTGATGTCCGCCATGCTCCTGCTTGTCTTTCTGCTCGGGTCCAATGGAATGAGTCCTTCTCCAGAACATGGGGCATCAAGCAGTATTCGGTCTGGGTGGAATGGGAGATGTTCCAGCTTTCTGGCATCGCCTCTCAAGACGAGAGTGTTGTTGACTCCACATCTGAGGACATTGCCTTGGAGGCTCCTGATTCGTACTCTGTCCTCATCGACAGAGATGATCATGCCTGAGTTCTCCATCATCTGTGCCATGTGCGTGGTCTTTCCGCCTGGGGCAGCAGCGATGTCCATGACCGTTTCCCCCGGCCGTGGACCGAGCACCCTGCTGACGGTCATCGATGGCACTCCCTGTATGTAGTATAGACCCAGCATGTGCTCAAAGAGAGAACCGGGAGAAATGGAACCGAAGTCTGCGTAGTATCCCTCTGCAAGCCAAGGGACCCGTTCCAGCCCAACACCCTTTGAATGAAGACGTTTCACCAGCGGATCGATTGGAGTCTTCAGAGTGTTGACTCTGATGGAAGTCCTGATTGGGCGCTCACAGGCCTCAAGGAATTGAAGCGTTTCGGTCTCACCCCATAGGGCCAAGTAGCGTTCAATCATATACTGTTGATACCCGAAGCTTGCGGCCAGTTCCTTCGCCCTCAGCCGGAGGTCTTTCGTTGTCGTAGTCCGCTAGCCCTCCAAGTTGCCGTGGGTGATACCGATCAAAAGCTACACACTCTCAGTCCGTTTCTCGAGCAAAGCCTTCAGTTCCTGCAAATCAGGCCCAATGACGTGAGGACCGGGTGTCAACCGGTCTGCCGTGCCCAGGTCCTTGAAACCTGAACCCGTGATGGGCACGACGACCCTGTCAGACTTGTCTATCAGTCCCTCTTCAAGGAGGGGTCGCAATCCTGCTAACGCTGCAACGCCGCTAGGCTCGGCGAACACCCCTTCCATTTTTGCCAGCATCACAAGACAATCTTCTATGGACCTGTCAGACACTTCCACTGCTGTGCCTTTTGCGAGTTTCAAGTACCGGAGCGCAGCATCACCATCCCAGGGATATGGATCGGCGAGACCGCCTGCGACAGTGTCGTTGGAGTCCCAAGGTCTGATATGCAGAGGATTGCTGTCTTCGCGAAACGCTCTGACTATCGGTGCACAACCTTCAGGCTGAACGACCACAGGCTTCGGCAAATCGTCTATCAGTCCAAGCTGCTGAAACTCCCACAGACCCTTCATTGTTCCTGCCATCAATCCCCCGCTTCCTGTGGGGAACAGTATCCAGTCAGGCACTGTCCAGTGCATCTGTTCAGCAATCTCATACCCGAGTGTCTTCGTTCCCTCGAACTGAAAGCAGTTGAATGGACCGAACGAGGGGACTGGAGTCCATCCCAACTCCTTGCAGGCAGTACGCAAAAGGGTCGTCGTCGGGTCGACCCCGGTTTCCACCTTGCGTACTCTGAAGACTCGCGCTCCAAGCGTCCTGAGATGCACGAGCTTTGCGGAGGGTGCAGACTCGGGAACAAACACGACCGCTTGAAGCCCTGCCCTAGCAGCATAGGTGGACATGGAAGCCGCGGCATTTCCCGATGAAGCAGCAGCTACAGTTTCTGCCCCATCCTCCTTCGCGCGGCTTATGCCAACAGATATGGGCCGGTCCTTGAAAGAGCCCGACGGGTTCGTTGTTTCAATCTTCAGGAGGAGGTTTCCGAGTCCTGTTTCGGGACCTAGCCTCTCACTCTTTACCAGAGGTGTGCATCCCTCACCAAGAGTAATGATGCTGCGCTTGTTTCTCACAGGCAGGAGTTCGAAGTACTTCCATGCCCTTCCTTTCCGACGCCCGATGCTCGTCCTGGTGATTGACTCCTTCAAACCTTCAAGGTCAAATGCAATGTCTATCCTGCCGCCGCAGCCGTCATTTGGGGGCACACTCTCGTTCGTGTATACCTTTCCACATCTTGCGCAAGTGAAATGCATGTCCTTGTTCAAGCCTATGACCACCTGAGATGCTCGCTATATCCGTTATCTGAGTTGTGGCGAGCATGTTTCAGGAATACGGAAGCGATGCAATCGGAGGTGATGACACAGAGGAAACATCTAACTCTCCATAGACGACGTCCACGCACAGTCCAATTGATGGGGATCTGGCTGAAATGACTGGCGAAGGCTACGAGGTCGAACTGAAGGTCCCCCTAAAGGACATCAAGCGTCTTGAGAGGACACTGATGAGGCTCGGAGCAGTGAGGCTCAATGCCGAAACACAACACGACGAATACTACGATCATCCGTGCAAATCATTCCGAACGACAGACGAGGCGGTCCGTATTAGAAACCGAATCCCGACTGGTGAGCCTGAGGAACCGAACGGTGAGTCTCTTCGACCGATGTTGGAGTTGACCTACAAGGGACCTAGGGTTGACCCGAAGTCAAAGACGCGAGTGGAAGTTACTCTCGGAGTGAGCGAACTTGGGCCCACAAGGTCATTTCTGGAGCACGTCGGATTCAAGTACGTGGCTACAGTGACCAAGAACCGGGTGTTCTACAAGGTTGGAGCAGTCACCGTGAGTGTTGACGAGGTTGAGGGAGTGGGGTCATTTGTTGAGTTCGAGCAGATCGTTGAGTCGAGAGATAGTGTGGAGCCTGTGCGCGACATGTTGCTCAATCTGACTCAGAAACTTGGTTTGGATCCAAAGCAGTCGATTCGTGATTCATACCTTGAATTATACCTGCGCAAACATTCTCCTCATACTGCCTGATGGCATGACTCCTCGCGAAGTCTGTTGACAAACTCTTGGAGAAAGGCATTGCGCCGCTTTGCCAGTACTCTCCCTTTCTTGGTGTACATGAGTTGATGTAGTTTCAAGAGCTTCTCGTCTGCATGCCTGAGGAATCCTTCTATCCCTCGATCTTCTGTTGCTGCCTGCGAAACCGCCCTGAATACACCAATCGCGCCAATCGCGTCCAGCTTGTCTGCATCACTGAGTACTTCACCTTCCTTCGATGTTGGAGTCAGACCTTCGCTGAATCGGTGCGTCCCAATTGCATCATCAATATGCTTGATTTCCTCTTGGGTATAGCCAGCTTCGATCAGGACATCTTTGCTCATTTCACCTGAGAGAATCGAGTGTGACACCCCTGTTTCGGTTTCTCTGGGGCGGCCCACATCATGCAAGAGCGCCGCAGCACCTAGAACCCTCATGTCAGCGCCCATCGTTGTCCCAATCATCTTTGCCAAGAGATAGACGCGCCTTATGTGGTCATATGTGTGAGCTCCAGCAGCGTTCACGGCCAAGCTCCGTTTCACAAACTTCTCGAGTTTCTCTTCAGAAGAGGACATCATTGTGAGCACCACTCTATGTACATTGAATCTGGAAACACAGCAACTCTTGTCTGTGCCTTCAGCAACACAGTAGGTCTTGACAACAGCGTATCGAGACGTATCCGAGAAATGCTTTAATTGCTTGCTCCGGAAGCCAACGTGGTAATTGGAAATAGCCGCATCAATTGGGCATACAATGCCATAGTACGCCCTGCCGCTGAAACATCAAGAGGGACTACCGAGTGAGTGCCACTTCCACGACCGCCAGACGCAGAATGGGTGTTATGACACTACTCAGCTCCATAATCCTCTTGATGACCCTACTCTGGACTACCTACAATTTCGTTTTCATCCAATTTGGCCTGATGCGAGCAGAGATTCCTCATGAAGACTACTCGACGGTTGAACCTTGGCCCTATGACATAAACTGGGCTGGTGGAAGGAGTTCTTGGTTCGAAAACATCAACTACACAGACCTACCGATGGATCTGCCTCCTCCTGATGATGTTCTCCAGCAACTGGAGAATGTGATCTTTTATGCGGCACCCTCAAACCCACCCCAGTTATGGCGCAGTACATCATACGACCATTACGATGGAAGCAGATGGACCAAGTCGCTCGGTGATACCCGACGGCCTGCTACAACCGAAGTGATCACCCGAAGTCAGGCTGAAGCCCAAGGCAACCAGATATACAGTATCTACCTCAATGTGACTGCAGGGCCAAATGTTGGCAGCATAGACTTGCCCGTGCTCTTTCCTACTATCCAAGTGATCGCTGACTCTTTCGAAACGGGTCGCATTGTGTCCGGGTCTTATCAGCCTGACAGTCCATCACGGCTCTTGGACTACACACTCAGAACGGACGACTATGGCACTTTGCTCTTCGAGCCCCTTCTTGAGGGAGAGAGTGGCAGCAGCGTTCTCGTCAGATACGAAGTAACTTTCAGGGATCAGGACTTGGCAAATGTGGCGGCCAACGCCCGCGAGGGTGTGTATGCACCGTCCCAGATTGCCGCCGTGTACAGCACGCTTGCTGGCGTTGTCCTGACCCAGAGAGTCCTAGATAACATTACACCATTTGACAACACCGGGAAGAATGCGTACGAAACTGCTCTGGCAGTCAGTCTCCATTTTCAGACCACCTTTAGTCTGATGATGGATCATAGCGAGTATCTGGAACGCCCGGCGTCGGGTCAGGAAGTGACCGATTGGTTCATTCGACGCGGGGGCGGGCTCCCTATGGACTTTGCCACAGCCTACTGTGTCTTCATGCGGCAGCTTGACATTCCAGCTAGAATTGTGATGGGATATGCAGTGGGTGATGACAGCGGATCATACCGTACTCTGAGAGTCCGTCATATGATGTTTTGGGCCGAAGTTTTCATTCCCATGTTTCCTACTGGAGGCGAGTGGATGCAAGTCATTCCCATGCCTCTACCCGGCAACATGGGCGGTGGAGAGATACCCGAAAACACAGGCCAAGGCAGTGTCCAGCTCTACGTAGGACCCCCTCAGTGGGCTATGATAGGCGCGGATTTCAATCTGAGTGCTCTTCTGCTGTATGAAGGCATACCTGTCACAACTCCAGAGGTCATCTACTTTCGCGACGAAACAGCTGGTCTGTACATGGGCAACTCCACGATAGAGCTGGGTGTTTCCTTGCCCTTAGCCAACATAACCTACGCCTTCCCCGACGGTTCAGTGGCGGGGCTCCACACAATCTCTGCAACATGGATCGGACCGGGCTTTGCTGTTTCGAACTACACTTCTGTCTACGCTGTTGCCGTGCCGACTCCCTCGAATTCGTATGAGAAAGGAGTTCTCTCGGACTTCTTTCTAAGTGAAACAATCGACTTGGACATGAAACTCGGTCTTGACAACTACACAACACACTGGCAGGACACGCTCCATGTTCACGGAGTGATGACCGTTGGAGGGAGCCCGGTCAATGGGACCAAACTGAACAACGACCAGATGCAGATAATGTGGGACGAAGGGTGGATTGGGAACGCCACCATTGGGGCTGACGGCCACTACAATCTCAATATCACAGTCAACCCGCTCGACCTCGTGAGAATGACCACCGGGAACCACAAGATATGGTGCCAGTATGCAGGAGAGTGGGATAGTGGGTTTCCAGTCCTGCTGCCTGCCCGATCAGCAGACAACTCCACTGTGACTGTGTGGGGCACAGTAGGGTTCACACTTTCTGTCTACCCAACTGTTGCATATCGTGGTTGGACCATTACCTATGATGGTGTGGCTCGGTTGCTCAACGGCACATTGCTCGTCGGAGAAACCATTGGTGTGTTTCTTAACGGCACTCTCGTGAACACGACAGTAACCAACTCCACTGGGGGTTTTCGCAGCACCTACTCCATGCCCAACAATTATCCCGCTGGCGTCGCCTATGCCCAAGTCAACTGGACGTCTGGCATGACTTTGGTGTCCGGGAACTGGAGCCAAGCCGTGCCAATCACGATACGGACTGGGCAAACCTCATTGAGTATAGACTCCTTGCCTAAGGCACCCGACGTTGTACACGTGCTCCAAGACATTCTCATCGGTGGTTATCTGATTGACACTGCAAACATCACCGGGATTGCTGACCAGACGATAGATGTCTGGTGGTATAATGGGATCTCAGCGGTACTCATAGGGAGCAGCATCACAGAATCGGACGGGTATTACGAGTTCGTCTATACAGTGCCTGTGGGGTTTGAGGGCATGGTCACCTACTGGACCGAGTTCGAGTCACTCTCCCCGAGTTACGCCAGCTCTCGATCGGCGAACATGACTATCATGGTGCAACGTTGGTTTGTCGAAGTATCGATTCAGGTCGTTCCCAACCCAGTGCATCTGCTGGAATCCCTGACCATTTCGGGTACCGTTTCATTGCCTGAGTTGGGTTTGAGTCTGACGGATGCTCCAGTCACGGTTTGGTGGGGAAACATCACAGGACCGCACAACCTCAGTGTGGTCATGACCAGTCCAACGACCTTTCTGTACGAGTACAGTATGACCATACCCTTTGGGCACGAGCTGGGTAGTGTTTCAGTGTGGACGGAATTCGTTTCGACCAATCCAGCACTTGCCAGCAACGTGTCCGTCCAACTGATTGTTCAAGTCATCAACTACAATACGACTCTCACTATCTTCTCCGATGATACGAGCTACTATCTGAATGAAACAGTCCACATCTGGGGTCGTCTGCAGTTTGAGAATGGGAGTCCTTGGTCCGGGCGCGAGGTCTATCTGTACTGGGCCAATGGCACGCTCCCTGCGCCTGCATTCCGTGTGACAACGAACATCACTGGCTGGTATAGCTTCTACTACAACTGTTCAGTGCTCTCTGATGATACAGGTACTGTTGATGTCCAAGTCGCCTTCACGTCTCCTACGCGGCTTCATGATAATGCGACTGCAGGCCTCACACCATCATTGACACTGCAGATATACCAAGTCATACTCTTAGCCGCAACTGATGCACCAGAGTATCACTTGGACGAGGTAATAGTGTTCTCGGGTACTCTCTACTTCGAGGATGGCACAATTCCACTCACCGGGACCACGGTCATTGTGGCCTACAGGAACAGCACGAGTACCTATTTCTATCCCAAGACAACAGACAGCGGAGGTGCGTTCGTTTTCCGGTACAATTACTCAATGAGGGATGCGCTGGGAGCAGTCTATGTATGGGCGAGCTACACCAGTTCGAATCCTCTCTGGAGCGACGCAGAATCTGCGAATAGGACCGCCACACTCATACTCTACCAGTTCGTTCTCACAACAGCTACAGACCGCACCACGTACCATCTCAATGATACTGTTCACGTTTGGGGGCGTCTGACATATCAGAACAATGGCACTCCCCTGGTGGGACAAGGGGTTTCTGTGTATTGGGACTGGAACAATGGGACCATCGAGGTGTTCAATAATCGCCTCACGAACTTCTCTGGCTACTTCAATTTCTACTACGCTTGTTCGGTAGACAAAGACAGAGTAGCCAACGTAACCATCTGGGCCGAGTTCATCAGCAGTGTGCCGCTCTGGAGTAACGCAACTTCTGCGCCCGGCGTTGAGATTGACTTGGTCTTGTACACGACCGAGTTTACGATGAACTATCCATCTTCAGTGTACCTTGACGAGAGCATCCGTATAGAGGGTGTTCTCGCTTATACTGGTGGCTCGCCTGTCATTGTCGGGGGGGCAGTCACAATTTATCGTCAGGTGGGACTGACTTGGAGTTTCATAGACGGCATTGTCACAAATTCAACCGGAGGTTTCAGTTACGTCTACTGGCTGACTGTTCCGCCTGACAATGCTGGCACTTACTGGTTCAAGTGCAACTACACCACAGTTGACCCACTGAGCGGCGACGCAAGCACCGTATTCTCCATTTCTGTGCAGAGATACCCAGTTGATCTTGTTGTCACTGTGAACCCCAACCCAGCGTATCTGAACGAAACGGTAGTGATTTACGTCGTGCTTTCATTTGGACACAACTCCACACCTGTGAGCAACGCTCAGGTGTCAATCTGGTGGTTCAATGGTTCCGACATCTTGATTACGACTGTAACCACCAACTCCACAGGTGGCGCCCAATATGCCTATTCCGGCATGTCTGGTGACAGTGTCTGGACTGGAATCGAGGTGTACGGCACCTACTCCGGCTCTCTTCTCATTGCCAGTGCAGAGTCCGTGCATCAGGTGCTCACACTGCAGCAATGGGTCACAATAATCGTTGGATTCAACAGTGGTGGAGTGACCAACTGCAGTGTCGGTCAGACTCTCACCCTCACAGGTGTCTTGTACTACAATCTCACAGGTCCCGATGTACCTCTCATTGGAGCATGGGTTGAGATCTTGGTGGATGGTTCTCCTGTAGGTACTACGCAGACCACCTCTGATGGTTCATTCGCTTACGACTGGACTATTCCTCCATCAACAACGATTGGCGACCATTACATCGTGGCATCCTATGTGTCTAGAATCAACTGGATTGCAGACTTTTCCACGGCCCCCGTCACCATCAGCGTCAGGCTCATACCGGTTTCGCTTTCCGCGATTGGTGATGTTTCAGTGGTGTATCTGGGCGATAACATCACTATTTCTGGCAATCTGACTTTCGGAAATGGCACTGGTATGGTTGGCTATGATGTAGCACTAGTCTGGGATGGGAGTATTGTGGACACCCTGACCACCACAAACCCGGCAGGCAGCTTCCAGTTCGTCTACCCCGTCCCTTGGACGCAGCACCTAGGCACTGTGCCCTACTATGTGGCATTTCTTGCCCCCTCTGAAGTGTTCGAAAACGCAGTGTCAAGTCAGCAGCAGGTGGCTGTCTTCGACCGAGTAACACTCCGTTTGGATCCTCAGACAGTGGTCATTGTGACAATAGGGAGCTACCTGACCGTGAAAGGCTACGTCACCCATGGTGGAGGGAACGCACCGGGAGTGCCCTTGGCGATAGTTGTCGACTCGACGGTGTCTTGGGACACTGTATCTACGGGATCGGATGGCAGGTTCTCTGTCAGTCTCGAAGTTCCCTCGGGATGGTCATTGGGGCAACACATAGTCACTCTGGCGATTGACTATGGCAACTATGATGTCCAAGGAACGCCTGACTCTTGGACGATTGAAGTTCACTTAGGCACGCGTGTTCTGGTTCAAGTCACGCCACAGGGTGACATCATGCCCGGGGAAACCTTCACTGTGTTCATTCGGCTTGAAGACACTGAGGGAGGAGCACTCACAGGGTCAGTGACTCTCAGCCTCGGAGGTGTGAATATCGATACGCTACTGGTGAGTTCACCGGATGGAAACACGTTCGAGCGAGGAATTCCACTCAGCTGGAGTTCAGGCAGCGGTCTGTTTACGCTTTCCGTTTCGTATGGGGGATCCGGCTATGTCGATGGTTCTACTCGAGATGTAGCCAATCCCATCCATGTGTTTGCGAACGTGGTCTTCAGCCCTGGAACTCCAACGCGCATAGACCCCGGTGACTCCCTGACCATTAGCTGCACACTCACTGATGACTCAGCGAGTCACTATCCTATTGTGGGTAGGGACGTCCTCATTCATCTGAATGGCACTTCGACCGAAACTCGCACTACTGGTGACGATGGTCGCATCACGTACAGAGCTCTGACGTCCGCCCCCGAGGGGTTCTACGAGTACTATTTCACGCTTGTGTCATATTCGGTTCCCAGTATCGAATCCAGCAGATTCACGGTTGCTATACAGAGGGCAACTGGGCCCTCTCTCAGCATCATTCTGATTGTAGTCTGGACAGGCGCAATCGTGGCTGAGGCGGTCATAGGTATCATAGTGATACGACGATACAGACCGCACAATGGAAGTACCTCAAGGTGGTCTAGATTTCATTTGAAGATCAGAACATCATACTCTCATGTTACTAACAGGTGGTGACCAATGCAAGGACTGATTGACATCATTCTACCAAGTGTCGCGCTTGCAGGCGCAATCATTGTCGTGTTCCTGTACCTCTATCTAGTCAAGGGCAGATTCCGACGTCCCGTGGGAACAACAGCAGTTGACATTCCCAGTAAGCTGCGTAACATAAAGAAGCTGGCTGATGCGGGCAAATATGGTGCCGCTATCACCCTTGCCTATCGCACATTCGAGCAGATGTGTGGGTCGAAGACAGGCTCTGAGCGTCTAGCATCAGAAACCGCACGCGAGTATCTTGAGCGCGTTCTCAAGATAATGCCTCTGGACAGTACCGCCGCACAGGAATTCGCGACCGTCTACGAGGAAGCGCGCTTCTCGAAGCACGAGATGAACCGCGAGCGCTATGAGTCTGCAATCAGAGTCTTTACAGACCTTTACCCGAAGATTGAGGGCAGTCCGATCGCAACGGCTGTCTAGAAGCAGGTACAAGGTGGAACTGAGATGGGCTGGAAGGAATGGGCTCAAATCCTACTGTTCTTCGCGAGCTGGTTTCCAGTCGCCATTCTGGCTGGCGGCACAGTCTTCGCTGTGAGTGAAACCTACACGCAGGATTTCAGCATCTACAATGAACAATGGAACGGACTGAGCGACTTCCGGCTCGAAACCGAGAACATTGGATACACGACTCTAGCCATTCAGTCTTCTATGAGCGTTGTATCGAGGTATGAAGGCGCTGCGATCCTCGTAATCATGGGTCCCGTCAGCTACTTCACCTTGGATGCAGTACTCACTCTGTTCAACCACCTGACGGCAGGGGGCGGGGTTCTCATTGCCGATGACTTCGGTACGGCCAACACTTCTTTCCAGGTGCTGAATACACTCATCAGTGGTTCATGGTCAGGGGGCCAGATTCCGGCCCAAGGTTTCCTCTCTTTCACGGGCGGCGTCATCCTCGACTTGGACTCGTACGCTAAGAGCCCAAAGCTGCCTGTGATCAGGAGGGCAACCGGGGGTTTCAGAGCTGGCCTCGATGGGGGTGCTCTGACTGCCGGAGTGAACAAGCTCTATTTGAACTGGGCGACTGCAATTAACCCTCTCTGCGTTCTTGGTCAGGCTGGTGTGGCTTGGACCACAACCCGATCATGGTGTGAAACGAACATAACCGATCCAAACCCCTATCCGGATGGCAACGAGTGGAATGGCTCACTGCCAGTCGTTGGAGCGCTAGACCTCTCTTTCGGCGGACAGGGTTCTCCGACAGGAAGACTGGTCGCGATGAGCGATCCAAGTGTTTTCGTCAACACTATGTTCTCCCTCGGCGAAAACCGCCAGTTCGGCCGGAATGTAATCAACTGGCTGGCCAGATACAATACATCATGGCCCATCGTCTTCTGCGAGAACCTGCTCGCAGTGCCTTGGCAGTCACCAGAGTTCTTCTATGGGTTCTACTTGGGACGCGCCTTGTGGCTGAGCACGATGCCCTTCTTTGCTCCGTTGTATCCCTTGCTGACTGTCATAGGCCTCAAGAAGTACCTGCCTGACATGAAGAAGCCAGAGGTCAGGAGTGTGTCTGACGTATTCCTGAGGCGCGGACAGACATACTTCAGTGAGCGCATGACTTACTATCGTACAGAAGGCAACTACGCACGTGTGGTAAAAATGCTGTACAGGAAGCTCAAGCGGGATCTGAAACGGAAGCACATGTGGTCAGAGTATGACGCAAGGAAGATGTGGGAACTCATGCGCTACAAGGACCCGAGCCTAGATGAAACCAAGTTCTTCAAGACGATTGAGAGGATAGAGGAGATATCCTCCAAAACCAAGATGAAGATCAGAGAGAGCGAGCTGATGACGCTCTTCTTCTGGATGCATAACATATCATCACTCTTAGTTGAATCAAGAAGGTGAGATAGAAGTAATGACTGTAGAAGAAACAACAGAAGTGAGTCAGGTCGACACCTCCCAGACCATGAGCATAGCAGAGGTTCACGACCTGACTTCAGAGATAATACGCGAGTGTCAGAGAGTCATTGTCGGCAAGATTGACATCCTACGAGACACGATGATTGCGTTCCTCTCCAACGGACATGTCGTGTTAGAGGGCGTCCCGGGCCTTGCGAAGACCTATATGGCTCGTACTTTCGCTTCGATTCTGGGCTGTGCCTTTAAGCGGATTCAGCTGACTGTCGATACTCTCCCGAGCGACATTCTGGGAAGCAACGTCTTCAACCAGAAGAGTGGAGAGTTCTGGTTCCGCAAGGGTCCTGTCTTTGCCAACCTCGTGCTGGCCGACGAGATCAACCGGTGTCCCCCCAAGTCTCAGAGCGCATTGTTGGAGGTCATGGAGGAACGGCAGGTTTCCACTGAGGGCGTGACAAGGAAACTCCCCCTGCCGTTTCTCATAATCGCAACCCAAAACCCGGTCGAACAGGAGGGCACCTATCCTCTGCCAGAAGCACAGCTAGACCGCTTCATGTTCCGACTGGTGTTGGACTATCCGACGCCCAGTGAAGAGGCTGAGGTGATTCGGAGGAAGCATCAAGGCGAGGCGACGGACCTGAGAGTGCTTGGTGGCCCTTCAGCCATCGTCCGGATGCAGAATGCATGCAAAACGGTGTACCTAGATGAGGATGTGATCAACTACATCCGCGACATTGTAGTCCGTACCCGTAATGATCCTCAGATACTTCTTGGCGGCTCTCCTCGTGCCTCTCTTGTTCTTATGAGTGGGTCAAAGACAAGGGCGGCAATGCTTGGGCGTGACTATGTCATTCCAGAGGACGTACGGAAGCTCTGTGTCCAAACCCTGAACCACAGGCTCGTCATGAAGCCAGAGGCCGAGCTTGAGGGGCTGAGTGTGGACCGTATTGTTTCGAAGATACTCGGAGAAGTGGACTGTCCGAAATAGACAGATCCGAAAAGAACAACACTGGAGAAGACTGGGATTGATAACTCAGAGAGGCTTTACAGTCCTATTCTCGGGAATACTGTTTCTGACAAGTGGATTCTCCTTTTTCAACTTCTATCTCATTCTTCTTGGCGTGTATCTGATTGTGGGTCTAGTGGTCACACTCCCTCTATTCGCAGTGACTGCCAACCTCTCTGGTATCGAAGTCGATCGAAAGATTGACAAGACCAAAGTCTTCTCTGGCGACTTCCTCCGAGTGCGTGTGACGATTCGTAACAACTCACGCCGTCACTTCGACTTCATCGAAGTCTGGGATCAATACCCCGAAACATGGATACTGGCTATAGGCGAGAATTTCATGGCCTCTCGTATAGAAGCGGGCAGTAGCATCGCCTTCTCTTACATCTTGCAGGCCCGAATGCGAGGCCGCTACTATCTCGGTCCCACTGAGGTCATCATGCGTGACCGGCTTGGGCTTCACTACTACAAGCGGACCGTGAAGGCTAGGACCGAGATTCTAGTCTACCCGACGTGGAAGGATGTGCGCCGCCTGGAAACCATCGGCAAGCAGCGCCAGCTCGGGCTCATGTTCGGCTCTCACAAGACCAAGGTTGTCGGAATGGGTACTGAGTTCGCTGGGTTCAGAGAGTATGTGCCCGGTGACCCATTCAAGCTCATTGACTGGAAGACGACTGCAAAGCGAGGAGAGATGACGATCAAGCAGTATGAGGAAGAGAAGAATGTCCAGTTCATCTGCATGGTCGACGCATCTGGCAGCATGGGCAACGGCTACCCAGAGAACACCAAGCTCGAGTACGGCATCAGAGCAGCGGTCCTACTCACATACATGGGACTTGAGAGGAAGGACCTCGTGGGCGTATGTGTGTTCTCAGATGTTGTCCATAACTACGTCCCGCCAAGCACAAAGCCTGACCACATGTACGCCGTGCTTGACGCTCTCGCGATGGCAGAGCCAATGGGTTGGAGCGACTATGAAACAGCAGTATCACACGTGACCAGTCAGACTAGGAAACGATCTCTCTTCTTCTTCCTTACAGACCTAGAGGAATCGCCCGCCCCACTGCTGAATGCGATGAAGGCAGTCGTGGCAAACGGGCACAGGGCTGTTGTCATCAGTCCATTTGGTCCTTGGTTTGAAGTACCAGTAGGTCAGTTTGGACCAGTTGAGAAAGTCCTCTCAGAGGCCGTTTCGGAGGAGCTGTGGGAGCGGCGTCTCAAGATCTCTCGGGCACTATCACGGTTTGGCATCGAAGTCGTCAATGTGGGCCCAGAAGACTTCCTCCCGACCATAATCCGTCAGTACAATGCTGCGAAGCAGAGGGGTGTGGCGCTTCATTGAGAGTCGTCACTTGGATCTTACGTATTGTTTCTGTAGCGACCTTCGTATACCTGTCGTACACAGTCTACAGCATAATGTCCGGGAGATGGGACTGGAGCATACCTTACGCGTACATAGTGACCGTATTCAGGCTTCTTTCGCTGATCATGTTCTTCTTGGCAATCATGATTGTGAATGGCGTTGCGTCCCCTCTTCTCAGTAGCCCGACTCTGGACAATCTTGTAGGGGGACTGTACAACACACTCGTTCTTCGTTTCTGGTACATGCAACCCTACGGTGTTTCAGGCCCTCTGATGAATGTGCATGAGGTGTTTGCATCCTTCATGAATGACCTCTTTGGGATACTACTCACTCTCTGGAACCAGACCTTCACGTTTCTCTATTTTCTGTGTGCCGCAGTAGGTGTAGCCCTATTCCTGCAGTCGCTTGTCCGGATGGACCACAAGTACGTGGCTGGCGCTTTCATATCTATCCAGTTGATATTGGTCATCGCTGCATTCAGGGACGTAGCGATTCCCAACTACGAGGTTTTTCCCACCGATTTCTACGAGTTCCTCATCAGCAGGGTGCAGATACTCGCGCTTGTTTCGTTCGCCTATCTCGAATCGAGCTACCAGATGATATACAGCCATTCCGTTGGTAAGCCTGTGGAGGAGAGAGAGGAGACTCTGAAGAAGCAGCTCTTGGCGCTGCGCATGGCCACCCGCAAGCAAGACAGGATGGAGAGGAGCGAGAAGGTCAGCACAACCGCCATGAGTCGGTCCTCTGGAGCAACAGCCTTTTCGTTTCTACGTGAGGCGATTGAAAGAAAGGTTGTCGGCAGCAAAGATGCTCTTGAGAATCTGGATGCTGTAGCAGATGTGCGACGCCTACAGCATTTCGTTGATGAACTGCTTCGCAATGACCCTGCAGCCAAGGATGAACTGACAGCTCGGGCGGCTGCCCCGTCCGAGAGCTACGTCATCAAATCGGCTGTAATCGGTTCGGCAGTCCGTCTTCTGGCAGTAGTTGGTGTTTCCTTCCTTTTGATGAACCCTTGGGTCTTTGTGGCGCTACTGAACCTTCCTACGGGGATAGCCAATAGTGTGGAGCTCCTGCAGCCGGAGTTCATGCTTCTGTTCTTGGTTCCTGTAGTGGCCCTGTTTCCTTTCGCTGCGATGCTTATTGGCGCCATTGTCAAGAGAGAAGTCGAAGTGGAGGGGAAGCTGACCAAGGAGCAGAAACAGGATCTGAAGCGGGAAAGGCGAGAGCTGAAGCAGAAGAAGAAGGAAGCGGGGAGAGCGAGAAGGGAACGGACGCATGCCCGTAGGAAGCGTCGCGGAGAATCCGAAGAGAAGGACGAATGGGACCGGGCAATTGAAGATGTTGCCAAGGAGTGACAGATTCAGTAGGCAGTCCGTTCACCTGTATAGGGGGACGACAAGGCTCCTAGGTTCTTGCGGAAACTGGCCTAGCATATTGAACAGCCAGACTAGATGAACAAGAGTATGGCGCTGCCCAGTGCCCAGACTGCTATCACTATCGCCTCGCCAGACACCACGCCGCTCAGTAGGCGAGATGTCCTGTCGTACTCAGGGCTCTGAGTCGTGGTCTGCATCGTGTCTGTTTCCCAGGATAGCTGTTGGTGCTTCTTGGTTCTGTAGTCTATGAAGGCACCAATCATCATCGTTGCAGTTGTCGCGGGGGGAATCAGAAGGCCCACTGCAAGACTAATGGGACTTAGTCCGACCTTCAAGAGCTGCCTGCTCAGAAGGTATCCAAACAAGCCGAACATCAACACATAGATGAAGGCCAGCACGGGATGTGCCAAGGCAGGGTGCAATTGCACGAGCCTGTCGACGTAAGGGAGCTGAAGGTTGCCCAAACCCATCAAGCTCGTCACAAGTATGACGAACAGTTGTGCTATTGGACACGGGAACTCAGTGCCGCCAAAACCATAAATCTTGTAGACTCCAAAGATGATGAAGGAACCGACCGATGTCCCGAGTATGGCTGCCACAGACATGGCCTTGAATATGTCCATACCTTTCACGCCGGTGTAAGTCCCTAGCTTGAGGTGAACAAGAAACGCTATGGCCGCGTCCTGGAACGCACCTACCATTGTCATGAAGGTTGTGATGGCCGCGAATGAGACCCGAAACAAGAGAATCGCAGGTATTGCCATCACGTCAGATATGTAACCGGCCAACATTCCGGTTTCGCTGATGGCCCTTGCAGTGAAATAGACAGAGAGTAGGGCCACTGGTGGACCAAGAACTGAGAGAGCCCAATGAATCTGAAGTCCTGCGAAGGGAGTGATGACCCAGAAGAACACGATGCCGATTGCCATGAACATAAGCATCGAAACCACTGCGATCCACGGGGGTACTTGTCCTCGTCTGCTCTTCAAGAAACCCTGCGGATTTGCGGCTATCTCTCTAATGTCATGCCGAATCATGTCCACAGACATGAGCTCTCTCTTCAGACGCACGAGCTTCGGCACTTCAGCGGTCTTTGACGGCATCTCTGTTGGTGGTTCCTCTGACACTGCTCTTGTTTCGCTTGCCTGTTCATCTTTGACGGTTGATCTTGGTTCCTGAATTGTCGCCTTCTTCCGCCTGGCTGATGTGACCTCGGAAACGATGACTGCCGCGAACACGCCGAACACTAGGTACAGAATCTCAGGACGCTGCAGATGTGCACCGATGCCTTCATACGGGGCCAGTTCGAAGACCAGCCAGATTGTGAGTGAGATTGTGCTACCAAGGAGGAGGACAAGCGCTCGTTTCCAGCCCACGAAGAACCCAATGGCGGCGATGAGCGGTGAGTTACTCAAGCCAATCCAGTCTGGGATTAGCCCCGTGGCTGGGACAAGGCCCTTGAATGCACTTGGAATCGATCCCAGAGCCGCTCCTGTAGCCTGCTCTACAATCTTCGTCGCCCCCACATACGAAGCAGAGCCCCCTAGGCCAACTAGCACATTCTTCTTTGCAGTCTTGTCAGCTCCCATTGAGATTATGCATTCTGCCTGTGGTCTGAGTTGAGGCCAAGGCTGTTTATCGAAGTGACTCTTGAATGGCACAAGAAGTATGAGCCCGAAGAGTGCGCTCGTGCCTATGAGAAAGGCGATGAACGGAAGCGTGATGAGAGCGGGAGCGATAGAGGGTTCAAGTGGGGGCTTGAACTGCAGTTCGTAGATGACTAACCCGGGCAGCGTGATGAGGATTCCTGCGCATATCATTGAGGAACCATTAGCGATTGCGACTACAATCGTGTTCTCTTCCTTCGTGTATTTGCCATGTGTGCTGAGAATGATTGCTCCCATCATCTCTGCACCAATGAAGTAGACCACACCAAGCTTAAGCATCAAGTATACACCGAGAAAGGTCATGACCACTCCAACGACAATCCCTGTGGCCAATGCTCGCTTGGTGAGGGGAAACTTGGCCTCACTCATCGTCATTGCATAGATGACGATCTCTGCTGCCGCCATCAAGACCACCTCTGACAGCAATCCGAGGGCAGACATGACTAGGACAAAGGCGATTTCCACGAGAGCCAGCAAGACCAGTCCCTTTCTGGTTGGAGGTTTCATGAAAAGGGACAGGCAGACAAGCAGCAGCCCCACGACCATCGAAGCGCCAATCCCCATATCGAAACGACCGCTGGAGATGACTACTCCGCAGTAGAACAGCCCTGCAGAGAAGAGGGCCGTAAGAAGCATTCTCGAAGCTCTGTGGTCAGTGATCAAGGCTTGGTCTCCGAAGTCATTCCGGCATCATTGGACACAAAAAAGAGTGTGATATGGATGTCGGAACAGTCCAGACGGTAGGTATCACGTCTTACGGTTCACATACTCCCCATGGTCCTTAGAAGCTGCTCCCGCACGTATGTCTGTTTTCGTCCTCTAACCTGCACAATCTTGTCTCTTGTTCCGTGTCCAGCAACGATGGCAACATCGTTAGATGAAACACTCAGTGCCTTTGCAAGTCGTTTGACGAGCTCAGAATTGGCCTTGCCTTCTCTCGCAGGTTCTCTCAGATTCACAAGCACTGCCTCTTCGCCAATCTCTTCAGTGAGTGTACTGGACCTGCTTCTGGGCCTAGCAAGCACTCTAATCATGATACCGTTCATTGTAAGTTGGACAAAGTTGGACACAGGAGTCTTTGTCCTCCCAGAAACGGCACTGGGGCCGTACTCCTTGAGGCTGGATTGTGTCGAGTAAGCCTCAAAGAGATGTCTGGTTCGAGCTATTTAAGCCCCTACTCGAAAATGTCCAAGATTGTCCAACTTCTACGCAGCTGTTGCATACCCTCACTTGTTTCCCAGATCGCCTTGTTGGTCACAATGTGGGCGTGTGATCCCCTGCATAAGTGCTTGTTCAATGGCTCTGTTGAGGACCATCAAGATTATCTTAAATCAGTAGTCCAGCTAACTGCTTCGCAGAACACACGAGTCCAACGGGGTGAATGCAGAGTGTCATACAACCAAGTCGTGATGGAAGCCTACACTCGGGCCTACAATGACTCCGGACACATGATCCAGGCCTTTGGTGTGGTCAATGCTAACGGACAGGTCCTCTGGCAAACCAACAACTGGGACCTGACCAAGGACGTCAAGGGTCTCGTTTCAGCTGTGACCCAGAAGGCGGCGAGCGTAATCCAGAATCAAGTGAAGTACAGCACATTGAGATCAAACCCGGATAGTCTTGTCGCCCGAAGTGCTGCAGGCAACGGTACCCTTGTGCTCGTCAGGATTGAAGGTGACAAGTGGGTCGTGGCTTGGGCCAACGCGAGTGCCACTCCTGACGGGATTTACGTCGATGTGGACCGCTCGGCGAAGTTCCTGAAAGGCAAGATTCGAGTATGAACGAGCGGCAGGCAATATTGTTTCTGATTGGCTAGCTCCAAGGCGGCCGCAACTATGTCGACGGTCATTGATGAAGAATGGAAGAGCCTGTTTCAGAACAATCCAAAGATTCAGGCCTTTGCGGTGTGCAAAGACGGCACCATAGTGTGGCAGACAAGCAACTGGTCGCTGGTTGAAGAAGGACACGAACTCACGACGGCGGCCGAGACCACGGCAGCCTCTATCCATGCCAACGGTGTGAAGTACAATAGGATTGCGTCCAGTACGGGATTCTACGTGGCGACCTCCGAGAAGAACCGTGGGCACTTTCTCATGGCACTAGTTGAGGGGAAGACATGGGTGATGGCATGGGCTACTGCCGATTCCGTTCCTGAGCTCGCTGCCATTGATGTTTCCCGGACCGCGCTCAAACTCATCAGCCGACTCTGAGCAAATAGGCAGTCCTCCAGTATGGCCTGGTCGAACTCACAGGACTAGTAGACGATAAGGAAGACCCGGCACTGCTACCTGCTCAAGGTCCGGTAGTAGGTCGTTCACGAGTGTGAATGACCCGGGGAGAAGCAGTATGGCGTAGCCGGCTTCATGGTACTGGTAGAAGGTTTCGTTCAGATACTCGACGAGGTCTTCAGGGGATTCAAAGTATGTCACAATTGACTGCCTATCATGAGTGACAAGGACATGGCCAGCATTTCGAATCCAGGCTGTCACGATGGTCGGGCTGTACAGGTTAAGCGATCTGGGATCTCCATCCAAGATGTCATTTGCCACTACCAGTGACTGTGGGTTTGGAATAAGCAGAGCGCTCTGCCGGGCAATGAAAACCCCGACCGGCGGAGTTGGAGCCGATATTGCGGTCCACACAACTGGGTAGGAAAGCACAATCAATGCGACTCCAACGAAGATGGTGTTGTGAACTGTGGTCCTGTTCAAGTGAAGCGCACGTGAGACTCTCATGCCCGACACACGGCGAAGACTCTGGTTGGACCAAGCTAGAAGGTCTGTGGCGTCGTGTATGAGCCAGATGTAATAGAGTGGCATGAGCAACGCAAGAGTAGTCCATCGTTCAAGCCCCTCTGGCTCGTATATGAACGAAAGAGCCAGCTGGCCGATTGTGATCAACAGGAAAGGAATCGCCATGTCGTCCAGAGCTTTGAAGCGCCGGTGAAGTGCATAGAATACGCAGGCGAGTATCATCACTGCAACTGAAATATCCAGGAGCGTTCGAATCTCAGCCGAGAGCAGCATCGAGAACGGAGGGAGGAACGCCTTCGTGATGGATGATAGCCATAGAACCAGCCTTGCGAGAACGGACTGGGCAGTGAAGTCCTGTGCCAGAAAACTCCAGCGTGCTTCACCGAACAAGTATCTCATGACAGTACTTGAGACTCCAACGGCATACAGAGGAAGAAGACATGCGAGATACATCAACACTGGGAGCCCTGCCACCAAGGCTGCCGAAACCACGCCTGTCCGACCAACTCGTCGAACAGCGACTAGTCTGTGTGCGAACAAGACAGATACAATGAGGATGGACTGGATGTGAAAGCATAGCGCCAATCCGAGCAGGAGACCGGTCACATGTGCTCTGCGCTGCTGAGTTTCCTCTTGCAGGGCCAGTAGCAGAAAAGGCAGGGGAAAGACATTATCGTCGGCGAGGGTGACAGTCCTGAAGATTGGGGGAACACAGATGAAGACCAGAGCGGCTAGAGTCAAATCCCTGCTGTTCAGGTGAAACCCGTGATCAAGCCAGCTCATCAGGACCCAGAGCGCTGCGGCATAGAACAGGTCATGAAGGACGAAAACGAGCAGGATCTTCAATGTGCTGTCGATTGACATGGCCGCGATTGAAGCTATGATGACACATGATAGAGGTCCTATGTCGACCCCTGAAACGTCTCCTGTTACGAGTCTGGCCGTAGTGTCCCAGTCCAATTCCTGACCGACCAACACCTTTGCCCAGAACAAGCACTGTTGAACGACCAGCAAAAGGATGAAGCGTTTCTTCTTGTCTTGATTAGCCGTCAGGAAACTGTCTCGAGCTTCAGAGCCGTCACTCATGATGGGCGTCCCACCAAGGCCGCGACTGCTGCCAGCTATAAACGTTTTGAGGTCTTGCGGTACAGGTTCACTTCAAGTGATTGTGCCATCAATCTGCCGGAAACAGTATCTCGCGGATCTTGCGCTTCAGACCTGTGTACTCCTCTGAACCTTCGCCGAATATGTCTAAGAGCCAGTCATACATGTCGATTATATCAGAATCAGCGATGTCTTCTCTCACTAGTTTGCCTACCTTCGCACGCCACGACGTTTCCATGATTGCTAGACGGGCCACAAGCTCAATCAGTTCCTGCTTACGGTCATCTGGCACATCCAGTTTGAAGACGCTCAAAGCCCTCTCCATCTTCTCGGAAACGTCCTTTCGAACCGCCTTCTCATCCTTTGTAGCCGGCTTGGTGGCTATTATAAACCCCTTTGCGGTCCTACGGTAGTAGTCTGTGGTCCGCTTGCCGGTGGTGACTGTGCCATACTTGATGACAAACCCAGCGTCAATCAATGTTGGTAGGTGATGATAGACCTGGTTCTTTGTGAATCCGTCAGCATTCTTGTCGCCGGTCGATGCCTTCACAATCTCAACAACTGACATCGCATAGCGTTTCATGGCTCTCTTGCGGATGATTCTCTCATTCGTTTCCTTGTTGAACTCCTCTGTAGTCACTTCATCATCGATGCCAGCCCTGAGCACCTTCACTATCTGACGCCGGACGGGTTCAAGGAGCACGCTAGCTCTCTTCTCATCTGTTACGAATTCCAGTTCCTTCTGAGGCTTCTTGCTTTCCGGTGTCACTTCGATCCCGGTCAGTGTGTCAGTCAGTTCCTCGGACATTCTCGAATCACCAAGTCCTGCTTCAGGGGAATCTCCCATTTCTACAGACAAATCTGACAGTTTGCGTATTAAAGTTTTGTTCTGTGAACCATTCATTATCGACATAATGTAAGTGGTAATGGTTTGCGGGCCAAACCTTTATATGCTTTAGATTACACACCAAAACCATCGAATAGTTTGCGACACAAACTAACGGTGAAAGACTATGGCACACGAAACCGATTCTCAGAAGCCGAACACGATTGCCAGCAAGCACCCTCGAACTGTGATTAGCGCAAGTGCTCTCTACTACGCCTATGCCTACAGAAGATAGGAAAGAGCGGTCATGCAAAACCAGTGGGTCTGCCAGGTGGCTCGCAGAACGAGAGCCTCGATGCAGAAGACAAGGTGCGCTAACGAGGGCAATCGGAATAGCACGCATCGCTCCTTGATGCGAGAGGATGTGCTCATGTGGGAAGCCACGTGAGCACCAGTCTGTTTTTCAAGTGGGTTGTAGACGACGAGTTTCTTCCCCACTTTCCCGTGATTGTAGGGAATCATCCCAATTCTGGGATCCGGGTCACTTGCCGAAGGCCATCTGATAGAAAGTCCCATTCATGACGTAGGTGACTTCGAGGTTTCGTGCTCCTTGTGGGACATATTGCAGCGGCGGTTTTGACCCAAATAGTGCATTGGTCTTGAGTATCTCTCTTCCTCTCTCCGAGCCTCTCACCTCCGGAGACAGGCCTTCATCAGTGACCAAGACGACACCACCTGGTTTCGCCACACGCCACATCTCCTCGAGTGCGCAGCCCTT
>Ga0315295_10000080_pt1 | contig 79485 bp, 70 predicted proteins | sample YL17G14_0_MG_FD_204453 | JGI IMG/M metagenome (GOLD analysis project Ga0315295, IMG submission 204453) | Sediment microbial communities from Yellowstone Lake, YNP, Wyoming, USA - YL17G14_0 | ecosystem: Environmental > Aquatic > Freshwater > Lake > Sediment | place: USA: Wyoming | collected... | reverse complement strand
CCTGAACGGCGTCCAGGTCGCCACCAACAGCCCGCCGAATTGGTGGGGCTACCCCGTCGATGAGCCGCTACGGGTTTTCGTGGGCGTGATGAGCCAGAACAATGTGAACATAGAACCCGTACCTAAGGCCGCGACTTACTACACCTGCTCCATAGATGATCTGCAGTTCTACAACAACGTTTTGAGCCAAACCGAGATTCAGGCCCTGGTTCCGGAGCCAGCGACGCTGGCGGTGCTGGGACTGGGCGGGCTGTTCGTGGCCCGTCGCCGCCGTCGCTAAGAACGGTGGCATCAAGCTGTAGTCGAGTTGCGGGGGAGATCAGCCACAAGGCAACGTCGGCCCGGCGATGAATGAGTCAGAGCCGTCGCGAGCGAGGAGTTCGCGGCGGCTCTGTGTTTTTTTGCGGTCGGGCAGGAGCACGCCGGGCGGGCGGCGTTGGCCAGGGCCCAGCGGCTGGGAGCGTTGCTGAGTATTCTCGCGGTGGTGGCGGAGCGTTTGTTGAACCGGGAATTGCCGGCGAAACCCGATGGGGTTGGCGCCAGACTATGACCGCGCTAACGGTGAAAGACGGGGGTAATGACAAGAGTGTAAGGCCGGGGCCTAAAGTTCACGCGGAGTCAGGTTGGGCGGGTTGGAAGAGGCGGAAATGGCCGAGGCCGAGCTTTTGCAGGGTGAACTGGCCGAGGGTAGCCAGGGTGGCCAGGCCGTAGCGGGCGGAGCGCAGAAAGTTGATGCTGGAGGCTTCGGCGAAGTAGCGGCAGGGTATGGGGGCGTCGCCGAGGCGAAAACCGAAGTAGGCGACCTGGGCGAGGAGTTGGGAGTCGAAGACGAAATCGTCGGAATTTCGGCGGTAAGGGATGGTTTTGAGGACTTCGCGGGTGTAGCAGCGGAATCCGCTGTGAAAATCTCCTAAATTTTGGCCGAGAATGACGTTTTCCAGGACGGTTAGGGCGCGATTGCTAAGGTATTTGTAGAGAGGCATGGCGGATTGGAGGGTTTCGCGGCGGGTGCGGACGCGGTTGCCGAGCATGACGTGGCAGACGCCGGTTTCGAGGAAGCCGAGGAAATAGGGTACGAGTCGGCCGTCGTACTGGTAATCGGGGTGGAGCATGACGACGACGTCGGCGCCGTGGTCGAGGGCGGCGTCGTAGCAGGTTTTCTGGTTGGCGCCGTAGCCGCGGTTGACGGGGTGGCGGATGACGGTCAGGCCGAGGCGTTGGGCGATTTCGACGGTGTTGTCGCGGGAGCAGTCATCGACGAGGATGAGTTCGGTGTAACAGCCGGGGGGGATGTCGCGGACGGTGGCTTCGAGGGTGGAGGCGGCGTTGTAGGCGGGCAGGACGATGATGGGGCGTTGGAACTTGCGGACGGGGGCGACGGGGAAGGGGGTGGTGTGGTGTGATGAGGGCGGGGTCATAGTACATTGTCTCTCAGGTTTGGCGGCCGGTTCAACAGTCCGGCGTATCAAGCCAGGAGTATAATCGGTTGGTATGGGGAGGTGGGAGAGCGTTTTGGGGAGGGATGGTGGTCCAAGGGGGCCGAGACGTTGACTTATGGCAACAATTTGCCGATAGGGATGTTGAGGTGAGGCAACAAGGTTGTTGACAAGGGAGTGACAGGGGCGGTATAATGGAGCGGGGTGGAGAGAGAGTTGGGCGTCAAGCTGCGGCGAGCGGGTCGGTCGGTCGTAAGTGATTTTGTCGCATGGTTATACAGCAGCGAGGCAGAGGGAGAAAGCGTGTTGGCCGGCCAGCCGGTGCGGGGTCTGGGGAGGGGTTGCGGTTTGAGCGGGTGGGGCAGGCGTTGATCCGGGCGATGCCGTGGGGGGTGGTGGTGTTTGATCGGCAGTTGAGGATGACGGATTCGAACCGTCCGGCGGAGGTGCTGTTGGGGAGGGAGGGGGACGTGGCGGAGGCGTTAGGGGCGGGGACGGAGCAGACGGCGGCGAGCGGGTGGCGTAGTCAGTTGGAGGAGACGCTGCGGTCGGGGCAGACGAGCGTGTTCGACAACGTGGCGTTTGCGAGGAACGGGCGGAGTTACACGTTGCGGATGGCGTGCGCGCCGCTGGCGGGGGAGGAGTCGGGGGGATTGCTGGGGGGGATTCTGCTGCTGGAGGACATGACGGCGCGGCGGGCGATGGAGAGCGAGTTGGCGGGTGCGGAGCGGCTGGCGGCGGTGGGGAAGCTGGCGGCGCGGGTGGCGCATGAGTTGAACAATCCGCTGGACGGCATTTTACGGTATTTGAACCTGAGTTTGCGGGTGGCGGAGAAGCAGGGGTCGGAGTCGCTGGCGCACTATTTGCGGGAGTCGCGGCGGGGGCTGCTGCGGATGGTGCAGATCGTGAGCGAGTTGCTGGAGTTTTCGCGGAGCACGTATTCGGCGTTTCAGGAGGCGGACCTGAACAAGATCGTGGAGGAGGCGATTCGGGCGTTCGAGTCTCAGGCGGCGGAGCGGGGGGTGAGCGTGGTGCGGCGGTACGGGGGGGACGTGCCGAACGTGCGGAGCGGGAATTTGTTCCAGGTGTTCTGCAACCTGGTGAAGAACGCGATCGACGCGATGGAGGGGGGCGGTCGGCTGGAGGTGGCGACGCGGTGCGACGCGCATAACGTGCTGATCGAGTTTGCCGATACGGGGCCGGGGATAGCGGAGGAGAACAAGGGGCGGTTATTCGAGCCGTTCTTCACGACGAAGGCGGCGGGGAAGGGGACGGGGCTGGGGTTGGCGATCTCCAAGGACATCGTGGAGCGGTACAACGGGCAGATCCGGGCGGAGAACGGGGCGGGCGGCGGGGCGACGTTCACGGTGGCGATTCCGCTGGAGCACGCGCATCCAGCGGGGGGTCAGGGGGGACAGTTCACCACCGAGGCGCCCAGACCGCAAGGAAGGCAGGACGCGCCATAATAATAGGCAGGACGCCGACGGACGAGGGGGGGCCCGGGCGTCCGGGCAGTTGACGGAAGCGCGGGGCAGGAGAGAGCGGAGACGATGGCGGAGAAGAAGCATATTCTGATCGTGGACGACGACGCGATTATTCGGGACAGTCTGTGCGAGTTTTTGCGGCTGGAGGGGTATCAGGCGCAGGGGGCGGGGAGTTTCAACCAGGCGTTGTTGGAGTTGGAGAGGCAGCCGTACCAGTTGGCGTTGGCGGACGTGAACATGCCGGAGAAGGACGGGTTTGAGCTGCTGCGGGTGATCCGCAAGCGGCATCCGGAGATGGTGACGATCGTGATCACGGGTTACGGGACGATCGAGAGCGCGGTGGAGGCGATCAAGATGGGGGCGTACGACTATTTGACCAAGCCGATCGTGGACGACGAGATTCGGATGCTGGTGAGCCGGGCGTTGGAGCAGCAGGCGTTGATCCAGGAGAACCGGTCGCTGAAGGAGCAGTTGCGGGGCCAGTACGGCTTGGAGAACATGGTGGGGCACGACTACAAGATGTTGAAGGTGTTCGACTTGATCGAGGCGGTGGCGAGCACGAAGGCGACGGTGCTGATTACGGGCAAGAGCGGGACGGGCAAGAGCCGGATTGCGCGGGCGGTTCATCAGCGGAGCGATCGGCGGGAGAAGGCGTTCGTGGAGGTGAGTTGCGGGGCGTTGCCGGAGACGCTGTTGGAGAGCGAGCTGTTTGGGCACGTGAAGGGGTCGTTCACGGGGGCGGTGGGGAGCAAGGACGGGAAGTTTCTGGCGGCGGACGGGGGGACGATTTTTCTGGACGAGATCGGGACGGCGACGCCGGGATTGCAGGTGAAGCTGCTGCGGGCGTTGCAGGAGCGGCAGTTTGAGCCGGTGGGTTCGAACGAGACGAAGACGGTGGACGCGCGGGTGATCGTGGCGTCGAACAAGGACCTGGCGGAGGAGGTGGGGGCGGGTCGGTTTCGGGAGGACCTGTACTATCGGATCAACGTGGTGACGATCCACCTGCCGCCGCTGGCGGAGCGTACGACGGACATTCGGCCGCTGGCGGAGCGGTTTTTGGAGCAGATGTGCCAGCGGCACGGGAAGAAGAAGACGGGATTCGCGGAGGAGGCGTTGCGGCGACTGGAGGAATACCCCTGGCCGGGGAACGTGCGGGAGCTGGAGAACGTGGTGGAGCGGGCGGTGGTGCTGGGGCGGGGCAGCCAGGTGCAGGCGGAGGATTTGCCGCAGAACGTGTTGGAGCACGTGAGCGCGCGGGAGGCGGCGCCGGCGCGGCGGGTGAGTTTGCGGGAGGCGTTGGAGGAGCCGGAGAAGCGGATTCTGGAGGCGGCGTTGCGGCAGAACGACTGGAACCGTCAGGCGACGGCGCAGATGCTGCAGATCAACCGTACGACGCTGTACAAGAAGTTGAAGCGTTACGGGCTGGAGGCGGACCCGATGGGGGCGCGCAACAAGTAGGGCGCGCGGCGGGCCGCCGTTGGCCGGAGCGTTAGCCTCAGGAGGGTTAGGCGTGGGGGGAGGCGGGCAGGGGGTTCGGAGCCGTTGGATTGGGGGCTGGGGCGAGAACGAGATGGGCAATGCCATCCTTGGACTCGCGCTTGACCCGGTACATCTGCTGATCAGCCAGCTCCAGGAGGCGTGAGACCTCGGCGGGGGCGGAACCGGGGGGGCAGAAGAGGACGCCGATGCTGGCCGAAAATGGCGTGCTGCCGTGTCCCGGGAGGGAGGGCAAGTCGGGATGTCGGCGGCGGATTTTGGCCAGGAGGGTCTGGGCCACTTGCAGGGCCTGTTTCAACTGCAAGCCCGTCAAGGCGGCCACAAACTCATCGCCTCCATAGCGAACGAGGCAGCCGCTACTCTGGAAGAATCCCTGCAACAGGGCGGCAAAGTCGCGTAGATATCGGTCGCCGGCGACGTGGCCGTAGGTGTTGTTGATGTGCTTGAGGTCATCGACGTCGACAAACAGGATCGTCAGGCTGGTCTGGCCGGCGCGGACCTGGGCAGAAGCGGCCTCGACATATTCGAGGACGGCATTGCGTGTCCAGAGGTGGGTAAGGTCATCGGTGGTGAAGGCGGAGTAGGCGGCCTGGATTTTCTGGTGCTCCAGTTCGAGCACCTGAGCCTTGTAGTCCAGGAGTTCGGCGTAGGTGCGCTCGTGGATATCGCTCAATGCCTCTTTGGCCTGGGCCAACAAGGTTACCGCCGGAAGCTCGTGTGGGGCGGATACGCCCAGGAACTCGCTGGTTCGTGCGTACTCCTGCTGGACTTCTTCGAGGATGGTCTGGAGGTCGGCGTCGGCAAGGTGGAAGTTGGTGCGGGCGTAGGCGCGCAGGTCGGCGCCTTGGGTGAGAAACGGGTCGGCGCTGGGGAAATCGACATTGCCGGCGAAGAAAGCTATTTGGCAGAGAAGCAGCAAGTCGGGTTCGTCGGCCTTGAACTCTCCGGCGCCGTGGTGCAGGCGAATAGGCTTGACGAGCAGATCGGGGAGTCCCCAAAGCTGCCCCAAGGCCGCGGCGGCGGAGGGATGATCGTAGTCAAAAGCGGCGCGCTCGGCCTGGCAGAGGCCGCCGGGCGACCGGCGATTATTGTTCCACGCGGGGAGATAGTCATCACCGAGGACTTGCAGCAAGAGGGGGATGCCCATGTCCAGCAGCAATCCGACCAGGGAGGCCTGTTCCTGCTGTTGGGGGCAGCAGCGCATGGCCAGTCGCCTGGCGAGCAGGCCGCGGAGAATAGCTTGCTGCCAGAACTCGGCCACGTTGAAGGTCGGCGGGAAGCACTTACCCAGCGCCGCGACCAACTGAAACCCCAGGCAGACGGACTTGACATAGTTGATGCCTAGTATCGAAACCGCCTTTTCGATGGTGTTGGCCTTTTGACGGAGGCCGTAGTAGGCGGAGTTTGCCGTCTGCAGGACGCGGGCGGCCAGGCCTTGGTCGGACTTGATAATCTGGGCGAGTTCGGCGAAGTTGGCTTGATCCTCCGTGCACATCTGCAGGAGCTTCTGGGCCACCGCGGGCAAGGTGGGCACTTTGGCCTGGGTCAGAAATCTTTCCACTTTCTGTCTGATCAGATCCGTGGGGTTCATAAGGCTCGTTTTCCTCCCGGGGACGGTCCAGGCGCGCTGCCAAGGCGTTGGCGTGAGCGCGGCGCTCCAGGCCCGCAAGTTCTACGCATCGTCGGCGTTTTCCCAGCCGGTCGGCAGGTCTTCCGCCGGCCGATCCAGCCAAAACCTTCCCCGACGCATCCCCACAGAACCCGCAGCGAGCGTTGCCGTCCGGCGTGGGGCGCTCGGACTGCCAGCGCTCAAGCGGCGCCCAGATTTTTCCTTTGAGGTGAGGATCACACTGCCGCGACGTGCAGGCACGTCGCGGGCTCCCCCGGATGGTCGTACACCGCCACCTCTCTCACCCCACACATCTCAGGCCGCCCCTGCTCACCGCTGTGCAGCAACAAGTCCGGTCTCTCAGAAAAGGAGGGCTGCTCGAAATCCTCCTACTTTGGCAATTATAGCTTAGGTCAAGGAGAATGTCCAGTCCCAGTCTGGACCGTTCCGCCCTGACCAGATGGTAACGTCCGGTCTTAACCGGCATAGAATTGTCCGGTTTCCGGGGGGGCAGGGCGGATGGACGCGGGCGGGATCAGGTGGATTCCGCCCCAGCGGGGGCGGCACAAGGAGTTGAAGTGGCGCCAGCAGGGCTGGGGAGGCAGGCCCAGGCGGGGGGCAGGTGGTCGTAGAGGGCGACGGAGATGGCTTCGAGGCGGCGGCGTTTGTCGGGGGTGAGGGAATGGGGGCCTTTTTCGGCGAGCCAGAGTTGGCAGGACCAGCCGAGGAGGGCAGGGCTGAGGAGGGATTGGACGGGGTGGCGGAGGCGTGCGCCGCGGGCCAACTGGCGGAGGAGGCGGCGGTCGGGGGAGGCGAGGGCGAGTTCGTGGAGGAGGTCTTCGAAGAGTTGGTCGGGGTCACAGTAGAGGGGGGTGGCGGCGGGATGGGGCGTGCGGGGTAAGCGGCGGCGCAGGAGGTGGGCGACCAGGGCGGCCAGGGCGATGAGGGCCAGGGCGCCCCACACCGCGCCAAAGGTCGGGTCGTGGTGGACGAAGGCTTGGCGGAAGGCGTCGAGGTGTTGGGTTACTTGCACCCGCAGGGCAGGTCCGACGGGCAGGTTGAAGCAGGGATCGAGGGATGGGGTCATGGTTCATGCTCCGGCTGGGGCAGTCTGGGTTGGGGATTGGGGGTTGGTGGGTGCGGCGGGCCGGCGGAGGGCGGGTGCGGCGGCGGGCGAGGTGGAGGAGGCGGCGTTGAATTGTTTGAGGACCCAGCGAGCGCTGCGGCGGTGCGGCGGGCGGGGGTCGGCGAGCATGGTTTTGAGGTTTTGGGTGGCGGCGGGGGAGTTGCAGCGGAGGAGGGCCTTGAGGGCGTTGGCGCGTAGGCGAGGGTGGGGGTGGCGGGCGAAGGGGAGGAGGGCGGCGGCGAGTTGTGGGTCGGCGAGGCGTTCGAGGGCTTCAACGGCGTTGGCGCGGGCGCGGTAATCGGGGTCGGCGAGGGCGGCGAGGAGTAGTTGGCGAGCTTGGGGGTCTGGTTGGGGTAGTTCGCCGAGTGCGGCGAGGGCGCAACTGCGGACGGTGGGACTGGGGTCGCGGGCGAGTTCGAGGAGGAGGGGCAGGGCGGCTTGGACCTGGCGAGCGAGGCGGGCGATGCGGATGGCGCGGAGGCGTTGAGCGGGTTCTGGGGAGCGGGCGCGTTCGTGAAGGCGTTGGAGGGCGAGGGGCCCGATTTTGAAGAGGGCGCGGCCGACGTAGAGTCGCTGGGAGTGAGGGAGGCGGTCGAAGTTTTCCCAGTATTGGGCGAAGGCGAAGTCGCCGACTGCGCGAGCGGCCCAGCGGCGGAGGCGTGGGTGTGGTGAGGAGAGGAGGGCGACGGCCAGGCGGCGGGCGCGCGGTCGGTCGAGGCGCGAGAGGTGGGCGGCGGCGGCGAGTGCGACGGGTTCGCGGGCGGAGCAGGCCAGACGGAGGAGGGCCTTGAGGGCCAGGGGCTTATCGAGACGGGCGAGTGCGGCGACGGCGCGGAGCGCGGCGCGTGGGGCGGCGGCGTGGGCGAGGGTGATGAGGTGGGCGAGTTTGGCTGGGGGAGGCGCTTCGACGTCGGCGATGAGGGCGACCAGGGCCTCGGCGGCGGGGGGGGAGAACTGGTCGGCGGGGAGGGGTCTGTCATCCAACCAACGGGGCTGTTTGACACGTTTGAGGGCGGCGCGGAGGGATTCATTGCGCAGGTCGTGGTAGGCGAGAGCGGCGGCGAGGATGTAATCGAGTCGTTGATGGTAGGCGAGGGCGCGGGCGGCGACGGCGCGCAAGCTGGGGTGGCCGAGGGCGGAGATGCAGAACCAGGCCAATTCGGGTTGGTCGGACTCGAGGAGGAGTTCGCGGACGGCCTTGCCGACGGGGCCATAGGGTTCGAGCCGGCCCAGCCAGAAGAGATGGTTCGTGGCGGAGACGAGCAGGAGGGCGGCGAGGAGTGCGTCGGCGGAGCGGTGGTCGTCAAAGCCGCCGACGGCGGTTTGGAGGGCGGCGAGGAGTTTGTTTCTGTCGGCAAGGAATTGGGGGTCGGGTTGAGGGTCGGGCGACCGGTCGGGGGCCAAGGGGCGGTGAGCGGGCGGGGGAGCGGCGTGTGGTTGTTGATCGCGGCAGGCGCGGGCGAGGTCGAGCAGGACCGCTCCGGCGCGTTGGTGGACTTGGGGGTCGGGGTCGCGGAGGAGGAGGGCAACGAGGTCGGCGGCATTGAGGAGGCAAGCTTGGGCGACGACGTCAAGGGCGTTGAGGCGAGCCTGTGGTTGGTCGGCCTGGGCGGTGCGCCAGAGGGCGGGGAGGAGTTTTTGGGGTTGATCGAGGATGAGGTTGCGCCAGAGTGGGGGGAATTGGTGGTACTGGCGGAGGAGTTGGGCGAGGGCGGGAGGCTGGGCGCGTTCGAGGAGGGTATCGAGGAGGAGGGAGCGGTAGGGTTCTTCGGCGCGGGGCAGGCTGAGGAGCAAGGCATCGTCGGCGGCGGTGTTGGCCGAGCGAGCGAGGAATTGGTAGATATGGCGGGCCTGGCTCATCGTCCGTGGGGTTGCCAGTGGTGAGGGGCCATCCATGGCCCGCGGGTGGAAGCCGGACGCCATCCCCAGGCTCGGCGTGGGGTTATCGGTCCCCAGCGGCCGGGTCCGGGCGCGCAGACCGCCTCGGCTTTCTGGTTCTATTTATCGGCACAAGCAGGGGCGGGGCTTGACCGAGTGCAGGGCCCGATAACCTGGCGGCGGGGTGTGTTGACAGCGTGGGTCGGGGGCGGTATGAAGGGCGTTCACGGCGGGAGGCGGGTGGGGGACGAGTGGATTAAGGGCTCAGCGGAGCAGGAGACGGGACATGAAGATCAGCCGGACGGCGCAATCGGTGTCTTCGTCGGTAACGCTGGACATCACGGCGAAGGCGAAACAGCTCAAGGCGGCAGGGGTGGACGTGGTGAGTTTCGGGGCGGGAGAGCCGGATTTTGACACGCCGGACTTTATCAAGGAGGTGGCCAAGCACGCCTTGGACGCTGGGGCGACGAAGTACGCGCCCGGGGCGGGTTTGATGGAGCTGCGGCAGGAGATCGCCCGGAAGCTGAAGGAGGAGAACGGGCTGGGGTACGAGGCCAAGCAGGTGGTGGTGACATGCGGGGGCAAGCACGCGGTGTATCAGGCGATCCACGCGGTGGTGGACCCCGGGGACGAGGTGCTGATCCCGACGCCGTATTGGGTGAGCTATCCGGAGATGGTGAATCTGGTGGGTGGGGTGAATCGGTTCCTCGAGACGAGCGAGGCGAACGGCTTCAAGCTGACGCCGGCGGCGCTGGAGAAGGCGCTAACGGCCAAGTCGGCGCTGCTGATTCTGAATTATCCATCGAATCCCGGGGGGTTTACGTACAGCGCGGCGGAGCTGGCGGCGTTGGGGAAGGCGATGGCGGGGTCGAAGGCGGCGGTGCTGTCGGATGAGATTTACGAGAAGCTGGTGTACGGGGGGATGGAGTTTCGGAGTTTCGCGGCGGCGTGTCCGGAGTTATATGACCGGACGATCACGGTGAACGGGCTGAGCAAGTCCTACTCGATGACGGGTTGGCGGCTGGGGTACGCGGCGGGGCCGGCGGACGCGGCGGACGCGATGGCGCGGATGCAGTCGCACATGACGAGCGGGCCGGCGACGTTCTGTCAGATTGCGGCGGTGGAGGCGTTGCGGAAGGGGGAGAGCGACGTGCGGCGGATGCAGGCGGAGTTTGCGCGGCGGGCGCGGCACATTCACGAGCGGCTGACGGCGATCAAGGGGGTGACGTGCGTGGCGCCGACGGGGGCGTTTTACGTCTTTCCGAACGTGTCGTCGTATTACGGTCGGCTGGGGGTGAAGGGGAGCGTGGAGTTTTGCGGCAAGCTGCTGGGGGAGGCGCAGGTGGCGTGCGTGCCGGGGGCGGGTTTCGGGTGCGACGCGCACGTGCGGCTGAGTTTCGCCACGTCGCTGGAGCAGATCGACAAGGGGCTGGACCGGATGCAGGGATACCTGGAGGCGCGGCGGTGAAGGGGGCCGGGGCAGGCGGACGGGCGCGTGGGGCGGGTCAAGCGGCATGAGCGATTCGGAGAAGCCGCAGGTGACGATTTGCTTGCCGCACTGGCAGGTGCGGGAGTTGATTACGGTGTGTCTGCGGGCGATTCGGCGTTTCACTCCGACGGCGTCGATCGAGGTGATCGTGGTGGACAACGGGTCGGAGGACGACTCGCTGGATTATTTGCGGGGTTTGCGGTGGATTCGGCTGATCGAGCGGGGGAAGCTGACGCCGGAGTACTGGGTACATGCGTTTCAGACGGCGTTGGACGTGGGGTTGGAGCAGAGCCGGGGGGAGTATTACGTGATCATGCACACGGACACGATCATCAAGCATCCGGGTTGGCTGGAGCGGCTGCTGGGGCCGGCGCGGGCGGACGAGCGTTGCGCGGCGGTGGGGGCGTGGAAGCTGGAGCGGGTGCATCCGGCGTATGATTTGATGAAGCGGCTGACGGACACGAAGAGGGCGAAGCTGTGGTTGCGGCGGAGGCTGCTGGGGGACGGGACGGCGCGGCAGAAGTCACGGGAGATTTGCCCGCGGGACTACTGCACGCTGTATCGGGCGGGGCCGATACGGCGATACGGGCTGAAGTTTGAGCCGGGGGAGCCGTATGAGGGCTACACGGCGGGGGAGAAGATGTATTACCAGTTGCGGGACCACGGGTACGGGGCGGCGGTGCTGGAGACTGGGGAGATGATGGAGTACATGGAGCACGTGGCGCACGCGACGGCGGGTTTGCGGCCGGAGCAGCGGCACCTGGGGCACCGGCGGAGCCAGCGGAAGGTGGAGCGCCGGCTGCGGGAGTTCTTCGATTCGCCGCTGATTCGTGAGCTGGCGGGGGCCGAGGACCTCGACCGCTAAGAGCGTCCGAATCCGGGCCGAGGGTTCCGCGGTTGCCCGGCCGAGAATCCAACGGCGCATAACCTTTTGTGTTACAAGGGATTATGGCTTTCCCGGCCCAACGGGCGCCGCGGCACAGCGCGGTAATTCAAGCTTCCGGCGGTCCGGGCCGGGTGATATAATGATACGGTTGGCGGCGGCGAGGGGTAGTTGGTGGAGCGAGTGTATGCAGAAGGCAGCCATACTGGTGCCGATATTCCTGCGATACGATGAGCTTTCGCGCCAGGTGTGGATCGCAGCCAAAGACAACGATCTGTTCAGCGTCACCGTAGCGCAGGCGATAGCCGCATGCAAGGCGGCCGATTCGGTGGAGGATTTCAAGCACCAGTTCGGGCACCTGCTGGACAAGCTGGCGATCTGGCTGGGACAGCATCGCAGCAAGATTGACCAGGCCTACCTCACGGTCCGGGACGCCGGACTGCTTTTCATTCCGGTGCGCAAGGACGTGTCGTACGATGCTCAACTCGAAGATGCGCTTACGGAATTGGACCTGGAGGTGGCGCAGGCCGAGGAGTTCGACCAGATCCGGCTGAGCGTCCTGGCGTTGCCGCAGACGAACGCCGAGGGCGTTAGTTCGTTCATCAACCCCGAGTTGCCCGCCCTGTACTACGCGCATGCCTAACGAGATGGCTCACATCACGGCGGCAAGGCGCCATCAGGAAGCCGTCGATTATCTCAAGGCTCGGCTGGACTGCTTCTCCGACTGGGTTTGCACCATAGCCTTTTACAAGGCCCTGCATATCGTTGAGGCGGTGTTCGCCACCCGCGGCATCCACGCCACCAACCACGAGCACCGCGAGAGTATTCTCAAGCGAGAGCGACAGTACGCCCAGTTATGGAGACACTATCGCCCGTTGTGGAGCGCCTCGATGGTGGCGCGGTATCTCCAAGGCGACGGGGCCGAGGCGTACCGCTGCTTTGGGGATTACCTCGCGCCGGAACAGCTGGAGCAATTCATCTTGGAACATCACGTGCGGCAGATCGAACGGTCCGCCGCCTCGTTCCTTTCGCCCCAGGCACGCGCCGCACTCAGGGGACAACCATCATGAAGATTTTGATTACGGGCGGGGCGGGTTTTATCGGCAGTCATTTGGCGGAGCGGCTGCTGGGGGCGGGGCACGCGGTGATCATTTTGGACAATTTTCACACGGGCAGCCGGGAGAACATTCGCCACCTGTTGCACCACGACAATCTGGAGATTCACCGGCACGACGTGACGGACGAGTATCGTCTGGAGGTGGATCAGATTTACAACCTGGCGTGCCCGGCGTCGCCGATTCACTATCAGCGGAGTCCGGTGAAGACGGTGCTGACGAGTCTGATGGGAGTGATGCACGCGTTGGTGCTGGCGGACGAGGTCAAGGCGCGGGTGTTGCAGGCCTCGACGAGCGAGGTGTACGGGGACCCGGAGATTCACCCGCAGCCGGAGACGTATTGGGGGAACGTGAACCCGATTGGTCCGCGGAGTTGTTACGACGAGGGGAAGCGGGTGGCGGAGACGGTGATGTTCGACTATCACCGGGAGCGGGGTGTGGACATTCGGATTGCGCGGATTTTTAACACGTACGGGCCGCGGATGAGTCCGGACGACGGGCGGGTGATGAGCAATTTTATTTTGCAGGCGTTGCGGGGGGAGGACATCACGGTGTTCGGGGACGGGAGGCAGACGCGGTCGTTCTGCTACGTGGACGACCTGGTGGAGGGGCTGATCCGGCTGATGGAGCAGGACGAGAGCAGCGGGCCGGTGAACCTGGGCAATCCGGACGAGCGGAGCATCGAGGAGATCGCCGAGCTGGTGGTCAAGCTGACGGGTTCGCAGGCGAAGATCGTGCATAAGCCCCTGCCGCAGGACGATCCGGTGCGGCGTCGGCCGGACATTGCGTTGGCGCAGAGGGTGCTGGGCTGGCAGCCGCGGGTGGGGTTGGAGGAAGGGCTGCCGAAGACGATAGAGTACTTTCGGCCGCTGGCGCACAAGCACAATGCGCCGCGGAAGATGCCGCGTTAGGAGCAGGGCGTGGCGTGGGGATGAGGAGGCAGGATGAGCAAGCCGAGGGTTAGCAGGCGTCCGGCGGGGAAGGGGGGCCAGGGGATGTCCACGCGGGCGATTCACGCGGGGGAGGATCGCCAGCGTTACGCGGACGCGATCACGACGCCGATCGTGCAGACGAGCACGTATGTCTTCAAGGACACGCAGGAGATCGAGGCGTACACGCGGAAGGGGAAGCTGCGGTACGAGTACGGGCGGTACGGGAACCCGACGGAGAAGGTGGCGGAGCGTCGTCTGGCGGACCTGGAGGGGGCGGAAGACTGCGTGGTGTTCGGGTCGGGGATGAGCGCGGTGGTGACGACGATTCTGGCGTTGGTGCGGAGCGGCGATCACATTGTGATCACGGACGACGCGTACAAGAAGACGCTGGAGTTTTGCAGCGACTACATCCAGCGGTTCGGGGTGGAGTGCACGGTCGTGCCGTTCGGGGATTACGGGGCGTTGGACCGGGCGGTGAACCGGCGGACGCGGTTCATCATTTCCGAGTCGCCGACGAATCCCTACCTGAACATTTTCGATCTGAACCGTTTGGGGGAGATTGCGCGCCGGCACGGGGTGTTGACGCTGATCGACAGTACGTTCGCCACGCCGATCAATCAGCAGCCGCTGAAGTGGGGGGTGGACCTGGTGATCCACAGTTGCACGAAGTACTTGGCGGGGCACAATGACATTTTGGCGGGGGCGGTGCTGGGGCGCAAGGGGCTGATCGAGGAGATCCGCGACCTGCACAAGGCGATGGGGGGCGTGATTGATCCGCATTGCTGCTACCTGTTGCTGCGGGGTTTGAAGACTTTTGCGGTTCGGATGGCGGTGCAGAACGCCTCGGGGCTGGCGGCGGCGCGGTACCTGGAGGGGCAGCCGAGCGTGCAGCGGGTGTACTATCCGGGGTTAGAGAGCCACCCGCACTACCGGATCGCGCAGGAACAGATGAGCGGTTTCGGCGGGGTGGTGACGTTCGAGATCAAGGGCGGGCTGGCCGCGGCGAAGCGGTTTCTGGACGCGCTCAAGCTGTGTTTTATCGCGCCGAGCCTGGGCGGGGTGGAGACGTTGATCACGCACCCCGGGCTGGTGAGCTACTACAACTGCACCCGCCGGCAGCGTTATGCGCTGGGGATCAAGGACAATCTGATTCGCCTGGCCGTGGGGGTGGAGGAGGTGAACGACATCATCGCCGACCTGGACCAGGCGCTCAAATGCGCCCTCCGCAAGCGCGGTTGATGCGCCGGGCCCGGCGCCGCGGCGAGCGCGCCGTTTCAGAACCGTCGGGTGCTGTCGAGGAGGAAGGTGACGGGGCCGTCGTTGGTGCTGGCGACGAGCATGTGAGCGGCGAAGAGGCCGGTTTCCACCGTTACGCCGGCGGCGCGGACGAGGTCGATGGTTTTTTCGTAGAGCTTTTGGGCCAGAGCGGGTTCGGCGGCCTGGTCGAAGCCGGGGCGTCGGCCTCGGCGTCGGCGTGGGTGACGCTGAGATAGACGAGCAGACCGCGTTCGATGCGGCCGACGACGCGACCATCGACCTCCACCTGGGCTGCACTTACTCGCTGGATGACCGCGCGCACAGCCGATTTACTCCTGCGGTCCGTTCCGGTACAGGCTGAGCACGTTCGCGGCGACCTCGGCGACACGGCGGCGGAGGGCGGCGGGTTTGAGGACTTGGACCTGGTCGCCGTAGGAGAGGATCCACCAGGTGATTTCGCCGAGGCCGTCCACCTGGACGCGGAAGGTGAGGGCGCCGTCGTCGCGCCAGGCGAGTTGTTGTTTGCGGTGCCAGAGGACCTCGGCGACGTTGCCGGCGACCTTGGGCGCGAAGCGGAGTTCGACCTGATAGAGTCGGCCTTCGGGGATCAGGGACCAGGCGTCGCCCAGGTACTCGTCGAGGCGGAAGGGCCGGCGCAGGGTGAAGGCGGCGTCGAGGAGGCGGGCGTGCTTGATGCGGCCGAGCTTGAAGGTGCGGACTTGGCGGTGGAGGGAGGAGTAGCCGATGACGTACCAGGCGCGTTCGGCGAAGTGGAGGTGGTAGGGGTTGAGGACGGTGGTGATTTGCCGGCGTTCGAGGAACGAGATGTAGGTCAGGTTGACCTGGCGGCGTTGGCGGATGGCCCGCTGGAGGAGGCTGAGCAGGTCGTCGAGTTCCTCGTGGCGGGCGTGGGGGGTTTGGCGGAGGGTGACGTGGCGCAGGAGGGAGCCGCAATACTGCCGGACGTGGGCCGGCAGGGCGCTTTCGATTTTCAAGGCGGCATCCTGGGCGGCTTGGAGGAGGGGCAGGCCGTGGCGTCCGCCGGCGGACTGAGCGGCCAGCAGCAGGGCCAAGGCCTCGGAGAGCTGGAGGTTCAGGGGCGGCAGAAAGAAGTTTTGGGCGATTTTGTAGCCGCCCCGTTGCTCGTCGTAGTAGCAGGGAATGCCGGCCTGGTAGAGGACCTCCAGATCGCGGAAGACGGTGCGGCGGCTGACGCCGAGCTTCTGGGCCAGTTCGCTCGGCCGGTAGTAGCGATCGGACTGCAGGACCGTCAAGAGTCGTAATACCCGCTGCAAACGCGCGACTTTCATGGCGACTCCCCGAGGGGAAATTTTGGTCTGGTTACTGGTCCATGGGCGTCGCCCGCGCCAGGAGCGACAGGGCGGCCGAGAGATCGAGGGCGCCCTCATACAGTGCCCGGCCGACGATAATGCCGGCCAAGGGGAGGACGGCGAGTTTTTCGACATCGGCCAGCGTACTGACGCCGCCGGAGGCGATGATCGGCGTGCGGCAGGTTCTGGCCAGGCGGGCGGTCGCCTCGACGTTGGGTCCGGCGAGCATTCCGTCGCGGATGATGTCGGTGTACACAATGGCGGCGAGGGGCCAGTCGTTGACTAGGCGGGCCAGGTCGTCAACGGTTCGTGCGGCGGTTTGGGTCCAGCCGCGGGTGGCCAGGCGTCCCTGCCGAGCGTCCAGGCCGAGCACGATCCGACCGGCGAAGGCCGGGGAGCGGACCAGCGATTCAAACCAGGCGAGGTCCTCCAGGGCGCGGGTGCCCATCACGACCCGGCGGACGCCGGCGGCGAAGAGTTGGTCTGCCTGGTCGGCGGTGCGGATGCCGCCGCCGACCTGGAGGTTCAGGCGGGTCTGGCGAGTGATCCGCTCGATGACGGGCTGGTGGCGCGGCGATCCTTGGCGGGCGCCGTCCAAGTCAACGACATGGAGCCAGCGTGCGCCGGCCTGTTCGAAGGCCTGGGCTTGGGCGACGGGGTCGTCGGCGTAGTCGATCTGGCGGGCGTAGTCGCCCTGGAGCAGTCGGACGCATTTGCCTTCCCGCAGATCGATGGCCGGCAGCAGGTCCATGTCAATCGTCGTCCCCCGCCTCGCGTCCGGTGTGTTTGTAGGTTACCAAGCCCAGCGGCTCGCGCCAGTAGCGTTTTTCGGATTCGAGGACCAGGCGCACGACATCTTCGGGGTCGTCGGTGACGGTGCAGATGTCGAGGTCTTCGGGCGAGATGGTGGTTTGGCGGCGGAGCATGCACTCGCGGATCCATTCCCAGAGGCCCTTCCAGAATTCGCGGCCCATCAAGATGATGGGGAAGTGGGCCATTTTCATGGTTTGGATGAGGGTCAAGGACTCGAAGAGTTCGTCCATGGTGCCGAAGCCGCCGGGAAAGATGACGAAGGCCTGGGCGTACTTGGTGAACATCATTTTTCGGGCGAAGAAGTAGCGGAAGCGGAGGGAGAGGTTCTGGTACTTGTTGGCGATCTGCTCTTCGGGGAGGTCGATGTTGAGGCCGACGCTGACGCCGCCGGTTTGGAAGGCGCCTTTGTTGGCGGCCTCCATGATGCCGGGGCCGCCGCCGGTAATGACGGCCAGGCCGGCGCGGGCCAGGGCGGCGGCGGTGCGTTCGGCCAGTTGGTAGTAGGGGGCGCCCGGTTTGGTGCGGGAGGAGCCGAAGATCGAGACGGCGGGGCCGATTTTGCTGAGCTCTTCGAAGCCCTCGACGAACTCGGCCATGATGCGGAAGACCCGCCAGGTTTCTTGCGCCACGTCATTGCCTGGAGTCATAGCTGCCTCGCTTATTCCCCGAGGGATTATCGGCCATCAGGGGCGATTAGTGTACCCGTAACTCGGGCCGGCGGCCAGTCGCAGCCAGGGGTTGTTGAAGTGGTCGGACCGGGGGCGGCAGCGGCGCCGGCGCGGGGCGCTGCTTGCTTTTGGGCTATGGGGCGGGTAAGGTGGCGGCGCGGGTCTGGAGAGGACAGGCATGGCAGGCGTCGTCCGCGTGGGCCAGGGCTATGACGTGCATCGGCTGCAAGCGGGCCGGCGGCTGGTGCTGGCGGGGGTGGAGATTCCGCACGAGGAGGGTTTGGCGGGCCACAGCGACGGGGACGTGGTGCTGCACGCGGTGATCGACGCGTTGCTGGGGGCGGCGGGTTTGGGCGACATCGGGGAGCAGTTTCCGGACACGGACCCGGCCTACCGGGACATCGACAGCGGCATATTGCTGGAGCGGGTTCGTCGGATGGTGGCGGCGGCCGGGTACGCGGCGGCGAACGTGGACGTGACGGTGGTGGCGGAGCGGCCGCGGTTAAGCCCGTACAAGCCCGCCATGCGGGGGCGTTTGGCGGAGTTATTGGGGCTGGCGAGCCAGGCGGTGGCGGTGAAGGCCAAGACCAACGAGGGTTTAGGCGAGCTCGGTGCGGGCCGGGCGATCGCGTGTCTGGCGCTCGTGGGCCTGACCGAGGCGGCGAGGCCGTGACGGACGGCGGCGGGAGAACTCGTGCATGGCGTTGCGACTGTATAACACGCTGACGCGGCAGAAGGAACTGTTTGAGCCGCTCGAGCCGGGCAAGGTGGGCATATACCTGTGCGGCCCGACCGTGTACAAGGAGAGCCACATTGGTCATGCCGTCGGGCCGGTCCTCTTTGACGCCCTGAAGCGCTATCTGACGTACAAGGGCTACCAGGTGACGTTGATCGTCAACATTACGGACGTGGACGACAAGATCATCCAGGAGGCGAAGGAGCAGGACGCCCCGGCCGAGAGGATCGCCAGCCAGGTTACGGAGTGGTACCTCGCGGCGATGGAGAAACTGGGGGTGACCACGGTGGACTGCTACCCGCGGGTCAGCGAGCACATTGCGGAGGTGATCAACCTGATCCAGCGGCTGGGGGAGCGCGACGCCGCCTACGCGGTCAACGGGGACGTGTATTTTGACATCAGCAAGTGCGCCGAATACGGCAAGCTGTCCAACCGCTCGCCGGAGGAGCAGTTGGAAGGCACGCGGGAGTTGGCGGGGACGGGCAAGCGTCAGCCGGGGGATTTTGCGTTGTGGAAGGCGGTGGGGGCGGAGGAGGCGGTGGGTTGGGAGTCGCCCTGGGGTCGGGGCCGACCGGGCTGGCACATTGAGTGCTCGGTGATGAGCATGAAGTACCTGGGGGAGAGCTTCGACATCCACGGCGGCGGCATCGACCTGGTCTTTCCGCACCACGAGAATGAACTGGCGCAATCGGAGACGGCCACCGGCAAGCCGTTGGCCAAGTACTGGCTGCACAACGGACTGACGCGGGTGCGGACCAAGGCCGCGGGGGGCGAGTGGCAGGAGGAGAAGATGAGCAAGTCGCTGGGCAACGTCCGCTCCATTCGGGAGCTGTTGGCGGCGTACCCGGCGGCGTGCATCCGTTTTTTTATACTGAGCACGCACTATCGGCGGCCGATCGACTTTTCCGACGAGGCCATCCAGGGCGTACAGAAGGGGATGATGGCGTTGGTCCGGCTGTTCGAGCGGGTGGTGCGGCTGAGCGGTCAGGACGTGTACCGGACGGCGTGCTTGGTGAGCCGTCTGTGGGAATTGGGTCAGGTCGAGCCTCGGCGGCCGTTCCGGGACGCGGTGCTGCAGGCTCAGCTCAAATACCTGGAGGCGTTGGACGACGATTTCAACACGGCGCAGGCGCTGGCCGTGCTGTTTGACCTGGCGGGGCAGATCAACCGTTTCATCGACCAGGAACGGCTGGAGGTGCAGGGGCAGCCGGACGGCAAGGCGTTGGCGTTGGAGGCGGCCCGGATGCTCAGCAGCCTGGGGCAGATACTAGGTTTGCTGGAGGGACCGGTAGAGGCAGCGAGCGGGGAGGATCGGCTGGCGGGCGGGTTGATGGAACTGCTGATCGGGTTGCGGGAGCGGGCCCGTCGCGAGAAGGATTTCGCGTTGGCGGACGGCATTCGCGACGGTTTGAAGAAGCTGGGGGTCGTCTTGGAAGATCGGCCCGCCGGCACGATTTGGCGCCAGGAGTGAACCGCGGGGCCGGGCGCGGCGCGCCGGGCGGCGCAGGAGGCGAGGGTGAAGGTTCTGGGCGTCGATCCAGGTTTGCGGGTGAGCGGTTACGCGGTAGTCGCGGGGGAAGGGAACCAGGCGCAGGTGCTGGACGCGGGGACTATTACGGCGGACGCGGCGTTGCCGTTCGCCCGGCGGCTGGAGCAGATCTACCGAGACGCGGAGGCGCTGCTGGCCGAGCACGGGCCGGATTGCCTGGCCGTGGAGGAGTTGTACGCCCATTACAAGCATCCGCGCACGGCGATTTTGATGGGGCATGCGCGGGGCATGTTTCTGCTGGCGGCGGCGCGGCAGGGGGTGGCGGTGCAGGGGTTTGCGGCCACGCGCATCAAGAAGTCTCTGACGGGCAGCGGACGGGCGTCCAAGCAGCAGATGCAGCAGGCGGTGCAAAGCCAGTTGGGTTTGAACCGGCTGCCTAGTCCGGCGGACGTGGCGGACGCGCTGGCGGTGGCGGTGTGCTGTTGGGGCGAACGTGTGCGGGAGAGGCGGCGGCGATGAAGGCACGGCTGACCGGCATTCTGGAGAGCCTGGACGCGCAGACCGGCGTGCTTCTGCTGGCGGTGGGAGACGTTGCCTATGAGGTGCTGGCGCCGGGCTACGCGGTGGGCGACCTGTCACAGCAACTGCATCGGTCGGTGACGTTGCATTGCCTGGAGTACCTGGAGGGCAACGCGATGGGGGGCAATCTGGTGCCGCGGCTGATCGGTTTCCTGCGGGCTCGGGACAAGGTATTTTTCCAGCGGTTCACGTCGGTCAAGGGCATCGGGTCGCGGAAGGCGTTGCGGGCGTTGGCGCGGCCGCCGGGGGAGCTGGCGGGGTGGATCGAGAGCGGCGACGACAAGATGCTCGCCACGCTGCCGGAGGTGGGCAAGCGGACGGCGCAGCAGATCATCGCCGCGCTGAAGGGCAAGATGGGCGACTTTGCGTTGGAGGCGGCGGAAGCGGGCGGGGGGCGGCGGGCGCTGACGGGCATGGAGCGAGAGGCTTTGGAGATTCTGCTGCAACTGGGGGAGCGGCGGGATGAGGCGGAGGAGCTGATCGCGCGGGCGCGCGACAAGTTCCGCGAGGCGGCGTCGACGGACGCGCTGGTGCAGGCGGCGTATCGGCTCAAGACCGGGGCCGTGGCGCCCTAGCCGCAAGAGAAGCAAGATTGACAGCCGCGGAAAAGCACTCCGAAGAGAAGAGGTTGTCCGGCGGAGCCAGCCGGCGGCGGAGGGCGCGCGGGGCGGTGTCAGGCGGGGGAGGCGAGTAGAGGGTAGCGGAAGCGAGGATGGCACGAGAACGGGTAATCGACGCCGGCACTCATGATTTCGAGGAGGAGCGTTATGACCGGACGCTCCGGCCGCGGACGCTGGATGAATGTCTGGGGCAGGAGAAGCTGCTGGCGAAGATTCGGCTGGCCCTGACGGCGGCCAAGCAGCGCGGGGAGCCGGTCGAGCACGTACTGTTGCACGGGCCGCCGGGACTGGGCAAGACGACCTTGGCGCACGTGATGGCCAATGAGCTGGGAGCGGCGCTGCGGACGACCAGCGGTCCGGCGATCACGCGGCCGGGGGACCTGATGGGGATTCTGACGAATCTGCAGCGCGGCGACGTGCTGTTCATCGACGAGATTCACCGGCTGTCGGCGGTGGTGGAGGAGTTCATCTACCCGGCGATGGAGGACTTCAAGGTGGATTTCACGGTGGACAGCGGGATGCACGCCAAGACGATCAACATTCCGCTGCAGCCGTTCACGCTGATCGGGGCGACGACGCGCGCGGGGCTGATCTCGGCGCCGCTGCGGGCGCGGTTCGGCATCCAGCACCATTTGGAGTTCTGGTCGGTGGAGGAATTGCAGAAGGTGTTGCACCGTTCGGTGCAGCTCCTGCAACTGCGGGCCGAGGAGGACGCCCTGGCGTTGCTGAGTGCGTGCAGCCGGGGGACGCCGCGGGTGGCCAACCGGCTGCTGCGGCGGGTCCGCGATTACACCCAGGTGCACGGGGACGGCCGCATCACCGCCGCGGGCGCGCGCCAGGCCCTGCGGATCGAGGAGATCGACGAGCTGGGCCTGGACCCGCTGGACCGCGCTTACCTGACGACGCTGATGCGGACGTACGGCGGCGGGCCGGCCGGCATCGAGGCGATCGCGGCGACGCTGGGCGAGGAGCGCGACACGCTGGAAGACGTGGTGGAGCCTTATCTGCTGCAAGTGGGTTTTCTGGCGCGGACGCGTCAGGGGCGTCTGGCCACTCAGGATGCCTATCGCCACCTGGGTATGGCGCCGCCGGCGGGCGGCCCGCAGGCGGCCGAGGCGGGCCTGCTTTTCGACGCGCCGGCCGAGCCTTGAGGCGGCGGCGTTTGCGGGCAGGCGAGGCGCGCTATGACGGAGCGTGAGCCACAGGTTGCCGCCGTCTATCAGTCCGACGAGTACCTGAGGCGTTTCCCGGACGCCTTCCGGGAAGACACGGCTTGGAAGCTGTCCAAGATCAGGCCCTTGCTGGACTTGTGGGTCTTGGGGCTGCCGGCGGGTCAACGGCAGGTGAGCGTGCTGGAGGTGGGCGGCGGGGCGGGGCTGGTGCTCCGGGGGGCAGCGGAGTACCTGCGCGACCGTCATGGCCTGGCGGTCGCCAAACAGGCCCTCGAGCTGAGCCCCGGGATGCTCGCGCTTCAGCGTGAGAACAACCCGGACCTTGTCGGCGCCTACCAGGAGGACATTGCCCGCACGTCGCTGGGCGACAAGGGCATCGACCTGGTGCTGCTGATCGACGTGTTGGAGCACCTGAGTGATCCGGCCGGCGCCCTGGCTGAGCTCCGCCGCATCGGTCGTTACGTGCTATTCAAGGTTCCGCTGGAGGCCCATTGGGCCACGCGCCTGAGCAACGTACTCAACCGCGGGCAGACGCGCCGGCGCCTGGCGCAGGGTTTGGGCCACGTCAACCTTTACACGGCCGCGACGTTGCGGCGACAGATCGAACGGCATCTGGGCCCGGTGCGGCATTTCCGCTATGCGAACGCCTTTGCCTACGCGCAGAGTCGAGCGGACCTGCGGGCGGGGCTGAATGGTTGGCTGCGGCGGCTCAACCGTTTTTGCGCCGCGGTGCACCCGGTTTGGCCGGGCCTGGCCAGCCGGTTTTACACCGACTTTGCCCTGGTCTTGGCCGCCTGCGGCTAGCGAGAGTTCAGCCCGGCATCGTCTGGCCGCGCCCGGCTGCTCAGAGGCGGCTTTTTTTGCTACGATGACCGCCTCATGAAAGCGGGGCAACGGATATACCGAATGTGGACGGGGCCGGGCGGGTGTGGGGCAGTGCTGCGGATCGCCTGGCCGCTGATCCTCAGCCACGGCGCCTACACGCTGCAACTTTTTCTGGACAGCGTGTTGCTGGCGCGACACTCGAGCGCCGAGATGGCCGCCGCGGTGCAGGGGGGCTTGGTGCACTTTACGATCCTGAGCCTGTTCTTCGGGGTGGCGTCGTACGTGAATACGTTCGTCGCCCAGTACGTCGGCGCCGGCCGGGGGCAACGGGTGGGTCCGGCCGTGTGGCAGGGGATTCACTTCTCCTTGGTATCGGGCGGGGTGCTGCTGGTCTTCATTCCCGCGGCCGAAGGGATCTTTGCCTGGGTGGGCCATGCTCCCGCCCAGCGCGCTTACGAAACCACGTACTTCCGCATCTTGACCGCGGGCAGTGCGGCGCCGCTGATTTCCTTGGCCGCGACTTCTTTTTTTACCGGCCAGGGCAAGACGTGGGTCGTGTGCCTGATCAACAGCGGCGCCACGCTGGTCAACGTTTTGGGCGATTACGCTTTGATCTTTGGTCGGTGGGGTTTTCCGGAGCTGGGGGTGGCGGGGGCGGCCGGGGCGACGGTGGCCTCCAGCGTTTTCGCGGCGGCGGCGTTCCTGGCGTTGTTCCTGCGCCGCGGGTGCCGGCGCCAGTTCGCCACCTTGTCGGGTTGGAAGCCGGACGGGCCTTTGCTGGGGCGGCTGTTGCGTTTCGGCGTGCCGAACGGCGTGCAGTTCCTGCTCGACATGCTGGCCTTCAGTCTGTTCATCGTGCTCGTGGGCCGCATCGACGCGGTGGCCTGCGAGGCCACCAGCCTGGCGGTTCGCATCAACGCGCTGGCGTTCATGCCCATGATCGGCGTGGGGATCGCCGTGTCAACGCTGGTGGGCCAGGCGCTCGGCCGCAACCGCCCCGACCTGGCGCGTCGAGCCACGTGGTCCGCCTTCTATCTGACCTTCGCGTACATGACGCTGGTGGCCCTGGGTTACTGGCTGCTGCCCTACTGGTTTTTGCTGCCCTTCGTGAATCGCGGCAATCTGAGCGACACGGCGGCGTTGGGGCCGGTGCTGGCCAACCTACTGGGGTTCGTCGCCTTCTACTGTTTGTTCGACGGCGGCAACATCATCTTTGCCGCCACCCTCAAGGGCGCCGGGGACACGCGCTTTGTGATGATCCTGTCCATGGTGTTCGGCTGGGCGCTCATGGTCGTGCCCACGTTCCTGGCGGTGCGTTGGCGGTGGGGGCCGGGCCACGGCCTTTACGCCGCCTGGGTCTTCTGCACCTTCTGGGTCTGCGCGCTGGCGGTGGCCTTTTTGCTGCGGTTCCTGCAGGGGAAATGGCAGTTCATGCGGGTGATCGAGGCGGCGCCGGCGGGCCTTTCGCCCCTAGCCCCCGAGCCCTCGACCGCCTCGGTCAAGAACTCGTGACTTCCCCCCCCACCGCCAGGGTTAGCGCCAGACTTCCTGCAAGTTCAGGCTGCGCGTGCGTATGCCCACCATTTGTTGCTCGACGATGTAGCTGTGGGTCTGAAAGATCGGCACGCGCAAGAGCGCCGTCGGCCGGGCGAAGAGTTCCTTGGGCGGCCGGCTCAACAACCCCCCCACCAGGTAGTCGGCCTCGGCCACCCGCAGCCGCTCGCCCGCCTGATGCCGGCGCCACAGTTCCGTCAAGCCATCCGCTTGCCGCCGCAGCCACCGCGCCTGCTCTGCGCTGGGGTTCAGCTCGCCCGCCGCGAGCGCTGCCACGCGCTGGCCGCCGGCTTGCACGTCCTGCTCCAGGAGCCGCATAACCTCGGCGTAGTGGTTGGGGTCCTGGACCGGCCGGGAAACGCCCTCGATATAGATGTCATACACGTCGCCCACGAACCGCATTTCGTTGCGTTTCGAGCCGTCCGGCAGACACTCAAATTGATTGATCATTTCCCTCCAGGGGTATTCCACCAGCTTGAGCCCCGGAAAGAGTTGCAGCACCCATTCCGCCCCGCCGGGTCCATAGAGGACGCCGCCCCGACAGTGGGTAACGCCCTGCCCCCGCCAGAGCCCCTTGCCCTCCAACAGGGACCACAGGTCGCCCTGAAACTCCTTCTTTTCCGAGATCGTCCCGTTGATCTGCAGGCCCGGGAACTCGCTCTCCACCAGCCCCCGCAGGGCCTCCTTCGCTTGCATCTCGCGGGCCACTTGGCGATACCAGAGCTTGGGCTGCGGGGCGCCTAGTTCGCCATACACCTCCACGTCCACGACGCCGCCCCCGAGCCCGGCCGTCAGCGCCGCCTGTAGTATGCCCTCGGCCAATTGGTAGCGGCCGCGCACCTCCTGGAGGTCCAGCAATACTCCCGTCGCCGCGTCACGAAGCCGCACGTGTCCCAGGTCGCACACCCCGTCCAGGCGCCAGCGCCGCAACCACGCCAGGGCCGTGTCGCTCAGCTTACGGTCCAACCCCACCCACGGTCCGAAGTCGAGGGGCGGGCTACCTGGCGTCGCGGTCAAGCGGGAGGCCGTCCGATTCCCTGGCCCGCAGCCATGCTGTGCCAGCAGCCGCGCGAACCAGTCGGACAATTCCACCAGATCAAGCTGTTCCGCCACCACGTCAACCGTGCCGCGCGGCTGGTGCAGTTCTAGCGCGTCGTCGTTGGGGGCGAGCGGTTCGCGCACATCGGCCACGAAGGTCACATCGCTGCCGCCCAGGCGCAGCGTCAGTCCGGGCGCCAGCACCCGCGGCGAGGATAGACCCAATTGGCGGAACTCAACGCTCACCGGCCGATCGCCCAGCGTCAGGTTCACTTGCCCATCCAGGCTCGACGGTTGGAGATAGGCTGCCAGGGCCGGTTCGAACTGCATCATCAAGGTCGCCTGGCCCCGCAGCGACCCGTTGAGGGCGAGCTGCCGGCACGGTTCGTACCAGGCCGCCGGTGCAGCCAGGTCGTTGGCGTCAAACCGCACCTCCAGTTGGGCCTCGCGGCCCGGCCAGCGCCGCCGGCGGGCGAAAAAGCCCGCCAAATCAGCTCCCTCCAACCTTCCCGAGAGGACCAGTTCGTTGCCCGCCGCCCCCACGTGCAGGTCTTGAAGTTCCACCTGACGGTTGCTCTCGTCGCTGACCAACTCCGCTGCCAGCGCCAACGCCGCGCCTGCCGGCTTATGCACCCGTGCCGCGGGTCCTCCGGCGGGGGCGCTTCCCAGCGGCAGTGCCAACGCCGCCTCGGTGAGATCGACCCCTCCGTGCAGGGCCAGACGCCGCCCCGCGCCGTTCCACTTCAGCCCCATCTGCCACGTGGCCTTTCCGGACAGCTCGTAGTCTTTTTTGCAGGCCGCCAGCGCCGGGACTTGGTCGAACAGGTCGCCGCCGAAAGCAACGTTCCCTGCCGCCTCCAGTTGCACCTGCTGGTCCAAACTCAAGGCGTCTATCCCGGCCCAGCCGCCGGCCGGCAGGTCGGTCACCAAACTGCCGGAGGCTCTCCCCGAGAGGCCGTCCGTCGCCCAGCTTAACTGCCGAAGGTCAACCGTCACCTCCGGCCCCGGGTTCTTGTGCAACCCCAACATCGAGGAGAGAATCTGGTTCCGCCAATCCACGTGCAGCGTCCCTTCCAGACGACAGGGGCTGCCAGGCAGTTTGTCCCACAGGACGGTGCTCTCTTGGCTGGTTGACTCTTGGGCGGCGGTCTGCTCGCGGCCGCGCCGAGCCAGAACGAACCCTGCCGGCGCGGCCTCAAGCACAAACTCGGCGGCCGCGCCCGCCTCCTCCGGCGCCAGCCGGCCCGACAGCGAAGCGGCCCCGCGCAGCCGGCCCACCGCCAGGGCCGCCCCGGCGATCCAGCCCTGGTCGTCCGCCAGAGCGGGGAAGTACGAGGCGGCTTCCGCCAGTTTCCCCGCGGCCACCTGCCATTGACAACGGCGCAGTTGGAGACCTTCCCACCCTTTCGCCGGCATTCCCGCCGCGTCGGCCGCGCCCTCGAACGTCGCCCGCAGGCTGCCCAGTTCGGCGTCGCCGGAGAAGCTGATTCCGCCCCCGCTGGTTTGCCGCCCCGACACGGCTAACCGGCAGGTTGTTTGCCGCTGTTTTTCAAACAGCGGTTTTCCTGGCATACCCCGCCGGGATACCAGAAGGTTCGCGCCTTCCAGCGCCGTCGCCAGACGGCCGGTTTCTGTCCCGTTCGGGTCGCCGGCGTACTCCAGGCGCCCCTGGACCTCGCCCGCCAGTTCCACCCTCAGACCGGCCGGCGCGCCGGCCAGCGCTGGAAAGGCCTCCTGCCACCGCTCCAACCCCGCCACCTGCCAGCTCGCCTCCAGTCGCCGCCACGGCCTGGCCGCCCGGCGCCGCGCCGCCGGCGCCGTCCGGGACGCGGGTAAGCCGTCGTCTGCCTGCCACTCCACCCGGCCGGAACTCAGCCGGGCCTGCGCCGATCCCAACGAGGCCGCCGCGGTCAGGTCTTCCCACACCCGGCCGGCTTCCCGCAGCCTGGTCGATACGTGCAGGATCAGGCCCTGGCCCGCGGGCTTGGCGAACACCGTTTTGCCGCCGGTCTGCCATTGGCAGGAGGCCGTCTCGCTAAGTTCGGCCTGAGCTTTCACGTCCAGCCCCCCCGCGACGCCCGCCGCCTCCAAGCGTAGTGTTGCCGGCCCCGAAACCGCCGCCTGTTTTGTTGCCGGCCAGAACTCGGCCGCCAGGGCGGCCGCGGGAGCGAGGTCCTCCGCCTCAACATCGAGCTGCACCTGAGGCCCACCTGTCCCGCCCAGCACCCGTTGGAGAAACTCGCGCGGCGAGCGCCCGATGTCCCGCCAGGCTTGGCCCGCCGACAACGCATACCAGTTCTGCACCGAGAGGGCGCCCGCCACGCGCAGGGGTCCCGCTTCCAGGGAAAGCGATTGCACCTCGGCCCTGCCGTCATCCCGGTTGAGTTGGCCGGCGGCCGCCAACCGCAAAAGCTCTCCGGCCGGCTTCTCCCTGCCTGCCCACCGCCAGGCCCAATCGCTGGCGTCAATCTCCAGCCGGCCCTTCGCCCGGCGGTCATTGCCGCGCAACTCCATCGCAAATCGCACCGGCCCTGCCCCTAGCCGGTCCCGCCATGGGGTCAACTGAGGGAGCGAGACGGCCTCGACCCACGCCGCCGGGTCCGCCTCGCCGTCGGTTAGCTTCAGCACCAGCGCCTCCGCCGCACCCGGCCGGGGGTCAACGCGCCCGGTTGCTTTCAGGGCCAGCCCTGGCGCGTGCACGGCCAAACGTTCCCAGACCAGCAAATTGGTGGCCGGGTCAAATTGCCCCGCCAGTTCCGCTTCCGCCGCCGGGATATTCAGCGCCGCCTCACCTGCCGTTGCTGCCCCCGGTTCGCCCCAGCACAACGGGGCCAGTTGAACCCGGCCTTCGCCCGCTACTTTGCCGTCGGCGCCCACCCGCACATTCGCCTTGAGCGAGCACCGCCCCGTCAAGGCCCCGGCCGGCAGCGGCAACCCTGCCAGCCCAGGCGGCGCCTGCCGCGCCGTTCCCAGCCGGTCCCGGCCCAACCGCAACCACCGATCCAGCCGCAGCGGCGCCAGATTCAGGTCGTTCACCACCAGTCGCAGGGGCTGGGGCGGCTGGGACGAAAAAAATAAGCCCCACTGCCCGCTGGTCTCGAAGCTGCCCGCGGGGCCCGGGTCCGCGGGTCCGGACGTGCCCGCCGCCGTCCACCGCACCCCGCCGCGCTCCAGGTCCTTCTCGACCCGCGCCAAGGGGACTTCAAACACCACGTCCGTCGTTTCGCCCGCCAGGTGCGTCTCCCAATGCACGACCAAGCGCTGCAACTCCATCGCGGCCAGGTTCAGGGGCGGCAGGTAGCGCAGATTCAGATCGGTCTCGGTGGCGACCGCGTAGAGTTGCACGTCCTCGAGCACGACCTGCCCCAACTGGTTGCGCAGCAGGGAAAGCGGCTCAAACGCCGTGCGCACCCGCCCGATGCGCACCAATTCCCCCGGACCGAATTGCGGCAGACGCCGGATGGCCAGGTCGTGCAACTCCACTCCGCCGCGCCAACTCAGGCTCACGCTGCCCAGGCGGACCTCCCGGCCGAACTCCAGCTCCAACCGCGAAACCACGATTCGTTGCACTACCCGCCTCGGCAGCAGCCACGGCAGCAGCGCATACCCCGCGGCCCCCGCCAGCAGAGTGCATCCCAGGAGGGCCAGGGTTCGTTTGAGCCGTCGCCGGGTCATGGCGGCCGCGATTCTAAGCGGGGCGGGCCTGCCAAACAACGCAAATCGCCGCTGGGGCGGCGCGCGGCTGGGAATGGCCCGCGACGGGTGCTATACTGCCGCCCATGAACATCAGCGACGCCGAGTTTGACCAACTCGTCGAAGAAGCCATCGAGGGCATCGATCCGCCGTTCCGCACCTACCTGGACGTGGTCCCGGTCATTGTCGAGGACTACCCCGATGCCGCCGTCTGCCGGGCGATGAAGCTCAACCGCGACGAATTGCTGGGACTATTCCAGGGCATTGCTCTCCCGGAGAGGCACGTGGATGGGCCGGACGGGCCCAATCAGATCTATCTCTACCGTCGCAACCTGCTGGCTGGCTGTCGCACCCGGCGCCAATTGGCCCGGCAAATCCGCCAGACGCTTGTGCACGAACTGGCCCACTTGCTGGGCTTCTCCGAACAACAGATACGCGAACTCCACTACTGACGGGCCTCCTGCCGCTGCGCCAACCCCCCTGCCCCCATAGCACGGCGAGATCATCTCCCGTTTGCCATCGTCAGATCGGTCAATGAATCCAGGACCGGCGCGCCGCAGGACTCGAGGGTGCGACGGTCCTGGTGCCCGCCGGCCAAGAGCGCGCAGGCGGCGCCGATGGCCTGGGCCACTTCCCAGTCGTGGACGGTGTCGCCGATCAGCAGGACCTCATGCCCAGCGAGTCCCAGTTCGCGCATCCAGCGCCGGCCGTGGGCCTGCTTGCCGGCGGCGTAATGATCATTGAGCCCCACCAGCCGCACGAACCACCGCCCCAGATCGAAGTGCGCGACCGCCTCCTCCAGGCGCGTCTGCTGATAGGCGGACAGCACCGACTGAGTCAGCCCGGCCTGGGCCAACTCCGCCAGCTTCTCCCGTGCCCCCGGCTGCAACGGGCACTGCCGCCAGCGCTGGGCGTAACCGGCGATGTATTCGTCGGCGACGGCCTCGTACCGTTCCGTCTCCAAGTCAAAGCCCAAGTCCCGGTAGAACTCGATGACCGGAAACCGCAGCAGCTCTCGATACCGTTCCAGACTCAGGAGTGGCATGTGGCGTCGGGCCAACATGGTGTTGAGGACCCCGACGGCCTGCGCCACGTCGTCCAACAGCGTCCCATTCCAGTCCCAGATGACGTGCCGGTATCTCGACAAGCCCGAATCCCTCGCCGGCAGAAGTGCGTCCCGCCGCCGCCCGCCCGACGGCAACCCGCCGCACTCACCGCACCGTCACTTGCCCGCTGCCCCGCCGCACCTTCCCGATGAAGTGCGGCGTCTCGCCCAACCGGCGGAGATGGGCCATGATGGACCGCGTGAAGCTCGGCGCCACGATCAGCACGTAGCCGATGCCCATGTTGAACACGCGGTACATCTCCGGCTCCTCGACCGGGCCGCGCTCCCGCAGGAACTTGAAGATGGGCGGCGTCGGCCACTTGCGGTGCAGCACCACGTCCACGTCTCGGGGAATCACCCGCGGGAGGTTGCCCACCAGGCCGCCGCCGGTGACGTGGGCCATGGCCTTGACGACCTTCTTGACCTTGTACTTCTTGAGCAGCCCGAGCACCGACCGCACGTAAATCCGCGTCGGCCGCAACAGCGCCTCGCCCAGCGGTTCCCCGAGTTCCTCCACGTATTGGTCCACCTTCAAGCGGGCCCGTTCGAAGCAAATCCGCCGTGCCAGGGCGTAGCCGTTCGAGTGCAGGCCGGTGCTCGCCAGGCCGATCACCGAGTCGCCCACTTCCACGTGCTCGCCGGTAACGATGCGGTTGCGCTCCACCACGCCCACGGCGAACCCGGCCAGGTCGAACTCGCCCGGCGGGTACAGGTCGGGCATCTCGGCCGTTTCGCCGCCCAGCAGGGCGCATTCCGCCTGGACGCAGCCGTCGGCAATCCCCTTGATGAACTCGTTGATGCGCTCGGGGACCAGATCGTGCAGCGCAATATAGTCGAGGAACAGCAGGGGCTCGGCCCCGTGCACGAGCAGGTCATTGACGTTCATGGCCACCAGGTCGATGCCGACGGTGTCGTAGCGGCCCATCAGCGCCGCCACCTTCACCTTGCTGCCCACCCCGTCGGTGCACGCCACCAGCACCGGATGGCGGTAGTTCCTCTGGAAGAGTCGCTCGTCGTAGTCCAGCCGCAACAGCCCCGCGAAGGCGTTGTGCAGGTACATCACCCGCGGCCCGTGCGTCCGCTGCACGTTCTGCCGGATGAGGTCCACCATCCGGTCGTTCGCGTCAATGTGCACCCCCGCCTCATGGTACGTCATTGCTCTTGCCATAGTCATCTGCTGCCGGTGGGCGGCCTGCTCCTGCACGTGGAAGGACGAGCCGTAGTTGGGTGATGACTCCTCATCGGAACTGGCTCTTCGGAACCGGGGTCTGGGCCTACTCAAAGAGTCTTTTCTGATACCGTTCCGAGGCGAACTTGCTCACCGGCTGGTCCACCGGGACGGGGTAGCGGCCCGACCAGCAGGCCGAGCAGTAGTGGTCCGGCGGATAGCGCAGGCAACTGAGCATCCCGTCCAGCGAGAGGTACTCCAGGCTGTCGATCTCCAGGTAGTCCCGGATCTCCGCCACGCTTCTCTGGTGGGCGATCAGCTCTTCGCGGCTGGGGAAATCGATCCCGTAGTGGCACGGGTGCCGGATGGGCGGGCAGGCCACGCGCAGGTGAATCTCCTTGGCCCCGGCCCGCCGCAGGGTGCCCATCTTGCCCCGCGTGGTGGTCCCGCGCACGATGGAATCCTCGATCACGACCAGCCGCTGGCCGCGGACCACCTCCTTGATCACGTTCAGTTTCACCTTCACCGCCAGGTCGCGCAGGGGCTGTTCCGGCTCGATGAAGCTCCGCCCGGCATAATGGCTCACCGTGAACCCGCGAGCGTAAGGGATGCCGCTCTGCTCCGCATAGCCGCCCGCGGCGCAACGGGCGCAATTGGGAACCGCGATCACCAGGTCGGCCTCGGCCGGCGCCTCGCGGGCCAGTTGCCGGCCCATCGCCGCCCGCGCCAGATGCACGTTCTCCCCGAAAATCATGCTCGACGGGTCGGCGAAGTAAACCAGCTCAAACACGCAGTGGGCCGGCTGCACCGCGTTCGGCCCGTCGAAGAACCGGCCGCGCAGGCCGTCCTGGTTGATCGTAACGATTTCCCCTGGCGCCACCTCCCGCACGAACTGGGCGTCCACGATGTCCAGGGCGCAGGTCTCCGAGGCCGACACATACGCCCCGCCCTCGATCCGCCCGATGACCAGGGGCCGGATGCCATACGGGTCCCGCGCCGCCTCGAGGCGGTCGGGAAACAGAAACAGCAGGCTGAACGCCCCCTGCAAGTGATTGAGCACGTGCGCCAAGGGGTCCGGTTTGGCGACGTGCGTGGGCTTGGCCAATAGGTGAATGATAATCTCGCTGTCGCTGGTGCCCTTGAAGATGTGGCCGTAGGCCTCGTACTCGTCCCGCAGGAGGGCGGCGTTGACCAGATTGCCGTTGTGGGCCACGGCCACCTGCCCCATCGAGTATTCCACCAGCATCGGCTGGGCGTTCTCCAGGCGGGAGGAACCGGCCGTTGAATACCGCACGTGCCCGATGGCCGTCTGGCCGTGCTGCGACATTTGCCGCAACCGCCCGGGCGGAAACACTTCGCTCACCAGGCCCATACCCACGTGGCCGTAGAGTCGCTCGCCGTCGCTGATGGCCATCCCCGCCGACTCCTGCCCCCGGTGCTGCAGCGCATGAAGCCCAAAGTACGTCCGCTCGACCGCTCCGGGGTGGCCAAAAATGCCAAACAACCCACACTTCTCTTTCAACGCCCCGCTGGTCCGCCCGCCAGGCGCACCCCATCCCCCTGAACACGCCCCCGCCGCTGGGCCGCCGCCGAGGGCGCCGCCATAATCCCCGTGCGGCAACTCCCCCGCCCCCTCTCCGACCGGGGCCCCATCCCCGCTGAACCCTTTACTCATACTCTCTGCTCCAAAATCTTGGAAAAACCAGTGTAACAATACCTTGTGGACGAGTCAACCACCCCGGGCTTATAATGCTGCTTGCCGGTCGTTCGGGGTCGCAGCCCCGGGCGTTGCCATTCGGAGCAGGAATCGCCCACATGACCGACCAGCCTTGTGTTCTAGTTGTCGGGGGTGTCGCCATGGACTTGGTGGTCCGAACCCCCAGCATCCCCGGCCCGGGCCAGACTGTTTATGGCCGACAGTTCGCCACCATTCCTTCCGGGCGCGGCGCCAATCAGGCCATCGCCGCCGCCCGCTGCGGCGCCCGCGTGAGCCTGTTGGCCCGGGTGGGTAACGACGACTTCGGCCAGCGCGTGCTCCTGGGCCTGCAGGCCCACAACGTCGATACCGCCGCCGTTATGGTCTCCGAAGGCGTCAACACCGCCGCCACCCTGATTATTGTCGATGAGATCGGCGAGAACGCCGTCTGCATCGCCTCGGGCGCCAACGAACTGCTGAGCGTCGAAGACATCGATGAACACGCCGAGCTGATCAGTCAAGCCGACGTGATTGTCGCTCAACTGGAAGTCCCCCAGCCCAGCGTCGCCTACCTGGTCCAGGAAGCTCGTCGCCGCGGCAAGCCCATCATCATTAACCCCACGCCCGTTCCGCCCGAGCCCCAGCGGATTCACCCGGCTCTTTTCGAAGCCGACGTGCTGATTCCCAACGAGGACGAAACAGCTCGGCTTTGCGGCGAGCGGGCCACGGACGCGCACTCAGCTAAACTGGCGGCCTCCGCGCTGGTCGCCCGCGGCGCCCGTGCCGTGGTGGTTACCCTCGGACACCGCGGCGCCTTGGCCGTCACTGCGCGCCAGATCACCCATATTCCGCCCTTCCCCGTTCGCATCGTGGACGCCAGCGGCGCGGGCGACGCCTTCTGTGGGGCCTTCACCGCCGCCTATGCCCGTCAACTGCCTGTAGCTCAAGATGACTGGGAAGAGGCCCTCGGCCGTGCCACCCGTTTTGCCGCGGCAGCCGGCGCCCTAGCCTGCCAGAAGTTCGGCCTCCAGCCGTCCATGCCCCGCCTCGAAGACATAGAGCGACTGCTCAAGCGAAACTGCTGAACGGGTCCGGCTCCTCAGCCGCCGTGCCAGTGCTGCAAGCCACGGTCAAGAATCGCCCGGGGAAAATTCGTAAGAGCTTTCCATATAACGAATTACAGCGATAGGCCTGCCCGGCGGGCCGGCGGTTCTCATTATCCGCTCATATCTTCTTGAGTAAGCTGCTGCCTGGCAGGAATTAGAGCCAGTTGGTGGAGCGGCCTCGGCAAGGCCCCAAGCAGGTGGCGGGCTGTAGGAACCGGCGTGGCGCCGGAAGGAGAGCGATCATGGCGGTAGGCAAGCGGATGAAATGGATCGTCGCCGTGTTGGTGCTGCTGGGCGTGGCGGCAGGGGCGTTCGTGGCGGGCTACGCAGCACGCGAGAAAAGAGGAGGGAGGAACGATCTCGTGCTGCCCGAGGCCGTGGCTGGGACGGTCAAGGCGCTCTATCCTCAGGCCACCATACAGAAAGCCGAGGAGGCAAGCCTCGATTTCAGGGCGTATGAGGTCGAGTTGCTCCAGCCAGGCCAGGGGACGATCAAGGTGACCGTCGCTCCGGATGGGCAGGCGGTGGAGAGTGCGGTCGGTGTGGCGACGGAGAGCCTACCGGCGGCGGTGGCGGCGGCCCTCAAACAGGCTGACTCGGGGGTACGGATCAAGCGCGCGGCCCAGAAGACCGTTCAGGCCGAACTGCAACTGGCGCGGGCGGCAGTTCCTCGGACGGCGTACGACGTTGAGTGCGTCAGCGGCGGCCGGAAGAAGATCATCACGGTGGCGGCCGACGGGACTTTGATCGAACAGAAGATCGTGGGGCACGCCGAGCACAAGGAAAAGCATGGGCGGGAAAGGCGCGGCGACCGTGACGACGACTGAGACCCGGACGAGGACTGACGCCGTACCCGAACTGAGATAGAATGGGCGCCGCCGCGCGGGAGGTCAAGGGCCCGAACGGCGGCGTCTCTTTTCTACGGAGCGGGTGATGCGATTGTTGCTGGTGGAAGACTATCGGCCGTTGCAGAAGTCGCTGGCCCAGGGGCTGCGGGAGGCGGGCTTTGCCGTGGACGTGACGGGGGACGGGCAGGAGGGGCTGTGGTACGCGCTGTCGAACGAGTACGACGTGATCATCCTGGACCTGATGCTGCCGGGGCTGGACGGCCTGAGCCTGCTGAAGAAGTTCCGGGCGGAGGGTCGCACGGGGCACGTGCTGGTGCTGACGGCGAAGGATGGGGTGGAAGACCGGGTGACGGGGCTGGACCTGGGGGCGGACGATTACCTGGTCAAGCCGTTTGCCTTCCAGGAGCTGCTGGCGCGGGTGCGGGCGCTGCTGCGGCGGAGTTACGTGCAGAAGAACCCCACCGTGGAGATCGAGGACTTGCGCATTGACCTGAACCAGCAGCGGGTGTTTCGCGGCGAGCGCGAGGTGGAGCTCACGCCGCGGGAGTACGCGTTGCTGGAGTACCTGGCGTTGCGGCGGGGGCAGACCGTGTCGCGGACGGACATCTGGGAGCACGTGTACGATTTTCATTCGTCGGCGACGAGCAACGTGGTGGACGTGTATGTGGGGTATCTGCGGCGCAAGCTGGAGTCGCCGGATGAGCCGGCGTTGATCCGCACGGTGCGCGGCCGAGGCTACAGCTTGGGGGCATCGTGTTGATGCGCTCCTTACGGTTTCAACTACTGGCGGGCATGGTCGGCGGCATGACGGTGCTGCTGCTGGCGTTCAGCGGGGCGTTGTACGCCGTGATCCGCCGTTCGCTCTACGAACAGTTCGACGCCTACCTGCTGGCGGCGGGACACCTCGTGTCGGCGTCGCTGGACTACCGCCACGAGCAGGGCGACGAGAGCGGGCCGGGGCGGGACAAGATCGACCTGGAATTGGACGCGGACATGCTGCCGGAGTTCGCCCGGTCGAAGCACCCGGCGTATTTCGAGGTGTGGGGGCCGGGCGGGGAGGTGGTGGCGCGGTCGCCGTCGCTGGGGCGGAAGGACCTGATGACGTTCTCCCAGGCGCAGCAGGAGCCGAGGTTTCGCCGGGTCCGGATGCAGGACGACCAGTCCTGCCGGGCGCTGGTCTTGCGCTTCACGCCGCAGGAGTTGCGGAGCGGGCCGGCAGAGGCGGGCGAACGTTCTGCGGAGCAGACGTTGACACTGGCGGTGGCCCGGGACACGGAGCATCTGGAAGACAACCTGGGTTTTCTGGCGTGGCTCCTGGCGTGCGCGAGCGCAGGGGCGATCACGCTCTCATGCGTGGTGGGGACCTTGGTGGTGCGGCGGGGTCTGCGGCCGGTGCGCTCCCTGGCCGGGGAAATTGCCGCCATTCACGAGGACAACCTGACGGCGCGGCTCGCTGCCGAGACGCTGCCGCGGGAGATCGCGCCGATCGCGCGGCGGCTCAACGAGTTGTTGCAGCGGCTGGAGAGATCTTTCCAACGGGAGCGGCGCTTCGTGGCGGACGTGGCGCACGAGTTGCGGACGCCGCTGGCGGGGATGCTTTCCACCGTCGAGGTCGCCCTCAGTCAGCCGCGCGACCCCCAGGGCTACTGCGCAGCGCTGCAGGACTGCCTGGCGATCATCCGGAACATGCAGCGGGTGGTAGCCAATCTGCTGGTGCTGGCGCGGATTGACGCGCGGCAGATTCGGTTGCGGCGGGCGCCGGTGCGACTCCGGGAGCTGGTGGATTCGTGCTGGCGGCTGTTCGCCCAGCGCGGGGCGGGGCGGGGCCTGGGGTATGAAAATCGGCTGGAGGCGGACCTGGTGTGTTCCTCGGATCCGGATCAACTGGCGATGGTGTTCTCCAACCTGCTGGACAACGCCGTGGAGTATGCCGAGGCTGGGGGGCGCATCTGGATTGTGGGCCGTCGGACGGATCCGGCGATGGTCGTGGAGATCGCCAACACGGGTTGCCGGCTGACGGCGGAGCAGGCGACCCAGGTGCTGGACTGTTTCTGGCGGGGGGATGCGTCGCGGACCGACACCGGCGCTCACTGCGGCTTGGGACTGGCGCTGGTGCAAAGGATCATGCGTGTCCTGGGCGGGTCCGTGGGTGTGGAAGTCCGGCCGGGGGGCATCTTTGCCGTGCTTGTGACGCTGCCCGCCGGGGCGGAATAGGCCCCTGCCTAGCGGCCGCGGCGGCGCTTCTCGAGGATCATCCCCGCGAACCTGCCCCATTGGCCGGCGGACCGTTGCCTTCCGCCCCCCAGTGGCTATAATGGTTTTCGGTTCGGTCATGCCTGAGGGCGGGACGGAGCATCCAGGCTGATGGCCTCTCGCGCACTTCCCGCAAGCGCAGGCGCCGCCAGGACTCTCATGGACATGGAATCGGACGGGCAACCACCCTTCCTCACCACCGACCTTCCCGGCATTGGTGGGATGATTCGCGTCCGACACGAAGACTTCCTGGTCGAGGAACTGCCTCTCTACGACTGTTGCGGGCAGGGCGAGTACGTGTACGCCCGCCTCGAGAAGCGCGGTCTGCCTACCTTCTCGGCCCTCCGCCGCCTCGCCCAGGCGCTGGGGGCGCCGCGTCGAAACATCGCCTACGCCGGCCTCAAAGACGCCCGCGCCTTGACCCGCCAGTGGGTTTCCGTTACCGGTGTGGAACCCGAGCAGTTGGCGCAACTTGATCTACCCGGTCTGAAGGTGCTGGAGGTTCACCGCCACACGGCCCCGTTGCGCATTGGTCAGCTCGCCGGCAATCGCTTCAGCGTTCGGCTCCGTCGCTGCGCCGTACCACTCGAGCAGGCCCTCGACCGCGCCCGAGGCATCCTGGACGTGATCGTGCGCCGCGGCGTGCCCAACTACTTCGGTCCGCAGCGGTTTGGCGCCCGTTCCGACACGCCCCGTCTCGGCGCCGCCATCATCGCCCGCGACCCGGACCGCTACATAGACTTGTTCCTGGGCGCGTCGGTAGCCACCGAGCAGGAAGCGGTGTGCTCCGCCCGCGACTGCTACGACCGGGGCGATTACGCCGGCGCCTGGGCCGCCTGGCCCGCGCACTGCCACGAACAACGCCACGCCCTCCGCACCCTCGTCAAAAACGGCGGCGACAAGAACCGCGCCTACAACGTCTTGGACAGACACCTTAAGCGTTTTCACGTGTCCGCCTTCCAGTCGCACCTGTTCAATCGGGTGCTCGTCGCTCGCATGCCCCACATCGACCGGTTGCTGCCCGGCGAAATAGCCTATCGGCACCAAGATGGCTCGCTGTTCACCGCGGCGGACCCCCAGGACCATCAAGCCCGCTGCGACGTCTTCGAGATCAGCCCCACCGGTCCCCTCTACGGTCCCCGCATGCCCGAGGCCCAGGCCCAGGCCGCCCTCCTCGAAAACAGCATCCTGGCCCCTACCGGCCTCGCCCGCGACGACTTTCGCCGCATGCGCTACTACCAGGTCAAGGGCGCCCGCCGACCCCTCCGTTTCCGCCCCCGCCGCCTGGACCTCGCCGCCGGTAGCGACGAACTAGGCCCCTTCCTGCAATGCCAATTTGACCTGGATCCCGGCTGCTACGCCACCGTCCTCCTCCGCGAGATCACCAAAACCGCCGACTTCAGATGACCCGGCGTTTCCTGCCGCCGCCCTTGAGCCGCCGGTCCTGCCGCCGGTATAATTCCACCGTAACGAAATCGACACGGGTGACAACGTTCCATGACTCCCGCACGCCACAGCCAAGTTCTCACGCCGGCCGAGCGGCTGCTGCTCGCCCTGGCGGTGGTTTTCGCCGTCATTTCCGTCGGCACCGCCGGCTTCGTCCTCATCGAAAAATGGCCCTTCTTCCAAGCCCTCTATATGACCCTCGTCATCATCAGCACCCTGGGCATGCGCAGCGAGTACGTCGAGCACATTTCGCGCGCCGGCGAGGTCTGGGTGATGCTCTTGATTGTGCTCGGCCTGGCCGCCGTCGCCGCCGCGTTCACCACCTTGGGCTCCATGGTCATCGAAGGCCAGTTGCGCTCGATTCTTGGGAGACGAAAAGTGAGCCTCAAAATCGCTTCTCTGACGGATCATTTTATTGTCTGCGGCTACGGCGCGATGGGGCGCAACGTCTGCGCGTGCCTGCGTGCACGCCGGGCGCCGCTGGTGGTCATTGACCGCGATCCCCAAAACACCGCCCCAGCCGAACAGGACGGCTTTCTCTACGTCCTGGGCGACGCCAGCCAGGAGACCACCCTCCGCAGCGCCGGCGTCGAACGGGCCAAGGGCCTGGTGAGCCTCCTGCCCGCCGACGCCGACAACGTCTTTGTCACCCTGGTCGCCCGCGACCTCAATCCCAAGCTCTTCATCGCCGCCCGCGTCGAGCAAGCCGATAATGAACCCCGCCTCCTCCGCGCCGGCGCCAACACGACCATCTGCCCCGAGGTCATCGGCGCCCAGCGCGTCGCCAATATCCTCACCCGCCCCGGCGTGGTGGACTTCCTCGACTTCGCCGCCGAGGGTCTGGACCTCGAAGCCGAGCAGGTCGTCCTCGCCCCGGCCGGCAAACTCATCGGCCAGTCGCTCCGCCAGGCCAACCTGCCCCGCCGGATCGGCCTCTTGGTGGTCGCCCTCAAGCGGCAGGACGGCCAAACCCTCTTCAACCCCGACGCCGACACCGTCCTCGCAAGCGGCGACACGCTGATCGTCATCGGCCGGGCCGGCGCGCTGGCCGCCCTGGAAAAAGTCTATGCCTGAAAAGCCGCCCCGTGCCCCGAGGCGCCCGCTCCCCACGCCCAACCATGACGCAGCACGATAGCCAAGCATGATCATCCTCTACTACGCCGTCGCGGCCGGGGTCCTCCTGGTCCAGATGCTCCTTCTGGTCGAGGGCTTTCGCCACGTCCGTTACACCCTCAGCAAGTACCGCCCCAAACCCTCCGATTACCAACCCCGCGTGGCGCTCATCGCTCCCTGCCGGGGTCTGGACACCAGCTTTGACCGCAACATCCGCTCGTTCTTCGAACTGGACTATCCGGACTACGAGCTTTTCTTCGTCGTCCAGAGCAGCGACGACCCCGCCTACCGGCGCCTGGACGAGATCATCCGGGAGCGCCGCCGCCGAGCCGATGCGCCGCGCGCCTGCCTGCTGGTCGCCGGTCCGGCCGCCGAACGGACACAAAAAGTCCACAATCTGCTGCTGGCCACCGCCGCCGTCCCCCCCGACCGCCAGGTCTTCGCCTTCGTCGATTCCGACGCCTGCCTCAAACCGCATTTCCTGACCGCCTTGGTCCGGCCCCTCCGCCGCAGCGACTGCGGCGCCGCCACCGGCTACCGCTGGTATGTACCCGCCGACGGCCATCCCGCCAGCCACGTCCTCAGCGCCCTGAACGCACCCTTCGCTTCCCTGCTGGGACCGCACCGTTGGAACTCCGCTTGGGGCGGCGCCATGGCCATCCGCCGCGACGTCTTCGACCGCGTCGGGGTCCGCCAGGCTTGGCAGCACGCCGCCAGCGACGACTACCTCCTGACCCATGCCGTCCGGCAGGGTGGTCTGCCTGTCGCCTTCGCCCCCGCCTGCTTCGTCGCCAGCTACGAACGCACTACCTGGCGCGAGCTGTTCGCCTTCGCTCGCCGTCAGTTCGTGATCACCCGCATTTGCCGCAACCGCCTCTGGTGGCTAGCCCTACTGAGCTGGGGACACTGGGTCGCCGCCTTCTGGGGGGGCCTGTTGATAACGCTGCTGCTGCATGCCCGACAGTCTCCGCATGCCCCTTATGCTGCCCTCCTGCCCCTTGGCGTGTACGGCATTGCCCTCCTGAAGGCTGCCGCCAGACAGGTCCTCATCCGCAAAATCCTGTCGGAAGATCGCCGTCGGCTCCTCCCCGCCGCCCTGATCGACGTCTTTCTGCAACCGCTGGTCAACGGGTTCACCCTCGTCTGTCTGCTGACCAGCGCCTCCGGCCGCACCATCACCTGGCGCGGCATTCGCTACCTTCTCCCAGACGCGCACCACACCCGCGTCCTGTCCTCCCCCCACCCTGCCGAACCCTCGGCGCCGAGCGCCAACGCGACACCGCACCAGGGCTGACGGTCTCTGCCCCAGCCGGTTTCCTTTTGACAACCGTTTCCCCCGGCACTACACTTTGGAGCAGCTTGGCTTCGATCCCGTGGGACAGGATGCTCGCCAGGCCTGGGGCGCGGAAGGGACAACCACCGCTTGCCCGAACAGCGGGAAAGGAAACGATACATGCAGGAATTTGATCGCCTCAAGGAACTGATCGCGACAGCCGAGGAAGACATGGTCAAGGCCGAGGGCGGCAACAAGGCCGCCGGCACTCGTGTCCGCAAGGCCATGCAGGACATCAAGCAGACCGCCCAGCAGGTCCGCACCAAGATCCTCGAGCAGCGCAGCGCCGAGTGAGACGGGCGCCTTCCGACTCCCATCCGCTCCGTGCCGCATGAGGCTGTTGCGGGTCTTGCCCTCTGGGTTCCCGTGGGCGGTGCACTGCCTCAGCGCCTCGATGCCGGCGGCCTCCGCCAGAGCCGCGGCCATCTTCTGTTGCTGTGCCGCCATCCCTGCCGCGGGCCCAGTTCTGGGCTGGCCCCCACAGGAAAGGAAACGTCGTGGCCCCTCCTCTGCTGCTTGACTTGCAAAGCATTGATCTCAACCGTGTCCTTTACGATGCCGCTGCCGTCGAACGGGTCAACCCGCAACGCTACGAGATGCGCCAACTCGACGGCATCCTGCACCTCGACCTCGAAGCCGGCGCCGTTCTCGGCTTCAAAGATGTCAGGGAAGACGAATTCTGGGTTCGCGGCCACGTCCCCGGCCGACCCCTCCTGCCTGGCGTGCTCATGATCGAGGCCGCGGCGCAACTGGCCAGCTTCTGCGCCAAAACCTTAAACCAGGATCAACGCCTCGTCGGCTTCGGCGGTCTCGATCAGGTCAAGTTCCGCGCCCAGGTCGTCCCCGGCCAACGCCTCTACCTCCTGGGCAAGTTTCTGGAGAACCGCCCCCGCCGCTTTAAGCTCGCCGCCCAGGGTGTCGTCAACGGCCAACTGGTCTTCGAGGCCGTCATCATCGGCATGCCGCTGTAATCGCGCGGCAGGCGCCTCGGCGGTCCTCTGCGGCGGCGGTACGCTGCCTCGCCCCCAAGCCACACTCATGCCTCTTACGTTGGAACATCCCGACGCTTGCATCCGGATCGAGGAACTTCCCCCCGGCCGGCGCCTTCTTTCCGTCCGTCCGCGCACCGACCGTGCGACCTTCCCGCCGGCAAGCTGGCAGACCGCCTATTCGCCCGCGCTCATCGAGTCGATCCTGCGCGCCAAAGGCCCCGCCGCGCTCATTGATGAAATCTGTCGCGACGAAGACCCCGCCTACGTCCAGGCCTGCCTTCAGGCCGACCTATTCTGCTACGTGCCGCCCGACCGCTTCGCCCGCCGCCGCCTGCTGGACTTCGGCTGCGGCGCCGGCGCGTCCAGTCTGATTCTCGCTCGCCTCTTGCCCCACGCCGCCATCACCGGCATCGACCTCGACGATCGCTTTCTCGACCTCGCCCGCGCCCGCGCCGCTCACTACGGCTGCCGCCATCTGCAATTCCTCCGCTCCCCCAGCCCCGACTGCCTCCCCGACGGCCTTGGTGTCTTCGATTTCATTGTGCTCAGCGCCGTCTATGAACACCTCCTGCCCGAAGAACGCCGCCGGCTCCTCCCCGCCCTGTGGTCGGCACTGACGCCCGGCGGGGTGTTGTTTCTCAATCAGACGCCTTGGCGCTGGTTCCCCTTTGAAGGCCACACCTCCCGTCTGCCGTTAATCAACTATTTGCCCGACCGCCTCGCCCTGGCCTGTGCGCGACTCGGCTCCCGGCGCGTGCGACCCGACGAAACCTGGACCCAACTCCTGCGCCGCGGCATCCGCGGCGGTAGCGTCCGCGAGGTGCTGCGACTCCTCCGTACCGTCGGCGACCCCGCCCCGGTCCTTCTCCAACCCGCCCAGCCTGGCATGCACGACCGCATCGACGTCTGGTACGCCGGCTACGCCGCCGCCATCTCCCACAAATACCCCTGGGCCCGCTCCCTCCAGCGACTGTTGCGCCGGCTCTGCAAGGCCGTCCGCTGCACCACCGGCATGGTTCTGCTGCCCTCGCTGTCTCTCGCCCTGCAAAAACCCGCCGCGGCGTGCTCGACTCCCCACGGCCAGGCCGCTCCCCGTCCCGCGCTGCCGGTTTGACAGCCTCCTGCCGGCAACCTACCATAAGCCCATGCGCGGCCAGGAGTTCTTCGACGGCTGTCTCATGCTGGCGAATCAAGCCGACCTCATACAGGCCAGCCTTGATCTGCCTGCCACGCCCGGCGTGGGACTGTTCGCCGCGGCGAACGATCAACCGCTCCTCCTGTTGGCCGGTGCTGACCTGAGAAGTCTCGTCCGACGCCGCCTCAGTGATCCCCGCCCCGAACAGCGCTCGCGCCGCACCGCCCTACGCCCCCTCGTGGCACGCATCTGGTTCCGCCGGACCTTCTCCGCCTTTGAGACTCGGTGCGCTTACTACCACATCGCCCGCGCCGTGTACCCCGACACCTATGGCGACCTGCTCGGCCGACTCGAGGCCTGGGTGCTCCACGTGCAGCCCGATGACCACTACCCCGTTTTCTCCAGCCTTAGAGCTGACCACCTGGCGACCGGGCGGGCCTGGGGGCCTTTCGCCACCCGCCAGGCCGCCGCCGCCTGTCTCCAGGCCCTCCAGGACGTCTTCGACCTCTGCCGCTGCCCCGACCGCCTGGGCCGCCCCGACCGCGCCGCCGCCTGCCCCTACGCTCAGATGGGTCGCTGCGCCGCAGTGTGCCGCGACGCCGACGCCGCCGAACCCTACCGCCGGCTCATTGCCGAGGCCATCGACCTGCTCGACCGGCCGTTCGCCGACGTTGAGCAAGAACTCCGGCAGCAAATGCACGCCTGTGCCGCCCGCCTGGAGTTCGAACGGGCCGCGCGCTGCAAGCGGCAGCTCAAGCTGGTGCGCCAACTGCTCTCGCCCAGTTGCCGTTGGGTCCTGCCGCTGGAGCAATGGTACATCTTCAGCTTCCAGACGGGGCCGGTGGCACGAACCCCGGGCCAACCCGCCTGCCGCACCGTAACGCCCTTCCTGATTCACCCCGCCGGCATTGACCAACTCGAACCGGCGCGTCTCGACCAGGCCCAACAGACTGTCCAGGCCATCAGCGATCATTACCACCTGCGACGGCTCCAGCAGACAGGCCCGGAACCCGTCCGGCCGGACGCCGAACTGCTCGCCTGGGTAGCTCATCTGCTCTATCGCTCTCCCGACCCGCGCGCGCTCCTGCTGCCCGCCCGCCAGGCCCCAGACCCCTCGGTGCTGGCCGAGGACATCCGCCGCTGCTTGACCACGCCCGCCGCGCGCCGCCGCCGGCCGCTTGACAGCTTCAGCCCTTCGGGGCAAAACTCTCTCGGGCCCGACGGCAAGACCGATCCGCCGCCGCCGGACACGCCCGCACCGAACGACAAGGAGTATCTGCCATGACCATCCCCATCCGCCGACCCATATCGACCCTCCTCACGCTGACCCTGGCCGCTGCCACGCTGCCCGGCTGCACCCGCGCTGTTTCGGAAGGCTACTACGGCCTCACCGGCGCCTCCGGCAAGGCCACCCTGCTCACCGGCGACCCAGACCGCCTTGGCCGTGTCACCCGCGAGTACGGCGCCGTCCGCGTTGAACCCTTCGCCAATGAGGTCGGTGACATCTGCCCGCCAACCTTCCTCGAAGCCCTCCCTGGCGCGATCGAGAACGAGCTCCGCTACCGCGATCGATCGCTCACCGACCGGGTCAAGGGCCGGCAGAAGGAAGAACTGGGCCCCTTCCTCACCGGCCCGACAGACCGGGTCCTGCTCATCAAGGGCCGCATCATCCAGTACGACGTCGGCTCCACCGTTGATAAGGTCGCCGGCCCGATGGACGAGGCCATTTGTCGCGTCCAGTTCCTCGACGCCGCCTCCGGCACGCTGATTGCCGACGCCAACCTCACTGGCCGCGTCAAGAGCGCCCTCCGCACCGGCCCCCAGGAACTCGCCGCCGGCGTCGCCAAGTCCGTCAAGGGCCTTCTCAAACCCAAAGACAAACCCCAAAAATAGCCGTTCTTCAGGTCCCCCTGTCGGGGTAGATCGCACTCGTCGGTCTCACCTTCCCTGCAAGAAGACCGTGCGGTTATCGGCCCTGCTGGCTGCCGCACTGCCGCTCTAACCTGCCCCCGCCGCTTTCCGAGCCTCTCTTTGACCAGCGCCTCGCCCCGCCGGCGATTTGCCCGCTCGGCCCCTGTATCGTAAGCTGAACGTGACGATAGCAGGCGGTTCTTTGCCCTGCCCCTTGCCTGGCGTCCAGGTTGGGCTGGCCGTGGCGTCTGAGCCAGGCGCGCCGGCCCGTAAAACCAGCGAACCCGAACTAGAACAAGACCAGCACAGAACACTGCGCGGCCAGCACGGTGGCTCGTCGCCGCGCGCCGGGTGACCGGCGCGCGCCGGGGCCGGCGCCCTCGCGCCACACCACCCCCGCGGCGACCACGAAACTCGCGCGCCTCCAGAGGCACTGTCGATGCCCCTGCGGCATCGGCCGTGCCTCTTTCTTCTGGCGCGCCCGCCCACCGTGCCCTGCCGCCTTGTACGGAGGTGCCGGAAGAATGTCTGTCAACTTCAACACGACCGCTACGTTCAGCGCCCTCAACGCGCTCGCCAAAGTCAGCACGGCCCTGGCCCTGTCCAACCAGCGCCTCGCCACCGGGCAGCGCGTCACCCGTGCCGCCGACGACCCGGCCGGTATCGTGGCGGCCGCGGAGTTTGACCGCTCCCTGGCCGAAATCGACGCCACCACCCGCAACGGCCAGCGCATCAGCAGCATCATCGACGCCGCCGACGGGGCGCTCTCCCAAGTCTCCTCGCTGCTGGGAACCATCGAAAGCAAGGCGCTCGCCGCCGCCGGCGACACCGCCACCGCCGAAGAACGCGCCGCCTACCAGGCCGAAATCGACAGCGCCATCGCTGCGCTGGACACGCTCGTGAACACCACCACGTTCCAAGGCCGGCGCCTGCTCGACGGCGGGCTGGGCTTTACCACCTCCGGCATCGACGCCGCCAAACTCGCCGACGTCCGCGTCAATTCCGCCGATACCGGCGCCGGCGACGTCAGCTTGCAGGTGAACCTCGTCGCCGCCGCTGAAAAGGCCGTTATCTCCTACTCCAACGGCGCGCTCGCCGACGACGTTACCTTCAGCCTCACCGGCGAAAACGGCGCCGAAGAGTTCTCCTTCTCCTCCGGCGCCACCGTCGATCAGATCGCCGCCGCCCTCAACGCCGCCGCCGACGCCACCGGCGTCGATGCCACCGTGGACGCCGGCACGCTCTATTTGCGGTCCGCCGAATACGGCTCGAGCCAGTCCCTCTCGATCAACGTCACCGAAGGCGCCTTCACCATGGCCGGCGGCATCACCAGCGATTCCGGCGCCGACGCCACCGTAACCGTCAACGGCCAGACCGCCTCCGCCGACGGCCTGAACGTCTATTTCAGCTCCGGCGACACCTCCGTTCGCTTCGCCCTCAAGGAAGCCTTCGGCGCCGGCGCGCCCGCCTCCACCACCTTCAGCATCACCGGCGGCGGCCCCGGTTGGCAACTCAACGCCAACCCCATCAACCGCCTCAACGTCGGTCTCTCCTCGCTCAACAGCGCCTACCTCGGCAACGACGCCGTCGGCTACCTCCGCTCCCTCAAGAGCGGCGGCGCCAACGACCTGGCCAGCGGCCACTACCAGGCCGCCGCCAACATCGCCTCCGCCGCCGCCGGCCTGGTCGCCACCGACCGCGCCCGGCTGGGCGCCGTTCAGTCCTATACCATTGATGCCACCCTCAGCTCCCTGGCCGCGACCAAGACCGCCCTCGTCTCCGCCCGCAGCAGCATCATGGACGTTGACTACGCCCAGGAAACCGCCAACAACAGCCGCCTCCAAATCCTCATGCACGCCGGCGCTGCCGTCCTGGCCGCCATCAACAACAATACCGGCTTCATCCTCTCCTTGCTGGGAACCTAGGCCCGTCGCCCTCTGTTGAGACCGGCTGTGCCGACAATCTGACCCCCCTAATCTGCCGATATGGAGATAGACGCCTGGCTCGCCCTGAGCCTGCCTCTTGTGCGGCAATGCTGTGGCTCACCACGGCGGACCGGCCCCCCGGACCAGGGTTCGGAGGAAGACGAATGAGGATCATCGCCCTACTCACCGTAATGGCCGGCCTTGCCGCCTGCCCCCCGTTGCTCCTCGCCGGCGCCCTGCAGGTCAATCTGGACTACAATGGCACGGGAACCTTCGTCGAATTGGTCCATTACACCCTCGGTAGCGAAGGCGTCGATCCCGGCCTCGACCGGCCCGACAGCCCCAGCCCCGCCAATGTCCTGAACATCTATTCCCGCACCGCCCTCTCCCAACCCTTTGACCGCCTCGAGGCTGACACCCGTGGCCGCGACAGCATGACCGCCTTCGCCACCGAGATCGTCGGCGTCAACCTCGCCGACCCGCCCGTTGCCGCCCAACTATCCTGTCTTGTGGCCTTGGCCGCCGGCGAAGATAACTTCCGCTACCTGAACCTCGTTGGCCGCCTCTACCGCGTCGAACTCGCCGGCGATACCCTCCTCGAAACCTACGACCTCAAGGCCCTCGCCGCCCATCAAACCGCCATCCCCCTCCAGGTCGCCAACGGGCTGTCGTACAAGTTCAATGTCGAGTTCTACGCCCTCGCCGACCTCAACATCGATGGCCGCGTGGATGTGGCCGACGCCGCCATCCTGGCCGATCGGTGGCTGCAACAAGTCAGCCCCGCCGACGTGTACGACCCCGCCGGTCGCGCCGACCTCGCCGGACCCGCGGACGGCCCCGACGGCCTGGTTAATCTCTACGACCTGGCCGAAATGTCCCGCCAGTGGCTCTGGCGGAAACCGCAACCCTGAATCCTCCCCCTTGCCTGCGCCGACCGCCGGGACCCACCCGTCTAACGTGGACGGCTTGCCCCCCACGCTTCCTCCCGCGCCACGCGCAAAAAAAAAAACGCTTCCCGCGGTCCGCCAAACCGTTTCTCTTCCCCCGACCTCGTGCAAACCCTACCTTCCCTTGTGCATCACCAGGATAATGATGATTAGAAACGCGATCATCAACGCCCCGCCCAGCACGATCACCGCCGTCTTCCAGGCCAGTTGACCCTGCGGATTCGCCGGCAGATCCGCCGTCTCCGCCAGAGAATCCACCCCCGCCCGCTCCAGATTCACCAGCATCGACGCGTCAAACTTGTGCCGCGCGTGCAGCGGCGGCTCGCCCCGCCGAATCGCCCGCAAATCCTCCAACAACGCCCCCACGCTCGGATACCGGTCCTCCTGCCGCTTGGCCATCATCATCTCGATCACTTCCGCCACCCCAACGCTCAACGCCGGATTGATGTGATCCGGCGGCACCAGCGGCTCCTTCAAATGCTTGTGCATCACCGCCGACGGCGTCGGCGCCTCGAACGGCACCCGCCCCGCCACCATGTGATAAAACGTCGCGCCCAGCGAATAGATGTCGGCCCGATACTCAATGTCCAATTCCCCTCGTATTTGCTCCGGCGAAATGTAATAGGGCGTCCCGTACGCCCGACCCGCCTCCATCTGCGCCGCCGCCTGATCCTCCGCCTCCCGCGCCAAACCCATGTCCGCCAGCTTCGCCACCCCGTCTTCCGTGATCATGATGTTCTTCGGCTTGACGTCCCGGTGGATCAGCCCCCGCTCGTGCGCGTGCTGCAACGCCTCGGCAATCTGAATCACCACGTCCAGCGCTTCCGCCTCCGGGTACACCCGCCCCTTCGCCAAGTCGTCATAGACCGTCTTCCCCCGCACGTACTCCATCACAAAGTAGTGATAACCCCCCGCGTACCCCACGTCGATCGCCTGCACGATGTTGTTGTGATTCAGCCGCGCCGCCGCACGCCCCTCCTTGTAGAATCGCTCCACGTACTCCGGATTCTCACTGAGCCGCTTCGGCAGCACCTTCACCGCCACGTCCCGGTCCAGCGACAACTGCCGCGCCTTGTACACCGTCGCCATCGCCCCGGCCCCCAGCTTCTCCAGAATCTGATACCCCGGAATGCGATGCGCCGGCCGCGCCTCCTCAATCGTCTTCTTCACCCGCGCAATCTGCGAGGTCGTCACGTACCCCTGCACCACCAACGCGTCCGCCAAACTGTTCGGCCGGCCTTGCCGCGCCAAGTTCTTCATCACCTCGACGCACTCTTCCACCTCCGACTCCGTGCAGAGATTCTTCTCCACCACCAGCCGGCCCAGCATCGAGTCCAGGTTGGTCTCTCTCGACTCTCGCTGTTTCTCTTCCGCCATACGCCCTCTCAGACAGGCTCGCCATCGGCCAGGAAGACCCGCAACCAACCGCCGCGCCGGAATCAGGGCCGATAATCCTGACCTGCCAGTTTAGGTCTCCCGCCTTCGCTCGTCAAGGGCCGGTCCCCCTCTGCCTGGGCCGGCCGACCTCCCCTCCTCAGGCCGCCAGAACACTGCCGCTCGGCGACCCGCAACCCATAGCAAACTCCCGGTCCCAGCCAATCCTTAAGGCTTCCCTGCTCAAATAGAAACCGCCGTACCGCATGGCACAGGTGGCACTTGCCTGCGTAGCCCGCCGCCGCCTGGAAACCAAGCCCCTCCGCTCGTCGCCCTAGCCCCGCCGGCCCCTCCCTCACCAGCACCGAAATCACGGGATGCTCGCGCCAGTCAAAACTCCGCCACAAACCCTCCAGCCCGCTGCTTTCACCTTCTCGCACCTTGCCCGCCACGATCCCCACGCACGTCCCTAGGAACACGTTCCCCGCCCCATCCACGTGCACGTGCCCGGCGCCCAACAGGTTTCGGCTGCAAGTCTCGTCGGCAAACGTGTCGTAACGCCTTGAAGGAAAAAGACCTGCCAACTCCTCGGCCGCACGACCCAGCAGCCTCTCTCCACGACGCTTCAGCGCGCGCCGAAATGCCTGGCTTCGCTCCTCACTCCCCATTGGGCCTACCAAAGTCGGCTCCGCATAGAAGTCCAGCCAGCGCACCTGCACCCCCTCCTGCCCAAGCACCCCCCGACCCACCTCCACCGCTCGCCGCACCCGCTCCATCGGCACGTACCGCTGGTGATACACGTCCGTGCTCACCTGTAACTTCCGCAGTCCCAGTGCCTTCAGCCGCACCAACCGATCCCGCACCAGTCCGTCCTCCGTGCACCAGTAGGCGTTCGTCTCGATCTTCTCCAGCCCGCACAGCCCCTCCGCCTGCCCCTGGCGCAGAATCTCCTCCAGCCGCTCGAAATCCCCGAAAGGCTCACCACCCGTTAGGTGCACCCGCCCCCGCTCCCCCGCCAGCCGCCGCACCCCTCGCCAGCAGGCCAACGCCAACTCCTGGCTCATCTCCGTCTCGGGATCGCCCGCCTCGCTACCGGCATGCACGTAGCAGCAGGCGCATCGGCTCGGACACCAGTACGTCAGCATCAGCCCTGCCGCCGACCATACCCGGAACTTCGGCGCCGCCGGTCCCGCCTGCCGGTTGTACGCGTTCGCTTCCAACTCGATCGCGTCCGCCACCTGCCGCTTCCTCCGTCAACCTCCTCTGCCCCATCCATTATAACCTCGTCGCCCTGCCTCCTGCTTCTCGTCCCCTCGCCGCCGCCCGAGAAACAATTATCGGACATCCACCCGCCACAACCCTCCTCTCCCCGCTCTTGTTAAAGAGTTCGCCAACCGCGCGTCGATAAAAGGGGCGCTGCTTGGCGTTCTCAGTACTGAAAATCGACCCGGTCTCGCGGCCAGCCGTCCTCGCCGCCGCCACGCCGCCGGGGATCGCCGACCGATAAACGCCTCATAACGCGCAGGGTGCCATCCCAGCAGAATAGGAGCCCCGTATGACCAAGACCGAACTCATTGAAGCGGTGCGCGAACTCAACGCCACCGCCACCCCCGACTTCCTCGCCCAGTTCCCCGAGGAACAACTACAGCAATACGTTGACCAACTCCTGCAACTGCCGTCGAGCCAACTGACGGCCGCGACCGTCGGTCGGTCCGATGCCCAAGTGAACTGAGTCACCCCCTCCCCCGCCCGGCGCCCCCGCCGCCAGGCTACGCTCGTAGTCTTAGCCTCCTCGGCTGGCGCGGTAGCCGCGCCGCCGCTCCAAGCCCAGTGGCCGCTCCAGCTTGCCCAGCAGCCACTGCCCGTACGGATACAACGCCGCCGTGAACAGCCCCGACAGCGCCATCGTCGCCGCCAGCGACCCATAATCGCCGTCGAGGGGCGCCCCTTTCGCTCGGCACACGCCCCACACGAAGTGCTCCACCAACGCCCCGCCCGCCAACAACACCGCCACCTGCGGCAACAACCGCGCGCCGTAGAGCCATTCCCGCAAGTGCACGATCCCCCACCCCAGCAACCCTATACCCAATGCATAGGCCCCCAGCGGCGCCGGACTCGTCAAGTCTTTCAACAACCCCAGCACCCAGCAAGCCACCGGCGCCGTGTGGCGCTCGCCGCGAAACGCCACCGTCACCGCCGCCAACAGCAGCAGGTCCGGCATGATCCGCTGCGGCCCCAGCCCAAACACGCGGCTGGTCCCCACCTGCAGCACCAGCGCTCCCAATGCTACGATGCCAAACGCCCACCAACGCATATCCCTTGGACCGTCGCCTCTCGCCCCGCTCGCCCACACCCGGCCCCTGGCTCACGCCCGCCCGCCCCCCCTCACGACTGCTCCTGCTGCCATTGCGGCGCCACAATCAGCACCTGCCGCAGGTCGTGCACCGCCCCCGCCGGCTGCACCACGATCCGCCAAAACACCGGACTCTCCTTGTTTCGTTCGCACCGCTGCACCGTCCCCACCGCCAACGCCGCCGGCAGGTACCACGGGTCCGAACACGCTACCACCCAGTCACCTACCCGTATCGGGTAATCAGCCGAAATCAACTCCACCTCCACCTCCCCCAACTGGCCGCCCCGCAGCATCCCGTCCGCCCGCCACGCCGCCTCCCCGCCGCCCGCGCCGGACCGCGGCTCGATGAACACCGGCAAACGAAACGCCGCATCGTTTACCCATTGCACCTGCGCACTCTGCGGCCCCGCCTCCGCCACCCGACCTGCCACGCACGCCCGCGCCCACGCTGCGCCCCCCGCACCCTCTGCGCCGGGAACGGCCAACACCATCTGTCCCTCCCGCACCCCGTCCGCCGTCCCCCGGTCCACCTGAACCGTCCGTGACCAGCCCGCGCTGCTGCTGCCCACCACCGCTGCCGTCACCAACCGCACCCGCGCCGCCCCAAACGCCCCTCGCACCCCCGACCACCGCGCGTTCTCCTCCTCCAATCCCCGCACCTGCTGCCGCACGTTCTCCAGCTCTCGACACGCCCCCTCGTACTCCTGCCGCAACCGCTGGTAGTCCCCCACCGTAGGCCGCTCCCCCACTTCGCCCCGCCAGTCCTCCGTCACCGCCAGCGACAACTCCCGCCCGCCTCTGCTCAACGGCCCCAGCAGACCCCCAAACCGATCGTCCACCCACTGCGTCCAGCGGGCCGGCAACAGCAGACACGCCGCCGACCCGGCAATCAGCCAGCCCAACACCCGCCGCTTACCCAGTTGCTCCGCCCACCTGCCGCGCATGTGCCTTCCCGCGACCCGCCTTGCTTCCGCCTCCCCCGCTCCTTGGCCCCGCCCCCGCCCCGCCGGCCAACCCCCCACCCTCGCCCGACGCCGCCCGACCCCGCTACAACGCCGTGTCGTCCGACTCCAGCGTATCCTTCAACTGCTCCAAATTCTCCAGGTACACGCTCGTCCCCCGCGCCACGCACGTCAACGGGTCCTCCGCCAACCGCACGCTCAGGCCGGTCGCGTTGGCCAGCACCCGGTCCAGCCGCCGCAACAACGACCCGCCCCCAGCCATCGTAATGCCGTTGTCGATCAAATCCGCCGCCAACTCCGGCTCCGCCCGCTCCAGCGTCCGCGTCACCGTCTCGATAATGGCCGAAATCGGCTCCTTGAGGCACTCGCGTATCTCCTCGCTCGTGATCACGATCTTCCGCGGCAGCCCCGATATCGTGTCCCGACCCGACACCTCCATCGTCAATTCCTGCTCCAACGGCGCCGCCGAGCCGATCGCTATCTTGATCTTCTCCGACCGCGACTCCCCCACCAGCAGGTTATACGTCCGTTTCAGGTGGTTGACGATCGCCTCGTCCATGTCGTCCCCCGCCACCCGCACCGACTCCCGCACGCTGATGTCCGCCAGGCTGATGATCGCCACCTCCGTCGTGCCGCCCCCGATGTCCACCACCATCGACGCCGTCGGCTCCGACACCGGCAGCCCCGCTCCGATCGCCGCCGCCATCGGCTCCTGCACCAAATACACCTTGCGCGCGCCGGCCCGCTCCGCCGAGTCCAGCACCGCCCGCTTCTCCACCGCCGTGATCCCTGACGGCACCGCAATCACCACCCGCGGCCGCAGCAGACCACGCCGACCGTGCGCCTTCTGGATGAAATACGCCAGCATCGCCTCCGTGATCTCAAAGTCGCTGATCACCCCGTCCTTCAGCGGCCGAATCGCGCTGATCGACCCGGGCGTCTTCCCCAGCATCTCCTTCGCCACCAGCCCCACCGCGCTGCCGTTCTGCAGCACCCGGTTCGTCCCCTTCTTCACCGCCACCACCGACGGCTCATTCAGCACGATCCCCTTCCCCCGCACGCACACCAGCGTGTTGCACGTGCCCAGGTCGATCCCCAGGTCCAGCGAAAACCAACCTAACACCGTGTCGAACACGATCGGATACCTCGCGGCGCTGGGAACTGCCCACGCTTGTCGCTCTCGCCCGTCAGGCCCGCCGCTGCCGCCGCGACACCGGCCGGACCACGCCCCGGCCGAGCAACCGGGCGAGTCGGCCCTAAACCCTTTACCTGCGCCGCATTCTACCGCCGGCGCCCACCCCCACGCAACCCCCTGCCCCCCCGGCGCAAAAAAGAAAGCCCCCTCGGGGCCTTCCACCCGCCGCGCACCCTCTCACCGCCTACGGCTTGGCGATCCGCAACGCCTCCGCGAACCCCCCAAACATCTGTGCCCCCGTCGCCAGCACGACCGCCAGCGCACCCGCCAAGGCCAACGTCGCCAAACCCAATAGCGCCGTGTACACGTCGCTGGGGCCTCCCCGCCGCAACTTCTTCCTCACGATAACTTCTTCTGCCGCGCTCATCGCTCGACTCTCCTCCCCCATCGGCCTTACCCGCCCAACCCACACGCCACCCCCGCCCCTGCCACCCCCGCGACCACCTCTTCTTCCTTTATCTTACCTTCCACTGTCCCCCCCGCTCTCAATCAAATCCGCTACTCACCTTATCCCCCTTCACGATGGCGCCCTGTTGCCGAACCAGCGTCCCCGCCGCCCGCGTGCCTTGCACGTGCGTCACCACCAGGTTCCCCAGGAACTGGTTCCCCCGAATCACGTTGAACTCCATGTTCTCGCGGACGCCCGACGAACTGCCCACGGAAATCTCCGCCCGCTCGTCCCGCACGTCCACGATCTCGCCCCGGATGGGCACCCGCCCGGCCTGCGGCGTGCTCACCCGCACCTGGTCTCCCATCGGCCGGGACTCGCTCGACGCCAGCGTCACCTGCTCCAGCCGCTGCCGCACCAAGGCATTCTCGTTCTCCAACTCCTTGATCCGCTCCTCGTTGCGGCTCAACGCTAGTTTCAACTGCTCGCCCAACGCCCGCTGCCGGTTCAGCTCCTGCGTCATCTCCACCGCCTGGGCCTCCGCCCGCAGCTTGTCAGCGTGCGCCGTCTCCAGCTTCTGCTGGATGAAATCGCGGGTCTCGCGCATCTTGTCAATGGTCCCGCTCAGCGACGAACTCACCGCCACGGCCGTCTGCGCCTTGCCCTCCGCGTCCGCCTGCCTCCGGGACGCCTCCTCCCGTTGAGCCAGCAAGTCCGTGTTCTGTTGCTGCAGCCCCGCCACCACGCTCTGCATCGTCGTCACCCACGCCTCGTGCCGCGACTGCATCGCCGCCACGGTCTGATCCTGCACCGCCGCGTGCGTTTGCGCCGCCGATGTCAACCCCTTCTGCTGGTCATACGCTTCCTTCCAACTCGTCGTATTGCCGACAAACACCACCACCACCCCGCTCAGGAAAATCGCCAGCAACGACACCAACACCGTCAGAACCTTCGTTAGCGTACTCAATGCCCTGCTCCTTACCCCAGGCGTTTGCGTTCGGCAGGCTCGGTACTCCCTGATCGTTCCTTCCGGCTGGGCCGGCAAGCCGCCCGCTCGTCAGGAACCACGCCGCTCCCAACTACCCCGCCTCGCTCCGCCGCACCTGCTTGCTCCTCGCGGCGGCAACCGACCATTCTAAGAACCCCCCCCTTACCGTCAAGAAAATTCCCCCGCCCCACCGCCCCGCCAGGACGGCGCCACCCGCCGGACCATCCCTCCGCCGCACGCAAAACCCACCCAAGGAACGACTTATATCAGCTCCCCTTGCCTCGCCCCGCCGCCCTCACCTCAACCCACGCTCGCGCCGCTCTTGGCCCATCCGCGCCGCCGCCTTCCGCAGGCTCGCCACCGTGTCGAACTCATCCACGATCTCCACCCCCAGCAGCGTTTCGATCGCGTCCTCCAAAGTGATGATCCCCGCCGTGCCCCCGTACTCGTCCACCACCAAAAACAAATGCTCCCGCCGCCGGATCATCTCATCCAGAATGCTCGCCACGGACTTGGTCTCCGGCACCGCGTGGATCGCCCGCGCCAACGCCGTCAGCTTCATCGACCCCCGCCCCTCCGCCACCGCCCGCGCCAATTGGTGCCGGTGCACCCGTCCCACCACCTCGTCCAGGTCCTTGCCGTACAAGAGAAACCGGCTGAACCGCAGCGCCCCGGGCCTCTTCAGCACCTCCTGCACGGTCTTGTCCTTCTGGAACGCCACCAACACGTTCCGCGGCGTCAGCACGTCCAACGCCCGAATCTTGTTCAGCCGCAGCAAATTCTGGATGACCCGCGTCTCCTCCGTCAGCAGCGTCCCTTCCGCCTTGCCCAACTCCGCCACCGCCAGCATCTCCTCCCGCGACACCCGCGGCTGTCTCCGCCGACCCGCAATCCGACGCGACAGCAACTCGAACAACCACACTACCGGCGCCGCCAGCCCCACCAACGCCCAAATCACGTACCCCACCGCCGGCGCCAACCGCCGCCAGTACACCGCCCCCAAGGTCTTGGGCGTGATCTCGGAGAACACTAAAATCATCAGTGTCATCAACGCGGACGTCGCCGCCACCACCTCCCCCCCACGCGCCTCCGGGTGCGCCTGCCGGTACAACGCCAACACCTGCGCCCCTATGGCCGTTGCCCCTGCCGTGTTCGCAATCGTATTGAAAGTCAGAATCGCCGCCAGCGGCCGGTCGATCCGGTCCTTCAGTCCCTTGAGCACCTCGCTGCTGTGCCGCCTCGTCTTCCGCAACGACTCTATGTAGCCGTGCGTAACGCTCAGAATCACCGACTCCATCAGCGAACACGCGAATGACACCGCCAGCGTCACCACGATCGTTATGACCAACGCCGTCATCGCCCACCCTCTCCTCTCGCCCCTCTCACCGCCTTGTCCAGCGCCTCAGCCAATCCAGCGCGGCCCGCGCCGCCGCCACTCGCACGTAGGCCGACTTGTCCGCCATCGCCCGATACAACGCCACCCCGTCCGCCTGGCCCCCCGCCCGCCCCAACGCCAGCGCCGCCAGACCGCGAACTCGCTCCATCGCCGCCGCATCCCCCTGCTCATCCTGGTACGCCAGCGCCGCCCGTGCCGCCGCCACCTGATCCGCCGTCGCCCGCCACCCCAAAGCCCCGATCGCCGCCAGCCGCACCTCGATCTGTACGTCCTCGACCAGCACGACCAGCATCGCCGTCGCCTCCTCGCCGCCCAGCGACTCCAGACCGGACACCGCCATCAAACGATCGTCCGCATATCCGCTCCCCGCATACGCCAGCAACTTGGGCAGCACCTCCCGGTCCCCCAGGCGCGCCAACGCCTCGGCCGCTTGCAGCTTCACCGCCGCCCCGCCCCCGGTCGCTCCGGACCGACGCAACGCCTGCCACAACTTCGCCCGGCTGTCCCGCCGCCACTCCGTCTCACCCAACTTGCCCAGCAGCCAGCACGCCTGCCCCGCCAACCGCAGGTCCGAACCCCCCAGCGCCGCGTCATACCAGCCTCCAAACCGCCGGTCCCCCAGCTTCTCCAAAGCGTACCCCGCCGCCAGCCGCACCGAGGGGTCCTCGTCCCGCAACAGTCGCTCCAGTACCCCGCCGGCGGACCGCACCGCCGGGTCCTGCACGTCCCCCGCCGCCGCCGCCGCCGCGAACCGCACCGCTGCCACCCGATCCACCAGCCGCCCTCGAATCTGCTCGCCCGCCTCGCTGCCCCCTTGTGCCGCCAGCGACTCCAATGCGTGGCAGCGCTGCTCCGGCGCCTCCGATTCCGCTGCCGCCCGCACCACCTCCCTGGCCCGCGCCGCGATCTGCTCGCGCCCCACCCCCAGCCCCCCCAGACCGGCCCCCGGCGCCGACCCCGGCTTGCACCCCGTCCCCGACGACCATAACAACCCCAACGCCCCCACCCAGGCCAAACCCGACCTCTTCATCCAACCCGTTTCCATAGCACTCCCGTGCCTCCAGCCCGTCCGCACACCAATGACCACTGACCCCAAGAGCCTTCAAGACGCCTGGAATTTAACCAATTCAGCCCATCTGCCAAGCGCCAACTGCTCCTCATCCCGCAACCCGTCCTTGCCAACCCCGGTCCCCCGTCGTACACTGACTCGGCCCGGCACCAGGATCACGGAGAGAGCTATGCAACATCTTGGCTCGCGCCGCCCTCACCTCTTGCCTGCCCTCCTGCTGGCTGTTCTGCTGGCCGGCCCCGGCTGCGCCATCCAACCCAAGCCCGGCGACCCCGCCAACCCCCTCGCCGCCCTCCTCGCTCGCCTCCTCCCCAAAAGCACCGCCGCCAAACGCCAGGAACTCCTCAACAAGCTCAGCTCCCCTGACGCCGACCTCCGCCGTCAGGGCGTCGTCCTTCTCGGCCAGGACAAGTCCGCCGACCCCGACGTCGCCGGAAAAATCCTCACCATCCTCGCCGCCGGCGATGTCGATCCCCAGGTCCGCGCCGCCGCCGTCGAGGTCCATACTCGCCTTAATCCCGACAGCCCCAACCTCCCCGAACTCCTCGCCAAAGCCGCCCGCGATGCCTCCCCCCTCGTCCGCGAAGAAGCCATCCGCGCCCTCGCCCGCCGCGGCGATCCCGACAGCCTTACCCTCCTGGCCGCAATCCTCGGCCAGGACCCCCAGGAAAACCTGCGCGCCGCCGCCGCCGTGGCATTGGCCAATTATCGCTCCGCCAAGGCCATTCAGTCCCTCATCAACGCCCTCGACGACGAGGCCTTCCATGTCGTCTATCGCGCCCGCCAAAGCCTCCAAACCCTCTCCGGCCGCGACCTCGGCTACGACCCCGCCGCCTGGCAAGACTTTCTCGCCGCCGCCGACAGCTCTCAAAACGCCACCCGCCGCCCTGAGAGCCGCGACAACCCCTTCCCCCAGGAACCGCCGTAACCGCTGAACGGCGCCCCCCCGGCCTCCCTTACGCGGAGCACCATCCCAAACCAGGAACTCCCCATGCAGGCACTCATCCGCAATCCCCACGGACAAGTCCAGTTCGTCAACGACTACCCCGACCCACGCCCCGGCCCTGATCAGGTTCTCCTCGCCGTTCGCCTGGCCGGCATCTGCGGCACCGACCTGCAAATCCTCCAGGGCTACGCGGATTTCCACGGCGTCCTCGGCCACGAGTTCGTCGCCGCCGTCGCCAAAGGACCCCGCGAACTCCTCGGACGCCGCGTCGTCGCCGAAATCAACTGCGTCTGCGGCCGTTGCGATATGTGCCTCTCCGGCTTGGCCTCCCATTGCCGCCAACGCACCGTCCTGGGCATCCATAACCACGACGGCGCCTTCGCCGACCTCCTGGTCGTCCCGCGCCGCAACGTCCACGTCCTGCCCGAAGCCGTCCCCGACGACGCCGCCCTCTTCGTCGAACCCCTCGCCGCCGCCCTCCAGATCGTCAAACAGTGCCCCATCGAACCCCGCAACAAGGTCGTCGTCCTCGGCGACGGCCGACTGGGACTCTTGGCCGTCCAGGTCCTCGCCGCCGCCGGTAAGAAAGGCAACGTCGTCCTGGTAGGCAAGCACCCCGACAAGCTCCTCTTCGCCGAAAAACGCGGCATCCAGGGCGTCCTGCTCGCCGACCTGCTCCTCAAGCCCGAATGGGACGTCGTCATCGACTGCACCGGCTCGCCCGACGGCTTCGCCGCCGCCGCCGCCCTCGTCCGGCCCCGCGGCCGACTCGTCCTCAAAAGCACCTGGACCCCCGCCGCACCCGTTGACCTCTCGCCCCTGGTCGTCAATGAGATCCAACTCATCGGCTCCCGCTGCGGCCCCTTCCCAGACGCCGTCAACGCCCTCGCCGCCGGACAAGTCGTAACCACCGGCCTGATCACCGCCCGCTACCCCCTCGCCGACGGACCCGCCGCTCTCCAAAAAGCCCGCCAGCCCGACCAAATCAAGGTCGTCCTCGAAATCCGTAAAACCTGACCTCGCCCAACCTGTTACACCGTCTGAAAAGCCCGCCCCAGTCCCCCATGAGACAGCTCGCCGCCGACAACCTGACGTTCCTCGTCTTTGACCTGCTCGCCTCTGACCCGCGCCTGCGCCACGCCGTCTCCATCCGCACTCAGCCCGACGGCTCGCTCTTCGATTTCTCCTCCCGCCACACCTCGACCGCCCCAGACAACCGCCGCCGCTTCTGCCTGGCCTTGGGCCTTGATCCCCTACGCCTGGCACGCACCCGCCAGGTCCACGGCCACGATGTCGTCGTCATCGACGCCCCAGCCCAGTTCGCCGGCCACGCCGACGCCCTCTGCACCGCCGCCCCGGGCATCCCCCTCCTGCTCCTCGGCGCCGACTGCCCACTCATCATCGTCTTCGACCCCGCCGTGCCCGCCCTCGGCCTGGTCCACGCCGGTTGGCGCGGCGCCTGCCGACAGGTCGCCGCTCGCCTCGTGAACACCATGACCGACCGCCTCCACGCCCACCCGGATCGCCTCATCGCAGGCATTGGCCCCGCCATCTGCGCCCCGTGCTACCTCGTCGGCCGCGACGTCATCGAGTTCGCCCATCAGAATCTCCCCGACCCCGACTCGCTCTTCACCCCAGACCCCGGCCGTCCTGCCCACGACCCCCGCTGGCACTTTGACCTCGTCGAGGCCAACCGCCGCCAGCTCATTCAGGCCGGCATCCCCGCCGACCGCATCGAAACCGCCCGCCTATGCACCTTTGAACGTCCTGACTGGTTCCCCTCCTACCGCCGCGACGGCGAACACACCGGCCGCTGGGCCCTCCTGGCGGCCATCATCTGACAGCACGTTTGGCCCCTCGCTCTACGGCCGCATCTCCATCCGCCTGCGCGCAAAAAAAAAGGGCTAGGGGGTGCTATCGGCTGGGGGGGGCAGCCAACAGCGGGGGGAAACCCCTAGCCCAAGTCATTCTCTAACCCATCCGCCCCAACCCGTCAAGCCCCCAAGCCCTTTATTTTTTTCCCGGCCGCCACGTCCCTGCCCACGAATAACGACAACTATTTGCCCAAACCGGTCTTATGAACACCGCCCGCCCTTGCCTCACGCCCCCTCCAACTCCGCCAGCCTCCCCCGGTACACCTCCAGGTCCCCCGCCGTGAACAGCACGAACCGCACCTCCTCCAGGCTCGTCGGCTGACGCGCAAACTCCCGCACCGCCCGCAACGCAATTCGCGCCGCCCGCTCTATGGGGAACCGATACGCCCCCGTGCTGATGGAAGGGAATGCCACCGTCTTGAGCCCCCGCTCCGCCGCCAACCGCAGCGAGCTCTGATATGCCTCCGCCAGCAGCCGATCCTCGTCGCCTCGCCCGCCCTGCCATACCGGCCCCACCGTGTGGATTACCTGCCGCGCCTTGAGCCGACCGCCCGTCGTCATCACCGCCTGGCCCGTCGCACACCCTCCTTGCTCGGCCACGATCCGCTTACATTCCTCCAAAATGGCCGGCCCGCCCGCTCGATGAATCGCCCCATCGACCCCGCCGCCCCCCAGCAGCGAGCTATTGGCCGCATTAACAATCGCGTCCGCGTCCTGCTGGGTGATGTCCCCCTGGACCAGCACGATCCTCGCCGCCATCGCCGCTGCCCTTCAATCCACCAGCACGCGCTTGATCCGGTTGCCGATGCTCGTCAGTACCTCGTACGGAATCGTCCCCGCCCGCCGGGCCAACCCTGCCGCGTTGCACGCACCGTCCGGCCGATCATCCAGCACCGTCACCGTCATCCCCTCGCACGCCCCAGGTACGTCCGTCAAGTCGATAATCGTCAAGTCCATGCTGATCCGCCCCACCACCGGCGCCCCATACTCCCCGCAACGCATCATCGCTCGGTTCGACAGCACTCGGCTCAGCCCGTCCGCGTATCCCACCGGCACCACCCCGATCAGACGCTCCCGCTCCGCGACGTACGCCCGCCCGTAGCCGCAGGACTCCCCGGCCCGCAGCCGCTTCACCTGCACCACTGGGGCTTCCACCCGCACCACCGGCTCAAACCCCGGCTGCTCCTGCCCCCCCTCGAAGTTCACGTACCCGTAAAGCCCGATGCCGCACCGCACCATGTCCAGCCGCGCCTCCGGCAGCCGCAAGGCCCCAGACGTGTTCGCCGCGTGCCGCACCACCCCCACGCGACCCTCCAGCCCGCTCGCCCGCAAAAACCGCCCAAACCGCTCCAACTGCTCGCCCGCAAAACTCGCGTCCGCCTCGTCCGCCGTCGCAAAATGCGTGTACGCACCCGCCAGCCGCACCGCCGCCCCCGCGTCGATCGCCTGCACCAACGCTAACCCCTCCTCGCCCGTACAACCCAGCCGCCCCATCCCCGTGTCCACCTTCACGTGCAGGTTCAGCGGCGCACCCCGCCCCGCCAATACCCCAAGTAGGTATCTAAGCGCCGACCCCGAACACACCGTGCAGTGAAACCCCCGCGCCTGCGCCAGCCGCAGCAACTCCCCGTCCTCCCCCGCGAACACCGGACAGGTCGTCAGCACCGGCTTATCCGCCAGAAAGGGCTGAATGCTCTCCGCCTCTTCGATGTTGGCCACCGCGAACCAGTCGGCCTGCCCCGCCAACGCCGTCACCACGTTCCGCGCCCCCTGCCCATAACCGTTGGCCTTCACCATCGCGCACAGCCCCACCCCGGGGCCGCACGCCGCCCGTATCCGCTGCGCATTCCGCACCAACCGCCCGCGGCTCACGTAGGCGTGCACCGTCTTCAGAGACCGCTCGCGCAGCCGCAGCGGTCCCACCTCGTACAACTCGGTCAGGCCCCAGCGCCCCGGCCGCGCCGCGCCGCACACGCCTTCCGGCTGCGCTCGTCGGGTTTCCATATCGCCACTATCGGCCCATCGGCCGCAAAACGACTACTCACTCGGCCGGCGCGCCCGTGTCGGCTCCGCCGCCACACCCGGCGCGCCCGACCTCCTCTTTCGCTCCCAGCATCAACTCCGACCCGCCCCCCGTCAAGCAAAAAAGACTGGACAAGCACCCGCCCGCCCCAGGATAATCCTCCCCCGGCGCGGGGGGAACAAGGAGACGGGTCCCCCGGGGACCCCTGGAGTGAGAAAGGAGCAGCAGGCCGTGTTGAAGATCCTCGTCTCCGACAAACTGGCCCCGCAAGGTCTCGACCTCTTGCGGAGCATGGACGACGTCGAGCTGGCCGTAAAGACCGGCGCCAGCGAAGACGAACTGGCCGCCGTCATCGGCGAATACGACGGCCTCATTATTCGCTCCGCCACCAAGGTCACCGCCAAGGTCCTGGCCCATAGCGGCAGGCTCCGCGCCATCGCACGCGCCGGCGTCGGCATCGACAACGTTGACGTCCCCCTCGCCACCCAAAAGGGCATCATGGTCATGAACACCCCGGACGGCAATACCATCAGCGCCGCCGAGCATACCATTGCCCTGATGATGGCCCTCTCCCGACACGTCGTCCAAGGCTGCAACGCCCTCAAGGCCGGCATGGACTGGAAAGACCGCAAAAACTACGAAGGCACCCAACTCCTGGGAAAAACCCTCGGCGTCATCGGCCTGGGCCGCATCGGCATGGCCGTCGCACGCCGCGCCCTGGGCCTCAAGATGCGCGTCCTCGGCTACGACCCCCTCGCCGCGCCGGACGCCGCCGCCGAAGCCGGCGTCGAAATCGTCGCCGACCTCGATGAACTCTGCCGCCAGAGCGACTACCTCACCCTCCACGTCCCCGTCACCGATCAGACCCGAAACATGATCGACGCCCGCCGCCTACGCCTCATGAAACCCACCGCCCGACTCATCAACGTCGCCCGCGGCCCCGTCATCAACGAAAACGACCTCTACCAAGCCCTCGCCGATAAACGCCTCGCCGGCGCCGCCCTCGACGTCTTCGCCCAGGAACCCCCCCAAAACCGCGCCTTTGACAAACTCGACAACTGCCTCGTCACCCCCCACCTCGGCGCCAGCACCGAAGAGGCCCAAATCGAGGTCGCCCTCGACGCCGTCAAGGAAATCATCGACGCCCTCCGGAACATCCAGGTCCGCAACGCCGTCAACGTCCCCGGCCTCGACAAAACCCTCCCCGACATCATCCGCAAGTACCGCAACCTCGCCGAACGCCTCGGCCTGCTGGTCGGCGCCATCACCCCGGGCGCCATTAAGCACGTCGAGGTCGCCTACCGCGGCGACGTCGCCGCCCACGACACCGCCGCCGCCACCACCAGTTTCCTCGTGGGACTCCTCGCCATGCATTTCGAGGAACCCGTCAACGTCGTCAACGCCCCCCTGCTCGCCAAACAACGCGGCATCAGCATCGACGAGGTCAAAAACCCCCTCGCCGAGGACTACGCCGGCACCATGGGCGTGCGCATCGTCACCGACCAGGCCCACCGCACCGTCGTCGGCACCCTCATCGGCAGGGACATCCCCCGTATCATCAAGATCGACGACTATCCCTTGGAACTCACCCCCGAGGGAACCATCATGGTCATCTTCAACCACGACCGACCCGGCGTCATCGGCGCCGTCGGCACCATCTGCGGCAAGCACAAACTCAACATCGGCACCATGGGCGTCGGACGCGTCCGCGCCGAAAATCGCGCCATGCTCGCCATCAGCCTCGACGCCGCACCCGACGACAAGGCCATCGCCGAATTCAAAGAGCAGGACTTCGTCAAAAGCGTGTACGTCTGCAAACTGCCCGGCGGCATTGTCCGGTAGCCCCTTGCACCGGCCGCGGCCGACCCGCGGGGAACCGCCGGACCGGCACTGCCGCCTCGGACGCGACCGCGACCGTCGGCAGCTCGAGTCGCCAAACGCCCTGGATCGTGCTTGCCGCCCTCTTAACCAGCGAAAGGAGAACGCATGCCTAACGACACCACTTGCTGCGAACTCAAGGACGCCACCGCCAATCCCGCCCCACTCGGCCTGTTGGGCTTCGGCATGACCACCGTCCTGCTCAACCTCCACAACGCCGGCTTCTTCCCCCTCGACGGCATGATCCTCGCCATGGGCGTCTTCTACGGCGGCGCCGCCCAGATCATCGCCGGCGTCATGGAGTGGAAAAAGAAAAATACCTTCGGCACCGTCGCCTTCACCTCCTACGGCCTCTTCTGGCTCACCCTCGTCGCCCTCGTCCTCCTGAAAAAAGCCGACTTCTTCCCCACCTCCAACGCCGGCATGATCGCTTACCTCGTCATGTGGGGTATCTTCACCGGCGCCATGTTCATCGGCACCTTGCGCCTCAACCGGGCTCTCCAGGTCGTCTTCCTCTCCCTGACCGTCCTCTTCTTCCTCCTGGCCATCGGCGACGCCACACGCAACGCCGCCCTCAAAACCTTCACCGGCTACGAAGGCATCTTCTGCGGCGCCTCCGCCATCTACACCGCCCTCGCTCAGGTCCTCAACGAAGTCTATGGCAAGACCCTCCTACCGCTGGGACCCGTCAACAAACAGTGAAACACCCCCGCGACTCTCGCCTCAGACCCGTCGTCTAGCCGCTCGCCCCGCACCTCGCGCGTGCCGGGCGAGCCTTCCTCATCGGCCCCCTGGCGCTGGCGCCCCCGGCGGCAAGGCCCCTCGGCTGCGCCGCCACAGGACCGCCTCTACGATGAGCGCGCCAATCAGGACGCCCGCCCCCAGCCAGTACGGGGCGCGCCGCCCGAAGGCGTCGCTCAACCAACCGCCCGCCACACCCCCCGTACAGTAACCCGCCGCCAGCGTGAACTCGTGAATCGCCATCCCCGCCGACCGCCGGCCGCCCCCGGACACCCCATAATACAGGTGACTGTTGTACGTGAACGCCCCCCCCAGGCCCAACGCCACCGAACCCGTCAGCAGCAACGGTAGCTCACGGGCTGCCAACATCACTACGCCAAACGCCAGCACCAACCCCTGCGCCGCCAGGAACAACCACAAACGATGGTGCCAGTACTGTGTCCGCCCCGCCAACCAATAGACCAGCGTGCTCGCCAGGAACGTCGCCGTCAGAAACACCCCGTACGTGCTCTCGCTGTACCCCAGCTCCAGCTTCAACAGCAGCGGCGCCTGCGTCCGCGAGAGCCCCACGCTCACAAACACCGCATACAGCGCCACACGCGCCAGCCAGCGAAACCGGTCGGGTACGCTGCTACCCCGCGCCCCCGGCCCCGCCGACCACGGCCGTGCCGCACCCTCCGCTGCCCCAGCCCCCCCAGGGTTCGCCGCCAAACTTGCCAACGCCAGGCACCCCACTTGAATCACCACCGCCGCCGCCACCGGCAGAACCGTTGCTGCCTCCACCAGAACGCCCCCCGGATAAGGACTCAGCAGCGTCCCGATCGACACCCACAGGCTGAACAGGCCCAAACGCCGGCTGAGCACCCCCCCTTCGCTGCCTGCGCTCAGCCAACCCAGCAGCGGCGGCCAAAACGCCGCCAGCGACATCCCCAGCACCGCCGTCAGACCCGTCAGCATGCCGATCGCGTGCGGCACCCGCCAGCCCGCCCAGCTCGCACCCACCAGCCCGCACATCGCCCCCGTGAACGCCACCGTGCACCCCACACCAGCCTGCACCACCCGCTTGGCGTTGAAGCGGTACAGCAGCGGACCCGCCGCCAGGATCGTCAACGCATACGCCCCCATGTGCACCGCCAGGCAAGTGCCCACCATGGTGTCGGACCCGCCCAGCCGCTTGACGATGAACGGCAACGCCACCCACCAGTGCCCGGCGCCGAAGTTCAGCGCGAACGCCGCCCCGCACAACAACGCCACGTCCCGCCGCGAAGCCAAATATCCTGTCCTGTCTGCCCGCGGTTCGCTCATGAAACCTCTCTCTCGGCCCGTGCCACTCTGCGCCCTGGCTGCACTACGTGGCGCGAACTATGCTAATGGCTCGACCCCGTCCTGACAACGAGCCGGATACCGATGCCCTCCCCGCACCCTTGGACGCCCACGCCCGCCACCCGCCGCCGCCGCCTTTTCCCCTTGAACCACCTGGCACCGGCCGATACCATCCACTCCATCCAGGATGGAGTGTCGCTTGGGGCAAGGAGGCCTCTGGATGGTTACGACGGCGACGGCCAAAGAAAGACAACTGAGCTTTGCGTTCACGCCCGTTGACCACGCGCCTGAACGCCTGGAGACCATGAGCCGCCAGAAAAATCCCCCCGGAAAGACCTCCCCTGCCCACCCCCGGACGGTGCCGCCACGGCCGGCAACGCCGCCCGCGGAGGAACGCACCGAGGCGGCGGCGCGGGCCATGGCCGCCAAACAACGCGACATCTCCGTCTCCGAATTCTTCGCCAAAAACCGCCACCTCCTCGGCTTCGACAACCCCCGCAAGGCCCTCCTCACCGCCGTCAAAGAAGCCGTCGATAACTCCCTGGACGCCTGCGAAGAGGCCGAAATCCTCCCCGACGTCGAAGTCGGTGTCGCCCAAACCGCCGAGGACCGCTTTCGCCTCTGGGTCCAGGACAACGGACCGGGAATCGTTAAAAATCAGATCCCCAACATCTTCGGCCGACTGCTCTACGGCTCCAAATTCCACACCCTGCGCATGGCCCGCGGCCAGCAGGGCATCGGCATCTCCGCCGCCGGCATGTACGGCCTGCTCACCACCGGAAAGCCCCTCAAAATCACCAGCAAAACCGGCTCGCGCAGCCAGGCCCATTACTACGAACTCCAAATCAATACCCAGAAAAACCGCCCCGAAATCATCCGCGACGAAGTCGTTGACTGGAACCCCGCCTCCGGCACACGCGTCGAAATCGAACTCGAAGCACGCTATCAACGCGGCCGCCAGAGCGTCGCTGAGTACCTCGCCCAGACCGCCATCGCCAACCCCCACGCCCGACTCCGCTACCTCCCCCCCAACGGCGAGGAGAAAACCTACGAACGCACCGTCCACGAACCCGTCCCCGTCCCCAAAGCCGTCAAACCACACCCCTACGGCGTCGAACTCGGCGTCCTCCTCAAAATGGCCAAGGATACCCCCATGCCCACCCTCGCCGCCTTTCTCACCGGCGAATTCTCACGCCTCAGCCCCGCCGTCAGCCGGCAAATCCTCCTCAAGGCCAAGCTCTCACCCCGCAAAAACCCCCACTCCCTCACCCACCCCGAAGCCGAAAAACTCCACCACGCCATCACCGATACCAAAATCATGGCGCCCAGCACCTCCTGCGTCGTCCCCATCGGCGCCGAAGCACTGCTCAAGGGCTTGCCGCAGGTCGTCGCCGGTGAGTTCTACGCCGTCTGCACCCGTCCCCCCGCCGTCTATCGCGGCAATCCCTTCCAAATCGAGGTGGCCTTGGCCTTTGGCGGCGCCGGCGCAGAATCCGGCGACGAAGACGATGACGAACCCCCCGCCACGCGCGCCAACGGCGCCGACGCCGAACCCCAAATGATGCGCGTCCTTCGCTTCGCCAACCGCGTGCCCCTGCTCTATCAGCAGTCGGCCTGTGCCGTCTTCAAGGCCATTATGGCCACCCACTGGCGGCTCTACGGCCTGTCCCAGAGTAGAGGCGCACTGCCCGCCGGACCGGTGACCCTCCTCGTCCACATCGCCTCCGTCTGGGTGCCCTTCACCTCCGAAAGCAAAGAGGCCGTCGCCCACTACCCCGAAATCATTAAGGAAATACGCCTCGCCCTCGCCGACGTCGGCCGCAAGCTCGGCCGTTACCTCCGCGGCGAAAAACGCCGCAAAGAAGAGACCCTCAAACGCTCCTACCTCGAAAAATACCTCCCCGCCATCGGTGAAGCCCTCCGCGACATCCTCAGCCTCAAACCCGACCAGGTCAAAACCCTGCTCCAGAAGCTCGAGAACCTCCTCGAACAGACCCGCTCCGAAAAGACCCCGCCCCCGCTCCGCGCCAAACGTCCCCCCGCCCCGCCCGATGAGCCGACCGATGAACAAAACGACCGAACCGCCTGACCGACCAGCCGCTTGCCCAACGGCCCCCAAAAGGCTATTATGCTCCAGCCTGGCGGGATGGGCCCTTGGCCCCTGCGGTCTTTGGAAAACCATGGCAGCGCCCGCCGCGCCGCGGCCTCTCAGCAGGTGACGGAAAATGATCAGCCGCTCAGGGCAATCCACCGCCAAAGGAATCGATGAATCCCTGGTAAAAGAGATCGTCCGCCGGATTCTCGGCGTGGCCTGTCCCGACCGGATCATTCTCTTCGGCTCGGCTGCCGCCGGAACCCTCTCTCGCGACAGCGACATCGACCTGCTCATCCTCGAAGCAAACCCGGGCGACCACCGCCGCGAAAGCGTCCGCATCGGCGCCACCCTCGACGGCCTGGGATACCCCTTCGACGTCATCGTCATCTCCACCGAATGGTTTGAAGCCAGCAAGAACGTCGTCGGCGGCATCGCCTACCCCGCCCACAAATACGGCAAGGTCATCTATGAAACTGCCTGAGCACGCCGTGCTACGCCGGATCGTCCAGGATTGGCTGCATAAGGCCGACCTGGACCTCAGGGCCGCCGAAACGCTTCTGGCGCAAAACCCCCCGCTGCTTTACCCCTCCTGTTTCCACGCCCAGCAAGCCGCCGAAAAATACCTCAAAGCCTTTCTCACCTCCAGGCAAGTGGAGTTCCCCAAAACGCACGACATCCGCGAAATCCTCCGCTTGGCCGCCACTGCCGACCAGGCCCTTGTTGCCAACCTCCAGGCGGCGGCAACGCTAACCCCTTATGCCGTCGAAGCCCGCTATCCGGGTCAAGCCCCGGACCCCTGCCGCGCTGAGGCCGACCAGGCCCTCGACTTGGCTCGAAAGGTCCGTGACGCCGTTATCTACCGTCTGCGGGAAATCTGACCAAGAACATACCTCGAAAAAGGGTAGGCCAAACCATGTCGCCTATCGACCTTCCCATCGACCGTAACCGGCTGCCCCACTTGTGCCGCCGCGCTCAGGCAGGAACTCGAAACGCTTGCCCCCTCTCTCGCCACCCCGCCGGAACACCCGAGCATCCCGACGCTTCATTCATTATGGCGGCCGATCTCACTCCTGCCTTCGTATCCTTGGGTCTCCCTGGCACAGTAACTTTGACCACCCCGTGACCAAACACCCGCCAAAACTCTATCGACTCTGGCTTACCGTCGGCGGCGCGGGCCGCTGCCCCATCGCACCCGGCACCGCCGCCTCGGCGCTCGTGGCGGCTCTGTTCGTCCTGCTCGCCGCCGCCGGAACCCCGACCCCCTACCTGGCGATCGTCATGGCCGTCATCGCCCTGCACGGGGCCGCCGTCACCCTCCTCTATGCCGACCGCCTCATCGCCGACCTCGGCCCCGACCCCAAGTGCCTCGTCTCCGACGAACAATCCGGCCAGGCACTCACCTACCTCGGCTGCTTCCTGCTCGCACCACGCCTCACCTCCACCACACATCTCGCCCTCTACGCCTGCGCCGGCTTCCTCCTCTTCCGCCTCTTCGACATCCTTAAACCGCCCCCAGCCAAACAGCTCGAAAACGCCCCCGGCGCCTGGGGCGTCCTACTCGACGACCTCGCCGCCGGCCTCTACGCCCTCCTCATCCTCAACCTCGCCGCCTGGCGCCTCCTCCCACATCCCGCACCCGCACCCCTCGCCCCGCCGGACACCCTAACTGCCGCCGCCGCCGCCCCCGCCATGACCGCCTTCCACGCCATCGTCCTCGGACTCGTCGAGGGCCTCACCGAGTATCTCCCCATCAGCTCCACCGGACATCTCCTCGTCGCCCAACGACTCATGGGCATCGACGCCGACAAAACCTCCGCCGACGCCTACGCCGTCTGCATCCAGCTCGGCGCCATCCTCGCCGTCCTCTGGCTCTATTGGCCCCGCGTCAAAACCCTGGCCCTCGGCCTCTGCGGCCGGAATCCCCCCGGCCGCGCCCTGCTCCTGAGACTCCTCCTAGCCTTCACGCCCGCCGTCGTCGGCGGCGTCCTCCTCGAAAAACAAATCAAGGCCCTCCTCTTCGGCCCCGTACCCATCGCCATCGCCTGGATCGTCGGCGGCCTGGCCATCCTCGCCCTCGAACACCGCCGCGCCCAACGCCGAAAACTCCTCTCCCCCGACCACTCAACCCCCACGGGGCTCACCCTCGAACAGCTCACCCTCCAAGCCGCACTGCTCATCGGCCTGCTCCAGTGTCTGGCCATGTGGCCCGGCACTAGCCGAAGCCTTATGACCATCCTCGCCGGCCTGCTCGTCGGTCTCCAACTCCGCGCCGCTCTCGAATTCAGCTTTCTCCTCGGCCTGCTCACCCTCTCCGCCGCCACCGCCTACGACGCCCTCCAGCACGGCCGGCACATCGTCCACGCCTTCGGCTGGGCCAACCCGCTGCTCGGCCTCGCCGTCGCCTTCCTCGCCGCCGTCCTCGCCATCAAGTGGATGCTCGCCTACCTCGACCGACACAGCCTCGCCGTCTTTGGCTTCTACCGCATCGCTCTCGGCCTCCTCCTCGCCCTCTGGCTCTACCTCGCCCCATCCTGATCCGCCCCCGCACCCCTCCCCACGTCAGACAGGCGTCTCAGGCAGCGCGTAGCCCGGCAGGAACACCCGATTCTCATTGAAACGTCTCCTGCGCCCGGTTGTCCAGATGCCGAACCCACGGGACCAAATCATGGCGCTTGAGCGGCTCCTTGAGGTTGAGCGGGCATGCGTGACGACATCCCATTGACTTTAATGAACTCCTGCGGGTTAGTAAACGCCGTGAAAAATAGAGGCTTCCCGCTGAAAGCTAGCGGCGAGACAGGTCCCACCGCCATGAAAGGGAACTCCTGTAGGTCGCGTCGTGGGAAACTCTGTGGGTCCCGGAATGATTGATAAAGCTCGAGTGCCCGTTTGTCGCCGCCAACGAAGTCCCGAAGCTTCTCGAACTCCGATCCCATGGCCAAGCCAAACCCGAACGACAATATGCGAAGTTGCTGGAGAATCTCGTTGTCCAGACCACCCAGTGTCTGGCTGATAAAGAACCACCCCAAACCGTACTTTCGAGTTTCCCGAACCGCTCTTCGCAGAAGCGCCCGCAGACGCTCTCCTTCCGAATCCTCGTCCAGACGGCCGCTCGGGGCGTGGCGGTGTGCCTCATCCAATAGCACAAGTACATTCGCGCTTTGGCCTGTTGTCAGGCTTGCGGTTGCTTGCGAAATGAGGCAGTTGAGCAGCTTGCCCAAGATACGGCGCTGGAGTTCCTCCGACCAGAAGCGCTGGTTGCCCTGCCGAGAGATGTCAATAACCACCACCGGTCTCGATTGCCCGGCGTTCGCCGCTGTTCCAAGCAGCATGTCAACGATCCCTGGGTTCTCTTGGGACCCATAGTTGAACAGCTTACGACGGCTAGGCCCTGTGGTAAAAAGCTGGCAGATTGGTCGCCATGACTGGTTGAAGACCTGCGTCAGGCGATTGTGGTCGCCTTGCAGCCGTTGGACTCGCTGCTGCAGTTCGCGGGCACGCTGTTGGGAGTAAATGTAAGTCGCATTATTCTGGTCTGCCACGGCGTTCAGGGCCTCATTCAACGCCTGCTGTGTTCCCAGGTTGTCTAGCCTGTGCGTTCCCTCCAAAGCGTTACGGATGACTTCTGCAGCTTTCCTCGCGTTGTCGGCGGAACGGCTTGGGATACCGAGTTGCTCAAGGAATCGAAGCGAACACAGCATTTCCTCAAACGTGGTCCAATCGTCGAGTTGAATATCCGAGATGCTGTAGATTTGGATTGCCCTTCCTTGTCCGGTAACTACATCACGGAGCGGGAAGTGCTGTCTTCCCTGTGGGTTTCCTCTGAACTCCTCGGTGAATTCGCCCTGCGGGTCAATGACAAGAATCCCCATCTGTGGGTGGCGGGAATAGGCTGCAAGCACGAACTTGGCCAGCCCGGACTTGCCAGAACCCGTCTTACCAAAGACGCCCAAGTGGTACGCTTCTCCAGCACCACCGTCACCGCTCCCAAAATGCTTGAACCACATGGGGTAGAGAATGTCGTTGGCGTATGCCCTGCCAAGATAAATAATCTCGGAACGATAGACAGCGAGGAGCTGGTTCAGTAGGTCTTGGTCAATCCTGAAAACCCGTGTGCCCGTCGGCGGAACCATTCCGAGAACTTCAGGATCGTACCGACCGTCCACATGCCTGAAGGTTGCCCCGACAACGAGGTCGGCCACTCTCGTGTCCTGCCGGTTCGTTATAGGCGGGATCTCGCCCGTCCGCTTGATGAGGTTCCTGAAAACGGAATCCTCATGCCAGCGGTTCCTCAACTCAATCCCCACAATTTGACCCACCGAGATAATGGGTTGACCGTTCTGCGTCGCATGGAAGGCCGTCAGTGCACCCACCAACCGTTCCTCCGTGGCCTCCTGAAGCAGGTCGAGCGTCAGCTCCGTGTTCGTTGACGGGCTGCCCACGACGGCCACGTCCTGGTTGCGATTGTCCGGCATCAGACACCTCCTCGTCCGCCTTCCGTGCGGTAGTTTTGCAGGAACAGTAACGTGTTCTCTACATCTGGTGAATCGCCAACGACATGCTGCGCGACGGTCTGTTCGATGACGGCCACACCGGCCCCAAGGCTCTTGACCATTCGGTCCGCCAGAAATAGGGGATACGGTTCGATAACAGCCGGACTGAAGAACTGCCGCGTAATGCCCTCCAAGACCATCGAGAGCCGCGTGCGACTGGAGGCAACTGAAGATGGCAACTCCAACCGCAGCGCAGGAAGCCAACCATAAGGTCGAAAATAGGTAACTCGAAGATCATGCAACGCGCCATTGATAGCATCTATGTCGGCTTGGGTGCAGACGTCCCGTTCATCGCCGAGAGGTGTTTTCACCCTGAGTGGTAGATGATAGGTCTCGTCGCTATCGAGTATGGGGAGCGGTGTCGTATATTCGCCTGGGCTGAGGATCATCGTAGCGAGCGTCTTGCCGTCCACCAAGACCGGCGGCGTCAGCATATTTCCGCGCAGGAGCTCGTTGCGCGACGTAAACTTCGGCATGGCGACGGTTCTGTCGCTCCTCAAGAGCACCTTCAACTGCGAGAGAATCCCGCCGTCCCATCGGTTAAGGAACTCGTCAGCGAGCCCCTTCGCGCAGGCATCAATCTTCGTGAGCGCCTGGTTGAGGTAGATGATGAGCGACGAGAACGATCCGTCTAGCAAAACTAGGTCGTGCGGCGCCTGCGATGCAAGCGACATCTCCATCGAGACCATCATCCCACGCAAGGCACCGACGGTATCGATGCCATGCGGAAGGCCGTCCACCCACATGCTGTGATACGGTTCCGGCCAATGGCGCGCGGCTTCTTTGGATGTCCCCTCCACCGCTACGGCCGCCGCAGCACAAAGGTCCAGCGCCGTCAGGCGATGAACTTGGTATGAACCATCCACTCCGACTACGGACGGTTCCCTCGTGACATCCAAGTCCGCCTTCCGGCAGACCAGATTATGTTTCTTTGCCTCGTCACCCAAACGAGAGCGCGCGTCCCGGAGCGCCTTGAGCTTGCCCGAAACACTCTCGGCAACGGGCGTCGCCTTCGCCAGAAGGTCACGTACCAGAGCGTCCGGGAGGTCGGCAAAAGTATCCATCACCCACGTCCTCCCGTCGCTGATGTCTTGCGCGGTGCCCACAGCCGGTACCGCTCTCGGTCGTATTCCCGATACTCCGGCACTCGCTCGGCGCGAGACAGGAGCCACCGCTGCGCAAAAAGGTTTGCCAGTTCGGAAGCAGGCCAGTCGTGAAAACAGGGCCGCTCCACGTCTCCACGAAGGAAGCGTAGCGCCTCGCGGCCAAGCGGCGCGGCGAATATCTCCCGCCGGATGCCGTGATAGATGAGGTCCGCCGAAAGGCCAATTCTGGAGAGGCATTTGCGCACGACTTCCCGCTTGTTCCTGAAGCCGTCCCCCCAAGCCTCGTGTTTTGCCGTTGGCTCGCAGTGCTCCTCTACGTAGGCACGAATCCCATCATACACCCCATTGGAAAACTGGAACTCGCCCGACCCCTGCGTAAATCCGACGCTGGTCCAGTATTCCTGGCCGTTCACGCGGATGCGGTTGTAAATCGAGGACCGTCCAAGTGCGGATGTTGTCGTGACCATCGCCAAATATGGTGGTCGTGTCTCCTTCCTAATGAGCGACTCGTGTCCGTGGTATTTTCTTCGGAAAGCATTCCTGACCTCATTGCTGCATACCATCAGCGCCACAAGTTTTCCGCCCAACAGGAACGAGTAGGGTGCAACCGCACCGAGGACATAGGCGTCCATGACGTGGTAAAGCCGGTTACCCTTGGCCTCTCTATCCCAGCCAATCCACTGATCGCGCGCCTGCATGGCATAGACCGGGTCGCCGAGGCCAAACAGGCCGATCAACTTGCCGTTACTATCATCGAACACGAGGAACCGCAGCCTTCTACCGTATCCGGCGGAAACGGGAATACTCCAGTGAAGGCACGCATATCGAAAAAGCAGTTCATGTTCGGATTCCGGTTGGACAAGAATGACTTTGGGGGTGATCTCTCTTGGCTCGACCTCCCACCCGCTGGCGATGTACCTCGTGAGTAGGTTATCCTCGTAGCGTTTCACGCCCGGTCCCGACTTCGCCATCTTCTTTCTGACGGCCATCTCATTCAGAGCACGATAGTCGTCCTTCGACGCATTCTTCGGCAGGCGAATAAGGCCGCGCTCCACCGAGTATCCCTGCCGCCGCAGGGACCAGATGATAGCGTTTCGCAAGTGTTTTGCCGAAGGCGCCTTCATGCGCGGTTACCTCATTATCTCAACTGCAACCCTTCCTTCACGCCCGTCATCGGGCCAGGCGGGGTATGGTGCGGGCTCGCGTCCTGTTCACGTTGCTCGGATGAGCACCAGTGGGTCGATGTTCATCGACGGCCGGCTGCCCACGTCCGCCTCGAAGGCCTTGCGCAGCGTCTTGCGCTTGTCCGCCTTGTCCTTACTCCTTGCCATGATCTGCGATCCAGTACCCCCTATCCTTATCTCACCCGGCCGCACGGGCTCGAGAAGAAAAGGGGTCAAGAACAAAAGGGGTCAGGTACATTTTTTCTGGGTTCTTCGCGGTCTGTGTCCTTCGGGCTCAGCCCTTAAGTTAATCGTTAGCACCCGCCTGCGCGGTCCTTCGACGCGCCTCCACGCCCGCCAGCCATCCACGCCCGCTTCCGCCGATTCCTCCGACTCTACGTGTCCCCCCCATCCTATCCCCGCCCGTCCCTCCCGGCAACCCCCCTTCCCGCCCCCCTCTTGCCGATCCTGTTATCCCGTCAAACCTCCCCTCTTCCTCGTCCGCCTTCCCCTCCTTTGACCCTTCGCGGTGCGTCTCTCCCCCGACCGCCGACCATGACTCTTTCTACTGTTCCCCTGCTCACCTGTTCACCTGCTCTCGCGCCGCACCCCTCTTGTCCCTTCTTTCGCCTGCTCACCTGTTCAACTGTTCACCTGCTCTCGCGCAGCGCCGCCCCCCTCAAACACCGCCCAAAACGCGCCACAATCACCCCAATTTGCCCCAAAACCCGCGCACTTTCCGCCAAAACGCACTCACTTTCCGCCAAAAAACGCCAAAAAAATGCAAAAAATTCCCAAAAATCGCCCAAAAAACGAAAATCTTGGGCCGCCCACCCCTCGCCCCACCGATCCAAATAGCGGCGGTCGGAGTCGAACCGACGACCTGCGGGCTATGAATCCGCTGCTCTAACCAACTGAGCTACGCCGCCCCGCCTAAGGATGGCACGAAAACGTGCCCGAAAAGACCCTCAAAATAACTTACACATTCCGACCAGCAAACCCGCACAACACCTTCAAGAACACGATAAATTATAGTCGGTTTCAGCCACCTGTAAAGACGTATTCCCGCACCGCCAAACTAGCATATAAGTGGTATCATGGTAAGCACTTACGCTGGAAATCCCCTCCACGGCAGCCCGCCAGACGGCCTCTGGCCCCCCTCCCTGCCCCAAAGAACGTTGCCTGGTTCTTGGCCCTGGCTGATGATTAGTAGCCCTTAAGAAAACGACTGGAGGGCGCCCACCTGCCTTGGCTTTCATCGCACCGGGAAACGTCTTGGCCTTGAACGAGGATAGTAAGACGGTAAGCCTTGTCCGCTTTACGCCAAATTTCGCTGGTTTTCGAAATTTCCCTGGAGTTTTGGCCGTATCTGCCTTATAATAGCTCAGCGGAGCGTGGTGCCGTGAGTAGTACGAGCGCAATTTGCGGAGGGGCCGACCGTTGGGAGCGGCGGGGAAGACTCTTGGTCAGCCAGATCGACGAGGTGCGGAGATACTTGACGAGGTCTTGCCGGTTGACCAGCTCGGTCTGTGGGCTGGCCTGCCGTAAGCAAGCGAGGCAGAGGTGACGGCGGTCATGCCGCTGCCCGGGGTAGGTTCTGATGGGTAAACCCAAGAGACAGAGGTAAATGATACGATGTCTAGAGCACAGTATGGTCCAGGATGCAAAGGCACCTTTCTGACGTTGGCGAGGGTGTTACCCTTGGTGACCGTTTTGCTGCTGGTCGCCACGGCCGGGGCCGAGGTGATTGACTATCCCTGGCCTGCTTCGATCCCGGAATCGGAGTTCTACGACGTGGTGATCACGCAGGGGGCACAGAGTACCGACATGTTCACCCATGTCTCCAAACCGAACCTGACCCTGGGGCCGCCCGACTACGACGACGGCATGGCCAGCGTGCTGACCGATCGCTCCCTGTCGTTCGTGCAGTTTGCGTTCACGGGCGAGATCGACGTGGCGGTGACCAAGCTCTACGGCACCACGGCGCCGCGTGTGGAGATTCAGCCCAAGGCTTATGGCATCAACCCCTATTATTTCGACGGCTGGACGGTGAAGTTCAAGCTCACCAACCTCGCCGAGCGCACCGAGTACATCAGCATCAACTTCGTCTCGACCGACAACCAGGACGACGACGGCAACGGGGGCAAGAACATCAAGCACGGCTTGATGCTTTTCGGCGATGCTCCCGAGACGGACGTGCCCAGCCCGACCGGCGCCGGGGTGGTGGTGTACAGTCCGTCGGTGACGGCCGCCCAGTTGGCCGGCGCCGACATCATCTACTTCCCGGCGGGCGATCACGACTTGAAGGCCCGCTACCCGACGAACCCGCGCATGGCCTCGATGCCAGTGGGCAAGAACAATCAGAAGATATATGCGGCGGGCGGGGCGTTCATTCGGGGCGCCGTTCACGGCGGCGGCAAGGACAATGTGCGGGTTTACGGGCGCGGCATTTTCACCGGCGTGAGCCTCTGGTTGCATGCCATTCTCGATTCCGGCGGGACGAAAGATGCATTCATGAATTTCATGGGGTCCAACGACTCCACCTTCGAAGGGGTGATGGTCGTCAATCCCACGCACCACGCCTGGCCCAGCGGTTCCCGCGACACCTACCGGAACATCAAGGACATCGGCTGGGCCTATAACCATGACGGTTTTCGTCCCGGCAGCGGCTCGGTCATCGAGGAGGTTTTCATCAAGACGAATGATGATTACGACTACGCCCGGGACCAGCACGTCGGGCGGAACAGTGTGATCTGGCCCATGCGCAACGGCGCGTTCGGCCAATTGGGCTGGAACGACCTGGGTACGGGAAACACCACCTACAGCAACCTCTATTTCATCAACGCCGAGTGGAACAGCTACAAGCGCAACTCCGGCGTCATCGGTTCGTGCCTCAATCCGGGCGCGAACCTCGCCAATGACCGCGTCGAGAACATCTATGGCGAGGATTACCTGAGCGTCCTGGCCACCATCACCATGGAGGGGACGGTGAACCCGAGCGATCCGGGCGAGATCAAGGACTTCACTTTCCGGAACATCATCTTTGAAAACACGTTCAAATGCCCCAGCGGCGCTCTGATCCGCAACCCCATCAAGGGGTGCGCCGGCAGCGGTGCCATCGGCTACGTCCATGACATCCACTTTATCAACCTGGTCCTGGGCAACGTGCTGGTCACGCCCAGCAACGCCGCCACGTATTTCGACATTGATCCGGCGACGACGTACAACATCACCTTCACGACCGAGGGCGTCCTCCACACGGTGACCGCCAGCGCGGGTGCCAATGGGCGCGTGTCGCCCGCCGGCGCGCTGCCTACCCCCGCCGGCATGAGCCGTACCGTGGCCATCATCCCCAACACGGGCTACCGGATCATAAACGTGAAGGTGGATGGGGTGGACCAGGGACGGCTGCAGAACGTTACGTTTCCGGGCGTGAGCGCCGACCACACGGTCGAAGCCACCTTCGGGCCGGGTAATGACTACTTCGACTTCAGCATTCCGCCCTCGTTGCAGGCGCGATGGCGGTTCGAGGGCGACGCGACGGACAGCAGCGGCAATAATCACCACGGCGCGCTCGTCAACGGCGCGACGTTCGGGGCGGGGATCGAGGGCGCGCAGGCGCTGGCGCTCGATGGGGCGGACGATTACCTGGAGGCCACGGGCTACCAGGGCGTGGTAGGAACACAAAGTCGCACCATCTGCGCGTGGGTCAAGACGACCAAGGCGGACTGGGGGGACGTGGTGGGTTGGGGCGCGATGTCCAACGGCGGCCGATGGCTCCTGACGATCTCGCCGGAAGGTAATCCCGTTCTGGCGGTGTACAACGGCTCGCAGCGCGGCTTGGCGGTTGTCAACGATG